>Ga0136611_10003471_pt1 | contig 11033 bp, 17 predicted proteins | sample AntDrymUQ2232306_2_FD_106645 | JGI IMG/M metagenome (GOLD analysis project Ga0136611, IMG submission 106645) | Polar desert sand microbial communities from Dry Valleys, Antarctica - metaG UQ223 (23.06) | ecosystem: Environmental > Terrestrial > Soil > Desert | place: Antarctica: Dry Valley... | reverse complement strand
GCCCTGCACGATGGGACGATCCGCGTCTCCGGCGATCGCGGTCAGACCTGGCAACTTCGCTATCGGGGTGGCGTCTGATTTCTCCCACATCAGTCGCGATGGAGCGTGACTCCTTGAGGCAAAACCTTGACTTCTCACCACCCTGCCCAAACGGATCACAACGCCGCTCGACACGCGGGTGAACCGGCGATCGCGGACGCGATCGTGCGCGGCGCGGAGGCGCGCGGGCTGTCACTTGCCGCGGCGTCGGACTTCACGCCGATCACCCGCAAAGGGATGCGCACGCACATGGACGGCCGCGAGGTGCTTGCCGGAAACGTCGCGCTGCTGGCGGACGCGGACATCACACCAGAGGACCTCACACGGCACGCCGATGAACTTGCATTGCAGGGAAAGACGCCGATGTACGTCGCCGTGGACGGCGTTCCGGCCGGGATCATCGCCGTTGCGGACACGATCAAGCCGAACGCGTGCCGGCTGATCGTGCTCCTCAGGGAAGCGGGCATTGAAGCGGCGATGATGACGGGCAACAACCGGCGCACCGCCGAGGCGGTCGCGCGCGAGTTGGGGATCGAGCGCGTCTGTGCCGAGGTGCTGCCGGAACAGAAGGCGGGCTATATCCGCCAGCTACAGAGCGAGGGCAAGCGCGTGGCGATGGTCGGGGACGGCGTGAACGACGCGCCCGCGCTCGCGCAGGCGGACCTGGGGATCGCGATCGGCGCGGGTACCGATGTAGCGATTGAGACAGCAAAGATCGTGCTGACGAAGAGGTGGGCGGCGCTGCTGATGAGCGTCAGTTCGATCATCGTCGCCACGAATGCCGCGCTCCTCAAGCGTGAGGATGAGGCGCTCGCGCGCGTTGGCTAGCCGGCGCCAAAGGACGGAGAGCAATGACACCAGACGGAAGCACCGGCCCGCGCGACGCGCTTGCCAACCGGCCGCGCATCACAACGGTCAAAGTAGGCGCCCGCGGTGAGGACTTCCGCATTGTCCAGCTCGCGGGCAACCTCATCGTCTGTTCCAAGTCCAACGGCAGCTGCTGTTGCGGCTGGGCGGAGAAGGGGCGCATGCCCTTTGACAATGCGCTCTGGGGCGACGAGTGGGAGCGCCGGCGTATCCGCAACCAGCTTCATCTTACCTTTGCCGGCTGCCTCGGCCCGTGTGCGGCCGGGAATAACGCGCTGCTGCAACTCCTCGGCCGCTCGATCTGGCTCAAGGATCTCAACGACGACGCGCTGATTCCCGCCGTCTTCGACTACGCCCAGGCAATGCTGTCGGCCGGGAGTGTGTTGCCACCGCCGCCCGTCCTCGTTGATCACGTCTACGAACGTTACCTCCCACCACCAGCGGGCGACTACGACCCGCTGGCATCTGCCACGGGCGACGAGGGTGGACTTGAGCGGCTAGATCCGGTCTGCCTGATGGACGTGGACCCGGCCACCGCGCGGCACATGGTCGAATACCAGGGACGGACGATCGCCTTCTGCGCGCCGTCCTGCAAAAAGCAGTTCCTTGCCGACCCCGCGGCATATCTCGTCGCGTGACCAGGGTTGCGATGGAGCGGAAAGACCGGACGAATGACGGGACGGGTGACGGATACACTCTTTGTGCGGCGCATCGGGAACGGCGGCCCCCATATCATCCTGCTGCATGGACTCGGCGCAAGCGGTCAAGACTGGCGGCTGGTTGCGGAGCGCCTCGCGCCAGAGGCGCGGGTCGCCTGCCCGGACCTGCTCGGCTTTGGCCGCTCGCCGTGGCCGGAGTTCGCGTACTCCGTGGCGGACCACCTCGCCGCGTTGGACGCGGCGTTGGCGCGCATCGCCGGTGATCAGCCGGTCCACCTGGTGGGTCACTCAACCGGTGCCGTCCTCGCGCTCGAATGGGCCGCCTCACGTCCGGCACGCTTTGAGACGCTGAGCCTGTTCTCATTGCCGGTCTATTGCTCGGCGGATGAGGCGCGAGAGCGGATCGCCGCGCTCTCCTGGCTCGCTTGGGCGTCGGTCGCGCGGCCGGAGGTTGGCGCGCTGATCTGTGAGGTGATGTGCCGGGCACGCCCCCTCTGGCGGGCGCTCGTGCCGTTCTTCACGCCCGGCGTGCCGCGCGACATCAGCCGCGATTATGTCCTGCACAATTGGGCGTCCTACAGCGGTACGCTGACCAACGTGCTGATCGAGCACCGCATCGAGCCGGCCGCGCGGGCGGTCGCCGCCGCGGGGGTGGCGCTCCAGCTTTTCCATGGCGGGTGCGATCTGGTGGCACCGGTAGCGAATCTTCAGTCGCTCGCACGCCGATACGGCTGGCCGCTCCATCTGCTCCGCGAGGCGGACCACTACCTGCCGGTCCTTCACCCAGCAGCGTGCGCGCGCGTCCTGCGCTTCCCCGTCCACGGCGGCCAAGTTGGCGGTCTTACAGCGAGGTATTGAGCATGAGTTCCCGCACCAGCGGCATCAGCACGCGTCAGTGCGGTGGGCGTAACCCCGCCAGTATGACCGTGACGAGCCGGCGGACCGCGGACTTGGACGGCAGACTGCTCGCTGCCGTGAGGGCGTGGAGGCAGTAGCTCGTGAGTTCGGCAGGCGCGACATCGCCCCGAAGGTCGCCGGTCGCCGCGGCCTCGGTCAGCAGATCCCGGATCAGGTCGCTGAGCTGCTGCTGCGCTTGGGCGACATGCTCACCGCGATGCACCAGTGCCGCGAGTTCCGTACCGTGGTGCTCGTGGGCAATCAGCGCATAAGCTATGAGTACTGCTTCGAGCCGCTCGCCCGCGCCGCCAGGATGGTCCCCGACCTCTTTGAGATATTCGAGGTGGCCCATGACCCGGCGTTCGTGCCAGGCGATCAGGATCGCTTCAACGCCGGAGAAGTACTTATACAGCGTTGCGCGTCCGATCCCGGTCTGCTCGGCGATCCGCGACATCGTCACCGCTCTCAGCCCGTGCTCAGCCACGAGCTCCGCGGTGGTGTGCAGGATCGCGTCATGCACCGCGCGGCGGTGCGCCTCGATCGTCTCGTTCCAGAGCTTCGGCATTACCCCAGTATATGCGGCAGCAAGATCGAAACATGTTGGATTGACAACGGACACAATGTATCGTAAAATCCTGTGGCACGGTCACTTTGACGCCCACGCGCGATAGAGGAAAGGCACATGGCTGACCCATTCTCCTACCCAGAAACCGCTGATGACATCAGGGTGGGACCCGACCGCGAGCCTGCTACCAGTACCCCACGCTGGGTAAAGGTGTTTGGGATCATCGCCCTCCTGCTGGTCCTGCTGTTTGTTGTGCTGATCCTCACCGGCGGCCATGACCCTGGTCGCCACACGCCGTCCAGTGACGCTGGTGGTCTTCCCGCACCCTCCAGCGTGAGAGTACACGGCGCGCAACAGCGATGACCATGACACCTCGCCTCCGCAAGTTCGCGCTCATCGCGCATGTCACTGCCTCGGTCGGCTGGCTCGGTGCGGTCGTTGTCTTCTTGGCTCTCTCCGTGGTTGGTCTGACCAGCAGGGATGCGCGGCTGGTCACTGCCGTCTATCTTGCAATGGAGCCGGCCGGCTGGTTCGCCCTCGTCCCGTTGAGTTTCGCCTCGCTGCTCACCGGGCTCGTCCAGTCACTTGGGACCACATGGGGCTTGTTCCGTCACTACTGGATCCTGACGAAACTCGTGATCAACGTTTTTGCCTCCGTCATCCTGCTGATGTATATGCAGACCCTGGGCTTCCTGGCAAGGGTAGCGGCAGAGGTGCCATTGTCCAGCGGCGATCTCAGCGGGCTGAGGAGTCCGTCCCCTGTCATCCACAGCGGTCTCGGCATGCTGCTATTGCTCGTGGCGACGACGCTGTCGGTGTACAAGCCAAGAGGCATGACCCCGTACGGGTGGCGTAAGCAGCACGACGAGCGTCGCGAGCGGCACGAGCAGCGCAGGGTGCTCCTGCCGTAGATCCGGCGGCTCCTGCTCGGCCTCGTCCGTTCGTGCTCGATTGTAATCGAATGTCACCGCGAGACCAGGATGGTCGCCGCTGTTCACGTCGCCGGGGACGCCGGTCGCCGAAAATCATAGCGGCCAAGCAAGAGCAGCCCCAACACGCCCGCCGCCGCGAGCAAACTCCCGCCCGCCCAGAACAGCGGCTGGACGCCCCACTGGTCCACGACCACCCCGCCGGCCGCGAGCGAAAGCAGCCGCATCGCGTTCCACGACACGTCAAGCAGGGTAAACACGCGCCCCCGCATCGCATCCGGCACCGCGCCCTGCACGGTGGAACTGAACACCACCATCCCCGTTGACGTGTTCAGCCCGTAGATGAACATCAGCAGCAGCGCCACCGGCAGCGGCGTGAAGATCGCGAGCAGCAGATCGCCCGCGCCGCGGATGATGTAGGGGATGAACAGCCAGCGCGCATCCCGGTAGTCGCGCGCGAGGCTGTTGGGGATCAACGGCCCCAGGAGCGCCCCGGCGCCAATCGCGCCGATCAGCCACGCGAACCCGGCCGGCGGCAGGCGCAGATGAACCTCCGCAAGCACGATCAGCATCGCGCCGGTCGCTCCCACGGCGAACGAGGCGAGCGACTGGACGATCAGCAGGCGCGAGACCAAACGGTCACGCGTCGCATAGGCAAGCCCTTCGCGTGCCGCCGCGAGGTAATTGCCCAGCCCACGCTTGAGCCCCGCGGCGATCTCACCGGCCCGCGCGGGGATCGGCACGGCCGCGATGCAGAGCGCGGAAACAGCAAACGTGAGCGCGTTGAACAAGAACGCGGCGTCCGTTCCCACGAGGGCGATCAGTCCGCCGGCCACGGCCGCCCCGATAATCTGCACGAGCCGCCCGGTACTCCAAGCAACCGAATTGGCCGCAAGCCGCTGATCTTCAGTGGTGAGCGATGGCAGTACGGCTTGCACGGTTGGGTTGAAAAACGTGTTGCCCGCGGCCAGTCCTGCCGCGACGAGATAGGCGTGCCAGGTGCCCTGCGGCCAGACGAGACTAAGCGCGAGCAGCGCGCGCACGACGTCAGAGACGATCAGCACGTTCTTGCGGTTGAAGCGGTCAATCACCACGCCGGCGACTGGCCCAAGCAGCAGCACCGGCACGATCTCAGCCGCGACCAGCCCGGAGACCGCCAGCCCGCGGCCGGTGAGCTGGAACACCAACACCACGAGCGCGATGTAGTGCAGCGTGTCGCCGAAGTTGGAGATCAACTGCCCGAGCCAGAGCGGGAAGTAGGACCGGCTGCGGACCACATCCGCATAGGCCACCCATACACGGCCTACGCGCCAGACAATTGAGCGCGGAAGTTGACCCATACGAATCCCGACACCCTAGCGCCTACCGCTCGCCCTGATCACGGAGGACCAAGCGAGCGGTACTCAGTCAGGTTCCCTCCTGACAGTCGTCACAGTCGTCGCAATCACATGGGCAGGTTCCGCATGGGCAACTGCAATCGGTCATCTGGTCTCACCTCCTTCCTCATCAAGTAGTGGGCAGAACGCGCACGTCGCCACCATTTTCCCAGGTCGAGCGCGGGTTTGATCGTAGCGTACACGGTGTTCGAGCGCGTCAAGTTCGGTGCGGAGGGCCAAGAGCTCCTGCATGCGACGGTCTATCTCCGTCCGCTGGGTGGCAATGCGCTCCAAGAGCTGGTCGGCAAAATCGGCGCACTCAGACAAGAACGCTTGATCGGTGAGCGTCTTGACCTCTGGCAGCGCCAAGCCCATCAAGCGGGCACGTCGGACAAGCAGCAGGCGCCGAATGTCCATCGGCGTGTAGATGCGGTACCCCGCCTCCGTACGCGCTGGCGGAGGAATGACGCCTTCAGCCTCATAGAAGCGAATCGTCTCAACGGGCACACCGCTGCGCCGCGCCACCTTGCCGATTGTAAGCTTCTCAACCATGAATCCAGTAAAAACCCTCAAGTAGCTAGAAGGTCAAGCACCCGGCCCGTGGAGGAGGACGATCGGCATGCCTGAGCGACCGATGCGATGAACAGCCAACCGATACGTCATGGTTGTTCCACCGTTCTCCGGTCGAGGACAGCAAGGTAGAGGGCCAGGCAGGCGAGGAATACCACGAACCAAGTGACGTTGCGCCCGGCCACGAAATGTGTGGAGAGATGCCCGAGGAACACCTCCATCCATCGCTCGTGTGCGATGCCCGCGCTGAAAAGCAAGTCGGGAAACATGGCGATCAGGTGGCCAAGGATGGGCCAGAGCAGCGGGAATCGGACCGGGCGGCGCGTGCGGTAGGCGACGGCCGACATGATCAGGAGCGCAACCGAGGCCCCGGCAAAGAAGTGCGTGAACCAGTGGAACCGCGCCTCGTGTACGCGGTAGGCCGCGTAGAGGTAGCCCTCGACCACCAGGGCGAGGACGCACCAGAGGCAGGTGGCCAGGACGCGCCCGCGGGGCAGCGTCATGGCGTCGCCCTCACCATTGTCTCGACCTCATTAAGGCGCCGGGCCATGCTGGGGTCCAGCGTGCGGTAGCGCACCCGTCCGGTACGGTCAACGATCGCGTAGCCGACCGGCGGGCCTTTGTCCTTAGGCACACGCATCCGGTACGAGGCAGCAAGTCGCCCGTCCGGGTCGCCCACGAACGGTACGGCCGGCAGCTCGAGCATCGGGTCGATACTTGCGACGACGACCACGACGCGGGCATGATTGGCGAGGGACCGGCGTTTCTGCAGAGCGTTGCGCAGGGGGCCGGCGAGCTCGGGGCGGGTGAAGAAGACCACCGTGCGTGCGTCAGCATTCGGGATTCCCTCGGTCACTGGTGGCGCGGCAAACGGGGTCGCATGTGCGTCCAGGAATCCGGGGCGCTGGTAAGCGAGGTCGGGATCGTTCAGGGGGGACTTCCGGATCTGGGCCGCGAGCAGCGCCCCGCCGAGCAGGACGGCCGCCGCACCCCAGATCGCGAACAGCCGCGGCCACCGTCTCATGATGTTAGAGCCGCGCGCCAGGTTCGCGCGACTCAACGTCGAGGATCGGGCAGTAATCGCAGGCGGCCACCGTCTGGTCGGGCAGCAATTCCTCACGGCTGTGCTCGACGTGTAGCGCGAGAGTGCCAAGGTCCGCTTTCAGGCGCGCTAGGTCGGCGATGCGCCGGTCAATCTCCGCGCATTGGCTGCTGATGCGAGCGAGGAATTGGTCCGCGAAATCCGCACAGGAGCTGCTGAACGCCTGCTCGACCAGCGTCCGGACTTCCGGCAGCGGCAACCCCAGGAGCTTCGTCGCTTGGCGCACGAGCCGCAGGCGTCGCACGTCGGTCGGGTTGTAGAGCCGGTAGCCGCTCTCGGTACGCGCCGGCGCGGGGATGATGCCCTGCTCCTCGTAGAACCGAATCGTCTTGGCCGGCACACCCGTCCGTCGTGCAACATCCCCAATCGTCAACGCGTCAATCATAGCGTCACCGTACGCCTTCCTGTAACAGGAAGGTCAAGCATTTTTCATCTGTGAGCGGGGTTGACCTTCCAGCAGCGGGAACCTTTACGCTGACTGAGCGTGTGGAGGTGGACGATGCGTCGAGTATTTGCCGTCGCGTGGCTGCTGAGTGCGGCCCTGATCGCGGGCTGCTCCAGAGGCGACCAGCAGCCGGTCGCGTCGAAGCAAGCGGGCATGCAGGGCGATCCCGGCGTGGTCCATGTCCACGGCCTTGACATCAATCCCAAAGATGGCGCGCTCTTTGCGGCGACGCATACCGGCCTCTTTCGCATCCCGGAATCGGGCCAAGCCGCGCGTATCGCTGACCGCTGGCAGGACACGATGGGCTTGACCATCGTCGGCCCTGACCAGTTTCTCGGCAGTGGCCACCCGGACATACGTGAAGCCAAAGCGAAGGGCTTGCCGCCTCTGCTGGGTCTGATCGAGAGCAAAGACGCCGGCCAGACATGGCAGCCCCTCTCCCTCTCAGGCCAGTCGGACTTCCACGCCCTGCGCACCGCACACGGTCGCATCTATGGCTACGACAGCACCGGCGGTGCCTTCATGGTCAGCACCGGCGGCAAGAGCTGGGAGATGCGCGCGAAGCTGCCGATGGTTGACTTCGCGGTCAGTCCGACAAACCCGGATATGATCGTGGCAACCACGCCGACCGGCGTGCAGCGCAGCGAGGACGGCGGGCGCACCTGGGCCGCGCTGATTGGTCCGGCCATGCTTTTCCTTGCATGGAGCGACCCGGCAAAACTGTGGGGCGTGGCCGGTGGTGGCGCACTCGTTGCGAGCGCTGACGGCGGGACAAGTTGGGAGCAGGCTGGCGCACTCCCAGGCAAGCCGACCGCACTCCTCGCCGCGGGTCGCACGCTCTATACCGCGGTGCTTGAGGGCGGCATCTACGTCTCCACGGATGGCGGTACGACGTGGCAGCTCCGCTATAAGGATCGCGGACAGGGACAGTAGGAGGAGGAGGAAGTGATGAAGCGAACGATGCAGCTCACGCTCGGCGGAGTGGTCGCCGCGGCGCTCGTGATCGGTTTGGCGACCGGCGTGATCGTAACGCAACCGCTGCGGGCGCGGATGGAGCCTCCATTGATGACCATGCAGGGAGAGCCAATCACGCACGAAGCGATGCGTTCGATGGTGGACCTGATGCACGGCGCGGGTACGAGCCAGCGCATACACGAGGCGATGGGGGAGGACGCCGAAGCGATGATGAAGCAGTGCGCCGCGATGATGGCGATGATGCCGGACATGATGGGCGGTCAAAACAACCAAACGAGACCGGACATGATCGACTGGATGATGCGGCGCTCGTAGCGCCCGATGTGCAAGAGGAGACGTAGATGAACATGTTCAAAATGTGTCTGAACTGGAAGGTGATTGGCGGCCTGGCCGTGGTGGGCCTCGGTGTGGCCGTCTTCGCCCCGAACCTGATTGGCGCGGCGCTGCCGCTCCTGTTCCTAGCCGCATGCCCGCTCTCCATGCTCCTGATGATGGGTGCGATGAAGGGCGGCATGAAGGACATGGGCAGCAAGGGCGGCGCGTGCTCAACTGAGCCGGAGCAGGCTGAGCAGCCGGTGCGCGATACGCGCCCACAAACGGAACGGATTGCCGGCCGGACCGGCGAACTGGCCGCGTTGCGCCGCCGGCAGGAATCGCTCGCCAGCGAAATCGCCGCCCTGGAACGGGACGATCTGCCCGTCGTGCGCAAGGCCGCCATCGTGGCGCAGGCCGCCACCGAGCGGGGTCCGCGCTAAAACCCATGAGCGCACCCGAGCGCCTGCCGCGAGCAACCGAGCGGGGGCACGGCGCGGCAGTACGGATCGCCGCCGGTAAGGAAGCATATGCGGCGCCACCTGACCGGGGTCGTTGGCGCGCGCCGCCAGCGATGCGGACGCGGTGGATCGCGGGCACCCCGGAGAATGGATCGGCGGCCACGATCATGCTGGTGTCGGGGTCCACCTGAATCACGTCTTTGGCCGCGAGCTGCTTCCCGCGCAAGATCGCATCGTGGAACTGGCGCTCCTCGGCGGTCAGGTTGGCAGTGCGGTCCAGGAGGATCGTCCTACGCCAGCTCCATCGTCAGCATCTGTTCAAGCGTCGCCAGCTTCCCCGGCGTCGCGGTGATCTGCAGCGTCAAGTCCGGCGGCGGGCTTACCTCGAAACCGATCGTCGGGCAGCAAAGTCGCTCCGCCACCGCCAGTTGCTCGACCGCCGCACGCTGGGCGGGGTCGAACGTCACGCGTAGTCCACCCTTGTCCCGCCTGACCGCCGCGATCGCGTCATGCAGGTCGCTGAAGCTGGGTGCGCCCCGCGGCCGCTTCTCATACTCGCAGATCAGCACATCCTCATCTTCCTGGGATGTGTCAGCAGTGTTAGTCGTCATCGCATACCTCCGTCCGTGGGCTACAACAGACACAACTCCCAATCGCGCCGGCCTGATCGGTCAGCATGTCGTGCGCCGCCTGGAGAAGCGTGATCACGCGCGCATCGGCGAGCTGATAGTAGACGTACTTGCCCACGCGCCGCCTGCCGACGAAGCCGCACCAGCGCAGACAGGCAAGATGGGAGGAGACGCGCCCTTGCTGAAGTCCCAGCGCCTCGACCAACTCACCAACGTTGCGCTCACCAGCGAGCAAAAGCTCGAGGACGCGTACCCGCGTGGGGTCCGCCATCACCTGGAAGAAACGCGCGGTCGAGACGGTGATCGACGCGGTTGCAAGAATCGCGGTATCGCTCATCCCTTCCCTCCGACGGGCACTGAAGGGGCGCAGTTTCGGCGCCGATGGACTAGACGGCGGAGACCAAACGCCGCGACCAGGACGAGGCCGAGTATCACGGCGAAACCGAGCGGCGTCGCGAAGAGACCCGCGGCCGTGAACAGTCCCGCCCCGAGCACACCCGCCACCCCGAAGGACACGGCGATGCAGGGCGCGCAGACCAGTACCGGGACGAGCGACAACCACCAGGATTTCATATACGATGAATCGTATACGATCACGCGCCAGAACGCGAGCAACCAGAGACCGGCTACGCGCCTGGAGCGTGGTGCCGCCGATCTCGCCCGACAGGCACAATGCTCCTCCAAATTCACCGGGTGAGCGCCATCAGTCGCTTGTAAATTAGTACATCTGTTCGCTATATTCACAGCATGAGCGTGCCCAGAGAATGCGATGCACAATGCCCGCGGCAGCGCCCGCGCCCGTCTCCGCTCCGCCGTCGCACCACCCGGACGAGCAATCATGCCAGCAATCAAGCGCGCGCACCGCATTTTGAACCTGCGCACCGTGCCCCTTCACCCTGCGCAGATTCAGACGCGCAAGCGAAAAATCCCTTCGCGCAATCAAACCGCACGCACACCCTCTAATCCTCTCTGCGCCCGGTCCATGTGCCACAATACCCTCACCACCGCCTCGGAGGTCCCCGACATGGCCGCGCAGCGATCCCCAGACCGCTCCTTCGAGGGCTTCGTGCGCGTTGCCGCCGCCGTGCCGCGCGTACGCGTTGTGGACTTTGACTTCCTCCGCGAGGAGACGCTCGCCCTTTGGCAGCAGGCGCACGATCAGGGCTGCGCCGCCGTCTACTTTCCCGAACTGGGCCTCAGTTCATAT
>Ga0136611_10003470_pt1 | contig 11036 bp, 9 predicted proteins | sample AntDrymUQ2232306_2_FD_106645 | JGI IMG/M metagenome (GOLD analysis project Ga0136611, IMG submission 106645) | Polar desert sand microbial communities from Dry Valleys, Antarctica - metaG UQ223 (23.06) | ecosystem: Environmental > Terrestrial > Soil > Desert | place: Antarctica: Dry Valley... | reverse complement strand
GTGCAACTTCACGCGCCAGCAGCCGTTCGGTGTATACGCGACCGATCCCAAGGGTGTTGTACGACACAATTCTGACCGTTCGCGACGTCCCGGCCTATGGCTTTCGCTCCGCGAGCCTCCGGTTTTTCCGAAGATGCACATGCCTGCCCCAGGCCACACGTCCGAAGATGTAGCTCTCAGCTTGACCTTCGCGGTCGTGATCTCGTCGCCCTCGCCCCTGTTGCTCCTGGACGGTAACCTGACCGTCATCGCGGCGAGCGCCTCTTTCTGCGACGTCTTCGGCGTCGACGCAGGGGAATGGACAGGCCAACCCCTCTACGCTCTGGACGCTGGCGAGTGGGATGGCCCCGAACTGCGCTCCTTGATGACCACGACGTTGTCGGATCATGGGACGCCGGACGCTCGCGACATCGAACTCAGACAGCCCCGCAGGCAGGCTCGCCACCTGGTCGTCCAGGCCAGGCGGCTTGTTTACCTGGACCTTGAGCAGACGCGCATTCTCGTCGCGGTTTCGGATGTGACGGACGCGATGGCCGACGCCGCACTAAAGGAGGAGGCAGCGCGCGAAAACAACGTGCTGTTGCAGGAGGTCCGCCACCGCGTCGCTAACAGCCTGCAGATCATCGCCAGCATACTTCTGCAGAATGCGCGAAAGACGACGTCGGAAGAGACGCGCGGCCATCTCAAGGACGCCCACGACCGCGTGATGTCCGTCGCCGCTCTCGAACGGCTCCTCTCCACCTCCGAGAGTGGCGACGTCGAGGTCCAGGCCTATTTCACAAGCCTTTGCGAAAATGTTTCGGCTTCAATGATCGGCGAGGCCGACCCGATCTCATTGGACGTCAAGGGCGGCAAAGGCGTGGTCGAGGCCAGGGTCTCGGTGAGCTTGGGTCTCATTGTCACCGAGCTGGTCATCAACGCGCTCAAGCATGCGTTTCCCGACGGGCGGCCTGGCACGATCACGGTCGACTACGATTTCCGGGGACCCAACTGGACGCTGTGCGTCCGGGACGACGGCGTCGGCATGCCGCTGACCGCGCCGCTTGGGACGGGTCTGGGCTCGGGCATCATCCAGGCGCTAGCCAAGCAGCTCAACGCTTCGGTGGAAGTCACGCCGCAGCACCCAGGAACCCAAATTTCCATCATGCACACCCAAATCGCCCTTGTGGCGGATGAGCCAGAGACAGCGCCTGAGGCGCTCGCGACGACCTATTCGAAGCCCACCGCGGTTGGCGGCTGACAACGAGAGGAATGACCGTGACCGCACAGCAAGACGGCTATGCAGGCAAGACCCTGATGATCGTTGAGGATGAGGCGCTGGTGGCGATGGCCCTCCGCGACGAACTGCAAGACGCTGGATATCATGTCCTTGATCTGACCGATCGCCACGCCGAGGCGTTGGACGTCGCCAAGGCCGATAAGCCGGATCTGGCGTTGGTCAATATTTGCCTCGCCGGCCGCGACGACGGCATCGAACTCTCGGAGCACCTGAAGGCGCTCGGCATTCCGGTTCTGCTGATCAGCGGACAAGTCAGCCGTGCGAGTTCGGCCACGACTGTCGCGATCGCCTCCCTGCCCAAGCCCTATAACGCCAGCGACATGGTTCTCGGCGTCGCTTACCTTCTGGCCCGTATGCAAGGCGACATATCACTACCGAGGCCCGAGGGCCTTGAGGTTTTTGACACCGACGGGTTCAACCTCGCGCCCGCGGCATGACGGCCAGCCGGATAACATCGTCATCGGCACCCGTCGCCGATGGACGGAGCGGCCGAATAGAGCGAACTCGATGTCCCGCTACGGTAACTATGTGTTGATCAATCATGGAACAGTGAATTTAGCCTCATTGCTCACCTTAGAAACGGTAGCGTTGCCGTTCATGCGGGTGAGCGTGTACGGGCTGACCCAAAGGATTGGTCAGTAGGGAACTCCGTGCCTCGGGAAGAGTGCACGCATTATGAGCGTCGGACTGGTAAGGGGCTTGCGGGCATAGAGACGCTGCCGCCTTGCCTTTAATGCTGTCCGGGTAGTCTCACGCCCACGGGCGCTCTCTCGACCTCCCATACCGCTCAACAGCGGTGACGTGGTCATAGCGCGATGAGTTCGCTATCGAGAATCCTCGTGGGTCTTGGGTTAAGTATGTAAAGCATCTCGCGGCTGACATTGATCAGGACTTTCAACTTGAACGGCGTTCGCCATCGCCCCTCTAACGGGGCCTGGCGACAAACCTGAACAGAATGAGCCATGACAAGCCGATCCGTTCGGTTTGGATGATCTCATGGCGTCCTGCAGGTGTAATGCTCCAGGCTGGGCCGCGCCAGACGCCGTCGATGCGGGCAAAGGCAGCCATCGCCTCGCGCTGCGATGCGATCAGTGTTGGGGGATCGGGCCGTTGCGCGTGAGCGGAAGTGGAATCCTCAGCGCGGTCTGTCGTAGCGGGTCGTATAGCCAACCGTCGTGCGAGAATAGGACGAAATGACTGTTACCAGTGCGTTCGCTGTATCGGCACCCAACCAAGCTCGTGGTCCCGATGCGGGAAAAGCTGGTGCAGCGAACGGCTCAAGTGCTACAGGTCACATCAAGAGCTCTTAGGACGCGGCGGACATCGGCATAGGAAGAGAAGAAGCCGCGACGGCGGCCGGGCCACATGATGGCGAGAGCGAGTTCGTAGGGAATGTCGGCAATCATCGCGGCGCAGGCTGGGCCGCAGCCGCTGCTGTTCAGCTGCTGGACGTGCTTGATCATATGCAGGTGATCCGCGTGGGTGGGGGGAGGGGTGCGGGCGGCCTCGAGCGTCGCTCAGCCCGAAAAAAGGTCCACTTGACCTCTTTTTAGCATGATGCTAGAAGGGGGTCAACCTGACCTCATCTAGGCGCCATGCGACGAACCGACTTTCTCAGGCTGACCGCGCTCACGGTCGACCAGCTGAAGAACCTGCGTAGCCGCGGCCTGCTGCCGGCGGAAATCCGCCGCGCTGGCCGAGGGTGGGCCGACTTCAGTGCGACGGACGCGCTCGTCACGTCGGTTTTCGTCGAGCTGACGACGCTGCAACCGATCGCGGTCGGGCGCGACATGGTCGAAGACGGTCTGCCCATGCTGACTGCTCGGCTCGGTGAGCTTGGGCGGCACGGCGCCGACCACCTATGCTTTGGCTTTGCGACGACGGTGAGCGAGGGGCTGGATGGGAACGAGGAAACTCAGAGCCTTACCCGTCGGGTTTTCTGTTGTCGGCTTTCGGAACTACCGACACAGCTTGAGCAGCTCCAGCAGGTGCTCGACCAGGGCCGGAGTCCGGCGCTTCGCGAAGCGACCACGTGGTCTGTGCCGAACATCGGCATTGTCGATGTCGACAGCTGTTTCGCACGCATGAACGCACGGGCGGAGCGGGCAGGGGTGCTGCTCGACCCGATCGAGCAGCAACTCTCGGTGCTCGAATGAGTACGGGGAGGTTCACGCAGCTCGACCTGCAGCGCGCGATCAAAGCGACCAAGGCGGCCGGTCTCACTCCGTCCGAGGTCCGCGTCACCGCAGAGGGCGAGATACGCGTGATGATCGCTCAACCCCGATCCCTCACGGGCGAGACACCAGAGGATGTCCGAGGCGAGCTCGAGCGGCACTTCCGTGGCTGGCGGTAGAAAACTCGTTCCGAAGGGCGTGTGGTTCCAGCCGAAGCGTCTCGCCGACGGCACCCTCGTTCGCTACGGCTACTATGGTCGAGGGCCGGGCACCGTGGCGCTGGGCCGAACAGATTCGCCTGCTTCGTCACCGCGAGCCGCGGCTCGAGACGGTGGCCGACCTGGTCGGCAGTTACCGGGCGTCCCCGGAGTATAAGAAGCTACGACCACTCACCCGCCGGGACTACGACCGTCAGCTGCTCAAGGTCGCTAACGCGTTCGGCGACCTGTCGCTTCGGGCGGTGAATGCGCGCGAGATTCCGAAGTGGATCCACGAGTGGCGGGATCGTCTCGCGGGCAGCCCGCGGCAGGCCGACTATGCGGTGCAGGTCTTGAAGGTTCTACTGGCGTGGGGTGTCAGGCGGGGCCTGTTTGAGCACAATCGTGCGGAGAAAGTCGGCCGCTTGTACCGCGGGGATCGACGGGAGCGGACCTGGTCGTCTCAACAGGTCGAAGCTTTCCAACGAAGCGCGCCCGAGCCGCTTGTTCGGGCGCTCATGGTTGCTCTGGAGACCGGACAGAGGCAAGGCGACTTGCTCACGCTCCAATGGTCGGCGATCGACGACGGTGTCCTCCGTCTTCGGCAGAGCAAGACGGGAGCGCGGGTCGCGGTGCCGATCTCGGAAGCTCTGACCGCCCACCTCCCGTGCACGCCAACGTCCGTCGGGCCGATCCTGACCAAGGCCGATGGGCGGGCATGGGACAACAAGGGGAACGGTTTCCGAGCGGCGTTGCGTGATGCGTGCCGCGCGGCCGGCATCACGGGCGTCACGTTTCACGACCTGCGGGGAACCTTCGTCACGCGGCGGCTCGCGGAGGGGTGGAGCACGTTGGAGGTGGCTATGTGCACCGGCCATTCGCTGCGAGATCTGGCGATGCTCGACACCTACGCAGATCGCGCCATCGTAGCCGACGCTTCGGCCGAGAGGGTTCGCGAGCGCACCGCCTATAATGCCCTACAGCGGGCGCACAGCGACATTCCTGCAAACCATGCTGCAAACCACGAGGATCTTGAAGCTGCAGTGTGAGCTAACCAACTGAAAAGATTGGAGGCCCGGCCCGGAATCGAACCGGGGTGCAAGGATTTGCAGTCCTCTGCGTAACCACTCCGCCACCGGGCCGCCGGATCGTTCGCTCGCTTTCGTGAAGACGAGGAGCGGAGGGAGGGGGCAGGGCTAGCAGAGCCGCGCGCGGGCGGCAACGGCGGCGCGGCGGCGAGCGCGTTGCGTCGCGGCGGCTCCGGCGTGTAAACCGCAGGCGACCAACCGACAGAGAGAGAGACGGCCGGGCATGACGCTGGTGGCGGCGCGCGAGAACATGGTGGACAGCCAGATCCGCACCGACGACGTCGGCGATCCGGCGCTGCAGGCCGCCCTACGCCACGTGGCGCGCGAGCGGTTCTGCGCGCCGGGGCAGGCGGCGCTGGCCTACGCCGACCGGCAGCCGGAGATCGCGCCGGGCCGCGCGCTGCTGCAGCCTCGCGACGCCGGCAAACTGCTGCAGGCTCTGCGCCCGCGGGCGGGCGAGCGGGCCCTGACCATCTGCGAACCGTATCTGGCGGCGGTGCTGGCCGAGGCCGGCTGCGAGGTCGTCGCCTTCGACACCGCCGCGGTGAACGCGCGGGTGGGCGAGGCGGTGGGCGAGGCGGGGGCCGAGGTCGTCACCGGCGATCCGGCCGCGCTGGCCGTCGACGGCGCCTTCGACGTGATCGCCGTGGGCGGAGCGGTCGTGGAGGTTCCGCCGGCTTGGTTCGCCCTGCTGGAGGACGGCGGGCGGCTGGGCGCGGTGGTGCGCAGCGGACCGGTCGGCCGGGCGACGCTGTTCGTGCGTTCGGGCGATGCGACGACCGGTCGCGCCGCTTTCGACGCCGCGCCGATCCATCTTCCGGGCCTGGAGCCGAAGGCGGCGTTCGCCTTCTGACGAGCGCGGCGACGGAGCCGGACCGTGGCCTGCGTTCAACATGCCGGCCGCCGTGACCAAAGCGTAACGCGTTCGGGGCTGGGCGGCGCGGACCGCCCGCCCTATACACCGCCACCAGCAGACGTCGGGGATCAGAGTTTCATGACGACCAGCCGACGCGGGCTGAGGCTCGCCGCCGCCAGCGCGTTCGCCCTGCTTTTCGCCGCCGGCGGCGCGCAGGCGCAGACCCTGGCCGACGCCGTGGCCCTCGCCTACCAGACCAATCCGACGCTGCAGTCGCAGCGCGCGCTGCTGCGTGCGGCGGACGAGAACTACGTTCAGTCGCGCGCCGGGCTGCGGCCGCTGGCGGACGTCGGCGCCCAGGCGACCTACACGCGTTTGGGCCAGGACTCTGCGGGCCTGTTCGGGTCGCCCGGCAACCGGAACTATGACGAGGACGGCTACTCCACTTCGTTGAACCTGTCGCAGCCGCTCTACACCGGCGGGCGGGTCAGCGCCGACATCCGCGCCACCCAGGCCGACATCCTGGCCAACCGCGAGCAGGTGCGCGGCGTCGAGGCGCAGGTGCTGCTGAACGTGGTGCAGTTCTACGTGGACGTGCGCCGTGACGTCGACACCCTGGCCATCCGCCAGAACAACGTGGCGGTGCTGCGCCGCCAGCTGGACGAGACCGGCGCCCGCTTCGAGGTCGGCGAGATCACCCGCACCGACGTGGCCCAGGCCGAGGCGCGACTGGCGCAGGCCGAGGCGCTTTACGCAAACGCCACGGCGCAGCTGGCCATCAGCCGCGCCAACTACACCGCCGTGGTGGGCGAGAGTCCGGCCGACCTGGCGCCCGAACCGCCGCTGCCGGGCCTGCCGTCCGACATCGACACCGCCTTCCGCATCGCCGAGGCCGAGAACCCGGCCATCCGCACCGCCGACTTCCAGGAGCAGGCGGCCAACGCCCGCGTCGCTCTCGCCCGGTCGGCCTATCGCCCCACCGTCACGCTGAGCGGCCAGGCCTCCAGCACCGGCGCCTTCACCAACAACATCGACACCAACCGCAACGCGCTGAGCGCCAGCGTGCGCGCCAGCATTCCGCTGTTCACCGGCGGCTTGAACGACAGCCGCGTGCGCCAGGCGCTGGAGCAGGAGAACGCCGCCCGGATCGCCGTGGAGACCCGCCGGCGGGAGGCGATCCAGCAGGTCAGCTCGTCGTGGAACCAGCTGCTGGCCGCCCGCGCCCAGCTGATCTCCAATCAGGAGCAGGTGCGCGCCGCCACCATCGCCTTCCAGGGCGTGCAGGAGGAGCAGCGCGTGGGCCTGCGCACCACGCTGGACGTGCTGAACGCCGAACAGGAGCTGCGCAATGCCGAACTGTTCCTGGTGCAGTCGCGCCGCGACGCCTACGTGGCCGGGGCCAGCGTGCTGCAGGCCATGGGCCGGCTGGAGGCGGAGAACCTGGTCACCGGCGTGCCGCTGTACGACACGTCCGCCAATTTCGAGGCGGTGCGCCGCGAGGGCCGGGTGCCGTGGGAAGGCCTGGTGCAACGGGTCGACTCCGTCGGCGCGCCGCGCACCCTGACGCCGCAGCGGCCCGACGTGCCCAACCCCACGCCGCCGGAGACGGTGGAGGTGATCACCACCGGCACGGTGTGGAACGCCGACCCCGGCTCCATCGGGCCGATCCCGCGGCCGTCGAACATCCCCGCCGCCGCGCCGTTCCGCTCGGTGACCGAGCCCAACGCGCAGGGGGGCACGACCTACACCATCGTGCCGAACCGGCCGTCGGGGTCTTCCACGACCACGACCACGACGACGACCACGCGGCCGACCTACCGGACGCTGGGCCCCTCCGCCGTGCGGCCGCCGGCCTCGGCGCCCGCGCCCGGCGGCCCGCCGCCGATCAGCAGTCCGCCAGTGCTCAACCCGCCGCGGCGCTGAGGCGATTGCCTCCAAGCCCGCGCGGTCCTACGCTTCGCTTCAGACGCGATTCAGCGGGCCGGCGGGCTCATAGACGGACAACGGGGCGCCCATGACCGACCAGTCGGCTCAAGAACCGACCATGGAGGAGATCCTCGCCTCCATCCGCCGGATCATCAGCGAAGACGACGCGCCGGCGGCCGAGCCCCCGGCCATGGCGGCGGACGCCTCCGACGACATGGACGACGAGCACCGGGACGAGCCGGAAGACGTGCTGGAGCTGACCGACCGCTACCAGGAGCCCACGGCCGCCGCCTTCGACGCCGCCGCGGCGCCGCTGCCGGAACCCCGGCCCGAGCCCCGACCCGAGCCCAAGCCCGAACCTCGCGCGACGCCTATGGCGCGTTCGGGCGATCTCGACATCTTCGACCGCGACCCGGAGCCTCCCATGACCCAGCCCACGCCCCGGTCGCCCATGGTCGAGGCCGGCGACGACGGCCTGCTGAGCGCCGCGTCGGCCAGCGCCGCGGCCTCCTCCTTCGGGGCGCTGTCGCAGCGGGTGGCCATGCCGGCGGCCGGCACCTCGCTGGAGGACGTGGTCCGCGACCTGCTGCGGCCGATGCTGCGCGACTGGCTGGACCAGCACCTGCCGGCCATCGTCGAGGCCCGCGTCCAGGCCGAGGTCGAGCGCGTCTCGCGGATGAACACGCGGTAGTCGCCGGTTCCCCACCCTGGGCGCTTGCGCGGGCTCTCCCTCCCCATAAAGGGGAGGGAGACATGAGCATGCTCCCCAAGACCTTCGATCCCGCCGCCGTCGAACCGCGCCTCTACGCGGCGTGGGAGGCGTCCGGGGCGTTCGCGCCCTCCGACGACCCGAACGCCAAGCCGTTCTGCATCGTCATCCCGCCGCCCAACGTGACCGGCTCGCTGCACATCGGCCACGCGCTGAACAACACGCTGCAGGACATCCTGGCGCGCTTCCACCGGATGCGCGGGGAGGCGGTGTTGTGGCTGCCCGGAACCGACCACGCCGGCATCGCCACCCAGATGGTGGTCGAACGCCAGCTGGCCGCGGAGGGGAACATCAGCCGGCGGGAGATGGGGCGCGAGGCGTTCCTGGAGCGGGTGTGGGCGTGGAAGGCCGAGAGCGCCGGAGCGATCACCAATCAGCTGCGGCGCCTGGGGGCCTCCTGCGACTGGAGCCGCGAGCGGTTCACCATGGACCCGGAGCTGCAGCGGGCGGTGACCCGGGTGTTCGTGCAGCTCTACCAGGAAGGGCTGATCTACCGCGACAAGCGGCTGGTGAACTGGGACCCGCATTTCCAGACGGCCATCAGCGACCTGGAGGTGGAGCAGCGCGAGGTCGACGGCCACTACTGGCGCTTCGCCTATCCGCTGGAGGACGGGTCCGGCGAGGTCGTCGTGGCCACCACCCGGCCGGAAACCATGCTGGGCGATACGGCGGTAGCCGTGCACCCCGACGACGAGCGGTACCGCGACATGGTCGGGAAGTTCGTGATCCTGCCGATCGTGGGCCGGCGCATAAAGATCATTGCCGACGCCTATGCCGACCCAGAGAAAGGGTCGGGCGCGGTTAAGATCACACCGGCTCATGATTTCAATGACTTCGAGATCGGCCGCCGGCACGGATTGGAATTCATCAGCGTCCTTGATGAGTCAGCACACATGCAGCACGGCGTTCTGTCGAGCGTTGGCCGACCGGATCAGGGTGCAAGCAACGTCAATCAGTTCAGAGACTCTGATCGCTTACCGGATTGGCTTGTCGGACAGGACCGCGAGCGGGCGCGACGACTTGTCGTTAAGGAAATGGACCGTCTCGTCCTGCTTCGCGGAACTGAGAAGGTACGGCATATGGTGCCGCATGGTGACCGCTCCGGCGGCGTCATCGAGCCTTACCTGACAGACCAGTGGTACGTGGACGCCAAAACTCTGGCGAGGCCCGCCATTGCTGCGGTGGAGGACGGCCGCACCGTCTTCGAACCGCGCCACTGGGAGAAGACCTACTTCGAGTGGATGCGAAACATCGAGCCTTGGTGCGTCAGCCGCCAGCTCTGGTGGGGCCACCGCATCCCTGTCTGGTTTGCCTTCGAATGGAGGGATGGGCTTGTCATCGATGGACAGCCTGAATTCGTAGCTGATGACGTTGTTGGTTCTCTGGCGGCAGCCTGCGAACATTACGGATGCGACGTCGTGCTTGTTCAAGACATCTCCGAAGCATCTGAGTTGGCGAGATATCACACTTTAAACTCAGAACGCGGATATCGGCTCGTAACCCTCGTCCAAGACCAGGACGTGCTCGACACCTGGTTCAGCTCGCAGCTGTGGCCCTTCTCCACGCTGGGCTGGCCGGAGAGCACCGACGACCTCCGGCGGTTCTACCCGACCGACACGCTGGTCACCGGCTTCGACATCATCTTCTTCTGGGTGGCGCGGATGATGATGGCCGGGCTGCACTTCACCGGCGACGTGCCGTTCCGCCGGGTGGTGATCAACGGGCTCGTGCGCGACGAGCGCGGGCAGAAGATGTCCAAGTCCAAGGGCAACGTCATCGATCCGCTGGAGATCGTCGACACGCTGGGCGCCGACCCGCTGCGCTTCACCATGGCCATACTGTCGGGCACGCGCGACATCAAGCTGTCGAAACAGCGCATTGAAGGTTATCGGAATTTCGGCACCAAACTTTGGAACGCCGCGCGCTTCTGCCAGATGAACGAGTGCCGCATCGACCCGGAGTTCGACCCGGCGGGCGTGAAGCTCACGGTGAACCGCTGGATCGTCGGCGAGACGGCCAAGGCTTCGGCCGAGGTCACCGCCGCGCTGACCGCGGCGCGGTTCGACGAGGCGGCGGGCGCGCTCTACCGCTTCGTCTGGAACGTGTTTTGCGACTGGTATCTGGAACTGGCCAAGCCGGTGCTCGGCGGCGCCGACGCGGCGGCGCAGGCGGAAACGCGCGTCACCGCCGCCTGGACGCTGGACCAGGCCTGCAAGCTGCTGCACCCGATCACGCCGTTCATCACCGAGGAGCTGTGGGCGGAGACGGCGGCCTTCTCCGGGATCGAGCGCGAGACCATGCTGATCTCCGCCCCATGGCCGGACCTGCCGCTGTCGCTGGTGGACGCGGACGCCGAGGCCGAGATCGGCTGGGTGATCGATCTGGTGACCGAGGTGCGCTCGATCCGCGCGGAGATGAACGTGCCGAACGCCGCGCGGCCGGGGCTGACGGTGTCGGGCGCCGACGCCGTGACCCAGGCGTGGCTGGAGCGGCAGCGGGCGCTGATCGTCGGCCTGGCCCGGGTGGGCTCGGCGGACGTCGCCGAAGCGCCGCCGGCGGGTTCGGCCCCCTTCGCGCTGGGCGAGGCGACCGGCGCGCTGGCCATCGCCGAGTTCATCGACGTGGCCGCCGAGACCGCGCGGCTCGGCAAGGAGGCGGCGGGCTTCGAGGCCGGGGCGGAGCGGGCGGCCAACAAGCTCGGCAACGCCGACTTCGTGGCGCGCGCTCGCGAGGAGGTGGTGCAGGAG
>Ga0136611_10003469_pt1 | contig 11037 bp, 7 predicted proteins | sample AntDrymUQ2232306_2_FD_106645 | JGI IMG/M metagenome (GOLD analysis project Ga0136611, IMG submission 106645) | Polar desert sand microbial communities from Dry Valleys, Antarctica - metaG UQ223 (23.06) | ecosystem: Environmental > Terrestrial > Soil > Desert | place: Antarctica: Dry Valley... | reverse complement strand
CTCTTCAGGTGCAGCGGCGACGTCGCCACCCAACCCGCCCCGGCGTCGACTACCGCATCAATCACGGCTTTCAGCTGTACTTCGCTGTCGGAGATTCCCGGAAGCAACGGCGCTACCAACACACCGGTCTGAAGACCGGCGTCGGTGAGTTTCCGCAAGGCAGCCACCCGCTGTTTGGGGTGCGGCGTGCCGGGCTCGGTGCTTCTCCAGACATCGACGTCAAGCGTTGGTATCGACAGGTTGACCTGGACGTCAGTCGTCTTTGCTGCTTCCACAAGAAGTTCGGTGTCGCGCAACACAAGGGTCGACTTCGTGAGAATCGAGAACGGGTTGCCAGCATGGGAAAGTTCACCGATGATGCCTCGCGTCAGCTGGTACTTGCCTTCGGCCCGCTGATAGGGATCAGTATTGGTGCCCATCGCAATCCCTTCGCCGCGCCACTTAGGGCTGCGCAACTCGGCGCGCAATCGCTCGACTGCGTTTACCTTGACGACGATCTTTGTGTCGAAGTCCTCGGCCCGATTGAGATTCAGGTATTCGTGGGTTGGCCGTGCGAAGCAGTAGACGCAGGCGTGACTGCAACCTCTATACGGATTGATGGTGAAGCGGAAGGGCATTTGGGACCCGCCGGGAACCTCGTTGATGATTTTCTTGGCCTTTACGTGCAGGAACTCGAGGCCGCTGAAGGCGCCTACACCCTTGCGGATGTCCATCTCTGCGTTGGCGGTGAAAAGCACCTGCTGGCTCTCGTCTTCTGTCAGCTGCCAGCGGAAGGTTTCAGGCATAGCGGGAGTATATCGAACGTATGTTCCCCTGCGAATAAGCGCTACGGCTGACGCCTCTTGCACTACACATTGGGGTGGAAATGCTCAAACACCGGCCGTCGGCCGTTACATTTCAGGAGACGAAGTGGCAGCTCTAGGGTTCTTGTTACTGGCGGTTGCGGGTCTGGTGGCGACGATTGCCGGTCTGGCCAACAGCGGCAGCGATCACTTGGCCGGGACGTTCACCCTCTTGGGCTACGACATGAACGAGTCCTCGGGACGCATTTTTCTCTACGGCACGATTCTTGGTGCCATCGGCATGCTCGGCCTCAACATGTTGTTGGCAGGCATCGGCCGAGGCCTGAAGAGTCGTGTGCACTCACGCCAGGAGCGCAAGACCGAGAAGAAGCAGGCAAGCCAGATGACTCAGGAACGCGATCAACTGGCGCACGAGCTTCAAACGGAGCGCTCCGCCAATCGCGGTGGCGAACGCGTCGACGTGCGCGACAAGACCACGGAGACGGGCGGTCGTCACTACCACCCTCCAGGTTGACAGTCTGCGCCGGTGCAGTCCGCACACTCGACCCGTGCCGCACGTCGACTTTCGATGCGTTGAGGTCGCTATGCGGGCTCAACGCGCCAAAGGCCGCGCCTTCGAGGAAGACCTTTCCAGGGCGCTAGCGCTTGCGGAGCGCCCTTGTAAACGTGCTCACATCAAGGTCGTCCCGGCAGCCTTTTCATTTGCCAGTTCTCCTCGGGTCCAGATCGGCGCGCATCGAGCCCACTTACAAGGCTCATGTTGCCCGAGACGTATGCTCGCTTCAACCTCTACGGCAGTCGGAGCCATAAGGATCGCGATGAACTCGCTCAATACTGGACTTGTCTTGGACGCAATCGCCTACATCCCCGAGTGGACCGCATACCGGCAAAAGACTTCAGACATACCTGGGTTATCAGTAGCCGTCCGATTCGACGACGACTTGCTACTCGAGAAGGCTTACGGCTTTGCCGATGTCGAAAGGCGCACACCGATGAGCCCGCGCCACACGTTCCGAATTGCATCACACTCCAAGACCTTCACTGCGACTGCGATCATGTTGCTGGTCGAAGAAGGAGCGTTGCGGCTCGATGATCGCGTCGGCGATCGGCTTACGGGACTTCCCTCGGCGAAGGGTGAGATTGGAAGGACTACTGTCCGACAGCTCCTCTCCCATGCCGGTGGGATAGCTCGGGAAGGGCCGGATGGGAACTTCTGGCAGTACGAAAGTGGGTTTCCGACAACCGGCGAATTGCTGACGGCTCTGGCAAGCAGTGAACCTGCATTTAGTAGTAACGATCAGTTCAAGTATTCGAACCTGGCCTACAGCTTGCTGGGTCTGGTGGTTGAGTCGGCCGCCGGAATGCCATACAACGACTTTGTGACGCAGAGGATTGTCGACGCTCTCGGCCTTACTGAGACCGGGCCTGAGACAACCGAACACATGAGCGGGTCACTGGCAACGGGGTACTCGTCGCGACGTTTCGGTATGAAACGATTCCCACTGGCCAACATGAACACGGGTGCCATGTCTCCGGCGGCCGGCTTCTATTCGACCGCCGCAGAGCTCTGTCGTTACGGTGCTGCGCACTTTCTTGGCAACGAGGAACTACTCAGTGACGAGTCGAAGCGCGAGATGCAGCACGGATCTTGGGAGGTAGAGGGTGCGGATGAACACTACGGGCTCGGCTTTGAAGTCTTCGATTACGACGGCACCCCGGTGGTCGCACATAGCGGCGGTTTTCCGGGTTTCATCACGTCCACGCGTATTGATCCAAGAGCGAGGTTGGTTGTCGTGGCGCTTACCAATGCTATTGATGGGCCGGCGGAGGAGATCACAGCAGGAATGCTTCGATTGATTTACAAGGCTGCCGCGACGGAACAGGCCAGCCCGGAGAAGCGGGCCGGCCTCGATCGGTACACCGGGCGCTATTTCAGCATCTGGGGAACCATCGACATTGTTCGCTTCGGCGGAAGCCTCTTCGCGATAGACCCAGACGCCGACAACCCTGTTGAGCAGCCGGCCGAACTTGAAGTTATCGGCGATGGGACTCTCCGCATCACGAAAGACAGTGGTTTCGAGTCGGTTGGTGAGAACGCGCTGTTTTCGTGGAACGAAGCAGGCGAAGTAACTCACATGAGTTGGGGCAGTTACAACCAATACTCGTGGGCAGAATTCCAGAAGCGCTGGCCGCTCGCCTAGAACTTCAATATCTCAGGTGACGCCAAGCGGCGACGGGAAGGCTTGGCTGAGTGCCCGGGGCGGGACTCGAACCCGCATGACCCTCTCGGGTCCGGGGGGTTTAAGCCCCCTGCGTCTGCCTGTTCCGCCACCCGGGCCACTGCTCCGAGCCTAGAGCGCGCAGCGTTAACTCACGTGCTTCGTGCGATGCACCGCCCCGGTTCAGCTCAACCAGTGAGACCCGTAGTCGTCGCGCCTGTCGAACCACTCCTCGGAGGTGATCGCATAACGAACATGGTCCTCCCAGCGACCGTTGATCTCGAGGTAGCGCAACGCTATGCCCTCGTCACGCAGCTCGAGCTTGTCAGCGACACGCCGGCTGGCGGTGTTGCGAGGAATGATGCTGATCTGAAGCCGGTGCAGCCCAAGGTCCTCGAAGGCAAAGCGGAACACCAGCACCAGAGACTCGGGCACGTATCCATTGCCGGCCTGAGCTTCGTCGATCCAGTAACCGACGTACGCGTTCTGAAAGGGACCGCGCTGCACGTTGTTGATGTTGACCTCGCCTGCGAACTCCCCGCCGATGAAGAGGCCGAATCCGTACCCCGTACCTAACTGCCACTCACGATCCCTCACAGCGCACCGACTGACAAAGGCGCGCCGATCGTTCGTAAGGTTGGGCTGCCCACTGAGTGGCCTGGGTTCCCACTTCACCAACCAGTCGTGAGCGCGAACACGCACATGACGCCACGCGTCGAAGTCATCGTTACGCAGTGGCCGTAGGGTGACTCGGGGGCCGTGCAAGTTCGACATTTTCGTTGGCATCGGACCGAAACCCTAGCTCCCGTTGAAAAGGGGCAGCAGGACTACTCCCGGCCGGGTCGCGCCCGGCGCCCGTTGACACCAACTGGCGGGGATCGACGGAAGTCGTCGTATTCGGACGTTCCGTCGTCGTAACCGCCTGCACCATCGTCGTAGCTAGCCACGCGTTCGCTGTCGCCGGCGGTATTCCGTGATCGCTCTGCTATCGCACGAGGTGGCGTTATTTTGTTGTTGACCATGGCGGTCAAGCGCTTGCTTCGATACCACGGACGTAGCCGCAGCCGTGCCGGCAGCAGCGCCCCGTAGACGAGCACGCCTTCGTTCATCTTGATTCGCCGAATGACGTCGGACGGTGCCAGGTTCTTGTCGGAGTTCGATGTCGTCGTGGACTTCGAGCCCTGACCGTCGATGGTGGTGCTTGTCGATCGAACTTCTTCACTACCAATGAGGCGCGAGACATAGTCAAGAGTGGCCGGGTCGGAAATACCGGAGAGCACGATCTTTGCTCGGTGGTTGTTGACTACGGTGTTGGCGCGATCGCCGTAGCGGTTGTTGATCTGCGAAAGATCTTGCCACACCGTGACGAGCTGAATGCCAAGCCCGGAGCAGGTGGAGGCAATGGTGTCGAGGTCATCAAGGGGTGCAATGTTGGCTGCCTCGTCGAGCACGATGAGCAGTGTTGGGTCAAGCCGCTTGCTGGGTCGTAATGGGGCTGCGTCGTAGGCGGCCCGAATGATTTGCTTGAGCAAGGTAGAGAACACCGGTCGCAACCGGTCTTGTTCGTGACTCGGTGCACAGACGTAAAGCGTGTGGTTGCCGCCATCCAAGAAGCGCTGCGCACGGATCTCGCTGGTGCGGGCCGAAGCGAGCACGGTGGGATCGCTGTAGGCCTCGATTACAACCTCAGCCGTCGTGTAGATAGAGCTGCGGGCGCGATCTTCGCGCTGCCACGATGCTTCGGCCGCCATGATGGCTTCCTCGACACCTGTTGCCTGCAGCAGACTTCGTACCTCGAACTCCTCCTGCGTGTCGATCCAACGCACGACATCGGCCATCGTGTAGCCGTTGGCAGCAGCGGCAAAGAGGTGCGGAGCCAAGAGCTTTCCGGCGGCGGAGTACCAAAAATCGCCGTCCTGCAATCCGCCCTTTCCGCCTGACTTAGAGGCGTTCGTGAGCCACGACGCAATTTTCTTCGCGCCCGACCAATCCCGTGCCCCATCCAATGGAGACCACGTAGACACGGGCAGACCCGTTGTTGCAGTTGGGTCGTAAACCCAAACCTCACCCATGCGCTGGCGCCACGCCAGGGTGTTCTCGGCCAAGTCGTTCTTCACTGACGTAGCGATGACGGGACCGTCCCATTCGAGGATGGCGGGCACTGCAAGGCCAGTGGTCTTACCGGACTGTGTAGGCCCGAGCACGATCACCGAGTGGCGCTGCTCGGTGGCGATCATCGTGTTACCCACCGAACCGAGAGTCAGACGTCCGGTTTGTGGCTCGCGCACGATAAGGGTCTTGAGGTCACTTCGCTTGGCCCATTGCGTGTTCTTGTGACCCAGTGCATTTCGTGTACCACCGCCCTTCGCCAGCCGATAGATGCCGAGGCCGGCAGACACAAGGGCCACGATCAGGATGACGAAGATGAAATAGAAGGCGAACGCACCAGGGATGGCCTGGCTGTCACCCACACCGGGAAAGGCAATGTTCGGGTTTCCGGGGTCCTGAGCAAGCTGCCCTAGAACGGTGGGCATCTCGCCAGGAGTTGTTGCCAGGGTTGCACCGTTGAATAGCTGCGCGCTTACGTAACCCGTGACCCAGATCAAAGCTGTTAAGGCAAAGGCTGCTCCGAGGAGACCAAGAAGAAAGTTCTCCATTCCTTTGCTACCGCCGCCGCCTTGCTGACTCATACCGCTGCCTCGGGTCTGCTGGTCATGCTGCTTTGGCCGGTCATGCGGGCGTCGGTATCAACAAGCGCCCTTTCGGAACGACCGAGCATATGGCGGACGACAAATGATCGTGTGCCGACTTTCCATACAGCTTCGCCCCGGCCAAGCGTCGGGAGAAGATTCGCTTCAGTGCCGGTAAGACCAAGAAGCTCGCGTGCGCTCACTATCTCGTCTGCCGATTGCGCATACACGACGCGCGTTCCGGCATCAGCCAGCAAGCCTTCGGCAATCGTCCGCTGCTCGCTGCCGACATCACCGGTTGCCTTCAAGTCTGAGAGGCGATGCATGACGATCAAGTTCTGGATTCCGTAGGCACGAGAGAGCTTGAAGTTGGCCTGCATCCATCGAGCAATACCAACTGTGCGCAGAATCGACCAAGCTTCGTCAACGACCACAATGCGCTTACCCGCGCCCGGTCGGGCGAACGCCGACTGAAGCCACGCAGCAGCGCAGGTCATCAAAATGGGTAACGCATCGGATTGGTGAAGGGCCGACAGATCGACGACCACCAGGGGGCCATCCCAATCGATATCAATCGACGTTTGACCGTCGAACATACCCCTCAGGTCGCCCTCGCACAGACGTAGGAGCTCGAGCGCAAGCTCGCGCCCGTCCTCGGCCAGGCGTTCGGGAGTTGTGTGCGCACGAGCAGCCGACGCGTGATTGGGTTTCAAGAGCGAGGCGGCAACCTCAGGAATCGTGGGCTTGTCGGAACGCAAGCGAGTGTGGTCAAGGCCCAAGCGACACGCCGTCTGTTCCGCCGGCGAAAGGCCTCGCTTCAGTGCTGCCTCGGAGATGGAAGTAAGCAGCGACTCCTGGCGGGCCACGGTTTCTTCGACCCCCAGTTCTGAGCTACCGGGACCGGGGTCCAATGGATTCAAACGGATGTGACCACCCGGTGCCAAACGCAGCGGCGTTACACCGAGAGCAGCAGCAAGGTCGCCGTACTCACCCTTTGGATCCATCACAGCGGCTTTGCGACCGAAGACTTGCTGGCGAAGAATGTAAGTCTTCACCAACGATGATTTCCCTCGACCAATGTGTCCGAGAAGAATCATGTTCGGATCCGTAAGTACCCCCTGCGCATACAGCTCGAACGGGTCATAACAAAAGCTTCCGCCGCCGAAGAGGTCTTGACCAATGAACACACCGCGACCGCCCAAGCCGGTTTCGGCAATGAACGGGTAAGCCGCCTGCAAGTGTGCTGTGGAGGCGCGGTGCGCCGGGACTCTGACGTGGCCCTTCATTAGTTCAACCCCCTACAAAGCGGGAGCGTGCAGCTGAAGGCAACATCCTGCTCACCGAATAGTCTGCGCAATTCAATACGAGCTTGTTGTGCTGCTTGCTCGATCTCGGTCGATGCCTCATCAAGTTCTTCCAAACTGTTGGCGGTAACTGTCACATAGCCTGCGAATCGGTACTCGGAAAACCCGTCAGCCAACTCCTGCTCACGGCGAAGCACACCTTGCATCTCTCGACGACGGCGCTCTGAAGGGATGTAACCGGCCCGACCCCGCAGTTCCTCGTCGGACAAGTAGGCCGTGTGAGCCGACTCGACTTCGCGTTGGGCCTTGGTTGCATCGATGGGTTCCATAATCAGCGACACCACGCGAGTGCGTTGGGTGCGCACCATGAGCGGCGCCATGAAGTCAGGGCCAACTTCGAGTCGCGGCCACTCGGCAATCCAAAAGGTGGCGTGAAACACGTCCTCGGTTCGGTAGTGGTCCCAGTTTGTCTCTGTTGCCAAAGGCCATGCGTTGGAGGGTGCAACGCCGGCCCGGGTGGGGTCGCTTCGACCCTTGCGGACCAGGTCGCGACGCGAGTTCGGGTCGACGGCGTTACGGAACGTGAGTGCAAGCAGTCTGGGCGACAACGCCCCGTCTACGTTGATATCGGCGCCGACCAAATTGTCAGCGAGCTGGCGCAACTCACGAAGCAACACGAGGCAGGCACCCTTATCGCCGCCACCGGCCTTCTTCACTATCCGACCTGACTTGGCGGCATTGATCTGCACGGCCACAAAGGTTTCGTGCTGTTGGGCGATCGGACCGAACTCCTCGAGAAGGTCGATGTAGGAACGCACCGTCGGCGAGCCGTCGCCCTGAACCCTGGCTTCGGCCAGGTAGCGATTAAGAGAGTCACCGTCATCTGGCACCGCTCTTTCAATCCACTGAACCCGGCTAACGAAGCTACTGGGCCGGGCCAGCGCACCAAGTACGTCGGCCCATCCCTGAAGTCGCCGAGCTTTCTCGTCCTGCTCGAGCAATGAGAAAGCGTCGCCACGCACAGCCAGAACACCGGTGTAAAGACCCAGACGGGTGTCCTTCACCACCCCGATAGTGGATGGTCCGTCGCCGACGGGGACTTCGAGGATTGTGAGGCCCTGCAACGATGGCGGCAGTGGCGCTTCGTTCTTGCCCTTGGCCTTCTTTGCGTCCTTCTTCGGCCCTTTACCGTTGCGGGACTGGCGCCCGGGATTGCGCTCATCTTCAACCCGGTTGTTGCTGCGTTCGGGCTCGAAGGTGCCCAGAAGCGGAAGCGTGGAAAACCATTGGTTGTTCTTAGTGACAACTCCAAGACCCCAGGAGAACATGACCGGTATCCATTCGTCGATGCCACGACCGCCCGGTTGAATAAAGGAAAGTCCGACCCCGACGGCAACGACAAAGAGACCCAGTGGAAGCCCGACACCGCTCCCGAGCGGACCCGACAGGAGGATGAGAGCGATTATGAAGGACGCTCCGATCGTAACGAGTTGCCCCGACCGCAGGCCGGCAATAACGCCCCGCTTCTCCAGCGGCCCGAACACATAAGTCCTCGTGTTGGCTTCGGTCATTGACATAAGTACTTCATCCTCCTCCCCAGCCCGCCGCTTGTAGTTGCGACCCCAAGGTGTTCAAAGCTCGATCTAAACAAAATTCAAATGCTGCGGTGCAATTGCAAGTTTGCGACCGCCCGACCCATCGCCGCAGTTACGGCGCCTTCGCTCCTCTGGGTCCGCCGGACGTGCCGCCACCGCCACCGCCACCGCCAGCGGCCAGTGCTCCGCCGGTGACAGGCGTGGGTGCCGGCAGTTGTGGAATTGGTGTCGGTTTGATCCCTCCGGCAGCGCCACCGGGCGAGGGGCTGTGGTGAGGCTTGAAGGCGCCCGAAGGAGCAACTGAGTTGGCATCTCTCTGCGTTTTGTTCATCATCTTCTGCGCCATCAGGTTGGTGATCTGGCCCTTGCCCCAAAGACCTTGGCCCACCTCGGCAACCCGGTTCTCGGCTGCAGCCATGGATCCCGGAGCAATAGCCAACACCTTGGCGCCGGTGAAGGCGGCCATGACCAGGATGGCGCTTGCAGTTGCGACCATTCCGATACCCGACTCTTCGGGCGTCGGGTTCGAACCAAAGACGCTCGCTTCTGCTGTAGTTGCCGCGCCGGAACCAACGGCATCTACGCCGATGCTGCCCACCGGCGCCCACCACCCGGTGCCCGCCATTGCCGACAGGCCGAGGGCGATGGCGCCGGCGATGAACAACTTGGAGAAGATCAAGGCAATGAGCACCTCGACAAGACGGCGAGCCCACTTCGCAGTCGACGGCCAGACGAGGGCCGAGAAGGCCAGAGGCATGAACAGCGCCGCCAGGTAGATGCCGGTCTGGCGGAGAATTAGCTCCACCAAAATAACGATACCGGCAAGGATGAGAAACAGGCACCAGAGGATTAGGAAAAGCCCTCCCGAGGCACTGGTCAGGCCACCCAAGCCGTCCTGGATCTGCTGGCCATATTTATCCAGATCGGTGACATTGGTGGTGACGGCGAGGGTGAAGCTGTCGGCAACGTTCAGGAGCTGATGGGTGAAGAACACCACAACAACACTGCCGAGAATTGCCACAGGCAACATGACCAGAGCCGCCCGCAGCACAAAGTACAAGGAGCCACGAACGACCGCTTGAATCATGGCCAGCATGAACAGGGGTACCAAAAAGTACAGCGCCAACGAACGCATCACCGAGTTCTTTTCGACAAACCAACTTGCGTTCAGATCGATGCCGGTGATGCCCCAGGTGTCTTCCGTCAGGAAGCTCTGAAGAATGGTGTCGATCATCCACATAGCGGCCTGGCCGGCCGACTCGGACATTTCTTTGATGATCTTCGTCTGCACCTCGCCGATAACCACCCCGGCGACCTCGGCCAGGCACTTGCCGAAGTCGCTGAACGGACCCACCAGAGAACCGCCCATACCCATTACCGCTCGACCCGCGCCGATTGCAGTCGCCGCGCACGAAGGAACGCGTGCCAAAGGCTCCGTAGCTATCGCGCCGGCGGCTGCACTGACACCTTCAATGACGGGCCGGAGGGCTCCGAACATCGGAAGCGCAGTAAGTGCTTGTGCCGCCACCGCTCCGGCACTTGGGGATCTCGGCGATCTCGGCGGCCTTGCGGACGTAGTTGAAGTCGTGGCCTGGCCCAGGCTGATGGCGCCGCCGACCACTTGCTCCGATCCCACCGAGGCAGTCGCCGGTGCAGCCGAAGCGGTGCCCGTATTCAAAGGAGTTAGGAGCGCAATAATCGTGAACGCAATTACGGTGGCGGCAGCGCGAATGGCACCGCAACGTGGCGACGAACCTCGTAACTGGGTTCTGCCCGCCCGCCCATGCTTGCGTGTCATTTTCCACCCCCTACGAGCTTCTGGAACTCGTCCAAAACCAGTTCGGTCCGGTGCGTCAAGGCTCTCAACTTAGCCGTCTATGTATCATACTGCGTGCGCCTTGCCTTTTGGAAGGCTCTTTTGGATACTTTGACCGCTATCAGTGCTTATTACTTCCCGGTAAGGAGGCTTCCAACGCTCTGGGCAGTCTGTAGCGCGTAAGTGCGGGATGCCTGGCGCTCCGGTGTCGCTCCCATCTCGTTAAACCCTTCCTCTCGGCCGATGATTCGAGACCCCGGGCCCATGACGAAGGCCATGAGGGCCGGTAACACCAGGCATGCGAGGGAAATGGTCACGCCGCCGAGAATGTAGTAACCGAGACGTTGCTGGGGTGAAGTGTTACCGGCGCCGATTCCCTCAGCTATCGCCGAGAACCCGGTACTCAATACCGCTACGGCGATGAACTTCGAAAAAATCGAGACCAGCGTCAGTTCGATCAGCGAGGTAAGCCACTTTCTCGTCGGCTGCCAAACCGACGCCGCAAATGCCATCGGTAGGAACAGCACCGATAGATAAATCAGGATCGAGCGGAAAATCATCTCACCGGCCAAGAACAGGGCGGCGACAGCCGTGAGCAACGCCGTTATTG
>Ga0136611_10003468_pt1 | contig 11037 bp, 9 predicted proteins | sample AntDrymUQ2232306_2_FD_106645 | JGI IMG/M metagenome (GOLD analysis project Ga0136611, IMG submission 106645) | Polar desert sand microbial communities from Dry Valleys, Antarctica - metaG UQ223 (23.06) | ecosystem: Environmental > Terrestrial > Soil > Desert | place: Antarctica: Dry Valley... | reverse complement strand
GCACAATGCACGGCAGGGACAACGCGCCATCGCCACCAGCTTCGACCTGGAAGAGCACTACGAAGACTTCACGCCGCGCCGGTTCGACAAGGTGAAGGCCTGGATCCCCGTGCAACGCGGGTGCGATTACCGGTGCACGTACTGCATCGTGCCCACGACCCGCGGCTCGGAGCGGAGCCGCCGGCTGGAGGAAGTGGTCCGCGAGACGCGCGAGGTGGTGGCATCGGGGATGACGGAGGTCGTGCTGCTGGGGCAGACGGTCAACTCGTACAACGACGGCACGCACGACTTCGCCGACCTGCTCCGGGCCGTCGGCACGGTGCCCGGCGTCCGCCGCGTGCGCTACACCAGCCCGCATCCGAACGACTTCTCGGAGCGCGTCATCCGGGCGATGGCCGAGGTGCCCACGGTGTGCGAGCACGTGCACCTCCCGATGCAGAGCGGGTCGTCACGCATGCTGAAGCGTATGCTGCGACGCTACACGCGGGAGGACTACCTGGCGTGCGTCGACCGCATCCGGGCCGCCATCCCCGGTGTATCCCTCACCACCGACATCATCGTCGGCTTCCCGGGCGAGACGGATGAGGAGTTCGAGGAAACGTTGAGCGCGGTGCGCGACGTCGGCTTCATGGACGCCTTCACCTTCATCTTTTCTCCTCGTGACGGGACGCCTGCCACACGGCTTCCGGCGGCGTGGAATGTGCCCGCCGAGGTGTCGAGCGCGCGGCTGCAGGCGCTGGTGGAAACGGTGCGCTCCGCGACGCGCACCCGGAACATGACGCTGCTCGGCACCCGTCACGAGGTGCTCGTGGAACGCGAGGCGAAGCGCGGTGAGGCCATGCTGATGACACGGACGCGTGACTTCAAGACGGTGCTGGTGCCGGGCGACTCGTCACTGCTCGGCCATTACCTGACCGTCGAGCTCACCGGGACGACCGGTTCGACCTTCACCGGCGCTGTGGTACAGGAGCGCCGCCCCCTGCCGATGGCCGGCTAGCACCGCCCGCGCGATCACGGTACGCTGGGCGCTGATTCGCTGACGGAGGATTGTGTGGGGCACGCCAGCGTGTGGTGTGCCCCTTGTCGCGTCGAGCTGTCTCGCGTATGCCGCCGGTCTCTTCCTCGCGCTCGTCGTCCCGGCGCCGTTGGCGCCGGCCGTCGCCGGCGTCGCCCTGCTGCTCGGCGCCGTGCTGCTGCTCGTGCCCGGCGCGCCGCCACGGAGGCGAGCGGGGGGCCTCGTCGCGCTGGTGCTGGCCGGAGGGGCGCTCATCGGCGTCGCCTCGCGCACCAACCGCGTCGTGTGCGCCCACCGGCTCAAGACCGACGCCATGCACGCTACCATGACTCACGAGGCCGGCCCGGGCGACGTCGTGCGTGCCGAGGTGGCGAACGATGGCTGCCGCGCGCGCGCGACGCTGCTCGTGGTGGCAGGGACGGCGTCGGCCGGCGATCACGTTGCTGTGCGTGGGCGCGTGGAATCCCGTGGCGATCGGCTGCTCGTCCGGGATGCGACCCTCGAGCACGCACCTCGGCGCTGGCCGCTGGCCACCGCTCGCGCCCGTGTCGGTGCACGCATCGACCGCGTATTCGGCGACGATGCTCCGCTCGTGCGCGCACTGGTGATCGCCGACATGTCGGGGGTGCCCACGGAGCAGCGCGACCGCTTCGCCCGCGCGGGGCTGGTGCACATGCTGAGCGTCAGCGGCCTGCACGTCGGCATCGTCGCGCTGGCGCTGGAACTGTCGGCGGTCGCACTGCGATTGCCCCTGGTGCCCGCACGCGTGACGACGATGCTCGTGCTGGCCGGCTACGTGCTCCTCATCGGCGCGCCGCCACCGGCGGTCCGTGCCGGGGTGATGCTGGGCGTGGTGCTGCTCACGCGGCTCTGGCAGCGCCCCACCTCCATCTGGGCCATCGTGGCGGTCGGCTCCACCGTGCCCCTTGTCGATCCCTCGGTCGTGCTCGACCTCGGGTGGCAGCTCAGCGTCGCCGGCACCGTCGCGCTGGTTGCCGGTGCCTCGCTCGCGCGACGCACGCTGCCGCGAGTGTGGGGCGGGGCGCGTCGCACCGTGGCGACCGCTGCCATCGTGAGTGTCACGGCGACCCTCGTCACTGCTCCCCTGGTCGCGTGGACCTTCGGGCGGCTGGCGCTCGTGGCCCCGCTCTCGAACCTCGTGGCCGACCCGGTGATGGGACTGCTGCAGCCGGTGCTGTTCCTCGCGCTGCTCGCGCCGCATGCCGCGCTCGAGCGGATGGCGGCCGACGCGGCGCACCTGCTCATCGTGGCGTTCGATGCGATTGCGACCGGCGCATCCGCGGTGCCATGGGGCGCGCCGCAGGTCATGCCCACCGTCACCGCAGCGCTGCTCGCCGCGATCGCGGCCACCGCGTTCGTGGTGGCATGCCTGGCTCGCGAGCCCGCGCGCGCCGCCATGGTCGCCCTGGCGGCGCTGTCGGTGATGGTCACCGAGCCGCTTGTCGGGCGACGTGCCGCCCGGACGGAGATCCACATGCTCGACGTCGGGCAGGGTGACGCCCTGGCGATCCGCACGCGGGCGGGGCGGTGGATCGTGGTGGATGCAGGACGCAGCTGGCCAGGCGGCGACGCTGGGCGTTCCACGCTCGTGCCCTACCTCTCGCATCGCGGGGGAGCCGTCGCCCTGTTCGTGCTGTCGCATCCCCATGCCGATCACGTGGGAGGCGCGGCTTCGCTGATCAGGGCGCTGCGCCCCGTGCGATTCCTCGACCCCGGCTTCGTCGGCACGTCGCCCCCCTATCGCGCTGCCCTGGCCGCCGCCCTGGACCAGCGCACGGCGTGGCAGCGCGTACGGCCCGGCGATTCCCTCGTGGTGGACGAAGTCGTGCTCACGGCGCTCGCCCCCGATTCAGGGTGGGCCGCCGCACTGGACGACGCGAACCTCGCCAGCGCGGTGGTGATGGCACGCATCGGCCGGGTACGCGTGCTGCTGACTGGCGACGCGGAGGGCCCTGAGGAGGACTGGCTCCTGGCGCACGCGCCGGATGCATTGCGGGCCGACGTGCTCAAGGTGGCCCACCACGGCAGCCGGACCAGCACCACCCCCGCATTCCTCGATGCGGTTTCCCCGCGCGTCGCGCTCGTCAGCGTGGGCGCCGGCAACACGTACGGACATCCCAGCGCGGCGGTCATGCGCGCACTCGCCGCGCAGGGCGCCGACGTGCTGCGCACCGACCAGTTGGGAAACGTGGTACTTCGCACGGACGGCCGAGTGCTCGAGGCCGAGGCGGGCGGGCAGCGCTGGACGGTGGACCAACGCGGGCCTGAATAGCTTGCCCTGATGCTCGCGCCACTCGTCAATCGCCTGCTGGGCACGCCCTTTCACCTGCCGACCGCACTGCTCGCCCGGTATCCCGAGCTCGCGCGCGCCCGGTGGCGGCGCGGCGGTCTCGCCCTGCGGGTGGGCGGATGGTGCCTCGGACTGCCCACCGTGTCGGGGATCACGCTGTGGCAAACGGTCTCCCTCGCGCCGGGCGTCGCGCTCGCGCCGGAACTGCTCTTGCACGAACTCCGGCACGTGGAGCAGTTTGAGGATGACCGGGCCTTTCCCCTGCGCTACCTGTGGGCATCGGTCCGCCATGGCTATCTCGACAATCCCTACGAGGCGGACGCGCGGGCGTTCGCTGCGCGCCGTCTCGGCGGCGCTACCCCTACCGCATAGAGGCACCCGTGGTCTACCACACCGCTACCTCGGTCGTCACGATCGAGCGGTTCATCATCGAGCAGGAGCGCCTGCATCCGCAAGCCACCGGGGAGTTGTCGGGCATCCTGTACGACATGGCGCTCGCCGCCAAGATGATCGCCAACAAGGTCCGTCGTGCTGGCCTCGCCGATATCCTCGGGGCAACGGAGAATTCGAACGTCCAGGGGGAGATCCAGCAGAAGCTGGACATCTTCGCGAACGATACCATCGTGAAGGCGATGGACCATGGGGGCCGCCTGTGCGCGATGGCATCCGAGGAGGAGCCGGGCATCATCCCCATTCCCGACGGCTTCCGCACCGGCAAGTACTGCCTGATGTTCGACCCGCTCGACGGCTCGTCGAACATCGACGTCAACGTCCCGGTGGGCACCATCTTCTCCGTAGTCCAGAAGATCACGCGTGGCCGACATGGCGAGCTCGAGGACATGCTCCAGCCCGGCCACCGGCAGGTGGCCGCGGGATACGTGATTTACGGGTCCAGCACGATGCTGGTGTACACCACGGGGCAGGGGGTGCACGGCTTCACGCTCGATCCGTCGATCGGCGAGTTCCTGCTGTCGCACCCGAATATCCGCATCCCCGATGACGGCCGGTACCTGTCGGTGAACGATTCGTACGAAGCGCTCTGGGACGAGCGCACCAGGCAGCTCATGCGCCGGTATCGTGGGCTGGAGGGAGGCCGCAAGGCGCTCAACGTGCGCTACGTCGGCTCGCTGGTCGCCGACTTCCACCGCAACCTCCTCGGCGGCGGGGTGTTCTGCTACCCGTCCAACAAGAAGTCGCCTGGCGGAAAGCTGCGGCTGCTGTACGAGGCGAATCCGCTGGCGTTCATCTGTGAGCAGGCCGGCGGTGCGGCGTGCGACGGCACCCAGCGCATCCTCGACGTGCAGCCCACCGAGTTGCATCAGCGGGTCCCGCTCTACATCGGCTCCAGGAGCGACGTGGACCTCGCGACGCAGACGCTGCAGCAGAAGCCGGCGCTGGTTGGCGCGAACTGACGTCAGCGGAACGCACCAACGTACTCCGTACTCCGTACACCGTACACCGTACCGGGTACTATCGTAATGGGGGACCTCGACAGCCCTGCGCGCGAACGCGCGAGGTGAGCGCCCGTCACCCATTACCAGAGTACCTCATACCGGGTACCGGGTACCGGGTACGTTGGTTCCAGGTTCCGCCTCCCCGCTATCTTTGGCGTATGGCTGAACCTGAAAAACAGTTCCTCTCCCCCTCCGGCATCCCGATCGATGCAGTGTATCGTTCAGGGAGCCTCGACTACAATCACGACCTCGGCGATCCCGGGACGTTCCCGTACACGCGCGGCGTGCAGCCGACGATGTACCGCGGGCGGCTCTGGACGATGCGCCAGTATGCCGGTTTCGGCACCGCGCAGCAGACCAACACCCGCTTTCGCCTGCTGCTCGACAAGGGCCAGACCGGCCTGTCGGTCGCCTTCGACCTGCCGACCCAGATGGGGATCGACTCCGATTCCCCGCGGGCGCTCGGCGAGGTAGGCCGGGTGGGGGTGGCGATCGACACGGTGGAGGACATGCACGTGCTGCTCGACGGGATCCCCCTCGAGCAGGTCTCCACGAGCATGACCATCAATGCGACCGCCGCGACGTTGCTCGCGATGTACGTGGTCGTCGCGGAGGAGCGCGGGATCGACCGGGCGACACTCAGCGGAACGATCCAGAACGACATCCTCAAGGAGTACATCGCGCGCGGCACGTACATCTATCCCCCGGTGCCGTCGCTCGGGCTGATCGCGGAGATCTTCCGGTTCTGCGCCGAGGAGGTGCCAAGCTGGAATCCCATCTCCATCAGTGGCTACCATATCCGGGAGGCCGGCGCGACGGCGGTGCAGGAGCTGGCGTTCACCTTTGCGAACGCGATGGAGTACGTGGCGCGCGCGCGCGACGCCGGCCTGGCCGTGGACGCCTTTGCGCCGCGGCTGTCCTTCTTCTTCGCTGCGCACAACGACCTGTTCGAGGAGGTCGCGAAGTTCCGCGCCGCGCGCCGGATGTATGCGCGCCTGATGCGCGACCGGTTCGGCGCGAGCGACGCGAGCTGCCGGCTGCGATTCCATACCCAGACCGGTGGCGTCACCCTGCAGGCCCAGCAGCCGTTGAACAACGTGGTGCGGGTCACCGTCCAGGCGCTGGCGGCCGTCCTCGGCGGAACGCAGTCGCTGCACACCAACGGCTACGACGAGGCCCTCTCGCTGCCCACGGCGGATGCCGCCACATTGGCACTTCGCACCCAACAAATCGTCGGGTTCGAAAGCGGCGCCGCGCTGACGGTGGATCCGCTGGCCGGCAGCTACTACGTGGAGGAGCTCACGAGCCGGCTCGAGCACGATGCCGACGCGCTGCTGCAGAAGGTGGACGCCCTGGGCGGCGCGGCGAAGGCGATCACCGCCGGATTCTTCCAGGAGGAGATCGGCCGCTCCGCCTACGAGTACCAGCTTCGGGTGGAGCGCGGTGAGACGGTCGTGGTCGGGGTGAACCGCTTCGCGGACAGCGAAACGGTGCCCGTGTTCCCATCGCCCGACTATTCGGCGCTCGAGCGCGAGCAGGTGGCGCGCGTCCACGCGGTACGTTCCACCCGCAACCGGGCTGCCGTGGACGAGGCGCTGGCGATCCTCGGGGCCGCCGCGGCGAGCTATGCCGGCGACGCCGGGCCGGAGCGCGCGCCGCTGATGCCGCTGATCATCGATGCCGTGCGCGCGCGCGCCAGCGTCGGGGAGATCAGCGACGTGCTCGGCGCGCGGTGGGGGACGTACCGGCCGGGCACGTGAGAACGGTCTGACGCCACCCTGCTGCTTTCCGCGCCATGCATGGCGCAGTCGCACCGCACACGGAGCTTCGGCATCGACGTCGACATTCGGCGCACGCCCTGTACGAGCAGCCGGATCGGCATGCCGGTCGACCCCGCGCATGGGCATCCCGCCCGGCGCATCACTCAGCCTCGAGCCCACGCTCTCGTTCATCGACGTGCCTCGGCATCGGCGGCTTCGAGGGAGTTGGTGCGCTGCATCACCAGTTGCTCCCCGGAATGACGTAGGACCGGCGGTGAGGAGAGTGGCCCGGTGTTCGTCGTTGCTCGCACTCGCGAGCTCACGCCGATTACCGGTCATGTCCTCCGCTGCACGTTGCGTGACCGCGACGCGAGCTGATACGTCCTGCTGGTGTCGCCGCTCGATGCCGAGTGGCGGTTCGAACCCCCTGACCGACCAGTCAACAGGACTCCTGAATACATGCATCGCACTCTTCCGCTCGTTGCACTCGCACTTGTCGCCATCGCGCCCGCCGTCGCCGCGCAGCGCGCCCCCGCGCAGCGCGCGTCGGCCGGCGCACCCATGCCGCTCGAGATCGGATTTGACGGCGCCGTCATCATCGGCACTGGCGGTACGAACAACGAAGTGGAGGTCGGTCTTCCACGATCGGTACGCGTCGGGTTCCACGTCTCGCCGGCGTGGAGCATCGAGCCGTCGCTCGCGCTCTCCCGCCGCAGCGATGACGACGAGTCGATCACCCAGTACGTCGTCGGCGTCGGAGCGCTGTATCACTTCTCGCCGGTGCGGACGGCCACCCAGTTCTATGCCCGACCCTTCCTCAACGTGATCGGCTTCAGCGAAAAGGAGCAGGTTACTGCCACCACGACCGTCACTGTCTCCGACAACGTGACGGAGTTTGGCGCCGGTCTCGGCGTGAAGATGCCCTGGCGCGACCGCCTGGCGTGGCGCGCCGAAGCCAACGTCTCGCGTCTGTCCGACCAGACGCCGTCCGGCCAGACGCGCGTCGGTCTGCTCCTCGGGATGTCGTACTTCACAAGGTAATCGCGGTTGATGGTCACTCCACAAACTGATTGCGCAGGTGGCACCCGGGCTACCGGGTGCCGCTTCGTGTATCGGCCCTGTCGCAGACGAACATTGCACCGTACACTGGGCACGCGAATCACGACTCGCTTCACCTTCCCATGGCTCGAGGGGTCGATGCGACACATGATCCGGTTCGGCGCGCTCGCCCTGTTCCTCGCGATCCCGTACTCCATGGGCGCCCAGCTACGAGGGCCCCAGCTCGCGTTTGGCGGCGGACTTGGCAGCGGGTCAACGTCGTGTACTGAATGTTTCGCCACGTCAGAGGGAGGGCGGGGCGGGTTCGTGCAGCTCGACGTGCCGCTCGACCGCACGAGCCGGATCGGGGTGCAGTGGGACCGCTGGCGCGGGCGCGAAGTCGCCGACGGCGGTCGCTCGGACTTCGTGCTGCTGATGACCGAGCACCGGGTACCGGGGGGACGCTTCTTCTTCAAACTCGGCGCGGGCTACGGTTCGACGCATCACTACCTGCGCCGGCTGACGGCGGCGCCCGTGCTCATCGAACGTGCGGGCTTCGCGTACCAGTCGGGTCTCGGGTACGACGTGCTATCGTTCGCGCACGTTGCCGTTGCACCATACGTGCAAGGGACCGCACTGCTCAACGGCAGGGGACGAGTGGACGGTATCCACTCGGAGGAGGTCTCTTTCAGCATGACGGCGCTGCAGTACGGCATCGCGATGCGTGCCCGCTAGGTCCTGCCTGAAGGCAACTTTGTGAGCTTGTTGCGACCTCTGCGCCGGGCTAGCTTTCCCGGTTCGGAAGGAATCGCCTAAGTCTCATATCGATGCCCACTTACGAGTTTCGTTGCCCACAGGGGCACGAGTTCGAGAAGTTTTACCGGAACATCAGCGGTGGGGAGGCTCAGTCTGCTTGCCCGCAGTGCGGTGAGTTGAGCGAGCGCATGATGTCCGCCACCGGCTTCGCCTTCAAGGGGTCCGGGTTCTACCTCACGGACTACGGCAAGAACGCGCATCGCGACAAGGGCACGCCCACGCCCGCCGCAGGAGGCGATGGCGGAGGCGAGAGCGGCAAGTCTGACAGCGGCAAGTCCGAGGGCGGGTCCAAGGGCGACTCGGGGGGAACAACGCCGGCCGCGCCGTCGGGTGGCGACTCGGCCAAGCCAGCGGGTGGGTCGGCGGACACGAAGCCTGCACCCAAGCCAGCCCCTGCGCCGGCGCCGAAGCCGAAGAAAGGCGCGTCCGAATGAGCACGGGCGCCGAGGCGCTGCGCGCGGAGCTGACGCGCGCGGCACGGGCGATCGGCGCGCCAGAGGATGCTGCACTCGTCCTCGAGCGCCCGCGCGATCCGGCGTTCGGGGACTGGGCAACCAATGCGGCCATGGTGCTCGCCAAGCCCCTGGGCAAGCGTCCGCGAGACATCGCGCAGCAGCTCATCGACACCATGAACCGCGCCGCCGCCGGCCTGGCTTCGGCGGAGATTGCGGGACCGGGATTCATCAACTTTCGCCTGGACGCCAGCACCGTTGCCAACGGAATCGCGGCGATCCTCGAGGCAGGCAACTCGTTCGGGCGAGCGCAGACCGGCGCCGGCGCACCGGTGGTAGTGGAGTTCGTGAGCGCCAACCCGACCGGCCCGCTGCACGTGGGACACGGCCGGCAGGCCGCGCTCGGCGACGCCATCTGCGCCCTGCTGGAGTGGAACGGGTGGGCGGTATCCCGCGAGTTCTACTACAACGACGCCGGCGCGCAGATCATGAAGCTCGCCGAGAGCGTGCAGGCGCGGGTCCGGCAGCTCGGCGGCATGGAGGTGGAGCTGCCGGACGGCGGCTATCACGGTGAGTACATCCGGGAGCTGGCACAGCGGTACGTGCGCGAGTGCGCTGCCGATTCCGGCGCTCATGACCTCGACGCGGTCCGCCAGTTCGCGGTGCGGGAGCTGCGCAAGGAACAGGACCTCGACATGCAGGCCTTCGGCGTGCGGTTCGACACCTACTTCCTGGAGTCCTCGCTCTACTCCGATCGCCGCGTCGAGGGGACGATGCAACGACTCGTCGCCGCCGGGCATACCTACGAGAAGGATGGCGCGCTCTGGCTGAAGACCACCGACTTCGGCGACGACAAGGATCGCGTGATGCGCCGCAGCGCGGAGCGAGGCGGCGAGCCGACCTACTTCCTCCCCGACGTCGCCTACCACGTGACCAAGTGGGAGCGCGGCTTCACGCGGGCGATCAACGTGCAGGGCTCGGATCATCACAGCACGGTGACGCGCGTGCGCGTCGGCCTGCAGGCGCTGGAGATCGGCATCCCCCAGGGATACCCCGAGTACGTGCTGCACCAGATGGTGACGGTGATGCGCGGCGGCGAGGAGGTGAAGATCTCGAAGCGCGCCGGGAGCTACGTGACGGTGCGGGACCTGATCGACGAGGTCGGTCGCGACGCGGTGCGCTACTTCTTCCTCATGCGGAAGGGTGACTCGCAGCTCTCGTTCGACGTCGACCTCGCGCGGTCGCAGAGCGACGAGAATCCCGTCTACTACATCCAGATGGCCCACGCTCGGCTGTGCAACATCTTCCGCGTCGGCGCGATCGATCCGGACAGCGTGAAGGCGTCGGACGTGGACTTCTCACAGCTCGCGCTGGTGGAGGAGACCGAGTTGATGAAGGCGCTGCTCGACTTTCCCGCCCTCGTGACCGGGGCCGCCGAGGCGCTGGAGCCGCACCGGGTAGCCAGCTACCTCCACGAGACCGCCGGCCGGATCCATCTGTGGTACCACAAGGCGCACGTGCTGAACGAGCCCGCACCCCTGATGAATGCCCGCCTGCTGCTGGCGCGGGCCTCGCTGCAGGTGATTCGAAACGGCCTCACGATGCTCGGTATCAGCGCGCCCGAGCGGATGTAGGCAGCCGGCGAGACAGGTCTACCCCTCGCGTCACCCCTGACACTCCTTTCCCCTTCATGTCCCTTCTCGTCGTCGGTTCCGTCGCGCTCGATTCGGTCGAGACCCCATTCGGCAGGGCCGACAATGTGCTCGGCGGCTCGGCCACCTTCTTCTCCGCGTCAGCGAGCCACCTGACACGGGTGCAGCTCGTCGGTGTGGTGGGGAACGACTACCCGATGGCCCAGCTCCAGGCGCTCGAGGCGCGCGGCGTCGACATGGCCGGCCTGGAGCAGGCCGAGGGAGAGTCGTTCCGCTGGCGCGGGCGGTACCGGCACGACCTGAACTCGGCGGAAACGCTGGAGACGCGGCTCGGGGTGTTCTCGCACTTCAGCCCCAAGGTACCCGAGCAGTTCAAGTCGCCGGACTATGTCTTCCTCGCCAACATCGATCCGCGACTCCAGCTCGACGTCCTGCGCCAGGTGAAGCGGCCGAAGCTCGTGGCGTGCGACACCATGAACTTCTGGATCGAGAGCCGGCGCCCCGACATCCTCGAGCTGATCAAGCACGTCGACCTGATC
>Ga0136611_10003467_pt1 | contig 11039 bp, 7 predicted proteins | sample AntDrymUQ2232306_2_FD_106645 | JGI IMG/M metagenome (GOLD analysis project Ga0136611, IMG submission 106645) | Polar desert sand microbial communities from Dry Valleys, Antarctica - metaG UQ223 (23.06) | ecosystem: Environmental > Terrestrial > Soil > Desert | place: Antarctica: Dry Valley... | reverse complement strand
GCACCGCGCCGTGCCGCTTCGTCGAATTTATAGGTCCAGCGTCCGTAGTAAGTCATCGTCGGGCCGCCGAACTTCCCCGCCACCGGCTCGCCAATCGTGGCTTCGAAGTCGGGATCGTTGACGAGGAACAGCGCAACCTTGCCCTTGAGGTCGACGTCCTTGAAATCGTCCCACCCGCGCTCGGGCGCGTTGACGCCGTAGCCAACGAATACGATCGGTGCCTCGGCAATTCGCGCATGCTCTACCGCCTGAACCGTGCTCAGATAGATATCATCAGGGAAGCGCAGAGGCGTCGCCACCCCGCCCTGCCGGACCGAAAAGCGCATCGGCGCGTCGAGCTTGGTGCGGATCATCGGCACCGTCTGCGTCCAGGCACCATTCTCGCCGCCGGGCTCGAGCCCCGCCGCCCGGAACTGCTTGACGAGATAAGCGACCGTCCGCTCCTCCCCCCGCGTCCCCATCGACCGGCCCTCGAGCTCGTCGGACGCGAGCACACGCGTCATCTCAGACATACGCTCCGTGCTGACTCGCGGCGGGGCTGAGGGCGCCCGCGCAGTCGCCTGTCCCCCGTGGCCAATCAACAGCGGCGCTAGCGCTGCAATGGCACGCACGATCTTCATAGGCCCTGTCCCCTTCATCCGCTGGAACGACAACGGCTCGCCCTGGGATTGGTTCGTCGGTGCCGAAGTAGCGCATCGTCGAGGATGGCGCGCAGGTCAGCGATCATGGGCAGGGTCCGGCTGTGGCGCGAATCTCATCGCCGATCGGGTCGTTGTCTGCGCATCTCGGCTTTGACATCCGTCCTGAGCAAACTGGGACCCGATTAGGAGCGTCGCAGTTACAACTGCCGCCGGCCGGCGAGCAAATCCCGTCCCTTAAAGTCGATCATAAAGAAGCTCCCTGCGGCCGAACGCTCGGTCACCCACTGAAGGAACTGACTGACGCTATCGACCTGGTCGTCATACTTGCCTTTGGGAAACTGAAGCATCTCCGACCGAAACGACGCGAGCCACGAAATCTCGAGCGGGATATGAACGTGGCCCTGCTCGATCCGGTCGGTCTGCGCCGCCATTCGCGTCACCTTGTCCTCCTTTGGCAGCCGTGCGATCGGCCGGGGCAGAGCGCTGTCATCTTCCTCGATCAGTTGAGCGATGAGTTGCGTCCCGGACCCTTTATCCTCGATCAACAGCACGTCGGCGCCCCAACGCGCCGCCCGGACGTAAACCTCTCGCTTAAGATCGGGGAAGGTGACCCGGCCGCGCCAGACGTCGAGCAGATAGTAGTCGCGGCCCTTGACCAACCAGGTCGTGCAGACGGAGAAGTCGTTGAGTTCGCCCGCCTTCGAGGCCGTATCCCAACTCTGGACGAAGCGGTCGCCTTCCTCCCAGTTCGTGGCGGCGGTGAAGCGCTTGAACCAAGACCATTTGACGATCTCGCCGTCGTCGGGAACGGGGTTCTGCTGAAACTGCGCCGAAAACGTCTGGCTGGTCATGCTGCGGCGGCGCAGCTCGAGCGCAGCCAGGTTTTCGCGGTCGGGGTCGAGTACGTCGCCTACCCGGCGCTGATGGAACCTGCCCGGACCAATCGGGATCAGCTCGTCGCGAATAGCGATCGCAGGCAAGTTGAGATGGGTCCATTGTTCGGCGTCGTTTGCGAGCAAATAGCCGGACAGGTCGTCCTCGTGGATCCGCTGTTGGATCACGACGATCACCCCGCGCCGGGGATTGTCTAACCGGCCGCGCAGCGTACCGCGGTACCAATCATTGGTGGACTCGCGGGCGACTGCCGAACGCTCGTCACTCGCCGGGTTGGGATCATCTATCATGAAGAACGAGCCGCCGACACCGGTCAGCGTGCCGTCGACCGAAGTAGTGAACCGGTAACCCTTCCGCGTAGTATTGAAGTCATGGTTGGCGTTGCGCGAGCCAAAGCGGGTGCCGGAGAATGCACTGCGGTACCATCGAGCTTGCATCACGCTGCGCGTGTCGCGGGCGAAGCGCCCAGCAAGCTCGCCGCTATAGGAAACGCAGACGAACCTCTCGCCGGGATTGCGCCCGAGCAGCCACGCCACAAACGCAACCGAAGCGGAAATCGACTTGCCATAGCGCGGGGGGATATTGATGATGAGGCGGGTGATCTTGCGTTCGGCGCAAAGCTCGAGTGGTAAGCGATCGCCTGCATGTACCAGGTCATCTGCACATTCGCCCCGGGCGACACTTCGAGGAAGGTGCGGTGGATGAAAGTCGCAAGATCCTGGCGCAGCGCGGCCCTGAACTGACGGGGGGCGTCATCCATTGTCGGGTTCCTCCCCCGTCAGGCGAGCGACCATTGCGGCAAGCACCACCGCGTCATCTTCGCCAAGTTCGCGCTCCTCGCCCGGCGCTGGCTCGAGCTGGCCGCTTACCCGCATGATCGCCAGGACCATCGCCGACGCCTTGGGGTCGCAGGCGATCGCCTTGTTCCACAGGTTCGTGACCCAAGCCTCCAGCCGAGTCATCCGGGTCGCTCGACCATCGACCTTGAGCGAGATCTTCTCGTCACGCTTGTCGTTGAACAAAGTGAGCATGTTGCGAGAGCCCCGCGGTCGCCCTTTGCGATTAGCGGTGTGGCCGGGCATCATCGTCCCGTCTGGCCGACGACGAGGGCCCGCGTCCTGGGACTGATCAGCCATTGGCCACCGCCACCGTCGGGTCGCGCTCGAGCGCCACTTCGGCAAAAGTCTTGCCGCTCTCGACGTGAATGGCATTCTCGCCGGTGACCTGCTCGAACCGGCGGACGATGGCGTCGGCGTACTTAGGGTCGAGCTCGATCAGGCAAGCAGTTCGCCCGGTCTTCTCCGCAGCAATCAGTGTCGAACCAGATCCGCCGAACGGGTCGAGCACAAGGTCGCCCGGCGCCGTCGTGTCGAGGATGATGTCCGCCAGGAGGCTGATTGACTTACAAGTCGGGTGGGTCTCCAGCGCCTTCTGACGACCCTTGCCGAAGGTGTTGACCCCGGGGTAGAACAGCACGTTCGAGCGATTGCGGCCATGGCGACCGAGCTGGATGTTGTTGGTGTGCGGCGCGTCTCCATGTTTGTAGAGGCCAATAAGTTCGTGTTGAGAGCGGTACAGCGAGCCGAGAGACGGCGCACTCTTGCACCAGACCAACAGGTTCTTCTGCACGAGCCCGGAAGCGGTCGCGGCGGCATGAAGCGCGTCGAGATTGCGCCAGTCCATGAAGATGTACGTGAGGGCGCCATCGATTAAGTGCGACTGCGCAGCCTGGATAAAGTCGGTGAGAAAGGCGACGAAGGTCGGCCGCGACATCTCTCCGGCTGCCATGACGAAGTCTTCATGTTTGACCTTGCCCTGGCCGGACACCACCCCCTTGATCTTCAGATTCCACGGCGGGTCTGACAGCATGATTCGCGCTTCGCGATTGCCCATCATTTGTTGGAGTAGCTCGCGGTCGCGGGCATCGCCACAGCCCAGGTCGTGTCGGCCCAGCTTCCAGCGGTCGCCGACCCGATTGACCGGTTCTCCCTCTTCAACCTCGACCGGCTCGTCATAGTCGCTCAGCTCGGAGGTGCGACTATGTCCGTACATCGTGTCGAACTCTGCGATCGCGAAACCGCTTGAACTGAGATCGAGGTCGGGCTCGAGCAGCTCGATCTCCTGATATTCCAGCAGCAGCGCGCCTTGGATCCATTCGACACCCTCGGGCAGCTTATTGTCGGCGATAGCGAACAGTCGCAGTTGCGCCTCCGAAAGGTGTTCAACCCGGATAATCGGAATGCTCGACAGCTCCAGCAGCACCGCCGCCTTCCAGCGACTGACCCCGGCGACGATCCGCATTTCGAGATCGACAATGACCGGCACCAGAAATCCGAAGTCGTTGATGCTTCTGGCAATCCGCTTCACGTGCTCGCGCGTTCGCTTGCGAAGCTCCCGTGGCGGTGGCTTCAGCAGTGACGGTGAGACCCGCTCGACGCGAACCTCGACGGCGGCAACGTTGCTGCCCCGGCTAAGAATTGTTGATTGTAATGGCTTGGTGGTCATGTGGCTGCGCTCCGAGAAGAAGTAAGCCTCGCGCCGTGCGAAGCCCTGACAATTTCCTCGCCACTGCGAGGTCTGGGCGCGATTCCCTGGGTCCGCAGACCTCAGTCCATCGCGTGGGCGCGGGCGCCCGCATCGTCTTCTCTCGGATGGTCAGCGAGCCCTTCAGGGAGCTGATCAGCCGCCATCACTATTACGCGTCTTAAGAGAGGTGGTCAACGTCGACGCCGCGAACCCTCGAGGCAAATTCGAGCCAGCCGACTGGGATTCCGCTCTGCATCAACGGACGACCTGATCACGCTTAACTCACGCCTGATCATGCCTGATACCGACCTGATCGGCAAAACAGGCTAAACGGCGATTTATGCCATGCTCTCAACTATTTGCGTGTTCGGGCGAACGAGCCCTGGCGTGTTAATGGTCGATTTCACCTGTATATTGGCCTGTAACAGGCTGCGGGTCGGCGGAGAGGGGTTCGCCCCAGACTGCGTCCCGCACCACTCTCCAAAAGTTCGTAGAGACCAGGCCCCTGATTGGGCCGGCTTAGCCATTTGTGCGCTTGAACTGGCGTCCCAATCGCTAGCATGTTCAGGAAGCCCGCGCCGCTAACGGGCGTTTTACTTCGGTGCCCTGGAATGATGCACTGAATGATCAGAGACAAATTTGCCATTTCAGCCAAAGCGCGGTGTCTCAGGTTAAATGGCGGTGTGTCGCTAGCGGGCATGACCGCCCCCGCGCAAGTCGTTCGTCGAACTGTCGATAACTGCTTCCCGGCGCGCTTTTGCCCCTCTAACGCAAGGGAAATTTTCCGGGGGGACTTGTGCTCGAAATCGCCAATCTGTCGCACACCTATGCCAATGGCACGGTTGCGCTCGACGACGTCAACCTGACCATTCCGCGCGGGATGTTCGGGCTTCTAGGCCCAAACGGCGCGGGCAAGTCGACGCTGATGCGGACGGTCGCGACGCTTCAGGAGCCGACCGCCGGGACGATCCGCTTCGGCGACCTCGACGTGCTCGCCGATCCCGAGATGCTGCGCAAGACGCTCGGTTATTTGCCTCAGGATTTCGGAGTTTACCCGCGCGTGTCGGCCTACGCGATGCTCGACCAGATGGCAGTATTGAAGGGCATCACCGGCAAGGGGGAGCGCAAGGCGGTGGTCGAGACGCTGCTTAACCAGACCAATCTCTGGGCGGTCCGCGACAAGGCGATTGCCGGCTTTTCGGGTGGGATGCGCCAGCGCTTCGGAATCGCCCAGGCGCTCATCGGCAGTCCCGAGTTGATCATCGTCGACGAGCCGACCGCCGGTCTTGACCCTGAGGAACGCAACCGCTTTCTCAACCTGCTCGCGGGGATCGGCGACAATGTCGTCGTGATCCTGTCGACCCACATCGTCGACGATGTCGCCGATCTGTGCCCGCTCATGGCGGTGCTCGCCAACGGCCGGCTCCAGCTCGAGGGCAAGCCCGCCGACCTCATTGCCTCGACCTGCGGCAAGGTCTGGACCAAGACGATCGACCACGGCGAGCTCAAAAAATACCAGCAGGACCATGAAGTGATCTCGACCCGACTATTCGCGGGCAACACGATCGTCCACGTTCTCTCCGACACGCAGCCAGTAGGATTTTTGCCAGTCGAGGGCGGGCTCGAGGACGTCTATTTCTCGACGCTTTCCACCCTGCGCCGCGCAGCCTGAGCGGGGGCGGACGATGCTTCTTGGGATCACCCGATTCGAGATCCGCTACCAGCTGAAGAACCCGGTATTCTGGGTGGCGATCGCGATCTTCTTCCTGCTCGGCTTCGGCCTGTCTGCGAGTGAGAATGTCAGCATCGGTACGCCCGGTGCGGTTCATGAAAACTCTCCATTTGCGATCGCAATCGCGACCGGAATTATGTCGCTCTTTTATCTGTTCGTGATCACGGCCTTCGTCGCCAACGCAATCGTCCGGGACGAGACGAGCGGCTTCTCCCCAATGATCAGGGCAACGTCCGTGACGAAGCCGCAATTCGTCTTCGGCCGCTTCATTGGCGGCTTCATCATCGCCGTCCTCGGCTATCTTGCGGTTCCGTTGGGGATTGCAGTGGGCGCGTCGATGCCGTGGGTCGATTCAGAAACGGTCGGGCCGCAGACGCTCAGCCATTATGCCTGGCCGTTCGCGATCCTGGCGCTGCCCAATCTGTTCATGATGAGCGCGCTGCTGTTCGCGCTGGCGACGACTCTGCGGTCGATGATGGCGTCCTATATTGGCGCGGTGCTGCTCGTGATGGGTTATCTCATCACCACCAGTATCGTCGGGCAAAACATCGAGTATCGCGAAGTTTTCGCGCGATTTGAGCCGGTCGGAATGGGCGCGATAGCCGAGGCCACCCGCTACTGGACCCAAGCAGAAATGAACACGCGGCTCGTCGGCCTGTCGGGAAATCTTCTATTCAACCGCGGCTTCACCATCTTGCTCGGGCTCGTGTTCCTCGGGCTGACCCTGTGGCGCTTCACGATGACCGAGCGCGCGCCCTCGAAGCGCAGGCTGCGCAGGCTCGCGAAACGCGACGCGCGCGATGCCAGCGTCGCCGCCATCGCCCCGACTTTTGGTGGGGAGCAGGTCGTCGCGCGCGAGAGGACCCCGTCGCGCCGTGTCCAGTTCATGGCTCGGCTGCGGGTCGAGATGCGCCAGGTGCTGACGAGCCCGGGCCTGGTCGTCCTGACGCTGTTCGCAATGATCAACAGCGGAGCATCGCTGTGGCTTGGCCAGTCGACCTACGGCACCGGCGAACATCCGATTGTCGCCGCGACGGTCGATACCATTCGCCAGACCTTTCCTGCCATCCTGCTGATGATCGCAGTGTTCTATGGCGGCGAGCTCGTGTGGCGCGAGCGCGACCGCAAGCTCAACGAAATCCTCGATTCGACGCCGGTGTCGAGCTGGGTGATGACCGTGCCCAAGATCCTCGCGGTGTTCCTCGTGCTTCTGGTCGTCAATCTCGCCGGTATGCTCACCGGCACGGCGTTCCAGCTGGTCGAGGGCGCCAGGGAGTTCGGAATTGCGTCCTATCTCGGCTGGTTCATCGTTCCGGCCGCGGTTGACGGCCTGCTGATTGCGGTGCTGGCGGTGGTCGTGCAGGTGCTAAGCCCCAACAAATATGTCGGCTGGGGGATCATGTTCCTGTGGTTCGTCGCGACCATCTTTCTGTCGAACATGGGCTATTCAAATCCGCTCTACACCTATGCCGCATCGCCAAATGCACCGCTCAGCGACCTCAACGGCATCGGCAGTTTCTGGAAGGGCGCGGCGGTGCTTCAGCTCTATTGGGCGCTGTTCGCCGTCATTTTGGCGGTCATCGCTCACTTGCTGTGGCCACGCGGGACCGACCTCGGCCTCGGCGGGCGGATCCGGCGCATGCGGCGCTACGCCACCCCCGCGTCGATCGGCATTGCGAGCGTTGCTGCACTGGCGATGATCGGGACCGGCGCCTACGCCTATCATAATATCAAGCAGCTTAACCGCTACCAGACTGCGGACGAGATCGAGACCTTCACCGCCAACCTCGAGAAGAAATACCTCAAGAACGAGAAGCTACTCCAGCCCGCGATCACCAAGGTCACGCTTGGCGCGCAGCTGTTCCCGAAGGAACGGCGCCTTGTCATCGATGGCCGCTACGATCTGCGTAACGACAGTGGCGTGCCGCTTAGCGAAATTCACGTCCGCCAGGGCAGCCAGGACACCGAATTCCTCAAGCTCGATGTCGGCGGCGCTCGCCTCAACTCGAAGGACGAAAAGTTCGGCTACCGCGTTTATCGCTTCCACACGCCGCTCGACCCGGGCGCGACGACCGCGCTAAACTTCACCTCACGCATCTGGCGCCGCGGCTTCAGCGCCAGCGGCCAGGCCACCGACCTGGTCGAAAATGGCACCTTCGTGAACAACTTCGCCTTCGCGCCGATTATCGGCATGAGCCGCCAAGGTCTGCTCAGCGACCGCACCCAACGGCGCCGCCAGGGCCTCCCCGCCGAGCTTCGCCAGGCCAAGCTCGAGGACGCGTCGGCGACGGCACGCAACTATATCGGCTCCGATTGGGTAATGTCCGACATCACGCTGACCACCGACGCCGGCCAGACCCCGATCGCGCCGGGAAGCAAAGTGGCCGATTCGACGAACGGCGGGCGCCGCACCGCTCGGTTCGTCAGCGGCTCACCGATCCTTAATTTCTTCTCAATCCAGTCGGCCAACTATGAGGTTGCGCAGCGCCGAGTCGACGGTGTCAACCTGTCGGTTTATTATCATCGCGGCCACGACTGGAACGTGCCGACAATGCTCAACGCGATGGCGACGTCGCTGAAATATTACCGCGCCAATTTCGGGCCCTACCAGTTCGATTATGCGCGGATCATCGAATTTCCGCGCTACGCCAGCTTCGCCCAGGCATTCGCCGGAACCATGCCCTATTCGGAATCGATCGGCTTCGTCGCGGACACTAGCGATCCCGACAAGATTGATTTCGTGACCTACGTCGTCGCGCACGAAATGGCGCACCAATATTGGGCGCACCAGGTGATCGGCGCCGATATGCAGGGCGGCACATTGACCAGCGAAACGCTCGCCCAATATTCGGCGCTGATGGTGATGAAAAAACTCTACGGGCCCGACAAGATCCGCCGCTTCCTCAAATATGAACTTGATCAGTATCTGAGCAGTCGCAAGGGCGAGGTAGTCGAGGAACTGCCACTCGTGCGGGTCGAAAATCAGGGCTATATTCACTACCGCAAGGGCGCGGTGGCGATGTACCTCCTCCAGGAACGGCTTGGCGAAGCGGCGGTCAACCGTGCGCTGGCGCGGTTCGTCGCCAAATATCGTTTCAAGGGTGCGCCCTATCTGCGCTCGGTCGACCTGATCGAGGAATTCCGCAAGGAAGCCGCCACTCCGGCGCAGCAGGCGCTGATCCGCGACCTGTTCGAACGTATCACGCTGTACGACCTCAAGGTTACCGATGCCGTGGCGAAGAAAGACGGTGGGAGGTGGACGACGAGCTTCACCGTCACCTCGGCCAAGTTCTACGCCGACGGCAAGGGCAAGGAGCGGCCGGCCAAGCTCACCGAGGCGATCGAGGTCGGGCTGTTCACGGCACGGCCGGAACTCGGCGCATTCTCCGACAAGGATGTGGTCCTGCTTCGCCGTGAGTCGCTCAAGGGCGGGGCCCAGCGCCTGACCCTTCGCAGCAAGCGCAAGCCGCTGTTTGCGGGTATCGATCCATATAATTACTATATCGACCGCAATAGCGACGACAATTTGATAGCGGTCCTTACAAACTGACCGGCCTGTTTACCGGTCGGATCGGAGACACTTTTCGCAGATCGTTGTTCGATCGATCGCCGGGTTGCCCGCATGCAACTGCCGCCATGCCTTGCCGTCTGTGGACGGTCGTGTAGCCTAGCGCGATGTTACCCGCGAATGTCATTTGTGGCTCTGGAAGCGTCGGACACGCCGCCGCGGAGGTAATCGCTGCGGGCGCCGATGATGTCATTGGGATTTCGGACGTAGCCGGCGTGCGATTGGCCCGCAGCCTGCACTTCTAACCGATGCTGTCCTCACTGCAGCATCCGGCGCGCTTGGTGCCGATAGCCTTTTTCTTCACGATCCTGGTCGGCACGGCATTGTTGATGCTTCCCGTCGCCACGGTTGGCGAAGCGCCAGCACCTTTTCTAACCGCGCTGTTCACCGCGACCTTTGCCGTATGCGTGACCGGTCTGACTGTCGTTGACACGCCGACCTACTGGTCGGGCCTCGGCCAGGCACCGATCCTCCTGCTCATCCAGATCGGCGGCCTTGGCATCATGACCGGAGCGACGATGCTCGGCCTATTGGTGACACGGCGACTGAAGTTGAACCGCCGTCTCATCGCACAGGCAGAGACGAAGACCTTCGCCCTTGGAGAAGTGTCCTCGGTACTGCGGATGATCCTGATCACCACCGCGAGTATCGAGATCGTGATCGGGGCGCTTCTCACGCTCCGCTTCCACTTCGCCTATGACCAGTCGTGGGGTACGGCACTCTGGAACGGCCTGTTCCATTCGGTCTCGGCGTTTAACAACGCCGGATTTGCGCGGTACACCGACAATGTCATGAGTTTCGCACTCGACCCGCTGGTGCTCATTCCGTTGATGCTAGCCGTAACGCTCGGCGGGATAGGATTCCCCGTCATCTACGAACTGCGGCGCGAGCTGTCCGTACCTGACAAATGGTCGCTTCACACCAAGATCACCCTCCTTGGATTTGCAATCCTGCTGGTCATTGGCATCCTCGCAGTCCTTGGCTTTGAATGGAGCAACCCGAAGACGCTCGGTCCCTTGAGTTTTGGCGAAAAGTTTCTTTCGGCCAGCTTCCACTCGGTCGTTACGCGGACCGCAGGTTTCAATAGCCTCGACATCGCCCAGTTGCGCCCCGAGACTCTCTTGATGAGCGACTTCCTAATGCTCGTTGGCGGGGGAAGCGCGGGCACCGCCGGGGGAATCAAAGTCGCGACATTCCTCGTTTTGGGAATGATCGTTTGGGCGGAGGTGCGAGCGGAACCCGATCCCTCGGCCTTCGGTCGCCGCCTGTCTTCCGACGTCTAGCGACAGGCGCTTACAGTCGCCTTGCTCGCGCTTGGCGTCGTGGCGATTGGAACTCTGACTTTGCTGAGCGTTTCCACCTTCAACTTGTCGGTTGTTCTGTTTGAAGCGATCTCCGCCTTTGCCACCGTCGGCCTGTCGACTGGGATCACCGCTGCCCTCCCACCGAGCGGCTTGGTGACCCTGATTGTTCTAATGTTCGTCGGCCGCGTCGGGACCGTCACGGTGGCGACGGCTCTGGCCTTGAAAAAGGGACGACGTCCCTACCGTTATCCGCAGGAGCGCCCAATCGTTGGCTAAATTCACATCTCCCGGTCAAGACGCCGTAGTTGTCGTAGGTCTCGGTCGTTTTGGTAGCGCGGTCGCGGTTTCACTTGCGCGTCTCGGGCACGATGTGC
>Ga0136611_10003466_pt1 | contig 11044 bp, 9 predicted proteins | sample AntDrymUQ2232306_2_FD_106645 | JGI IMG/M metagenome (GOLD analysis project Ga0136611, IMG submission 106645) | Polar desert sand microbial communities from Dry Valleys, Antarctica - metaG UQ223 (23.06) | ecosystem: Environmental > Terrestrial > Soil > Desert | place: Antarctica: Dry Valley... | reverse complement strand
GCCATCCTCCGACGATCCGGCGCCACCAACATCGCTGCTGCCCTCCGCACCTTCGCCGCTCGACCAGCCAACGCCGCCCTCCTCGTCCTCACGACTGGCCGTCTCTGATGAAAAGGCCCTGGACCATCGTTCACCTTGCGGTGCAAGCGGGCATCCGCGAGTCGCTGAATCGAGAGGAGTGTCATCAGCATGACTCGGAATGTCGCGACGGAGCACTGTTAGATCGCAGGAACCGCTTTGAGTGGCGTCTGCCCTGTTGGCCGACCACGGGCCTCTCGTCCAGCCCGCCGCAGTCACGTGCGCGAGAGGCAGCTTTGACGACCGAATCACCAACTATCGCCGATGGGGAATCCGGGGTTCGGGTCCACGCAAGCAGAGGTCTCAGTTTGAGGCGTCCATGTGATGCGCACGGAAGCGGGAGAAAAATTTCGCACATCCGGAATCGCTGCGGGTACACTGCCGGGGTAGCTCTCGAGGGTGCCCTCCCGTCCCAGGTTGCGGCTAAGGCGGAGTCTGCTTTCGCGCGATCGGCCCTCGATTGTTGCGTGCTCGCTTCCATGCCGTGTGACCGCTCGCCAGGTTGGCATAGGTTGTGCCCATCGGCGACATCGCGACACGCCCTTTACCGTGAGAGTGTTCCAGTATGAACGGCGAAACCAGGCCCTCTCCGCGTCCGCTGATCTTCGTCATTCTCATGGGCGCCGTCGCCACGTCAGTGGTCACGGCGGTCCGCACCGGCTTCGTGCAGTTCGGCATCGCCTGGCCCGCCGATCAGCCCGCACTGCCGCTGCTGGTGGCACTGCTGGTGATGGCAATGGGCCTGACAACGCTCTACCTCTTCACCAGCAGCCGACGCGCCGCGGCTCGCCCGCATGATCCACCATTGGCAGGTGGCGGGCCGCGCGCGGCGACTCGACCGACGCGGATCGGCCTGGTGACCGAACGCCCGCCGACCCGGTTCTCGGATGTGGCGGGGGCCGAAGAAGCGAAGGAAGAGCTCTCGGAGATCGTTGATTTCCTGCGTGCGCCCGAGAAGTTCTTGGCCGTGGGCGCACGCATTCCGCGCGGCGTCCTACTGGTGGGACCGCCGGGCAACGGGAAGACGCTCCTCGCGCGCGCCGTCGCCGGCGAGGCGGGCGTGCCGTTCTTGCGCGCATCCGGCTCCGACTTCGTCGAGATGTACGTGGGCGTGGGCGCCTCGCGCGTCCGCGACCTCTTCAAGTCGGCTCGCGAGCACGGCCGCAGCATCATTTTCGTGGATGAGATCGACGCGGTTGGTCGCAAGCGCGGAGGGCCAACCGGGCATGCCCACGAAGAGCGCGAGCAGACGCTGAACCAGCTCCTCGTCGAGATGGACGGCTTCGATCCACGGTCGCGGGTGATCGTGCTCGCGGCCACGAACCGGCCCGACGTGCTCGATCCTGCGCTGCTCCGACCCGGACGCTTCGATCGGCAGGTGCGCCTGGATCTGCCCGACGCGGCGGCGCGGCGCCAGATTCTGGCACTCCATGCGCGCGGCAAGCCGCTGGGCGAGGGGATCGACCTGGAAGCTCTCGTGCCCCAGACGACCGGGCTCTCGGGGGCCGACCTCGAGAATCTCTTGAACGAGGCCGCAATCCTCTGCGCGCGCGACAATCGGTCGGCCCTCCAGATGCACGACTTCGAGGAAGCGCTCGATCGGGTCACCGCGGGCCCGCGCCGAAAGGGGCGCTCGATGTCCGAGCGCGAGCGCAACGTCACCGCCGTCCACGAGCTCGGCCATGCGCTCGTCGCACACCTGCTCCCCGATTCCGATCCGGTCCAGAAGGTGACGATCGTCTCACGCGGTCAGATGGGCGGGTACACTCGCATGACGCCCGAAGAGGACCGCAAGATGTGGTCGGTGCCGCAGTTCCAGGCCGCGATGGCGTCGGCCCTTGGCGGGCACGTCGCCGAGGCGCTGGTGTTCGGACAGGTTACGACCGGCGCGTCGAACGACCTTCGCAAGGCGGCAGCAATTGCACGCTCGATGGTCTGCGACTACGGGATGAGCCCGGTCCTGGGAGCACTCGTCGTCGGCAGCGAAGACGAAGGCCGCTTCTACCGCCAGTATGGCGAGCACCTCGCAGAGCAGATCGACGTGGAATGCCGCCGCCTGGTGGACGAGGCCCGTTCGCTCGCGGAAGCGCTTATGAAGCCGCGTCTGCACCTCATCCAGCGCGCCGCCGAGCAGCTTCTGGAGGTCGAAACGCTCGATGGCACGGGCGTCGTCCGCCTCTTCGGGCCTCGGCCCGTGTCCGCGCCGGCCGCGCGCACCATTCCGGACCTTCCTGCCATCGGCGTCCCGATCGCCAGCACCACCGGACCGAGCACTCGGCAGCCGCGCGGCGTGTGGCGGCCGCAGTTGAGTGCATTGCCGTTCACCCTCAAGATCCAGTGGCGACGGCCGCGCCGCAAGCCGGTGCGGACGCTCGCCGAAGCATAGACGGCGGATCGCGGCACTCATGCATGTGACGATGAAGGCCGTAGGCACTCGGGGCTAGCGCGCTACCAGTCGCCTCGGCCTCGTGCCGCCTCGCCGCCGCGTTCAGCGACGCATACCGGGCAGGGGCAGACCACGCGGAGCATGCGGAAGCTGTAGATGCCGATGTCGTGGCCATCGCCCCAGACGGGCGTGACCGCGTAGCGACCGGTCAGATTAATATCGACCATGTCGGTTTGACCGGCTCTGAACATGGGCAAGCTTTGCAGGACGCCCGGCATGCCGCCCTCGCCGCTACATTCGGCGCACGGGCAACGCCAGCGCAGATACTCCCAGTCGAACGTCGATTCGTGGGCGTCGCTCCACTGGACGATGAGGGCGCGGTGCTCGCGGTCGAGCTCGATATGGACCGGCCTGTGCGGCGAAGGCATTGTCATTGTTCGCAGATTGTACGGGGCGCGTCGCCGTACAGGACGTATTCCGCCCTCGATGGCTGCAGAGACCAATGCAGCCTCGTCTGAGCGCACACCGGCTCGGCAAAGCGGGCACAATTCCGAGCGCACACCGAGCGCACACCCTGGGGGACGTGAGCATGCCTAATCGACTGAAGGACGAGACGAGCCCGTACCTGCTCCAGCACGCGGACAATCCGGTCGATTGGTATCCGTGGGGCCCCGAGGCGCTCGGGCGGGCCAAGGCCGAGAACAAGCCGATCCTCCTCTCGATAGGCTACTCGGCATGCCATTGGTGCCACGTCATGGAGCACGAGTCTTTCGAGAACCCGGCCATCGCCGCGCTCATGAACGAGCTGTTCGTGAATGTGAAGGTAGACCGCGAGGAGCGGCCCGATCTCGACTCGATCTACATGAGCGCGGTGCAGGCGATGACCGGACGGGGAGGGTGGCCGATGACGGTATTCCTGACCCCGGAGGGCGTGCCCTACTACGGCGGGACGTACTTCCCGCCGGAGGATCGCGGGCACATGCCGGGCTTCCCGCGCGTCCTCAAGGCGGTGGGCGAGGCGTACGCGAGCCAGGCGCAGGAAGTAATCAGGAACGCGGAGCAGATGCGCGAGATGCTCCAATGTCCGCTGGTGCCAACCGAGCGCGGTGGGCTGGACCGAGCGATGCTGGACGCGGCCGAAGGTGGCATCTTGCGCGCGGTGGATCGTAGGGAAGGCGGGGTCGGCGGGGCCCCGAAGTTCCCCCAACCGATGCCGCTTGAGTTTCTGCTTCGATCGTACGTTCGCACGGGAAATCCGCTGGCGCTGGACGCCGTGACGCTGTCGCTCGACAAGATGGCCGCCGGCGGCATCTACGACCAGCTCGGCGGCGGCTTCCATCGCTACGCGACCGATGGGATCTGGCTCGTCCCGCACTTCGAGAAGATGCTGTATGACAACGCCCAGCTCGCGCGGATCTACCTCCAGGCGTATCTGGTTACCGGCGCTCCGCGCTACCGCCAGATCGTCGAGGAGACGCTGGCGTACGTGCAGCGCGAGATGACGGACCCGGCGGGCGGCTTCTACTCGACCCAGTATGCCGACAGCGAGGGCGAGGAGGGGAAGTTCTTCGTCTGGCATCCGGACGAGGTCGATGCGCTGCTCGGCTCGGACGACGCGCGCCTGTTCTCCGCGTACTTTGACGTGAGCGCGGGCGGCAACTTCGAGGGGCACAATATCCTGCACACGACCGAGTCGGCGGAGTCGGTCGCGCGGATGCACGGCGTGAGCGTCGAACGGCTGCATGACGCGATCGAGCGTGGTCGCAGCACCCTCTTCGACGCCCGCGAGGCGCGCATCAAGCCCGCTCGCGATGAGAAAGTCCTGGCCGCCTGGAATGGGATGATGCTGCGGGCCTTCGCGGAGGCGGCGGCGGCGCTCGACCGGGCGGACTATCGAGAGGTCGCGGTTCGGAATGCCACATTTCTGACGAATGAGATGGTCCGCGACGGGCGGGTGCTGCGAAGCTGGAAAGACGGCACGGCGAAGTTGAACGGGTATCTCGAAGACTATGCGAATCTGGCAGACGGACTGATCGCCACATACGAGGCGACCTTCGACGCGCGGTGGATCGACCGGGCGCGCGAGGTTGTCGATGTGATGATCGAACAGTTCACGGATGACGCGAACGGCGGGTTCTTCGACACGGGCAGGGACCATGAGCAGCTCGTGAGCCGACCGAAGGACATCTTCGACAACGCCACGCCCTCCGGAAACGCCGTCGCGGCCGATGCTCTGCAGCGGCTTGCACTGCTGACCAATGAGGAACGATACAGGCAAGCGGCAGCGGGAGTGCTGGACACGTTCGGTGCCGTGGCCGCCAAGCATCCAACCGGTTTCGGCCGGCTGCTCTCGGCGGTCGATCTCGCGCTCGGTGAGGCTAAGGAGATCGCCATCGTCGGGCATCCTGATGCGGCGGACACGCGCGCGCTCGTGCGGGCCGTGTTCGAGCGGTTCGTGCCGAACCGCGTGGTCGCGGTCGGCGCGCCGGGCGACGACACGACGTTACCGCTGCTCGAAGGGCGCGGCATGCGCGAGGGCCGGGCGACGGCCTACGTCTGCCAGGACTACGTTTGCCAAGCGCCCGTCACTGCGGTCGCCGAGCTCGTTGCACAGCTGAGCGACTCATGAACCACGCCGAGCCGCCACGGGTCGAGCCGCCGCGCATACCGGCGCCGCCGCTGCCGCATCTCGACCGTGGTGCGCAGGTGCGGCGCTCGTTCGGCTGCGGGTGCCTGGGCTGCGCGGGGCTCTTCTCCTTCATCGGCATTGGGCTCTTCCTGGTGTCCGCCGTTCCTAATCCGGTCGCGCTGACGATCGCGGCCATCGCAGCCATCTTGCCGGTGCCGACGTTCATTTTCTTGATTCTCCAGCTCGATCGATACGAGCGGGAACCGTGGCATGTTATGACCGCCGCCTTTTTGTGGGGGGCGCTGGTTGCGACGCTCTTCTCGGCCATCGTCAACACCCTCGTCGGCGCGGTCGTGGAATCCGCCTTCGGCGAAGCACCCGGTGACCTCGTCACATCGGGCGTGGTGGCGCCGATCGTGGAGGAGTCATCGAAGGGGTTCGCGGTCCTGTTGCTCTTCCTGCTCGTGCGCAATGAGTTCGACAACGTACTCGATGGCATCGTGTACGGGTCGCTGATTGGGCTCGGGTTCGCGATGACCGAGAACATCCTCTACTTCGGTCGCATCTACGCCGAAGGGGGCCTGGTAGGCGTCGGCGTCCTGTTCTACGTGCGGGTCATCCTCGGCGGGCTCGGGCATGCGCTCTACACGGCTTCGACCGGAGCCGCCATTGGCTTTATCCGCGAGCGATCCAGTCTCCTGCTTCAGATCGTGGTCCCGCCGATCGGCTACATGATCGCGGTCGGCCAGCACGCCGCCTGGAATGCCATAGGCGCGACGCTCGTGCCCGCGATGCTGCCCGACGACCTGAATCCGCTCGTCCTGCTGTTCGTGGTCATGCCGATCACAAGCTTCGTCCTGACGGCACCGGGCGTCGTGACCCTGCTCATCATTTCGATCCTGTCGTGGCGACGCGAGGCGACGATCATCAGGACGTACCTCGCCGACGAGGTGGCCGACGGCACGGTGACCGGCGACGAATACGCCATGTTGCCGTCGCTCGGCGCGCGCTTCCGCCAAGAAATGAGCGCGCTGCGGCGACGGGGGGTCGGGGCGTTCTTCGCGACCCGCGAGTTTCATCAGGCCGCAACCGAACTGGCGTTCCGAAAGTGGCATCTCGCCCGTGGCGAACGACCCAAGCGCGCGCAACGGATCACCCCGGAGGATATGTACCGCCATCAGATCGCGGTCCTCCGCGCGCGCCTGGCGAGGTAGGCGGCAACCGCGTGGCTAGTCGGTCCAGGTGATGCCCAGGTCGCGCATCACGCCGAGGGCCGGCACGATGTCAGCGGAGGGGACGGTGGCCTTGAGCTCAAAGGTCAGGATCAAGCCGGGCCGCATGTAGCGAGCAAGCATCGCCAGGTCCGTGTCGCCGGTGCCGGGGGCCAGGTGATCGCGGTCCGCCACGGTGTCGTGGACGTGCATCCCAACCATCCGGTCGCCGTATCGGCGCAGGTACTCCTCATGTTCGAGGAAGGCCGCATTCTGGAGCTTCTGGCCATGGCCGGCGTCGTGCCAGTAATACACGGGTAGCCCGTCGCACGCATCCAGCACGGCCTGAAACTCGTCGAGGCTCGGGATCTCCTGGTACCAGTCGCGGCACTCGACGCCGAGCTTGACCGTCGATCCAGCCGCGTGCTCGCCGATCGTGCGGATGCTTTGAATGGCGGCGTCCAGGGGCGCACCTTTTCGCGCCTCGCGCTCGCGCAGCGCGTCGGCGACCATGCGGCGGACGGCGTCGCTCTCGCGGCCCTCCCGACCGATCGCGTCGAATATCTGGCGCTGTCGCGAGACGTACCCGGTCGTCCCCAGATGAATGACGATGGCCCGAGCACCGAGGTCGGCGGCGGCATCCACGGTGCGGCGCATTGCGTCCACCGCGTACAGCCGGTCGGCCTCGTTCGTGCTCGCGAGCCAGTCGCCCCACCGTCCGCGAGTACCGTTGGGCTCGGTCGGGACAGGGCAAGGGCCGTGGAGGCTGGTGATCTCCATGTCGCGCGAGCGGGCTTCTCGGCCGAGCTCGGCGAGCTGGTCGGGCGTCCAGTGGCAGTATGCCTCGAGGCGCCGGAAGCCGAGCTCGAGATTCTCTTCGAGCAGCGCCGCCATGCTAGTGTGGCGGGTACCGTTCCAGGCGGTCGAGAGACCGAACGGGTGTGGGTGCATCATGGCGAAAGTATACGCACGATGGCGGCAGACGCAGAGGAGGCCCCGACCAATCGGGGCCTCCTCTGCGTGCTGACCTGGGGAACCGACCCTGGTCAGCCCTACGGAAGCGTACCGTCCGTACGGGCAGCCTGCAAGGCCGTGTACGCCGGACGCGGGGTGCCATCCGGATTGGTGATGCTCCACCAATACTGCTCGAATTCCGGCGTCCACGACGGGTCCGCCATGTTCCAGACGAACATCGGGCCGACCCAGCCGCCCCAGTTGACCGCGGCGTACTTGTACGCATTCACGATGTACTGGGCCTGCTGCTCCTGCGTGACGGCGTACCAGGAGTATTGCGGATTGACGGAGTCGGTGGTCCAGCCGAACTCCAGGACCCACGCCTTCTTGGCGGAATCGCCGTTCAGCACCATGATGTTGCGGAGCTGCTCGATGCGGCGGAAGTAGAAGGACTCGTGCGGGAAGCGGGCATCCGACAGCAACTCAGCCTCGGGGGCGGAGCCGTAGCCGGGGCCATGCACGCCGATCGCGTCCGAGTACTGCGCGAGACCAAACTCGTACAGCCACCCGAGGTAGACATCATCGGGCTGCGCCGTCCCATCGTTGGTGCCTGTGGGCGACAGGCCCGCACTGACGATGATCTTGGTCGGATCGACCTGTTTGACGAGCGTGTGCGTCTCCTTGAGCATGTACATGTACTGCGCGGCCTGATCCTTGTTGATCAACCCGCCGCCCCATTCGCGCGACAAGTTCGGCTCGTTCCAGACCTGGATGGCCTGGATCTCGCCCTTGAGCGATCCGGCGCGATAGCGGTTCGCCATCACCGAGACGAAGTCGGCGTAGTCGTACATGTCGTCGGGCGGGCCATTCTCGGTCGCGACTACGCGCGACCAAGCCGGCTGGTGATCGACGCGGGCGAGTATCTTGATACCGGACGCGCTCGCGGCGGCGACGACACGGTCGAGGTCGTCCCAGTCGATGCAGTTCTTGCAACTCGCCTCGATGCTGCGCCACGGCACCGAAATTCTGATCCAGCCGAGCCCGGCTTGCTTGGCAGCATCCAAGTCGCGCTGCGTCGAGTCGGGATGGCCGAGTAGGAATGCGCTGGCCCCATACTCGAGTGTGCCCATTTGCGCCTGCACTGCGGCGCTGGACGGAACGAGCCCAAGCGCCAGGGCGAACAACGCGACGAAAGAGAACAGTTTCCTCAAACCATGACCTCCCATTGGGTAGAAAGCTCCAGACGTGACGTAAAACGGCCGCCGAGGACGCCGGTTGCGTAGTGCGGCGGATCAGCGCGAGACGAGCATGTTCCGTACCAGATCCGGTCGATTGGTGATGATGCCGTCCACGCGCGCCTCGATTGCCTGGCGGATCTGGCTGGGGTTGTCCACGGTCCAGACGACCACCTGGCGACCGGCCGCGTGCGCGTCGCGCAGGATGGCCCGGTCGCCCACGACGAGGGGCCACTCGGGGCCGAGCACGTAGGCCCACGACGGCGGGTCTCCCCTGAGTGGCTGCTGGGCACTGTACAGCAGTGCAAGGCGCAGGCGCGGATTGAGCTCCCGGACCCGGCGCAGCGATTCCGTGCTGAACGACTGCACGATGGTCTGGTTATCGTAGTCGGCGGCGTGCAGGGCGGCGACCATCCGCTCTTCGATGCCAGGATACAGGTTGGGATTTTTCAGCTCCGGAAAGAGCTTGACGTTGTGCGCGCGGGCTAGCTCGACTACCTCGTCGAACGTGGGAATCCGCTCCCCGGCAAATTCGGCGCGAAACTTCGCGCCGGCGTCGAGCTCGCGGAGCTGGGCGAGCGTCAGGTCGCGCACGGCGCCACGCCCGTTCGTGCGGTCATCGACGCGAAGGTCGTGGAACACGACGAGTTGCCCGTCGCTCGACTGCTGGACGTCCACTTCAAGCCAGTCGGCGCGCTGGTCGATCGCGACGCGGAATGCCGCCAGCGTGTTCTCGGGGGCGTAGGCGGATGCGCCTCGATGGGCAATCACCTGGATTTGGGCGCGCGCCACGCTCGGCCGCACGTAGAACAGGAGCGGCACGGCCGCGCCGATCAGCAGAATGACGCCGACAACGAGCCCGACGATCTCGCGGCGCGTGCCAAGCCTGATCGCGATCGGCCCTCGCGCGAGGGCGTTCACGTCGAGGCTCCCGAGCCGGGGATACTAGAGCCAGGGTCGTGCAAAGTGGGGTCGTCCGCGCCGTCGAAGAGGCCGACGAAGAAGCTACGGACGTACGGCGGCAGTTGGCGCATGTCGCCCATCACGCCGCTCGCGAGCCCCGCGAACATCTCCCAATCGTTCTCCTCGACCAGCATGCCGCGCCAGTAGCCGGTCGGGCTCGACGGATCGGGCTGAGTCGGGATGCCGTGTACGTAGTGGTGGGCGAGCGCCTGGGCGCGAACGAATCGCGGATCCTTATCATCAGCGAGGCGGGCGACGGCCGCCATGATCCTGCGGGCGTTGTCGTCGCGCTCGCGAGCGTCGTGCCAGAAGGCGTGGGCGAGCTCGTGCAGGGCGGCCTCGTCCTGGGAGCCGCGCACCTGCACGAGGCGCTGGTCGCCCCACCAGAAGCCGCCGCCCCACTCGCTCGTGAGGTCGCCGGCTTCCAGGCGGAGGGTGCGGAAGAATGCGACGGCGTCGGGGCTGAAACCGTAGCGAGCGAAGAGGTCGTCGAACCAGCCGCGCACGACGGCGGCAGGCTCCATGCGCGCGAGGCCGAAGCCTTCACGCATCTCGCGACTGGCCCGCACCGACCCCCCCTCGGTCATCGTTCACCATCCCCGCCTGTCTTGACGGAATGGTACAGAAAGCCGCTGCCCTGTGGTGAGATGCCGAGACTACCGTGGGATGCTGAAGCGAGGGCGGGGCGGGTGATGCCCCTCCGCGCCGAGGTAGACGTTGCGCGGCGCGATTGGGTGACCATCGACGGTCAGGTCGAAGGTCATGTGCGTGCCGCCCGCGATGCGCCAGCGGACGTTGTCGGTGTGGCCGAAGGTGGTGAAGTCGATGACGAGGGTCCGGCCGCCGTCTCGGACGACGTAGCGGTCGCCCTCGTCGAGTCGGAGCTGATCGACGTCTTCGAACTCGCCGTCGGTATGGATGACGGCGCGGAACTCGCGGCAGGGGCCGGGGCCGGTCGTCGAGAGGTGAACGCAGTCGTCGGCGTGCCAGATGTAGTAGGCCGAGTCGCCGCCGACCTCGAACTGCTCGGGTCGGCCCTCAAACCGCTCGGGCCACGCCAGTGAGGTGCCTGCTGACGTGGCGCCGAGCGCCAGTGCCAGGGCGAGGGAGCCTGCCAATCGTCGCATGCCTCTGCCTCCATCGGGTGCCGTTCGATGCACCACCGTCACCCTCAGTCTGGAGGCCAGGTGTTGATTCGGTATGTCCGCCGCGTCAACGATGTGTCAACTCTGGTTAGCGTTGTGTCAACGTGACGGCGCAAACTCTTACTGGGATCTGCCGACGGTGCCTGCCGTCACGACGCGCGGGAGCTCACGTCACGTGCGGCGTGGGTCAGCGAGAGATCCCTCGCTGCGCTTCGGGACGACAGGGAGGTTGAAGGGGGTCGAGAATGTGCCCATCCACTTCGGGCATGCTTGGCGCGCGTCGAGCGGCGCACCGAGGCTCGCGAGCGTCGCCGCACGCGGATCGGCGGGTTACCGGGCAGGACGGGGTGGACGCTTGGGGCCGCGACTGCCGCCGCCAGGGCGCTTGGGCGACGATGGCCCCTTTGGCTTGGGCGAGGAGCCCGAGCGGCGGGGGCCGGGGG
>Ga0136611_10003465_pt1 | contig 11045 bp, 6 predicted proteins | sample AntDrymUQ2232306_2_FD_106645 | JGI IMG/M metagenome (GOLD analysis project Ga0136611, IMG submission 106645) | Polar desert sand microbial communities from Dry Valleys, Antarctica - metaG UQ223 (23.06) | ecosystem: Environmental > Terrestrial > Soil > Desert | place: Antarctica: Dry Valley... | reverse complement strand
CCGATGTACAGTGCCAATACCAGAAGCGCTTTCTGGGGTGACTGCGTCGCGAACGCTATTCCGACCGCAGGCACCGCGCCGATAATCGGTCCCGCGAGGGGTATCAGCTCTCCGATGCCGGCGATGAGAGCGAGGACGAGCACGTAATCCATTCCCAGAAGTAACAGGCCGAAGAAGGAAATCAGGCCCACAATCACCGCGAGGATGAGCTGACCGCGCACGTACGCGCCGAGCTTCGCTTCGATCTCCTCGATCACCTCGCGCGTCTCCGCCCGACGGTAGCGGGGGACCAGCGATATCCACGTGCCCTCAATGTCGCGCCGCTCCAGCAGCCAGTAGAATGCCATAACCAGGACCACCAGGACACCGCCGACGCTGGTAACGACCCCAAGCGTGACGTTGAGCACGCCGGCCGCCAGGGCCGGAGCCTGCTGGGCTATCTGCGAGACGTACTGCTGCAGGTCCGGTGTAACCGTCGGCAGATTGAACTGCCGCTGAAGGTTCGTGATCTGGACCTGCACCCGGTCTAGCAGATCGGGCGCGTTTCGTACCAGTTCGGTCGTCTGCCGCGCAACCGGGGTGATAATAACGGTCATAAGGACGGCGAATACCGCTAACAATCCGAGGTAGACAACGCCGATAGCGGCGGCAAGCGGGAGCCTGCGGTTGAGCCGGCGCACCAGGGGGGATATCGCCGCCGCGAAGATAAACGCGATCAACAGGAACACGATGATACTGAGCAAGCGGTAGACAAGGTACGCCCCAAGCAGCGTCAACAGGGCGGCCAACGAACCCGCGAATGCCTGTCTCGCCGTCATGCGCCGTCTCCCATCACCAGCCTACCGTGTGTGGTCTGTATTGTGGGGCGGGGGTGGGAACGTTGTCAATCAGTATGCAGCACACACTGGAATAACACTACCGGATTCCGTTTCGGTTCGGGAGTCAGCGCCTAGTACTGATTGTCCCGCCGAGGCTCCGGCTCCTCGACCCGCACCGGTATGCGCACACGGGAACGCTCCTCGCGTGCGACCCGCTCGGCAGTCATCCGGGCGGCCAAGGCGATCCCGATGAGGACTGCGAAGAAAAGTATGGTGAGTGTTTCCATGTCCCCTGCTTTCACTTGCGAATTAGCGTAGCGCTCTACAGCGCAATCACGCCGCAACTTCGGTGTCATTCTGCTTTCCCCAGATAATAGCATCTTACCAGCCACCATGCATGACAAGGGAGCCGCTGTCCCAGGGACCGACCATCTGCACTAGCAACGCTCTGGCCCTGGATCGCGCCCGTCAATCGTCACGCCCAATGTGCCACTTGCCGCTCGTGCGTGAGGCAATATGAACCACAGCATCCGAAGGCTCCGCGCGGCGCAGATGCCGTAGAGACAATACTTGCGCCAGGCGCACATCAACCGGCTGGACTACGACCAGTACGGTCGACGCGAAGAAAAGTGGGCCGTCGTGCAGCGGCGACACTTGATGAGCACGACGCCGGTCGTGTGGGCGCGCAACTGAACGTTCATACTGCTACTACGAGGCTGTATCGTCAGTTTTCCTCGTCACGACCCCTGTAATATATGGATTGCAAACGGACCGCCCGAGCACGGATCTGTACTCCCTGGAAAACCATCACACTCTGCGCATGCGGCGGTCGCGACCCATTAAGGCGTCAGGCGGTTCATATCGCGGGGGAAGAGCGTCACCTCCCGCACGTTCTCCACACCGAGGAAACGCGCCAGCAGCCGCTCGGACCCGATCGCGAAGCCGCCCTCCGGCGGCATACCGTACCGAAACGCCTCCAGGTAGCCCCCGAACCCAGCTTCGTCGTAGCCACGGGCGTGGAGCGCCGCGAGCAACGGGGCATACTCATGAATGCGCTGGCCACCCGTGACTAACTCGGCGCCGCGGCACAGCAGGTCGAAGCTGTTGCTCTGTGTTTGGTGAGTGGGATCGGGCAGGGTGTAGAACGGGCGGTGGGCGGTGGGGTAACCGATGACATACACCCAGTCGGAGTAGTGCTCCTCCGCGGCCCAGTGGCAGAGTGATCGTTCCTGCGACGGCGAGAGATCGGCTTCATCCTGCACCTCTCCGTAGCAGGTGGCGAGCAATTCCTGCGCCTCTGCAAAGGAGATCACCGGCACATCCCCCAGCGGGGGCAGGCGCGCGCCAAGCACCGCGAGATCTGGCGCGTGGTCCTGCTCCAGCGTGCCGAGGATATGGCGCAGCACTTCTGTAAGCGTGCGCATAATGTCGTGGTGATCCCGAATGAACCCCATTTCCATGTCGAGACTGAGATACTCGTTCAGGTGCCGGGCGGTGTCGTGGGCTTCCGCACGGTATGCGTGGCCGATCTCGAACACACGCTCGAAGACGCCGACCATCACCTGCTTGTAGAGTTGCGGGCTCTGCGCGAGGTACGCCCGTCGGTTGAAGTACTCTATCCCGAACACGTTCGCGCCACCCTCTGTCGCGGAACCCACGATCTTCGGTGTCGTGACCTGCGTGTAACCGTGCGCGCGCATCCAGGACGCGTACGCGCCGAGAATGGCGGACGCAAGGCGGAAGGTGGCCTGCTTCGCGGGGTGACGGAGTCCCACGGCCGCGTGGTCGAGATACGTGTCCAGGTTGGCCTTCAACGGTCCCTTGTTCAACTCAAACGGAAGTGCTTCACGCACCGGAGAGATGATCTCGACAGTTACGTCATGCAGCTCGACCCCGCCACGCGCGCGAGGCTCCTCACACACGGTGCCCGTGAGCGCGAGCACGGTCTCTGGCAGGCAGCCATTCAGGGGGGCCACGTCATCGAGCACGGCCTGGGCGCTACCGCTGCGATCGCGCACGACCAGGAACGTAAGCCCACCCATCCGCCGGAGCGTGTGCATCCAGCCTTGAAGATGCACCCGCTCGCCGACCTTGCCAGAAAGTTCGTTCGTCAGTATGCGCTGTGTCATCGTGGCACTCCTCCCGGACAATAAAAAACGCCTCGTCCTCCGCTGTGAAGGACGAGGCGTTTCGTTGCCCCGTGGTGCCACCTTGCTTCGCCGCGCCGCTGCGGCCTCCTTGCCTCCCGTACCGTGGGAAACGCCGGGCTCAGGAATGTCTTCGATCCGACCCCCAGCGCGGCACTCTCACCCCGTACCCGCTCTCTGGTGCCTGGGAACCCTGTGGATCTACTGCTCTCCGTCGCAGCCCGAGTTATTCAGTTGTTCGTACCCCCGAGGATACCGTGTGCACCGCCGCCCGTCAACCCCGATGGAAAGCAAGGCCCTCCACCGGGTGTCCGTGACTTTCGCCGCTCACGTCCTTATAATCCGGTGGACGCGATCGCCCGCCAGACGCGGGCCATGACGGAGGTGGACATGCTCAAACGGGTAGCATTAGGAGCGTTGGCGCTCGGCGGAGGCGCGGCGCTGATACGACGCCTCCTGTATCAAGCCGGGATCGGCGGACAGCGCCGCCACGCGAGCCAGAGCGAAGCGGAGTACCGGGAAGCCAAGACGCGTATCCTCATCCTCGGCGGGGGGTTCGGCGGAATCTCCACCGCGCTCAAGCTTGACAAGCTTCTCAAAAACAACCACGACACGAGCGTGCTGGTTGTCGACCGAGATAACAGTACGCTGTTCACTCCGCTCCTGTGGCCGGTCGCCAACGGCACTGCCAGTCCCAACTCCGTCGTTGTACCGATTCGCGCGTTTCAACGAGATCGCAACTTCCATGTGTTGCACGCACAGGTCGAGCGAATCGACCTTGAGGACCGCGTCGTGTACGTGTCCGGGGCGCAAGCGCGGCCATATGACGTGCTCGTCATCGCGCTTGGCAGCGTCACGCAGGTCCCCAACCTGCCGGGACTGCGGGAGCGCGCACTGCTTTTCGCCTCGCCTGCAGATGCGCTGACGCTGCGCAATCGGCTGATCGACGCGATTGAGCGTGCGCACCGGGCGCTCTCCGCCGAAGAGCGCCGCGCCGCGCTGACCTTCGTCGTCGGCGGCGGCGGCGACACCGGCGTGGAAGTTGCAGCGACGATCTGGGACTACCTGGAATCCGGTTTGCTCGCGGAGTACCCCTGGCTGGCGGACGAGCAGCCTCGCGTGGTCGTCGTGGGGCGCTCGGATCGTCTGGTACCCACCAGCCCGGAGCGGGTGTCGCGGGCGGTCCAGCGGTCGCTCGAAACAAAGGGCATCGAGGTTCAGGTCGGTTCCGCGATCCTCTCGGTCACCGACACGGCGGTCTACACGTCGAACGGCGAGATACCTGCGCACACGATCTTCTGGGCGGCGGGCACAAGTGCCCCGGTGATCGTGCGCGATTTGCCGGTCGAGAAAGCGCGAAACGGGGCGATTATGGTGGATGACCACCTGCGCATGCAGGAGTACCCAAACGTGTATGTGATCGGCGACTCGGGGTGGGCGTACGACGCGCGAACGGGGGATCCGCTCCCGCCGACCGCCCAGGCCGCCGAGCAGCAGGGCACGTATGTCGCAAAGCTGATCGCGGCCAGTCTGGAAGGGCGAGATCGCAAGGCGTACTCACCACGGAGCCTGGGGCACCTTGTATTGCTCGGACGCCACGCCGGCGTTGCACACATCGGACCATTGACGTTCACCGGGCTGCCGGCATGGCTGCTCTGGCATGCGTACTATCTGTCGCACATTCCAAGTTGGCGCAACCGCATCTTCCTCCTCACAGGCTGGTTGCTCGCCGCCCTCACCGGCCGCGAGACGTCCCAGCTTCGGCTCGATGCTGGGCGGCGCGAGTGAGGCGAGTGATGAAAGACATGTAATGAGCAATGAGGGTGGATGTGCACATGTCATCGTGCATCGGGATACCACAGGAAAGTGGACACTGGTGGGCGATCAGTTGAACGCCGTTACAGCGCAGGCCTCAGGACCGCGTCCATAACTCATTGCTTACTGCACGGTGTGGTGGTGCCAGCAAGGTGCCCTTACAGAGACACCGGTCACGGTCTGCCCCGCGCGCCGTTCGGTTTGACACGCGCGCGCGCGTCTCCCTATAATCAGGCGTCAGACCAGATCGCTCGGCAGCAACGGCGGAGGGGAATCCTCCGCCGTTGCTGCGATTGCAAGCCGCTCAGGAGCCCCTATGCGCCGTTCAACTGGCATTGTTCTCCTCCTCATCGCCCTGCTTACCTTGTTCTCCGCGTACGTTGCCTGGCCAGGGAGCAGGTCAGTACTCGGCAAGGAAGCGCAGGTCGTGCGTGGGCTGGACCTGCAAGGCGGCTTGCAGGTGCTCCTCAAGGCCCGTCCCGGCGCGCTCGACAGCCTGCCCAAGGGCAAGAATCCCGCTGAGGCGATGAACGACGCCCGACAAATCATCGAGCAGCGCGTGAACGGCCTCGGCGTCTCGGAGCCTGTCGTTCAGCGGCAGGGGGCGGACCGCATTGTTGTCGAGCTGCCGGGGGTGAAGGATCCAGAGCAGGCCATCAAGACCTTCCAGGGCACTGGCCTGCTGGAGTTCGTCGATGCCGGTGACACCGCACTACAGCCCGACACTGTCGTGAACACCAGCCTGGGCGCAACGGGACAGCAAGGCAGTGCCTCGCCCAATGCGACAGCAGGCACCGGGAGCACCCCAGCCAGCACAGCGCAGGCGGGAGCAACGGCAACCGCCCCGACGCCCGTCGCGACAACCGCCGCTCCAGCGCCCCAAGGGCCGACATACCAGACGATCATGACGGGCTCGGACATCAGCAGCGCGAGCATTGGCTTCGACCCCGATACACGTGAGCCGCTCGTCCAGTTCAAACTCACGGGCGATGGTTCCAGCAAGTTTGGCGCGTTCACGACGAACAACGTGCAGAAGTACCTGGCAATCGTGCTTGACAAGCGCGTCGTCAGCTCGCCTCGGATCCAGCAGCCCATCACTGGCGGTGACGGGCAGATCACTGGCGTTAGCCGCGCGGAGGCGGAGACACTCGCAATCCAGCTCCGCTATGGCTCGTTGCCCGTTCCCCTCACCATCGACAGCTCCAGCACCGTGGGCGCGACGCTCGGGCAGGACTCCGTGGATCGAAGCATCACCGCAGGCACGATCGGTGTGTTCGCGGTAGGCATCTTCATGATCCTGTACTACCGGCTGCCCGGCGTCGTATCCGTCGTCGCGCTCGCTATTTACTCTGTGATCGTGTTCGCCTTGTTCAAGCTTATTCCGGTCACGCTAACGCTCGCCGGTATCGCGGGCTTCGTGCTATCGATCGGCATGGCGGTCGACGCGAACGTGCTTATCTTCGCACGTATGAAAGAGGAGCTTCGGCGTGGACGCAGTCTGCTTCAGGCGGTGGATGCTGGCTTTCGGAACGCGTGGCCGTCGATTCGGGACTCGAACGTCTCCACCCTGATCACGTGCGCGATCCTGGTCTGGTTTGGCTCGACGTTCGGCGCGAGCATCATCCGCGGCTTTGCGTTCACTCTCGCGATCGGCGTGCTGGTCAGCATGTTCACCGCTATCGTGGTCACCCGTTCGCTGTTGCGCGTCGTGGTCAGCTTTCCTGCGGTGCGACATATCTGGCTGTGGGGGGTCGAGCGCGACGAGGCGGCCAGCGCCGCGCCACCACGTACTGGCCCGAGCCTGAGCAGCACCAGGGCACGCTAACCGGGCGAAGTACGTGCGCGTGGTGACCGCTCACAGCCCAACACCGGAACAGGAGTTCAACGGTTGATTGACATAGTCAAACATCGCTACTGGTTCTTTCTCATCTCGCTGATTCTCATCGTGCCCGGAAGCATATACCTGGCGCTGTACGGCCTGCAACGCGGCATCGACTTCACGGGTGGCACGCTGTACCAGGTCTCGTTCGAGCGACCGGTGAGCGTGGAGGCGGTGCGGACGGCTCTGCGGACGAACGGCTACGAGAACGCCGCTGTGCAGAGCGCCAATCTGGGCACCACGGAAAGTACGGCGGCCGGGAACACGCGCGGAATCTCGATGCGCCTTCCCGAGGTGCGGGAGAACTCGCCGGAGAAACGCGAACTCGCCGACCTTCTGACCCGGACTTTCGGTCCGTTCCGGCAGGAGACCTTCGAGACGGTCGGACCGGCTGTGGGCCAGGAGATACAGGACCGCTCCTTTTTGGCCGTCGGTATCACCGCCCTGGGTATCCTCGCGTATATCGCGTTCGCGTTCCGCAAGGTGCGGCACCCGTTTCGATACGGCATCTGCGCGATCGTCGCGATGCTCCACGACGCGCTCCTGGTAGTCGGCGTGTACGCGATCCTCGGACGACACTTCGGCGTCGAGGTTGACGCCCTTTTCATCACGGCGCTCCTGACCGTCATCGGGTTCTCGGTACACGACACCATCGTAGTGTTCGACCGCATCCGCGAGAACCAGCTTCGGAGGCCGGGAGAGGGTTTCAGCAGCATCGTCAACTACAGCCTGGTGCAAACGCTCGTCCGCTCAATCAACACGAGCCTGACCGTGCTCATTACGCTTTCCGCGTTGTACTTGTTCGGCGGCGTCACGATACGCGACAACTTCGTGCTAGCGCTGCTCATCGGGATCGCGAGTGGCACCTACAGCTCCATCTTCAACGCGAGTCTTATGCTGGTGGTATGGGAGAACGGCGAGTTCGGCCGGTTGTTCGGCAGGCGGCGAGCGCAGACCGCGACGAGCTAACATGCCCTTGCCACCGGAAGTCAACGGGCGCACGTCACGGTATGGAGTCCACCGGACGCGCGTCCTTGTTGTGCCTGGCATCGAAACAGCAGGGGGCTGGTCCTATGGTAAAATGGGCTCCGCCCGTCATCTTGCGTGTCTAACTGCGCGCTCGATTCGATTCAGATAGAGGAGAGGTATGGACAACGAATCCCTGTACGCGGTCATTATCTTCGGAAGCGGCATCATCGGCATCTTGTTCGCGCTCGGGATGGCTCGCTACGTTCTCAGCAAGGATACGGGCACCCCCGAGATGAAGGAGATCGCTGATACGATCTACGAGGGTGCGGTGGCGTACCTGAACCGTCAGTACCTTACCATCGGCGCTATTGCCCTCGTCACCGCAGTCGTGATCGGCGTGCTGATCAGCTCGGTTGGCCTCGGCGAAGATGTGGATATCGACGCCTTCGGCGCTGGCTGGCGCACCTCCCTCGCGTTCCTCGCAGGCGCGCTGGCGTCCGGTATCTCCGGCTACATCGGGATGATCGTCGCGGTCCGGTCAAACATCCGCACCGCCGCAGCCGCGCGCCGCAGTCTCGGCGAGGCCCTCCTGGTGGCCCTCCGCGGCGGTGCGGTTTCCGGCTTCCTGATCGTCGCTCTCTCAATAATGGGCGTGGCGGGGATATTCTACGCGTACGACGGCGCGAACGACCCGGCGACCGCATCTCGACTGATCGTCGGCTTCGGTTTCGGCGCGTCGTTCGTCGCTCTCTTCGCGCAACTCGGCGGCGGCATCTACACGAAAGCCGCAGATGTGGGAGCGGACCTTGTCGGCAAGATAGAGGCCGGCATCCCCGAAGACGACCCGCGCAACGCAGCGGTGATCGCCGACCTCGTAGGCGATAACGTGGGCGACTGCGCGGGCCGCGGTGCGGACCTGTTCGAGTCGACCGCGGCGGAGAACATCGGCGCGATGATCCTCGGTGCGGCGATATTCAGCGCACTGCCAGCCGCGACCAGCAACTCCTCCTACATTCTCTTTTCGCTCGTAATCGGTGCGATCGGCCTGCTTGCCTCAATCATCGGTATCCTGAGCGTGCGGCCTGGTGAGGACCCGAACCCGCTCGCCGCGATGAACCGCGGATTCGCGGTAACCGCACTGCTGAGTGTCGTCGGCCTCGCGTTCGGTGTGGGGTGGATGCTCGACGGTGAGTGGTGGCTGTTTCTGGCGGGGCTGGTTGGTATCGTCACCGCCATTCTTTTCCTGATCATCACGCAGTATTACACGGCGACGAATTATCGGCCGGTGCGCAACATCGCGGAGGCCTCGCGTACCGGCCCCGCGACGAACATCATCACCGGACTCTCTATCGGTTTTGAGAACACCGCGATTCCCGCGATCGTGATCTCGCTCGCGCTCGGTGCCTCGTACTATGCGGGACAACAGGCCGCGCTCACCGCAGACGAGTTTATCAACGGCGTGTACGGCACGGCGGTCGCGACGATGGGCATGCTGATGAGCGCGGGCTATGTGCTGGCGATGGACGTCTTCGGCCCCATCACCGACAACGCCGGCGGCGTCGTGGAGATGAGCAATCAATCCGACGAGGTCCGTGCGCGCACGGACGCGCTCGACTCTGTGGGGAACACGACGAAGGCGCTCACGAAAGGGTATGCCATCGGCTCTGCGGCACTCGCGGCGTTCCTGCTCTTTTCCGCCTACCTCGCCGAAGCGAACCTCCAGAGCGTGGACCTCTCAAAGATACACGTCTTCGTGGGCGGGTTCCTGGGCGCAATGCTCGTCTTCCTGTTCTCCTCGCTCGCAATCCGCGCGGTGGGCCGGGCGGCTGGCGACATGATCGAGGAGGTGCGGCGTCAGTTCCGCTCCGATCCCGGCATCCTGGCCGGCACGGTCCGCCCCGATTACGCGCGCGCAGTGGACATTAGCACCCGTGCGGCGCTGCGCGAGATGATTCTCCCTGGCGCGCTCGCGGTTACGATGCCGGTCGTCGTCGGCCTCGTGCTGCGCGCGGAAGCGGTCGCCGCGTTTCTGATCGTGGGCACGATGACGGGTATCCTGCTCGCCCTCGTGATGAACAACGGCGGTGGAGCGTGGGATAACGCGAAGAAACTCATCGAATCGGGCGAGATGCACGACGCCGATGGCAAGGTGCTCGGCAAGGGATCGGACCTGCACGCTGCGGCTGTCGTTGGCGATACCGTCGGTGACCCGTTCAAGGACACCGCAGGCCCGTCGTTGCACGTGCTCATCAAGCTCCTCGCGACCGTCACGCTCGTGCTCGCTCCATTGTTCACCTAAACATCACGGGACCTGTGCGGTCAGCACAAAGATGTGCATCATGTGATGCAGTTGAGACACGCGCGGGAATAGCTATCGAGAGTCCGTTCTCGTGGGCCTCAGTCATGGCACAGGAAAAAAAGGCGGCATAAGCCATGCATATTGCGATTATCGGCGGGGGATTCGCCGGGCTCAGTGCGGCGCATGAGCTGCTCAAGGCCGGGCACGAGGTTACGATCTTCGAGCGGTCACCGTTTCTCGGGGGGCAAGTGGTGACGTTCCCGGTCGGCGAGACCCGCATCGAATTCGCGTATCACCACCTGTTCACGAGCGACACGATCATCCAGGAGCTTATGGGCGAGCTTGGCATTCTGGATAAGCTGGAGTGGTACCCCTCCAAAGTCGGCTGGTTTCGGAACGGCACGGTGTATCCGTTCATCACCCCCATGGATCTCCTACGTTTCAGCCCACTGCGCCCCTGGAACCGCGTGCGTCTTGGGCTGGCCGTGCTCTTTCTCCAGAAGTACGACAACTGGCGGCGCCTGGAAAAGACGACGGCGACCAGGTGGATGCGCCGGTGGGCGGGCAGGAACGCATACGAGCAGGTATGGCGGCCCCTGATGCGCGGAAAGTTCGGCACGCGGCATGAAGATATCTCCATGGCGTGGCTGTGGGGCAAGATCCACCTGCGCACGACCTCCCGCAAAAACATCAACAAGGAAGTGCTCGGCTACCCCCACGGCAGCTTCTCGATCATCATCGACGCGCTGGAGAAGAGCATCCGCGACCAGGGCGGAACGATCCACCTGGGTGCTTCCGTCGAGCGGATCCTCGCGGAGCCGGTGGACGGCGGCAACACCCTACGCGCGACCGGCCTGCGCACGGACACGGGAGACCTCCCCTTCGATCGCATCATCGCGACGATGCCCTCGAACCGATTCCTGGCGATCGCCCCGCCGATGGGTGAGACGTACGAGTGCAAGTTGCGGGCGGGGCAATATCAGGGGGCCATATGCATGCTCCTGACCCTCAAGCACCAGCTCTCTGATACGTACTGGATGAACATCGGTGATGAGGGCGTCCCGTTCGTCGCCCTGATCGAGCAGACGAACTTCGTTCCCCGCGAGTGGTATGGGGGG
>Ga0136611_10003464_pt1 | contig 11049 bp, 5 predicted proteins | sample AntDrymUQ2232306_2_FD_106645 | JGI IMG/M metagenome (GOLD analysis project Ga0136611, IMG submission 106645) | Polar desert sand microbial communities from Dry Valleys, Antarctica - metaG UQ223 (23.06) | ecosystem: Environmental > Terrestrial > Soil > Desert | place: Antarctica: Dry Valley... | reverse complement strand
TCGAGGACAAATGCACGGGCCCATTTTGGGAGGGACGCTTCAAATGCCAGAAATTGGCTGAAGAAACGGCTTTTCTGGCTTGGCTCAGCTCACCCTACGCCTACTAGGTCGCGACCGTTGATGTTAGCAAGAAGCCGAAAGAACCATCGGGCAAGCCGATGGGATTTTTGTGAATCCACGGGAGGAGAGCGGGAGTTAGGTCATCAGTCGCTTCGCGGTGCATCTGTTCGTTCCGCGACTAGGCAGTATTCGCGGCGGTTGTGTGCAAGCTGTCTTGCTTCGACACGATCGAAGCCCCAGGATTTGACGCGTGCGATGTGTTGCGGAATTTCTTTTGCGTGTTCCCAAGTCGACAGCTTGATAGTTAGAATGAGTCCGTGGAAGTTCGATGTTGGGTAGGTGGCGATCGCTTCGACGGTATCGAGCGTGTAGTTGGGAGCCACGTTAGCGTCGCAGATCAGGTACCGAAATGTTTTGAACAGTCTTCGTTTCACTTGCTGGGACTTGGAACGCCAATGTTCGAAGCGAGGATTGCCCGCTATGTTTTCGTCCATGTCGGCGGGATCGATCCCAACGACTTGCGCACCGAGATCGAGGAGTCGTTGGCAAGCACCGCCGGGAGACGAACCAATTTCGACGACACGATCGCCGGGGCGGAAAGGCAACCGGCTCCACGGAATCGCTTCTGCGATTTTCAGGTAAGCACGGCTGATCATGTTTTCCGGAATTGCAACCGCGTAGACACCGCCAGGCCAGCCGTCGGATTCGGACTGGACAGGTTTGGCAGCAACCCACCATCGGTTCGGTTCAAGCAGGATGACTTCCAAAAGTTTTGTCCCGATAGGTGCGATGGCATTTATGTATTGGGATCGTGGATCGTTGCGCGATGCTAGGGTGTTTCGAAGTTGATTGGCAATGGATTCCGCCAAAAGAGATCGACCGGGCTCGAAGCCATTCCAGCCGGGTTGCGCGACATCGCGTTGCCAAACGTGCAGGTATTCCCAATCGGCGGTCAGGTATTGTGCAAGGATTTGATCGATGAGTTCCGACGAATTGTCGCCGTCGAATTTGCCTAGCGCATGGCCACAGGTACGGATAAGTGGTGACTTGGGGAGTGGCTTCGACCAGGCTGGGGTGTCCAAATCGGATTTTAGAGTCACGAATCCTTTTTGTGAAAAAGCGAGTCGATAGGGGCCTTCGGGTTCACAGAGCTGCGCTTTGATTGTCGCTTCCGCACCGTGCTGGCAGGAGAAATAGACGTACGGGCTGTGAAGCGGATGAGGCATGGAGAGGAAAGGAGGTTGGCAAAGAGGTATCGCAAAGGCAGGGAACACCTAGTGAGAATAGTCGAAAAACGTAGGTAAGGAAGCCATTGCGTCATGCAGATCTCGCACTGCGCTGCAAGGAGAATCGAGTGGTGATCGGGGGCTTTATGGAAGAAAAGAGCTTAATAAAGGGACTTTGGCAGTGGACGATTCTGTATTGCCTAGCCTATAAATAGTGTCTGGAAAAAGAGGGAGAGGGCAGGATTTCCCCATTCTCGCGAACGATATTTCACGTAAGTAGATGCTTAAAGGAATCACTCAAACGAACTTTATGGCCAAAAAAGAAGAAGCATTCGAAGTAGAAGGAACGGTCACGCAAGCATTAGCGAACACGCGTTTTCGTGTCCAGTTGGAAACGGGATCTGAAGTTTTGGCACACGTCGCTGGCAAAATGCGTAAGAATTTTATTCGTATTGTTCCCGGCGACAAAGTTCGTGTGGAACTTTCGCCTTATGACCTGACAAAGGGTCGCATCGTTTTTCGAGAGCGATAGCGCCGTTTGGGCTACGCCTCACGCATTATCTTGGGGTATGCCGATCGCGGTTCGTGCGCATTGGTTTAGATTGTCGGCGTCTTAGCTTAAATTTGATCTGTTCGCTCGAAACCTCTATCTACGCTCGTGGGCGAATCGTCTATAGTTAGCCGCTAATTCGTTTTCAAACTGCTGATTTATACCAAGGATTGGTGGGGCGGACCGAATTGTTCTAGCCCAACGCCTATAAAAGTTCCCAATTCGATTTAGTCAATGTCCGAGTCCAATGGAGTTTTGTTCATGAAATTTAGATGGTTATCTGCCGCGGTATGTACGGCCACCCTTGGGTTGGCGGCTTTGAGTTCTCCTAACCAGTGCCAAGCACAAGCCAAGAGCAGTGCACCGAAGGCCGCGGCGACTGTAGTTGCAGACGAAACCGAAGATGAGGCCGTCGTTGTGGTCGCGCTGAACTCGATCGATTCCTTGCTACCCAATGTACAGCACCTTGCTCGATTGGTCGGAGCTGGCGCCGCGGTAGGCGGAGTCTCCTCGATTGTGAACCAGTTTGTTACCGGCCTGGACAAGGCGCGTCCTTTTGGCGTTTTTGTCAACCTGGATGAAAACGGACAGCCATCGTTTGTCGGTTGTTTGCCAATCGAAGATATCGAGCAGTTCTTTGAACAACTGGGCACCGTGATTGGCGAACCCAACGACCTCGGCGACGGACTCTACGAGTTGGGCGTCGGTGGAAACACGATTTACGCCAAAAAGATTGGCAAATGGCTCTATGTTGGCCAAACCGAAGAATCGCTCGACGACTTGCCAGAAAACATGGCCGACGCGCTGCCGAAAATGATTCAAAAGTACGACATTCGAATTCAGGTTAATCCGCAAAACATTCCAGACGAACTCGTAGACTTCTTAATGGCTCAAGCCCAAGAAGGCTTGGATAGGGGTATGGAGCAAAGCGGAAACGTTGACCCAGCCGATGCCGAGTCGACGCGTGAGGCTTCCGAAAAGATGATGGAGCAGATGCAAGAAGCCATCGAAGGAACGGAAAAGTTAGTCATTGGCCTGGCAATTAACAAGCAAGAAAAACGCACCGTGCTCGACTTCGGCTCACAGTTCGTCGCCGATTCCAAGTTCGCTAAGCAAATCGAAAAATTGAAGTCCAGTAAGACAACTGTGGCTGGAATCCCACAGGATGGTTCTATGATGACCCTACAGGCCTTTCAACTGGTCGCACCCGACGAGATAGAGCAGATCGAAAAGAGTCTAGATGTGGGGCTCAAGACAGCTCTGAAGGACGCCGATGAAAACATGAAGAAGCTTGCAGAGGAAGCGGTCGACATTTTGGTAGAAAGCGCCAAACTGGGCAAAATGGAGTCGGCGGTGGACGTGAGTGTGGGAAGCGCGCTCAACATCGTTACTAGCGTTTCTGTTGCCGATGGAGCCAAGATCGAAGCTCTGGCCGTGAAGATTGCGGCTGAATTGGTTGAGGAAAAGGCGCCAGTCCAGTTGAAAATCAATTCCGGAAAGTATGCTGGATTCAATTTGCACTCCGGCAAGGGGACTCTACCACCGCGGGCTCCGGCTGCAGTCAAGAAAATTTTTGGCGATGCAGTCACGATTGCGATAGCAACCGGTCCAAAATCGGTTCATATCGCTGTCGGCAAGGACTGTGACGCAAGCGTTAAGAGCGCAATTGATCGCGCCGCAGCCAAGCCGTCCGCACCGGCAGAAGCATTAAAAATGCGTTTGGTTCTATCGCAATTGCTCAACTACATTCAATCGATCGAAGCATCTCCTGTCTCCGAAGCAATGCTCAATGCAGCATCAGCCACGAAAGACAACGATCGCATCATGGTCGACAGTGCATCGATCGAGCGTGGCGTGATCGTTCGGTTGTCGCTTGAAGATGGAGTTATGAAAGCAATCGCAGCTGGAGTAAAAGCTGGCCAAGCAGGCGGCGGATTCTAGTCTGTTGGGCGGAACAATAATGACCAGAGGACGGGTCCTGCGGCCCGTCCTCTGGTCATTTACTCTCTGAAAACTAGTGCTATGTTGGTGGCATGAATACGTCCATTGTTTCCAATGCGAAACCTACCATCGCTTCGAAGACGAATCCAAAGATGGAATCGGATTTTTCGAAAGCCTATCAAGCGCAGTTGGCTTGGAGTCAAAAAAAGATTGGCGAACGGACGGCAATTCTTGCCAAGTTGCGTTCTCTGCTTGTCGAGTCGCGGCATTTGATATCGGAAGCGATCGAATCGCAATCTCGCCAAGATTATCGCGAAACGATCGCGTCGGAGTTGATGCCGCTCGCCGATTCGGCAAAGTGGCTGAACAAGGCTGCCAAGCGTGTGTTGGCTCCAAGATATTTGGACGGCGGTGGATCACCCTCGTGGCTTGGTCGACTTCGCTCGGTTGTCTATCGCGTTCCGCACGGGCTGGTAATGATTATTGGCACTTGGAATTATCCTGTGTTCCTGCCGGGTGTTCAGATCCTGCATGCATTGGCGGCTGGCAACGCTGTAGTCTTAAAACCAGCTCCGGGGTGTGACCGCATCTCTTATCTACTGGTGAGCTTAATGATACGCGCGGGAGTTCCGGAAGAATTGATTGTGCTTTTGGACAGTTCAGTGGAATCGGCGCAGCATGCTCTCAAAATCGGCGTGGACAAAGTGATCATGACGGGCAGCAGTCGATCTGGCCGAATGGTGTTGCAGTCGCTGGCTGATCATTTGACGCCGGCTGTGATGGAGCTGAGTGGTTGCGACGCAGTGTATGTTTTGCCGGGAGCGGATATGCATCGAGTGTGTGACCTGCTAGTCTTCGGACTTCGGCTCAATGGGGGAGCGACTTGCATGGCACCCAGACGCATCTTTGTACCGAAGAATTCATCGGAGGTCTTTCATCGATTGCTGCGACAGCGACTGGAGGACTCGATGCAAAAGAGTTGGACGACTCACGTGTCCGCTCAAACGTATCATCAGTTATGGGAGGGGGTAGACGATGCGGTCCGGAAAGGGGCTCGAGTTTTTTCGGGTGGGCCTCGAGCCGCGATGTCTTCTCCTGCCGAAACGTCTGCATCGGTTTCATGCGGTCTTGTAGTCTTGACCGATGTAACCACCGAGATGCGACTGAGTTCGGCGGACATTTTTGCGCCGTTGGCCATGATAATTCTGGTAGACGATTGGTCGGATGCGCTGCGAGCGGACTCACGTTGTCCCTACGCTTTATCGGCCTCGATTTTTGGGCCGGTCGAGGATGCGCTACGGCTCGTCCGATTTGTGTCGGCAGGATTTGTATCTATCAATGACCTGATTGTCCCAACTGCCGATCCGCGATTACCATTTGGCGGTCGAGGTGAAAGTGGTTTTGGCGTCACGCGAGGCAACGAGGGGCTTTTGGAGATGACGTTTCCAAAAGTTGTTTCAACTAGGCTGGGATCTTGGTTGCCGCACGCCAAACTGCCGGTTCCGTCGGACGAGAAATTACTAGACGGCCTGCTACAATTCAGTCACCACAATCGGATCAAAGTCAGGTTGCAGGGGCTTGTCCAAACCTTACGGGCCGCCATGTCACAGCGAAAATCGAACAAGGGAAACGATCGAGCATCGCCCGAATCGAAAAGCACCTTAAACTAAATCAATCGCCAAATGAGAATTTCATGATAGAGCGCTCAACAAGAATTTTGAATGTCGGGGTCATCGGGGGCGGTTTGGCTGGTTTGGCTGCTGCTTGTACGTTGGCGGCACGTGGCCATAAGGTGACGTTGCTTGAAAAGAATGAATGGGTTGGTGGCAAAGCGGCAGTGCTTCATCAAGAAGGCTTCCGGTTCGATATGGGACCCACGATTCTAACCCTGCCTTCGGTTCTGAATCGAATTTTCAGTGAGGCAAATCGCAACTTAGCGGACTACATGCATCTGGTAGCTCTCGATCCACAATGGCGATGTTTCTTTGATGACGGTGGCGTACTGGACCTTGTGCCGGATCTTGCCAAAATGAAGGCCAACCTGGAACGCTTTTCACCTAACCCAAATGTCGGCCAGGGATACGCACGGTTTATGCAGATCTCGAGACGGTTGCATGAGGTTTCAGACAAATTCTTCTTCTGGCGAAGCGTTGGCGGAATCGGCGACACGATGGAAGTGGGCGGTGCTTTTTCGGCAACGGTTCTCAAGGATGTGCTGAGCCTGAGAATGGGGCAGTCTGTTGCGGGTTTGGTTCGGTCATGCGTTCCAGACGCCCGCGCGGCTCAAATGATAGATCACTTCACACAGTATGTGGGCTCGTCACCCGAAGCGTCCCCTGCAGTCCTTTGTGGTATCGCTCATATGCAAACGAAAGAAGGAGTCTGGTACCCGATTGGAGGTACGCGAGCCGTGCCCGAGGCTCTTTCGAAACTGGCTCGTGAATTGGGGGTGGAGGTCAAGACACAGGTCGATGTTGCGTCGATTGATTCGGACGGTAAGTCGGTACGTGGCGTAACGACAACGACCGGCGAGAAGTATGAATTTGATGCCGTTGTGTCGAACTGCGATGCTGTTCGAACCCACCGCGAACTGATGAAGGGTTCCGTCACGGACAAGAAGTTTGAGAAGCGACGCAGCTACGAACCAGCCTGTTCGGGGGTCGTTCTCTATCTGGGTCTAAAGGAACGATACGGGCATCTCTTGCACCATAATTTTGTATTCTCTAAGAACCCGCACGAGGAGTTCGACTATATCTACAAACAAGGCAAGCCGGCGCCGGACCCAACGGCATATGTTTGCGCACCAGCCTCGACCGAGCCGGGAGTTGCACCGCCAGGAGGCGAGTCGCTTTATATTTTGGTGCACACGCCTTATTTGCGGCCAGATCACGATTGGACCAAGATGTTGCCAGCGTACCGCGAAGTGATCTTGGACAAATTGGAGAACACGGCTGGCATGAAGGGGATTCGCGACCGAATAGTAACTGAGAACTCGCTCACGCCAGAGGGCATTCATAAGCGATACAGAGTCTTGAACGGAGCCATCTACGGGTTGGCCAGCCACGGTCGGTTCCTAGGTGCGTTCAAGCCTGCGAACCGTTCTCGCGATCTCAAGGGGCTCTATCTCGCAGGCGGTGCCGCCCATCCAGGTCCAGGCATGCCGATGGTCATGATGAGCGGTTGGATCGCAGGGGATACTCTCGACGCGGATATCCAGAACGGCAAATTGGCTGGGGTGTAGGTAGTGGGAACCTGGGGATCAACTACTGTTGAGCTCCTATTTCTTCCAAAATCCTTGCAAAACCCTGCGAATAAACTTTTATGCCAACCATGTTGGCTGTTCTGGCACTTCCGCGATTCATCATGCCGATTTACCATAGGCCTGTCTGGCGGGCAAAACGCACTTAAGTGGGTGCGTGAGCGAAATCGCGGTACGGATTGCCTGGGGGAACTGGTGGCGAACGAAAATCGAACGGATGGGAGAGACGAGGATTTAGACCACGTCGTGGGCTACCTTAATTTTTCTTCGGGAAAGTCCGACCCAAAATCCCTTGCCGCTTTAAACCGGCTCTACGGTCACGCATTGGCCGGTGCTCCAGGTCAGTTCAGCCCCTACGCCGGTTTGCCCCCTTGGTTGACGATTCAGCAGTGGCTTCAGGACCGGCTGGGCAAACTGCGAGACGAAAAGGCGATCTTTCGCGAAAGCGATCAGGCCAGCCAAGTTTTACAGATCGTTTGGCTCTATCTTCTGCCGGACTACCTAGACTACCATAGCGATCTGCTTTTCCACCAGGAACCTGAGGGGCTTTTCAACGGCCTGTTCCTAGGCAGAGCTATCGAATGCGTGCTTCAGCAAGGTGCCCCGTGGGATGAAATTGACCGCATCGTTGCCAAGGCCATCGATCAGCTGAACGATTACGTCGGCTTTCGCCCTGTCGCTGTTCTGGAGGGTCGGCGCCTCGAACCCAATTCTCACGAGTGGCTTCGACCGATTCCGCTTTATGTGCGCGATGTCGGCGTGGCATTTGGTCCCTACTGCGAGATCATTTCCAAAGCGTTGGAGATTCTTCGCAATACGTCGCCCGACATCCTGCGCGATGCTCAATTCGATCCGAACAACCTTGACGAATTGGCGCTCGATGCACGCGCCTACGATTTTGATCATCCCGTTAACAAACGCCCCAATTATTACTTTGGGCAATGGGATCCGCATTTGATCGATCAAAGCGGTTTGTACCGACGGTTTGTTTTGCAGCAAGTCACCGTGGACGCGTTACTAGATCGAGTTGTCAAGGAAAAGGAGCTGCCGCACGATGAGATGCTGACTGAGGCAGCGGTCGTTTTGGCCGGTACCATGCTGATGGCCTCCGGCATCTCAGGTGGTAGCCCAAACTCGTTTTCCTCCACAACGACCTTAGCCAACCTCCTGGCCCAAATCGCCTTGTATCGGGACGCGTTTTATACAGAGTTTTTGCAAGGGCTGACGGGCGTTCATTCCGATCGATTGCGTAATGAAGCGTCCATTCGTCGACAGCCGCTCGGCGGTGCGAGACAACAACTTAATACGACTCTCGCACGCCTGCGAGCCTCGCAAGTCGAACATGTCCAACTGGCTCGTATTTTTGCACGAATGGGTAGCGCTACAGCGGCCAAAGAAGAAGCCGACGATGTCCAAGTGCCTTCGGCCCGCATCCTATGCCGAATTGATTGCTTACTGACCGTTGGGAACCAACTGCTTCGACGGGGCGAACTGTCCAAGGCCGGCGACGTACCTGACCAGATTTTTGATTTGATTCAACGCGGTGTCGAATGTGGAGCGCTCGTCGATCCCTGGAATATACTCGGCTTTGCTGGAAATTTCCCAAGGTTCATTGGGTCCGATTCGACTGTCGTTGACGAACGCGTTGAAGAGTTGGTCCAAATCATGGAGCAGACGTTTGGATTTCTTTCGCGACTGTGGCGTGAAGCGGCGGCTACGAATCAAGGTGAACTGGCCAAACGGACCGAACAACGTTTTCAGACGATTTCCGATTGGTGGCGAAAGTACGCAGCACACCAAGTTAGCGACGTGGCTGCGACGGATTCACAGGAAGCACTCGAGTCATCTCAATTGGTGGCGAGAGCATTGCAGCTTTGGCACAAAGGCGGGGCCGCTGCTGGCGACTTGAAGTTCTGGGCTCCGCATGCGGACTTGTTCGACTCACCCAAGGCCTACGCGCTGGTCATCGAAGCACTACTCGATCGCCGCGATTTTGTAGGGAGTATGGCATTGCTCGTTCACTGGCTAAGTCAAGCGGGTCGAGTCGGCTTGCAAAGTGGCAACACCTCGTATTCCGATCTGGCAAGAATCTGGCTAGAACAGCTGTTCGAGTATTCCAGTGAGCCTCAATCCAGCGCGATACTCGGGCACATCTCGGACGTACCGAAACAAGTAGATGCGCCTAGGTCTCCCCATTTTGTCTGGTCGATGGTAGAGAAGTTCTTCGATTACTTAGAAGCAAACGGCGAAACCTTTTGGGACGTGCCGCAATTCCGGCTCAGTAAGCCAGGGAAGCCAAAGAAGCGATCCGACGAAGAAAGGGGCATGCAGTCTACCGGCGATCCACGCGACGATTCACGCGACGATTCACGCGACGATTCACGCGACGACGAGGCGACCGAAGATGGCGATGAGTCAAGCGACAAGGCATCTCTGTTTGACGCCGCTTACGAAGGGGTGGTCTATTCAGATAGTACCGACGATGGCGTCGAAGGCCCAGTTTTTGAAATGGATGAGGGCACTTCGGAAGAGCTAGTCGCCGAGTCAAAGCGATTGGGTGAACATCTCACATTTTTGGCATCGCTCGCGCAGATGTGGAAACTCGTTTCGCAATCAACGCAAACGCTCGAAACCGAACCGCTCGTTCCCACAGATCAAGGAGGTTCCGAGTCCGCTCGTCGATCTCGAGTTGTTGCGGCCCTTAGGCGATGGAGCGAACAGTGCCTTCACAATCGAATCGCTTTGGTTCACTTGCTTGACCAGATTCAGTCGTTAAAAATCGCGAGGGGGGGAACGGATACCGATTCGATGGCCCGTTACGATCGCCAACGAGTCGTCAAAGAGTCCTTAATGGAACGCATCTTGGCGGCAGCAGTCGAGACGGCGGACGCAGGTAGAATGTTGATCGGAGCCAGTTTGGCGCACACAGACGATCTTGCTAGCTGCCAGCCACTGTTGGCTGGGCTTCCGAAAGACGAAGTATTGACGGTTGAGTTGTTTGGCGACTTGATGGCTGGTCGTCGAAGTCGAGTAGAAGAAACGTTTCCAAGTTTCGTGACGGCCCTTCGCGAGCAAAAGCTGCTCTATGTTTCTCTGACTCGCGGTGGGCAGCTGAGTGACATTCTCAGCGCGCGGGTTCGTCGCCGAGCGTTGACGCATCTATTGACTTGGCTGCCGCGTCAAGGGTTTTTTTACCAAGCGTGTAGGCTCGTTGACACAGCTCGCCATATGGAGCATCACAATCCGGTTGGGCATGGTGCCGTTACCGAGTTTGATGACCTATTCCAAATCGCCTTTAAATCGATGGTTCGCTGCTTGGTCCGAAACGCGTATCAGTGGCAAGCTGAAAATCCTGGTAAGCCAAGCACCGATAAGAGACGTTCGAAGAAGGCAGAGGTTCAGCCTGAATGGTCGAAGCTGGAGCTGGATCGCCTCGTCGACCAAAACCCTCCGGAACCCAACAACGACCAGCTCGTGCCGTTGCTCGAACAGCTTACCGAGATCCTTTTAGGGAGCTGGCTCTCACATTCGCGAACGCTTCGACTGAGTGTTTTAGAGACAATCGATGGCTCTGGGACTTGGAAACAACTTTCGCAGTTCATTCAAAAGTACGGCAAAGGCATCTTCACGCAAGGGTTTTTGAAGCTGTCCAATGTCCGGGCCATTTTGCACCAAGGTGTAGGAAATTACCTCGAGCAAGCTATCCAAAATCAGGACAGTGAGGAGGTTCGTCCGCTCCTCGACGCTATTGAAAGTGGTGAGATTCCTATCGAGGAAGCGCAACGATGGCTATCGGTTGTCTTCGAAGCGATCATCGATCATTACGCGGAGTACAAGGACTACAACAGCACGACAACACAGTCCGATCGTGGCGAAATGCTGTTCATGTTATTGGACTTTTTGCGGCTTCGGGTTCGGTACGATCGCGTTTGCTGGAACTTGAAGCCGGTGTTCTGGGCCCACGAGGTCCTGGTGCATTCTGGATGTCAAAATTCCGCGCAACAATGGCGTCG
>Ga0136611_10003463_pt1 | contig 11049 bp, 9 predicted proteins | sample AntDrymUQ2232306_2_FD_106645 | JGI IMG/M metagenome (GOLD analysis project Ga0136611, IMG submission 106645) | Polar desert sand microbial communities from Dry Valleys, Antarctica - metaG UQ223 (23.06) | ecosystem: Environmental > Terrestrial > Soil > Desert | place: Antarctica: Dry Valley... | reverse complement strand
GCGTTGGGCTCGGCAGTGTGCCGGTGACGGCCGGCCAGACGATCTCGGTGATCGCGACCAATCGCGTTCAGGGGACCGGCCAAATCACGATCACGAAGCTGATCGTGGACGCAAACAACAATCTCGTCGCCAATGCGGACAGGTCCGGCTTCACCTTTGCGATCGCGGGACCGAACGGTTTTAATCAGGCGGTGACGACGGGCACCAACGGCACCGTTACGCTCCCGAACCTCGCTACGCCCGCGGGCGCGACCTACGCGGTAATCGAAGCACCACGCACGGGCTTCACCATTACGGCGATGAGTGTGGACGGCATCGGCGTGGCGACGAACGGTCAGGCCTTCACCCTCACGCCTGGCCAGACCCGCCAGGTCTTGGTCAACAACCGTCCGGGGACGACAACCGGCACAGTGACGATCACCAAGCAGGTCGTTGACGCTAGCGGGGCCCAGGTTGCGGGGGCGAATCGTGGCGGCTTCACCTTTACGGTCACCTGCCCCGGTCCGTTCACGGCGCAGGGTATTACGGATGCAAGCGGTCTTGCGAGCGTGCCCAACGTCCCCGCTGGTAGCTGCACCGTGAACGAGAGCCTCTCTCTGGGCTTCACACTGGTTTCGATCGTTGCCGGCGCGGCCACGAATGTGATCGCCAATAACGGCACCTTTGTCGTGACCGCAGGACTGACGACAAACCTGCTGGTGCGCAATACCCAGGCACAAGCTCCTACTGAGCAGGAACGGCTTTTGGGAGCGCGCTGTAACTTCGTCACCCTTACCTGGCCCCAGGGGACATCCGTCACGACGGTCGCAGCCGCGATCGCTCCGGCGACGGCGCTTGAGGCAATCTGGCGCTTCGATGTCGTGCAGAATCGCTTCCTCGGCTTCTCGCCGAACCCGAATGCGCCGAACGACTATCTCATCACCAGTCGCCTAGAGCCGGTGTTCATCTGTGTGCGCGTGGACGCGCTCCTGAACCGCCCGCGCGTCTAACGCGTTCGTCGGAGTATCTCAGCCACGGGGCGCGGGAGTTGGATTACTCCGCGCCGGTTCTCGCCACTGCTCTGTTGGGTGTGCGGAACCGGGGCCGGTCGAGCGATTTATTCACGTATACGAGGTGATCCATGTAACAGCGCGCCGCTCTCGTCGTGGCGATCTCCGCCGAGGTCAGGAAGCGATACCGGACGTCCAGCTAAACTGGTCCAGGGTCGTACGCTCCGGTGGGGTCGAGCCGCCCGCCAGTTCGGCTCTTCATACACTGTGGCGGGAAATTGTCAACAAGCCGTCGCGCTCATCCTCCTTCTCGTAAGACTGTCTCCCGCTGGTTCTGGTAATCTTGGGATGGCCCAATGCGTTGTATGAGATGAGACGCAGCCGCGCAGACGCGGCCGATAGCATCTGTCACCTGGTATGCGGTTGCAAAGCAACCGGCATGTGTGTGTCAAAAACAGGAGGCAATCCATGAGGATCAAGAAATTTGGCTGGCTGGTAGCGCTCGTGGCGCTGGCAGCGTTCGTGGGAGCGGTGGCGGTCTCACCCCGGTCCGTGAGCGCGAATACGATCTCGGGCCTCACGAAGACATGTGTTGGCACGGGGACGACGAACGTGTTCACCTGCACGCTGACGATCAACACGTTGTTAGGTATTGGTGGACTTGCTACCGCCAATAGCCTCTCGGACACGTACGGTGTGACGGTCACAGGTCCGGTCACGCTGGGCGCGGTGACGGTCGTGACGTCGGTGAACCCGCTGTTCTGTACGGCGACGATCGTCGGTCAGACTCCGACTAGCTTCACCGTCAATGTGATTAACGGCCCGGCGGCTGGCTGCCTCACGCCGCTCACCGCCTCGGTGACGGTGACGGAGACGGTCACGGTGACGGGTCCGGTCACGCCACAGACCGCCGGCGTGGCTGTGACGCAGTCCGTGTCGAACGGCTTCTCGAGCACGCTGGCCGGGCCGGTAACGGCGACGGGGCTGTTCTACACCGTGCCGACCGTGAACGCGGTGCCGACGAGCGTGACGAAGGCGTGTACAACGGCGGCGATCACGGGTCAGCCGGCGGGCACCGCGCAAGTCGGTCAGACGATTAGCTGCACGGTGACGGCGACGTTTGCCTCGGCGACGGGTCTGCCGGCGCAGCAAGCAAATGTGACGAACACGAACGCGACGCCAGCAACGGCAGCCTTCAACTGCCCGGCAGGGACGAGCCCGTGTATCTTCACGGAGACGCTCACGCCGACACTGGCGGGGACAATCCCGACCGAGTCAATCGTGATCGGGGGGACGACCTTCACGCCGCTCCTGACAGGGATCGGCAGCGTGCTGGCGGCGGGTCCCCTCCCGGGGGCAACGGGTATCGTCAGCGTGATCAAGACGATTGTTGACGCGAACGGTAACGCGGCACCGGGCAATCCGACGCGCTCCGGTTTTACGTTCACCGTGAACTGCGGCAGCGGCGCGAGCGCGATGAGTGGTCAGGGAACGTCTGACGGCAACGGTGTCGCGACGATCAGCAACGTACCGGCGGGCAACTGCACGCTCAGGGAGACGCCTGCGACCGGGTTCGAGATCTACTCCGTGATTCCGGCAAACGTCTCCAGCGATATCGGCAACGGCGGCACGATCAACGTGACGGCGGGCCAGACGCTGAACGTGGCCGTGCGCAACAGTCAAGCGCAGACGCCAACCGAGCCTGTCCGGCTCGTTGGGCCAGCCTGCAACGCCGTTTCCCTCACATGGCCTCAGGGGACACCTGTCGCGACGGTCGCGGCCTCGATCACCCCGCAGGGGGTGCTTGAGGCGATCTGGCGCTTCGATGCCGTGCAGAACCGCTTCCTCGGCTTCTCGCCAAACCCGAACGCGCCGAGCGATTATGTGACGGCCAACCGTCTTGAGTCTGTCTTCATCTGCGTGCGTGCAGAAGCGACGCTCAATCGCCCGATCATCTAGCGCGTTCGTCCGCGTGCATCACCCACGGGGAGCAGGGTCCGCCTTGCTCCCCGTGGGTTTGCTCCGCTGCTCTGGCGGATGACGGGAAACACGCGCCGTTCGGTGGCGTTAATCATACATATGAGGTGATCCATGAAGCATCGCGCCTATCTCACTCTGGCAGCAGTCCTCGCGGTCCTCAGCGTGACGCTCCTCTCCGGCGCGTGGCAGAACTCTGCGCCGCGGCAGGCGCAGGCGGCCAGCACGGACATCGTGCCACTCGTCGCCGGCTGCAACAATGAATCGCTCACATCGAACACCGGTACGCCGCTCGCCACCGTCGCCGCGGGTATCACGCCGGCGCCGGCGCTGGAGTCCATTTGGCGTTACTTCGCCGCCGAGGAGCGCTATCGTGGCTGGTCACCGCTCCCAGGCGCGCCGAATGACTTCAACGCGGTCACCCAGCGTCCTGAGCCGGTCTTCATCTGCATGCGTAACGCGGGCCAGTTGGACCGCCCGACGATCTGAGTGCTTTCCGCGTCACTTCTCACGGGCAGCGAGGGGATTCCCCCGCTGCCCGTTTTGGTTCCGCCTCCAAGCCAGTAGCAATGCGCCTCCAAGAATCCTTACAATAGAGTTGGGAATTGGGTGGAGGCATGTTTGATGCAGGCCCGTCAGCATTGGTACAAAGACTCCGGCCTCCAGCGGCGCATGTTCATCGTGATGGCGCTGTTGATGGCGCTCTATCTCGCTTTTATCGCGGTGCTCTTCTACGTCGGCGTGCCGGTACTGATGATCGCCTTGATCGCCGGTGGGATGGCGTTCTTCCAGTATTTCTTTTCCGACAAGATGGTAATCGCCACAATGGGTGCCAAACAGGTGACGCCCGCGCAGGCACCCGAGCTGCACGAAATGGTGGACCGTCTCTCGCAGACGATGGACCTGCCGAAGCCGAAGGTCTACCTGATGGATACGGATCTGCCCAACGCCTTCGCCACGGGACGCAACCCGCGGCACGCGGTCGTCTGCGTGACCACTGGGATCATCAACCAGCTCGAGGGACGCGAGCTGTTCGCCGTGCTTGCGCACGAGATGGCGCACGTCAAGAACCGGGACGTCTTCGTGCTCACGCTCGCCAGCTTCTTCGCCACGATCGCCGGTTTCATTGTCCAGTGGGGATTCTTCCTGAGCATGGGCAGCCGGAATGACGACAACCGCGGTGGCGGGAACGCGTGGCTGCTGATCTACATTGCCTCGTTCGTTGTCTCAATCGTCTCCACGCTGGTCCTGATCCCGGCGCTCTCCCGCTCGCGGGAACTGCTGGCGGATCGCAACGGCGCGGAGGCCGTCGGCGCGCCGGGCGACCTGATTGCCGCGCTGACGAAGATCAGCGGCAACATGAACCAGATCCCCACGCAGGATCTGCGCCGCGTCGAGAGCGCCAACGCCTTCTTCATTGTGCCGGCGATCCGCGGCGTCAATCTCGGGACACTGACCTCCACGCACCCGTCCCTGGAGCAGCGCATCGAGCAGCTCCAGGCGATGATGCGCCGGCAGGAAGGGATCGCCTGAATCGCAGGATGAGTTTCCATAGATGAGTTTTCTTGATGCCCTTTTCGGGCGGCGATCATCGAAGGCTGTCAAGCCGCAGCAGACCGAGAAGCTGTTTGCGATCTCAACCGCCTCCGTGACGCTGGAGACACGCTGGGGCTTGCAGCCGGGCGGTGCCGGCGCGGTGGTATTCCGGCCGCAGGCGTCATCCTATTTTGCGCAGACCGCGCAGGAACTGGACGCGCTGCTCACGCTTACGTCAAAGGAGCAGCAGTCCGAGATTCATCGTGAGAGCGACGGGCTCGGCTTCGAGTGGATCGTGGTGCGGGACCCAGACTTTGAGGACCTTGTCGCCGCGATCCACATGGTCACGCTCACGCTGGGCGAGCACGGGTTCCGCGACCAACTGCTGGCGGCGGTCTTCCGCTTCGATGGACTTGCCGGCGGTCCGATGTACTGGATTTACAACTACAAACGTGGCAGCTACTACCCCTTCATCCCCCGCGGCGACCACGAGCGGGACAATATCGAGGAGATCCGGCTCGGCACAGTGATGGATCGTGAGCTACCGGTGGAGAAGACGCCGGAGCAATGGTACGCTCTGTGGGGAACACCAATCTGAGTACGAGTACCGCGTGCCGCGTGGCACACGAGCACGTTCCGCCCGATACGCTGAACTCGGTACTCAGCACTGAAGCGAACGGAGTGAGCGATGAGTTTGCTGTCCCGCATGTCCACGATCTTCAAGGCCAAAATGAGCAAGGCCCTGGATAAGGCGGAGGATCCGCGCCAGACGCTGGATTACTCCTATGAAAAGCAGCTCGAGCTGCTGCAGAAGGTGAAACGCGGCATCGTCGAGGTGACCACCTCCAAGAAGCGGCTGGAGTTGCAGGCGCAGCGGATCCATGATGACGCCGCCAAACTCGATGGCCAGGCGCGCCAGGCGCTGAGCGCCAACCGCGAAGACCTCGCGCGTGTCGTGCTCCAGCGTAAGTCGGTTGCGACGGAGCAGTTGGCCGGCCTGGAGACGCAGATCGCCAACCTGAGCGCGGAGCAGCAGAAGCTGACCGATGCTGAGTCGCGGCTCGCTGCCAAAGTCGAGGCTTTCCGCACGCGCAAGGAAGTAATCAAGGCGACGTATACCGCCGCCGAGGCGCAAGTGCGGATCGGCGAGGCCGTCTCCGGCATCTCCGAGGAGATGACCGATGTCGGCATGGCGATTGACCGCGCCGAGAACAAAACCGCCGAGCTCCAAGCGCGCGCGGTCGCAATTGATGAACTGGTCAGCACCGGCGTGCTCGCCGACCCGTCCTTCGGTGGCCCGTCCTCCGAGGTAGACCGTGAGCTGGCGAAGCTGACCGCGGGTTCGCGCGTAGACGATGACCTTGCGCGACTCAAGGCCGAGCTGGGCCAGGGTACGTCGCCAAAACAGTTGGAGTCCGGCTCATGATTGTGCGCATCCTTCACGAGGGCCAGTTTCGCGTCCCCGGCTCGGACCTCGACAAGATCAACGCAATTGATAACGAACTCGTCGGCTGCGTCTCGGCGGGCAACCGGGAGCAGTTCAGCAAGTTGCTCACGCAGCTCCTCGCCGCCGTGCGCGAGCATGGCGTGCCGGTTCCGGTTGACGAGTTCGTTGAATCGGACGTGATCCTGCCGTCGGCGGACGCGACGATGGACGAGGTGGAGAATCTCTTCACCGGCGAGGGCATTGTTCCCGGATGACGCCGTTTGACCTGCTGCTCGGCGGGGACGGGCCATTGGTGTTGCTCGGCGCGATCGTGCTGACGGCGCTGCTGACGCTGCTCGCCGCCGGGCTGGAGATCGTGCTGGAACGCGCCGGCGGCGCGGACCCCGCCGCGTTACCGGACTGGTTTGCCCGCCACGGTCCCACGGTCTTCGTCTACGCTGGTGTGCCGGCGATTGTCGCGAGCTTTGCCGGGGGACTGATCCTCACGCTGATGCTGGGCGGCAACCCGGCGCGCAGCGGCCTCTGGACGGGTTGGCCGGTGCTCCTGGACCTGGGCGTGCTCGTCGCGATCCTCGCCTGTGGGATTGGCTCACCGCTCACGCAGCATTGGGGCCTGGGGATCGCCGTCTTCAGCGCGGGCGCGGGCGCGATCTTTCCACTGCTCTTCATCGCTAACGCGCTGCCCTTCGGTGAGAGCGGCGCGCTTGCCTATCCGGACCGGGTTGTGCTCGCCCTCACGGTTGGGCTGATCCTGACCGCATTCATCTCCGCTGCCGCCGGCCTGATCGCGCTTGGCGTGACGAGCGCGCGCACATGGTGCAGTCTGCGGAGGCTGCGCCGTCGCGGCGCGGCCCACCTCACACTCGTCGAACCCGGCCCGGGCTAGGCTACAGTTTGAGCAGCGCGGCGAACCGCTTCTCGGAACGGAATGGCCCCACGAGCGCGAGGTTGAGCGTCTCCGGTGTAAAGAGTGTCTGCGCCACGCGCAGCAGGTCGTCCGTGGTGACGGCCTCGACCTGTTCCACCACTTCATCCACCGTGCGTACGACACCCGTGAGGATCTCCTGCACGCCAAGCCAGCCGGAGACGCTGCGCGTATCTTCCATCCGCAGGAGCAACCGGCCCTTGGTTAACTCCTTTGCCTTGTGCAGCTCCGCCTCGGGGATGCCCTCCTTGGTGAGGGCAAGCTGCTCCAAGATCGCGCTCACCGCCTCGACCGTGCGCGATGGCTCCACGCCGGCGTAGACAGAGAAGGCACCTGTATCGAGGTAGTGGCTGGTGTAGGAGTGGATGTCGTAACAGAGGCTGCGCTTCTCGCGGAGCTCGTTAAAGAGGCGACAGCTCATCCCCTCGCCGAGGATCGCCGAGAGCATATCCACGGCGTAGCGGTCCGGGTCCAGATTGGAGAGGCCGCGCACCGCGATCGAGATGTGCGCCTGCTCCGTGCGCTTGTACTGCACCTTTACGCGCGGCGCGCACTGGCCGGTGACGGCGGGGAACCAGGTGCCCGGCTCGCCCGGCACCCAGCCCTTCGTCAGTTTCTCCAGCGCCGCGACCACCTCATCCGGCTCGACCGCGCCCGCGACGGCCGCGACGATGTTGTTGGGGACATACTGCCGCGCGAAGTACTCAATGATCGAGGGGCGGGTGAGACCGTTCACGCTCTCCGGCGTACCGGCCACGTCCCAACCGAGCGGCTGGTCTGGCCACATCGTCGCGTCGAGCAGCACGTCTGACTGTTGCGCGGGCGAATCCTGGACAGCAGCCAGTTCCTCGATCACGACGCGCCGTTCCTTCTCGATCTCGGCGTCTTCCATCAGCGGATGGCGCAGCATATCCACGAGCAGGTCGATCGCCAGAGGGAAATGCGGCTGCGCCACCTTCGCGTAGTAGACCGTCAACTCGCGGTCCGTGCCCGCATTGAGGACGCCGCCGACGGCGTCTACCGCCTCGGAGATCGTCTGCGCGGTGGGACGGCGCGGCGTACCCTTGAAGAGCATATGCTCCAGGAAGTGGGAGAGGCCGGAGCCTGCTGGCGTCTCGTAGCGGGAGCCCGCGCCGACGTAAAAGCTGACGGCGACCGAGCGCGTGTGCGGCATCGGCCCCACCAGCACGCGCAGGCCATTCGCGAGGGTGGCGCGATGATACACGGAGGCTCCTTAGGACGGGGACACGTCGTGCTGGGATCGTCGCAAGCGGGCCGCATACGGTCAAACAACGCAAGGGCGCGGCAAGTTCGATATACTAGACCTGTCTCCCCATGTATCGCCACCGATTCGGATCGGAGCGCCGCCGTGTTGCGCCTGCGTCTTGTTCTCGGCCTCGTTGTCGCGTTGCTGGTCGTTGCCTGCTCGAAAGAGAGGCCGATCGTCCCTCCGGCCAGCGAGGGACGGGCAGGCACGCCGCTGCCTCAGGCGAGTGCGGACGAGACCGCTCGGCTCTATCTCGCGCTCTGGTCCGAGGCCAAGTATGGCGAGATGTACGCGCTGCTCTCCGAGGGCTCCCGCCAGGCGATTGCGCGCGAGCGTTTTAGCGGGCGGCATGAGGGGATCGCGGAGGAGGCGCGTATCACGGCGACGCGCGCCTCAGTGGTGGGCCGCGTCACCGAGGCGGGCGATTCCGCCGGTGCGGGCTACACGATCACCTTTACCACCTCGATTTGGGGCGACCTGCGCCAAGAAAATTCACTGCCGCTCGTGCGGGAGGCGGGCGGCTGGCGTGTCGAGTGGTCGCCGTCGCTGATTTTCCGGGAGCTGAAGGGGGCCAACCTCGTGCGCGCGGTCGTGGATGCGCCCATCCGCGGTGCGATCCTCGACCGCAATGGCACACCACTCGCAATCACTGGCAGCGTGCCGACCGTGGGCACGGCGAAGAACCTGATCAATGTCCCTGGGATCGTCGCGAACCGACCGGGGCTGATCGCGTTCCTCGCTTCCCGGCTCGGTATGACGACGGCGGAGATCCGCGCCAAGATTGACGACCCCAAGTCCGAGGTGGATATCTTCATTCCGCTCAAGACGTTGCCGGTCACCACCTCGCAGGAGCAAGTGGACGAGCTGGAGAACACGCCTGGTGTCGTGATCCAGCGCACGGCGCGGCGCGTCTACCCGTACGCGGCGGCCGTGGCGCACGCGGTCGGCTACGTGTCGCCAATCACGGCGGATCAGCTCCAGCAGTATGCGGCCCAGGGGTATCAGAGCGGTGACCTTGCCGGCCAGGTTGGGCTGGAAGCGGCGTATGAAACACAGCTTGCCGGTCAGCGCGGCGCACGTCTCACGATCATTACGCCGGAGGGCGGGCAAGTGGCCGAGCTGGCGAAGCGCGCCGCGAAGCCCGCGCATGATGTGGTGACAACGATTGATATCAACGCCCAACTTGCGCTCGTCGCGGCGCTCGGCGACCGTACGGGCAGCGCCGTGCTGCTCGACCCACGCGACAACGCGGTCGTGGCGATGGGCAGTCACCCAACCTTTGACCCCAACGTCTTCGCCACCGCCCTCAGCCCGGAAGACGCGGCGCGGCTGCTGGGCGACGAGCGCCGACCGCTAATCAACCGTGCCGTCGCCGCCACCTATCCGCCGGGTTCCACCTTCAAGGTGATCACGGCAGCGGCGGGGCTGGAACGCGGCGGCTTCACGCCCGCCTCGCGTGTGGAATGTACGCCTCTCTGGACTGGGCTCGGCCCGGACAACGCAAAGAAAAATTGGACCAGCGTCAACGAAGGCCCCCTCACGATTGCGGAGAGCCTGATGCGCTCCTGTAATCCTACCTTTTACGAGATCGGTCTCCGGCTTGACCGCACGGACCCAAACATCCTTACACAGTTCGCGGGCGCGTTTGGCTTTGGCGCCTCCACCGGGATCAACGGGATCGAGGATGCCGCTGGTGTGGACCCCGGCCCAGAATGGAAGCAGAAGACGCTGAACGAGGGTTGGTTCAGCGGCGACTCGGTCAACATGAGTATCGGCCAGGGCTACCTCCTCGCCACACCGCTTCAGATCGCCAACGCCTACAGCGCGATTGCGAGCGGCGGCCCGCTGCGCAGCGTCCTGCTCGTGCGCGAGCTGCGCGAATCACAAAGCATGAAGTCGGTTGAAAAGTACGTGGTCAGGGATCTGGGCAGATTGCCCATATCGCAGAGCACGCTCAACGTGTTACGCCAGGGCACGGCAATGGTGGCGCAGGACCCGCGCGGCACCGCCTACCAGGTCTTCAGCGGCTCACGCCTGGATGCGGCGGGCAAGTCAGGTACGGCGGAGGATCAAGGATTGCAGGACCATGTCCTCTTTGCTGCCTACGCGCCGCGCGGTGCCCCTCGTGGCGTGGCGGTGGTAGTGTTGGACGAGGGTAAATCCGGCTCGTTAGAAGCAGGACCAATCACGCGGCGCATCCTCGAGAGCTGGACGCTGCGCTGAGCCGCACCATTGCGAGCCTCACCCCGACTAGCATATACTCAAGGTACGCACCGGGGCGCTTTGCTCTGGTGCAGGCGTCACTTGGGGACGACAGGATTCGACAGGAGACGACGGTTCGAGATTGCGCGCCGGGGTGCCGGTGTCCCCGTAAAACTGCTGGCAACCAATAACTGCGAACTCAAACGAGTACGCCCTCGCGGCCTAACGGCCGCGACGTCTAGCCCGGTCTCCTCCTGACGGACTGGGATTAGGCGACACTTAGCCGGGATGCCGTGCGGCTGATGCCACTGGGGCCGCACGAAAGACCAGGTGGCTCAGCCCAAAGGAACGCTGGCGATGGCGGTCCGGCGGGCTAAACCAAAGCATCGCCTACGCGCGTAGGATATCTCGGGCGAAAGCTTGCTGGACGGGGAGTTCGATTCTCCCCCGTCTCCACCATTGGCACGGCGGCCCGACATGGGTCGCCGTTCTTTGTTTTCCCATCGAGATCCCGGCTGTGGGAGGCTCACAGATGAAAACCGTTCAAGTCCAGATCAGGCCCGGCACGTATCATCGCGCGGAGGCCCTCGCCGCGGAGCGTCATTGCTCGCTTGAGACGCTGCTCGGCTGCTTGATCGAAGCGGCGATTGAGGCGGAAGCGCCCGCGGATCGCACGATGGGCCTGTTCAGGGATGATCCCGACCTG
>Ga0136611_10003462_pt1 | contig 11049 bp, 11 predicted proteins | sample AntDrymUQ2232306_2_FD_106645 | JGI IMG/M metagenome (GOLD analysis project Ga0136611, IMG submission 106645) | Polar desert sand microbial communities from Dry Valleys, Antarctica - metaG UQ223 (23.06) | ecosystem: Environmental > Terrestrial > Soil > Desert | place: Antarctica: Dry Valley... | reverse complement strand
CGGCATGACTGACCTGGTCCTCGTCGTCGTGTTGCTGGCCGCCGCGGGCAGCGCCCGTTGGCTGCTCTGGGACCTGCGGACGCTCCCGCGCGGAGGTGGGCACCGCGACCAGGCGGCCTCGGTCTCGGTCGTCATCCCGGCGCGGGACGAGGAGACCACGGTCCCGACGCTACTGGAGTCCCTGCGGCGGCTCACGGTCGGCGTCTCCGACATCGTGGTGGTGGACGACGGCTCCCGAGACGCGACGGCCTCGGGCGCGCGATCCGCCGGAGCAGGCGTCCTGCCCGCCGCCGCTCCGCCGCCCGGCTGGACGGGAAAGGCATGGGCCTGTCATGTCGGAGCCCGCGCCAGCAGCGGGGGACCTGCTGCTGTTCCTCGACGCCGACACGGTGCTGGCCCCGGACGCGCTGAGCGGCCTGCTCGAACTGCACGAACGCCATGGTGGATTGGTGTCGGTGCAGCCCTTCCACAGCGTCGTGCGGCCGTACGAGCAGGTGTCCTTGTACTTCAACGTCATGTCCCTCCTGGCCAGCGCCGCCTTCGCCCGTCGCCCCGGGAAGCAGCCCATGGCCTTCGGGCCCTGTCTCCTCACGTCGCGCTCAGACTACGAGCGCGCCGGCGGGCACGCCGCGGTGCGAGGAGAAACCCTCGACGACGTCCAGCTGGCGGCCGCCTACCACCGGGTCGGTCTACCGGTGCGTTGCGCCGTCGGAGGGCACTCGATCCGGATGCGGAGCTATCCCGGCGGGGTTCGGCAGATGGCCGACGGCTGGACGAAGAACTTCGCGTCCGGCGCGTCGGCAGCTGCTCCCGGACCCGCTCTCGCCGCCGTGCCGTGGGTGGGCGCCCACCATGCCGTCGCCCCGTCGGAGCGACCCTCGCCCTCGCGGAAGCCGTGACCGGGCGAGGGGCACCCCTGACGTACGGGCATCCCGCCCCGTGGGTGGTCGCCTGGGTAGGGGTCGCCTGGCAGCTGCGGTCGATCCTGCGCAGGATCGGCTCATTCCGCCTGGTGGACCTGGGTGCTTTCCCCCTGCCCCTGCTCGCGTTCGACGTCCTCTTCGCGCGGTCGGCCGCCCTCACTGTGGTCCGACGTTCGGTGCGGTGGCGCGGTCGTGAGGTGGACCGCAGCAGACGCGAGTCGGTCCAGGAGGGAGTCTGATGCTACGGCTGGTGATGCCGCAGGCGCTGACCATCGTCGTGGACGTCATCGCCTGGGGGGTGTTCCACACCGCCACCGGGTATGCGGCTCATCGTCTGGACGAGAGCCGGCTCAGCCGGGACGGGTGGCTGCTGCGGCCGCGGCGCTTCGAGACCGCCAGGGGTTGGTATCGGCGCTGGCTGCGGATCAACCGCTGGAAGGACAAGCTGCCGGAGGCGGGCGACCTGTTCCGCGGCGGGGTCAGCAAGCGCCGCCTGCCGGCCTACGACGTCGCCGGGTTGGAGCTGTTCGTTCGAGAGACGCGCCGCGCCGAGCTGGCCCACTGGTGGGCCATGTCTTGCGGGCCCCTCTTCGTTCTGTGGAACCCGCCGCTCGCGGCCGGACTGCTCGTCGGCTACGGGGCGGTGGCCAACCTGCCGTTCATCGTGATCCAGCGGTACAACCGGTTCCGGACTCGAGCGATCATCGAGCGTCGCTCCCGGTGATGCAGGAAGATGTGGGCCGCGGCTTCACCGCACCAGCTCGGTGCGGTGCTGCTACGACGGACCCCGTGACTCTGCACGTGCGGCCAGCGGCCTCACGGCACGGTCCCATCGCCCAGCTGCTCATCGCCTGGGCACCGCTCAGCGTGATCTCGCTTGCCTATGCTGCTGCGCGGTGGATCAACGCCCCGCTCGGGATGGGCGACGGTGCGGACATGAACCGGCTGGGGTTCGGTCTCCATGTCGCCGGCCGCGCCCAGGTCGATCGGGGTGTCTTCGGTGCGGTCCCGTCCGTCTGGCTACAGGAGCAGCTTTGTCGACGGATCCGCGCACTGGTACGACGCGGCCGCCGCGCTGGTCTACGGCACTCACTTCGTCTCCATCCCTCTTGTCACAGGCGTCGTGTGGTTCTGTCTGCGGGATCGCTTCAAGGCCTGGATCGCTGTCGTTCTGACTTTCACGACGCTTGGAGTGGGTGGCTACATCGTGTATCCGGCTGCGCCACCGTGGCTGGCCTCCGACACGGGCGAGATCGGCGCCGTAAACCGCATCTCCAGCCTTGGCTGGGACTACCTGCATCTGGACCTGGTCGGGAGATTGACCACCTTTGGCCAGGAAGGGAGCAATCCGGTGGCGGCGATGCCGTCACTGCACGCGGGGAGCCCGCTGCTGGTCGCGCTGTTCTTCTGGCCGTTGGCGAACACCCGGTGGCGTGCTGCGCTGCTCGGCTACGTGACGCTGATGGCCGTCACGCTGGTCTACACCGGCGAGCACTATGTCGTGGACGTCGTCGCCGGGTGGCTGACGGCCGGAATCGCTGTCGCTGTTTGGGCCGCGGTCCGCCGTCACCGATTCACATGGCGCTCGCACGACGACACGGACGCGACTGAGCGAGGCCAGCCCCCGACCGCGGGCTAGTGAGTGCGCCCAGCATTGGGTGGTACGGCGCTGGAGTGCCGTCTGCGGCGTCCGCGTCTGGTCGCGGACGCCGCAGCTCGAGAGAACGTGTCCGGCGTTCGGCGATGCCTACCTTCCTCGCGGTCAGGATCCGTCACCACGCGCGAGCCGGCTCAACTCGGGAAAGGCCTCGTGCCGCGTCCGTGATCCTCCTAGGTACGGCCTACCAGTCCTGCCGCCTCACCAAAAGCGGTCGCCAAGCGAGCGTCCACCGGGTTCTGCATCCCCCCATGCTTGATGCCGGTCGCTACAGTCATTCCGTCGACGAGATCGATGACGCGACGGACGTTGCCAGCCGTCGCACCTCCGCCCAGCCACACCGGCACGTCGGGGACGACGTCCCTGACCCTGCGGACGCCGTCCAGGGACTCCTCGAGCGTGGCGCCCGTGACGAAGACGCCGTCCGCGCCGCCCTCGTGAACCGCGGCGCGTGCCCACCACTCGACGCTCCGGTCAACGAGCGGCACGCCGTGCGGCTCGACAAGGTCCGCGTAGATCGGCGTACGCGAACGGATCCGGGCCCGGAACCTGGTCGCTTCGTGGCAGGAGGCCGTGGAGATGCCCCAGCTGGTGACGCTGGCGCCGACCCACGTGTGCTCGACCCGGACGAAGTCGGCGCTGACCGCGTCTGCTACCGCGAGCGAGGCTTCGACGTCCCAGTTCACGAGTACGCTCAGCGACAGGTCCGGGAACGCGCGACGCACCTCGGCGCATGCTCGCGTCATGTAGGCGACCGTCTCGAGCCCGGCGCGGCGGGTACTTGGGTTGTCGCCCATGTTCTGCACCTGCACGCCGGTGAACCCGGCGCCGTGGAGGCTCTGCGCCTCCCCCAGCGCCGCCTGGACGATCACGTCGAGGGACTCGTCGACGTACCGCGCCGAGCCCGGCAACGGGCGCAGCTGCACCATGCCGACCACCTGCACCGCCCCGCCCGGTCGGTCATTCACTGATCGGCGTCCGAGGTCGCAAGGAAGGTGCGGCAAGCTCGCGGAGCTGCTCAGGCCTGATGAGCCCGGCTTCTGTCACCAGGCCCGTGATGTCCCCCGGGCCGGTGTAGTCGAGGTCGGGGAACTCGCCCTGCACCGTGAGGGGCGATCCCGGCGGCGTCGCCGCCTCCAGCCGCTTGAGGAAGTCAAGCGACGGCGGGGCGCGCCGCCCGTCCGGGTCCTGCAAATCCGTCTTGAGCAGCACGCTCAACACGTAGAAGGGGACGCCGGCCCGACGCGCACCCTGCGCCACCACTGCCGTACCTATCGTGTTGTAGCAGCCGCCCTCGCCCGAAAGCGTCTCCGCGCCTGCGACCGCCGCGTCGCACCGGCCGAGCGCCCAGCCAACCGCCGCGTCGGGCACGAGTCGGACCGTCACCTCCAGGTCGCTCCAGTCTGACAAGTACTTGCGCCCGCCATCGAGGCTGCGCGCCTCCGGCACGAAGACCGTGAGCCGCCCATCTCCTGCCAGGCGGGCGACGTCCGACACGACCTGGGCGACGGTGCTGGAGTAGTCGTAGGCCAGGATCCGCCCGTAGGGTCGCAGTACCTCGTACCCGTGGCCCCGCACGGACGCCTGCGCCGTATCGAGAAGCCGGCGGAAGGTCTCGACAGAGGCAACCAGCAGCTCTCCGGCGTCCTCGCCGGTGTTCCGCCCCGACACGCTCAGGACCGGTCGTGCCATCTGCTCGATCCCGTTCGCCACGGCGTGGCTGGACGTTCCGCGCGTCCGGGTCACGTGGGCCACGAGCGACTGCGCACCGGCCGTCAGCGTTGGCGCGTCCTGGCCGTGCACCCTCGCCATCTCCGTCAAGACGTCCCCGAGCACGTGCAGCTGACGGCTGGCGCCCAGGACCGCGCCCGTGTCGATCGAGCGCAGCAGCTCGGCAGCCCGCGGCGGGAGCGCAGGAACGCCGACCGGTCCTGCGGTCATGCCACGTCTCCATGAAGTGCGACGAACGCCGTGGCCGTCGCCTCGAGGTCGACCTCGTTCGCCGCGAGCATCTGCGCGTAGAGGTCTGACGGGACGCACGAGAACCCGCGGAGCGCTCCGGCGACGGAGCCTGCGATGCAGGCGACGGTGTCAGTATCGTCACCGGCGTTCGCGCCCCCGATGCAGGTCAGGAGTGGATCGCCGTCCGCCGCGACGAGGATTCCGAAAGCGGCCGGTACCGCCTCGGCCATGCCCAGACCCGAGCCGACGACGTCCGTGACCGCGGCAACCGCGGCGTGGAAGTCGTCCGCGGACAGCGCTGCAGCGGCCGCAAGCTCGATCCGTCGCTCCACGGATGGACCTGCGACATCACGTCCGTGCTCGCGCCCCAGCCGCTCGCCCTCCCGGGCACCGTGCCTGGCTGCAGAGACGACCTCCGGCAGGCGGGCGCCCGGCATCATTGCGACAGCCACGGCAGCGGCAACCGCGGCCGCTCCCGCGACGCCGATGCTGGTCAGGTGGCTGGGTCGGCACGTCGTGAGGGCGTCGGCGATCGCGGCCCGGACGTCGCCGGGGTGGCGCAGTCCGGCTGGCGCGACACGCATGGCAGCTCCGTTGCTGGTCCCGTCGGTGCACAGTCGACCCTCGGCTCCGAGTGTCTCGGGGTCGCGCCCAGCTCGCAGCGCCTCGATCGCGCGCTTGGTGCTCGGACCGGCGAACCGCGGGTAGTACGCCGTCTCGCTCCAGCGCAGGAGCATACGGCCCATTCCGGCAGCAGTGATCCCCGCTGGTTCGTCGAGGTACGTCTGTACGAGGCCGAGCATCTGGCTCGCGTCGTCGGTGATCTGTCCCGGCTTGCGCCCTTCCGCGTATGGGGAGTCGTCGGGTGGCGCCTGGAAGTCGCGAAGCCAACCGCCCCAGCGCTGCTGGATCTCCCGGGGGGAGCGCTGTTCCGCAGGCGCGCCGAGGGCATCCCCGATGCAGGCGGTCGCCAGCGAGCCGAGGACGCGGTCGTAGAGGTGATCGCGGTTCATGTGTCTCCTTGTCGTACGTGCGTGGCTCTGGTCCGGTCGTAAAGCTCGAGCACCGCCTCGTGGTCCGGCAGGGCGGTTCGTGCCCCTACGGCACGGATGCTGGCTGTCGCAGCGGCGACGGCGTACCGCGAGGCCTGCTCCACCCCTGGCGCGATGAGCAGCTGGCTCAGGAAGGCGCCGATGAAGCAGTCACCGGCACCGGTGGTGTCGACGACCGGGCTATGGAGTGCATCGACGCGGACGACGTCCACTGAGTCGGACGCCAGGACACCGTGCGCTCCCAGAGTGACCACGACGACCCGGGGGCCCAAGGCGTGCGCGAGATGCAACGCCCGCTCGGGGTCGTCGTGGAACAGGCGGCTGCCCGCGTGATTCATGAACAGCACGTCGGTGTCCCCGAGCAGGGGCCGCAGGGCCGGCACGCCATGCGCGGCGGTCGACGCCTCGAGGTCCAGCGAGACCAAGGCTCCGCGGTCCCGCGCCTCGCGTCCGACCCACGTCGCCAAGTCGAGGTAGTCACCGGCGAGGTGCACCACCCGGGTGTCGGCGAAGCAGGCAGGGTCGATGTCCCCGCGTCCTGGCCAGTGGCAGTCGGTCAGGACGGCTGTCAGCGCCTTCTCGCCCGACCCGTCCAGCATGATGACGCAGTAGAACGTCCGCGCCCCGTTCACCACCGTCACCTGCGAGGTGTCGACCCCGAGGTCACGCAGACCCCGGACGGCGATCTCGCCGTAGGCGTCCGAGCCGACGCGGCCGACCATAGCCGCTGAGCCGCCCAGCACGCTGACCGCACACGTGACGTTCGCGATCATGCCTCCGGGGTGCTCCCCCAGGAGGCGGGCCGGCACCTTCTCGTCCCGGCCTGCGAGCGTTGGTACCTCCAGGAACATGTCCACGTCGATGTCGCCGACGCCGATGACGTCCCACCGGCGGGACCCCGGGGGCACGGGACGCAGCCCGTGGCTCACCTGCGCTCGCCGCGCTCGCGCAAGAACGCGTTGTTCAGGACGACGGCCAGCACGAGCACGATGCCCAGGACTCCACCCTGCCATGAGGGGTCGACGCCGGCCAGTTGCAGGCCCGAACCCAGGATGACGATCAGCAGGACCGCTAAGAGGGTGCCCGAGACCCGGCCACGGCCACCGAAGATGTAGGTCCCGCCCAGGACGGCGATCGTGATCGACTGCAACTCGAAGCCCTCGCCGGCGCCAGGCCGGGCGACGAGCAGCCACGAGTTGGTCACCACGGCTCCGAGCCCGGCGAGCAGACCGGACACGCAGTAAAGGACGAACCGGGTTCTCGCCGGCGACGACCCGACGAGTCGAGACGCCTGCCCGTTGTTGCCCACCTCGTAGACGCGCCGGCCGAACAGCGAACGCCGCATCACCCAGGCAGTGAGAGCGTATGCGGGAAGCAGGACGAACAGGACCTGTGCCGGGACGCCGAGGACGGTCCCGGTGCCCAGGAACGAGAAGCCGGCCTGGTCGAAGCCCCCCACCTGCGTGCCGCCGGCGAGGACCTGCGCGGCACTGCCGAAGAGGTACAGCGTGCCCAGGGTCGCGATCAGCGCAGGTATCCCCACGACGGTGACCGCGAACCCGTTCAGGGCACCCAGCAGAAGGCCGGCGGCGAGCGCAAGGCCTGCGGCGACCCACACGTTGACACCCTCGCCGACCGAGAGGCCCATCAGCACGCCGCAGAGGCTGAGGGTCGCACCCACCGAGATGTCGATCCCCCCGCCGCCGCCGAGGATCACCAGCGTCTGGCCCAGTGCCAGCAGGCCGATGACCGCCCCGAACTGCGTCATGGTCAACAAGTTGTCCAAGACGAGGAAGTACGGCGAGATGACGGACATGACCACGGAGGTCACGAGGATCAGGACCACGAGCAGCGCCGTCCTGTCACGCAGCAGGTTCGTCGCACGTAGCCGTTGGGACCGAAGCGAGACGGAACTCATCGGGATGCCGCATTCCGGGCCGAGAGGCGCTCGCTCACGACGTCGATCCCGACCGCGAGGAGGATGAACATCCCCACGAGGACCCCGTTCCACAGTGGCGGCACGCCCGTGAGGACGACGCCGTTCTGCAGAACGGCGATGAAGAGGACGCCGAACAAGGTCCCGACCACGCTCCCTCGGCCACCGGTGATGGAGGTCCCACCCACGACGACAGCCGCAATGGCGGCCAGCGTCAGGTTCGTGCCCGATGTCGCCTGCACCACGCCCACACGGGCCATGTACACGACGGCCGCAAGACCGACGAGCCCCCCCACCAGCACGTAGGCCGCGAGGCTCACCCTGCGCACGGCCACGCCGCTCAGCCGCGCGGCCTCGGTGTCATTGCCGACCGCGTAGACATGCCGCCCGAACGCCCGGTACCGGGTGACGTACCACAGCACGGCGTAGACGACCAGGACGAGGAAGGCCACGGTCGGCACGCCGAGCAACCGGTCGGCCGCCGCGTACCGCGACACCGGTGGCGCGAAGAGGTCGGTGCCACCCCAGAGCCCGAACAGGGCGGTCTGGAAAACCGCGGCGGTGCCCAACGTTGCGATGATGGCGGTCACGTTCAGGAGCGAGACGATGGCGCCGTTGATCAGCCCCAGCAGGGCGCCCAGGGCGATGGCCAGCACGATTGTCAGTGCCGGGGACGTCCCCGCGACCGTCGACGTCCCGACGACCCAGGCGACGACCCCCAGCGCCGGCCCCGTCGAGACGTCGATGCCGCCCAGGATGATCACTAGCGTCAAGCCGCCTGCGATGAGCGCCAAGTCCACCGAGTTGAGGATGACGTTGGCCATGTTGGCGCCGGTGAGGAAGTTGTCCGACAACGTCGCGAAAACGAGCAGCTCCAGGCAGAGCAGCGCCGGGACCACGACCTGGCGGACGGGGCCGAGGTTGCGGCGAGACCGGCCCTCGCCCTGGCCCACGGGTGCCGCTGCGCCGCGGGTGCCGATGTCACTGGCCATCGCGGTGTGCCCCCATCGTGGCTGCAATGACAGCTGCTTCGGAATCCGGGCCTCCGGGGAGTTCTGCGGCCACCTCGCCTCGATAGAGGACGTAGATACGGTCGCTGAGGGCCAGCAGCTCGGGCAGCTCGCTGGAGATGAGCAGGACGGCCCTGCCGTCGGCGGCCTCGCGGTCCACGAGGCGATGGATCTCGGTCTTCGTCCCGACGTCGATCCCACGGGTCGGCTCGTCCAGGATCAGCAGGTGCGGGGCGTTCGCGAGCCACCGAGCGAGCAGGACCTTTTGCTGGTTGCCTCCACTCAGATTGAGAATGGATTCGTCTGCGCCGGTCGACTTCACCGACAGCGTCGAGTACCCGGTGTCGACCACGTGGGCCTCCTGCCTTTTCTGGATGAGGCCGCGCCGGGTCAGGCGGGGCAGCGCAGCCGAGGAGAGGTTGGCGCCACAGCTCATCAAGGTGTAGAGCCCGAGCGTCTTGCGGTCCTCAGGTACGTATGCCACACCTGCCCGGATGGCCTCGCCCGGGGTGGCGGGCCGGTGCAGCACACCCCCGAGCGTCATCGCGCCGGAGTCGGCCTGCATCGCGCCGAACACGGTCATCGCGAGTTCCGACCTACCGGAACCGATGAGCCCGTAGAGGCCGACGACCTCGCCCGCGTGCACGTCGAGGCTGACCTCGGAGTACGCGCCGCGACGGGTCAGCGCGCGCAGCGCCAGCACCGGCTCAACAGACCGCTGGGGCCGGTCCGAGCGCTGGAAGGCCAGCAGCTCACGGCCGCTCATGTGCCTGATCAGGGTCTGTTCGTCCGCCTCGGAGGCGGTCACATCGGCGACGACCTGTCCGTCCTTGAGGACCACGACACGGTCGGCCACCCGCGGAAACTCACCCATCCGGTGGCTGATGTACAGGACGCCACCCCCCGCCGCGACGTGCCGGTCCATGAGCCGGAAGAGGATCTCCGCCTCGTTGTCGGTGAGGATCGACGTCGGCTCGTCCAGGATCAGCAGGCGTGCGTCCTGGTGCACTGCGCGCGCGATGAGCGCCAGTTGCTGCTCACCGAGGCTGAGCCGGTCCATCCGCCAGTCGAGGAGGCGGACCGGGAGCCGCAGCGCCTCGAAGAGCTGGACGGCCTCGGCACGCATTGCCGACCAGCGCAGGTTCCCCGTCCACGTGCGGATCTCGCGCCCGATGAAGACGTTCTCGAGCACCGACAGCTGCGGGAAGAAGGTGGGCTCCTGGTGCACCATGACGACGCCGAGCGCGATGGCTTCACCGGGCGAGCCGGGCGCGTACTGGCGCCCCTCGAACGTCATCACCCCGCCGTCAGGGCGCAGGACCCCGGCCAGCAGCTTCATGAGCGTGGACTTTCCGGCGCCGTTCTCCCCCACGACCACGACCCGCTCACCGGCGTGGACGTCGAGGTCGACGTCCCGAAGCGCTCGGGTGGCGCCGAAGGACAGGGACAGCCCCTCGCCGCGGAACAGCGGCTCGCGAGACTGCCGGTCCTCCGCGGAGGAGGGCGTGGCCTTCTCGTCGGACAAGGAGGTCGCTCAGAAGTCGAAGTCGGCGTAGTTCGACTCGTCGAACACCTTCGGAGGCCCGAGCAGGAGAGTCTTGGTGGCGTCGTCGTAGCTGATCGGCCGGTCGATGCCGGGGACATCGTTCTCGGCGCCAAGGGCCTTCCCCTCGATGAGCTGGGTGTTCGCCCAGACCGTGAGGTAGCCGAGCTCCGGGACGTCCCACAGCACGGTCTCCTTCATCACACCGGACTCGATGAACGGCCCGGCCGTCTTGGGAGACCCGTAGCCGATCACCGCGACCTCACCTGCCTTGTCCGCGTTCTGCACGGCCTGGCTGACGCCCGGCACCGCAGTAGAGGGGACGGCGACGATCCCCTTGATGTCAGGGAACGCCGTCATGAGGTTCTGGGCCTCCTTCAGGGCGATCTCACTGTCCGTGGCGTTCCGGACGCCGCCCACGAACTCGATGTCCGGGTACTCGGTCTCGGCCCGCTCGAGGATGAACTTCGTCCACGCGTCCAGGCTCGCGGTGTCGGGGGCCCCGGACACGATGCCGAACTGGCCTTCGTTGCCCATCTGCTCGGCGAGGCTGTCCATCACCGTGTACCCCAGCTCCATGTCGTCCGCCTGCGAGACGAACAGCTGCCGCTCGCTATCGGCTGCATCGGCGTCCGACGTGGTGACAACGACGCCGTCCGCCCTTGCCTGGGCGATGGCGGAGTTGATCGACGTGGGATCCAACGGTGAGATGGTGATGGCGTCGTACTCCTGCTGCACCAGGCTCTCGAAGATGCGTAGCTGCTCAGCGCTGTTGGCCGTGGACGGGCCGGTCATCGTGAACTCGACGCCGAACTCCTCGGCCGCCCGCTGCGCCCCGGCCTCGAACCCTGCGTAATACGGGATCCCGATGATCTGCGGGACGAACGCCATCTTGATCCCGCCTTCGGAGCCGCCTGAGCCGCCGGAGCCGCCCGCAGGTGTGGCGCTGTCCGGTGACTCTGTGCT
>Ga0136611_10003461_pt1 | contig 11050 bp, 7 predicted proteins | sample AntDrymUQ2232306_2_FD_106645 | JGI IMG/M metagenome (GOLD analysis project Ga0136611, IMG submission 106645) | Polar desert sand microbial communities from Dry Valleys, Antarctica - metaG UQ223 (23.06) | ecosystem: Environmental > Terrestrial > Soil > Desert | place: Antarctica: Dry Valley... | reverse complement strand
GTTGCCGCAAGTCCGCATCGGCTTGCTTGGCAACCCCAGCCAGCAGTGCGCCAACATCGTGCGATAATTATTGCACGAGCCCTAAGCAGCGGCGCGTTTGCGATCCAAGACCGCACGGGCAATGGCAAATCCCACCAAGACCAGGACCCAGGCCACCGAAAAGAGGACGACCAGCTGCACTTTCAGGCGCTCGAGTTGATCGTTGCGCGCGTCCACACCCACAAAGTACGGACTCGGCTTGCCGTCTTGCAGGACCGGCGCGTACCCCGAAAGCGCAACACCCCACGCGTCCTCGACAAATTCCGCATCAGCCACGGGCGTTCCGGCCGCCAGCACCTCGGACATGGCTGGCGAACTCGAGGCGTCGTAGGTGTCGCCCGGCGCGGATCCCGGCTTCAGGTCGCCGTGCTCGTCCTGGTAATCGCGGGGGTGCAGGTCCACGACAAACTCAAACTCGTTGGGTGTCTTGGAGGCGCGCATGATGTAGAGCGCGTTCAGTGCGGGAAACCGCTGTTTAGTGCGCTCGAGCACAGCGTGCGGCCGGCGAAAAGCGGGCGAGTCGATGTCGTCGTCGGTATCCAACTTCGCAAGATCCGAAGCATCTACCTGTAGAGCCACCGTCTCCGCCAACGTGCCCAGGGCCGGCCGCATCTCGCGAATGATGGCACGCTTGGCCAGCGTCCAGAGCCCCAACCCCATGACGGCGAGCAGACCGGCGGCGACGAGCGCGGTAGCCAGGACCACGAAAAAGTTCTGCTTGCGTCGGCTGCTGCGTTGCAACCGATCCAACACCGCAGCCATCGACTGCGGGCGGTCGGCGGGCCGCTTGGCCAAGCAATCACGAATGAGCAGCACCAGGTCTTTGTCGGCCTTCGGTACGAAACGGGTCACCAGCGGCGCAGGTTCGTGCTGGTGCAAAGTGCCCAAACCGTCTGCGGTTTCCGCTCGAAACGGCGCCCGCCGCGCCAGACAGACAAAGAGGATCACACCCAAGGCATAGACATCGGTGCGCGCGTCGCCCCCTTCGCCCTGCCATTGTTCCGGCGCCATATACGTGGGGGTGCCGCGACCAGCCGAAGTGACGTCGAAGCCCTGGCTCGGCGGCGCATCCAAAGCCGGGTGCTCGTCGTCGGGGTGGGCCATCGAGCGCGCGATGCCAAAGTCCATCACAACGACCTTGCGCTCGCCCGGAACCAGCATGATGTTGGCGGGTTTCAGGTCACGGTGGACGATGCCTGCGCGGTGGGCGGCCCGAAGTCCCTCGCACAGGGGCACAGCCATGCGCCGCACCTCGTCAGACGTCAGGGCTGGACCGTCGCGCAACCGGTCGACGAGTGTCATTCCCTCGAGGTATTCCATGGTCAGGTAGTGCACGCCGGCCGCTTCGCCGAGGTCGTAAGTTCGCGCAATGCCTGGATGATGCACCGCGTGGGCGATGGCCACCTCGCGCCGGAACCGCTCCAGGTCCTCCTCGCCCACCTGACGATCGGCAAACAGGGTTTTGAGCGCCACCTTGCGCCGCAACAGCACGTCCTCGCACAGGTAAACGGCGCCCATGCCGCCTTCGCCCAGCTTTTGCAGCATCTTGTAGCGGCCGTTGAGCGGACGTCCCGAGCTCCAATCGAGCGCACGAATCGGTGCCCGCGGCCGCGGTCTGGGCGCACGTCCCGAGGGCGGCGGGAGGGTCGGTCCCCGAAGCGGATCAGGACGTTGCGGGGCATCATAGGTCATGGCGACCTCAAGCGGCGAAGTGACTGTGCGACGAAAGTAGAAAAAAAGGGGCGACGGAGCCGCCTTCGGGCCTTGGTCCGTCAGGCTCCTAGCGCGAGCTTAGCACGACGCGTTGCACCCGGGCGGTGGCAAGCATCAATTGGGCGTCGGGGGGACTGCGCGCGCAAGGGCCGCCCGTTCGCGGCGTTGTTGCCGCCTGGGCGCCAGGACATAGGCCAACGATGCGATGATGGCCAGAAACGTGGCGCCCAGGATCATCCACAAATTCCAGCGCAGCCCGGTCAGTTGGTGGTTGGTGACGTCCACGCCCACGAAATACTGGGAGGGTTTGCCGTCCCGCAGCACCGGGGCATAGCCCGAAATCGTCACATCCAACCCGTCTTGGGCAAAGCTGCCGTCAGTCTGCGGTTTGCCTTCGCGCACGACTGCGGCCATGGCCGGCAGGTGGCTGCCATCGTAAAACGTGCTGGGCGGCGAGCCGCCTTCATTGCGCACCACCATGCCGTCGCCATTGGCATCCCGCCCGAGTGGCTCGCCGTCGACGACATAGTGGTACAAGCCACCGGTCTCGCCGGGGCGCATCGTGTAGAAAAAGTGGGTCTCCGGGTTTTTTTCGCGATAGCGGTCCAACACGCCGCGCACTTTCAGGAATTCGGCTTTTGTGATGTCTTCGGGCTTGCGCACGGCATCCAGATCGGCGGGTGAGATGTCGCGGGCGATGAGCTCGGCGAGGCGTGACAAAGCGGGGCGCATTTCCCGCAAGATGGCGCGCTCGGCCAGCGAATACACGGCAAAGCCCACCAGGAACAGCACGACCGCTGTCGCAAGCACCGACGCCGCGAGTTGCAAAGTGTACGTGCGTCGGCGCTGGCCCCGCTCCAAGCGATCAAGCACCTCGTCCATCGACTGCGGTCGGGCGGCGGGGTCCTTGGCCAGGCAATCACGGATCAGCGCGGCCAGATCGGCGTCGACCTCCTTGGCGAGCGACCCCACATCAGGCACCGACGCCTGCTTGTGCTGGACACCCAAAAGCGTCGGCGTATCAGCAGCATAGGGCGCCTGCCCGGTCAGACACACGTACAGGATCACGCCCAGCGCATAGATATCAGTGCGCTGGTCGCCGCTCAGTTGGTCCCATTGCTCAGGCGCCATGTACGCGGGCGTGCCCAGCCCTGCCGAGGTCACGTCCCACGGCGTCATCGAGGGCGCGTCCTGGCCATCTGGCACCTTGCGCGTGCGCGAGAGGTCGTCGCCGCGGGCATCTGCAATCGAACGCGCGATGCCAAAGTCCATCACGACCACCTTGCGATCGTCGGGAACCAGCATGATGTTCGCAGGTTTTAGATCGCGGTGGATGACGCCGACGGCATGGGCTGCGCGCAACCCCCGGCACAGCGGCACGGCAATCTCGCGCAATTCCTTGGATTTCAGGACAGGCCCGCGGCGGATGCGCGCCATGAGCGTTTCGCCCTTGAGGTGCTCCATCGTGATGTAGTGGACGCCGCCGGCCTCTCCGAAATCGTAGGTGCGGGCGACATTCGGGTGGCTGATCGCATGGGCCAGCGACACCTCTTTGCGAAACCGCTCAACATCGCCCGGTTCAAACGAGTCCTCATCAAACAGCGTCTTGACCGCAACTCGGCGTCGTAGCAGCAGATCTTCGGCGAGGTAGACGGTGCCCATGCCGCCCTCGCCCAACTTCTCCACCATGACGTAGCGCCCCGACAGCGGCTTGCCGGCGACCCACTGCAGGCGTGTGACGGTGTAGGGCTCCGGCACCGACGGCATGGCCAGTTCCATCACCGGCTCGGGCGCGACCGGCGGCGGTGGCGTGCGAACCGCGCCCGCAGCCAGGGGTCGGGTGGCGGAAAATTCGGGCTCGGAGTCCAGGGCCTTGCGCGATTCGGGCATGCACGTCCTCGAGGTGCGAATCCGCATCAGTGAGCTGGGCGACCCAACTTGCGGCAATCCGGCACCATCAAGCGATTCTCGTTGGTGCTTTGGGCGCCGGACCAGCGTCAGGGTTCGCAAGCGTGCGGCAGGGGGTCCAGGGTGGCCGCACGCACCCCGGGCGTCAAGGTTTCCACCGGCCAAAGTCCGGCCAAAGTCGCGAGTTCGGCGCTTGCAGCCAGCGCCAGCCGTGGCACCCTGCCCGGCTTGCCGCCGCCTGTTGCTGCCAGGAGCCTGTCGGAGAAAGGCCAAATTTGGCCTTTTGAACTACAAGCTCCTAGTGCAGGCCGTGGATGCGGACTGCCTTTGGCGTGAAACTGCCTGAATTACTTCAGGCGGTTCTTGCGCCAAAGTAAAAAACAACTGGCCAGGAGCCCTTCCGGACGTTAGTCCGACAGGCTCCTCGGAGCCCCACGCCATGACCGACTGGTCCCTGAATCCCAGCGTTCGCAAGCTGTTGTCGCGCCTGCCCCTGCCGCTCTCTCTGCCGACGCCGCTGCCGCGTGCCGAGGGTGCCACCTGCGAGCGCGAGCTGGAGGGTGCCCGCGCCGTGCTCACGTCGTTGCAAGACGAGCTCGACCTGGGCCTGGCCTTGGCGTTTGTGACCGCTGGCGCTGCGGTGACCATCGTCGATCCGCACCCGCTAGCGGGGCTCTTGCACGGTCTGCCGGGCGCACACATGCCCTGGTCGAGCGATGTGGCGGGCGGCCTTTTGGCAGCCATCCGAGCCAGCGGCGCCCACGAAGACCGGCGCACGGTCGTGCTGATTCACCGGGTGCGCGCGGGGACCGATGGCGATGCGGCAGTCAACGATGGCAGCGACCGCCTGTTTGCCGTAGGTCATGCCGCCGCACATCTGCTGCGAAACAGCCGCATGTTGTTGGTTTTGGGCGAGGATCTACTCCGAGCCGGCGATCGCGGCGCCCTGTTGGCAGCCACGGCAGCCGGGTTTTGCCGCTCCGCGCACAAGGAACTCGGGCGCATGGGCTCGACCGCCCACGTCTTGCGTCAGGACGGCGCCGAACCAGCCACGCTCGCCCACGCCGCGGTCTTTCTCGCCGGCCCGCGCGCTTCCTTCTTGACCGGCCTGGACTTGCGCCTCGGGGCCGCGGTCGGTCCGGTCGGCGCCAAGATGCGCGGCAAGGTCGCCCTGGTGACCGGGGCTGCCCGCGGCATCGGCGCCGCCATCGCGCGCAGACTGGCCGCAGAAGGCGCCCACGTGTGGATCAACGACCTCGCCGCCGCCGAATCCGCCGCTTTGGAGACACTGGCCCACATCCGCAAAGCCGGTGGCACCGCCGACTTTCTGCCGGCCGACGTCGCCACGGTCCAGGGCGCGGCCGTCATCGCGGCGACACTGGGGCAACAGCACGGCGGCGTCGACATCGTCGTACACAATGCCGGAATCACAAGGGATCGCACGTTGCGCAAGATGAGTCTCGCATGGTGGCGCTTGGTGCTCCAGGTCGATTTCGGCGCGATGGTGACGGTGCAAGGCGCGCTCGACCCATTGCTGCGCGAAGGCGGCGCCATCGTCTTGTTGAGTTCGGTGACGGGTGTCGCCGGCAACTTCGGGCAAGCCAACTATACGGCGGCCAAGGCGGCGGTGATTGCGCTCGGTCAGCAATGGGCCCGCGCCGGCGTGGCCAGGGGCGTGCGGGCCAATGTGGTGGCACCGGGCTTCATCCTCACCGACATGACCTCGCAAGTACCGTTGCTCAATCGTGAAATGGCCAAACAACTGACGGCTTTGTTGCAGCCTGGACTGCCGGGCGACGTGGCCGAGCTCGTGTGTTTTCTGGCCGGCAGCGGTGCCGTGGGGCTGAACGGCGAGCTCGTGCGCTGCGACGGCGGCATGGCGCTGGGCAAGTGAGCGCCCCTGTTTGCTGGGCCGCCAAGCTCGCGAAAGAGTTCGACTCGCGGCGACGCTCGTGCACAACAACTCGATCGAGTGGTTTTTGCACGAGCCCTAAATGGGCGGCGGTCGCTGCTCGTCGCGGACCCAAGCGCGCAGGGCGGGCGGCGCCACCACCTCGACCTCACGGCCCACACCCCGCAGCCACCGCGCCAGATCCAGGGTCAGGTAGACTGTCAGCGTCACCTGCAACTTGCCGTCGGGCGTGGGGGCGGGCCCCTCTTGCGTTTCGTGCAGGCGGTCGTGGCGCAACCAGGCCTGCCAGCGCGGGTCGAAGCGCAGCTCCACGCGCTCGGGCTGCGCGCCCTCCTCCGGCAAAAAGATGCCGAAGCAGTGGCGGAACACCTGCGCCGGGTCATAGGCGTCCGCAGGTGGATACGCGAACACTTCCTGGCTCTTGCGCACTTTCCGCATGCGCGCGACCTTGTACAGCCGGCGCGTGTCGACGTGGGCCGCCTGGTCGCTGTCGGCACAGCGCGCGAAGCAAAACAGACCTTCTTCTGACGGCACCAGGGTCCAGGGCTCCAGCCGCACCTTGTCGACCTTGCCACCGAAGTGCTCGTATTCGCACGCGACCTGCCTGCGCTCCAGGATGCACGCGGCGATGCGGTCCACCACGTCGGCATCCACGCCCAGCGAACGGATGACGCGCGTGCGCGAAAAGAACATGCGCCCCAGGTCGCCGCCCCACCGCGCCGTGTCGGGCGTGCGCCGCAGGTGATCCTCCACCAAGCTCGCCAATTCCCCGTCCAAGGCCGAGCCTCGCAAGCTGATCAAGGCGGCCCGCGCCAGCTCGAGCGCAAGCACGGCGGTCGGAGCGGCTGCTTTGTCGCGCGGCCACACGAAGCGATACGTGAGCGCCCGCCCGGCCTTATCCGCCACCACCTCGCGAAACACGCCTTGGATCGCGCGCAGGTGCCGACGCACGGCCGGTTCCTGGTAGCGATAGCGTTGCGCCGCCTCCGGGGCCGTAAAGCGCTTGCCATTCATGAGGTCATGCAACAATCGCAGCACCTCGGTGATGGCAGCAGGCGCGCGCGGGGGAGCCGAGACCTGGTCCTCTTCGTGGCTCACATTTTCCTCTTGCAACGATCCCAGGCGGATCGGTACGATGGTGGACGATCCCATAGAGATCCTTTCGAGCAAGCCTCGCAGGTCGGCCATTGCGCCGTCAAGCCAGGGGCTTATCGTCGGCTTTGCGCGGCAACCGCCTTCGTGGCGGGTCGTTGACGTAGTCGCGCGCTTTTGCAGCTCCACGGCTGCCATCCCGCTTCGGAGGAGACCGACATGGCCCACGCACCTACGATGGATTTCGCGCCCGCCGCGACCGCTGACCGACCGATTCGCCGCGCGTCGCGCCGGGTGGCCGTGACGGTCATCCGCGTCCAGGTGGCCGATCGCCGCTGCCAACACTGCCGGGCCTTGTTGAGCGCGGAGCTGTTCGCCAATCCGTGGCTGACCGCGCGCCTGGGTGTGCGGGCGGCTGCGTGTTTTGGCTGTGTGCAGACGCAAGCGGCCGAGATCCCGGAGCCCACGCGACTCGAACAGGCGTCGTTGCGTGAAGAGCGGGCGTTTGCGGGCGCTGCGTTGGGCCTGGGCGCCGGCCTCTTCGTGGACCCGGTCGTGGCGGTCCTGGCGATGGGACTCGGCGCGGTCGCTGGTTGGGCTGCCGATCGCATCCACCGCAGGGCTGCCCGTCCGCTGCCAGTCCGGTAGGGCTTCAACCGAAATTAGGCCGCTCTGCCCAAGGCAAGGTCAGACCGGGGCGCCGCTCGCCAAATTCCGCAAGACATACGGCAAGATGCCGCCGTGGCGGTGGTACTCGACCTCGACGGGCGTATCGATGCGCGCGCGGGCAAAGAAGCGCTTCTGGACGCCATCCTCGGCGGTCGCGACCACTTCCATCTTCTGGCCGGGCCGCACGCCGCCTGCGATGCCGATGACCGAGAAGGTCTCGCGGCCGCTCAGGCCCAGGGCCGCTGTCGAATCGCCGCTCTCGAACTGCAACGGCAGCACGCCCATGCCCACCAGGTTCGAGCGGTGAATTCGCTCATAACTCTGGGCAATCACGACCTTGACCCCCAAAAGCGCCGGCCCCTTGGCAGCCCAGTCGCGGCTGGAGCCCGAGCCATACTCGACGCCGGCCAGGATGACGAGCGGCGTTTTCGTGGCCTGGTACCGCTCCGAGGCGTCGAAGATGGTGGTCACCTCGTCGCTCGGCAGGTACGTCGTCCACGGCCCCTCGCGACCGGGTGCGAGCGCGTTCTTGAGGCGGACGTTGGCAAAGGTGCCGCGCATCATGACTTCATGGTTGCCACGGCGCGCACCATAACTGTTGAACTCCGCAGGCAGAACGCCGCGTTCAATCAGGTAGTGCCCGGCCGGGCTGTCGATGGCGATGTTGCCTGCGGGCGAGATGTGGTCGGTGGTGACAGAGTCGCCCAGGACCGCCAGGACCCGCGCCCCGTGGATGTCGTCGGGCGTCACCGGGATTTTGGACAAGTTCGTGAAAAACGGCGGGTTCTTGACGTAGGTCGAGTGCTCGTCCCACACAAAAGTGTCGCCCTTGGGCACCGGCAGCGACTGCCAGGCCTCGTCGCCATCAAAGGCGCCCGCGTATTCGCTGCGGAACATCTCGGCGCTCAGGCCCACCTGGATGGCGTCGGCCACTTCGCGCTGGGTCGGCCAGATGTCCTTGAGGAACACCGGTTCGCCCTCTTTGTCGAAGCCGAGCGGCTCGGTGGCCAGGTCCACGCCCATGTCGCCCGCGATGGCATAGGCCACGACCAACGGCGGCGAGGCCAGGTAGTTCGCGCGCACGTGCGGGTTGATGCGGCCCTCGAAGTTGCGGTTGCCCGAAAGCACCGATGCCGCCACGAGTTTCTGGCTGTCGATCGCCTTTGCGACCTCATCGGGCAGCGGCCCCGAGTTGCCGATGCAGGTGGTGCAGCCATAGCCCACCAGGTGAAAGTTCAGTTGCTCGAGGTACGGCATGAGCCCTGCTGCGGTCAGGTAGCGCGTGACCACCTTGGAGCCGGGCGCGAGGCTCGTCTTGACCCAAGGCTTGGCAGTCAGGCCTTTTTGCACGGCTTTTTTGGCCACGAGGCCCGCCGCCATGAGCACCGAGGGATTGGACGTATTGGTGCAAGAGGTGATGGCCGCGATGACCACCGAGCCGTGCTTGAGGTGGACCGTGCCGCCGCCGTTGGCGAGATCGACCACGGCCGAGGCGTCAATGGCCGCGCCCGGCTTCAAAAGCCCTGCCAATTCGCGGCCAAACGACGACCGCACCATCGTCAGCGGCACACGGTCTTGGGGGCGTTTGGGGCCGGCGAGGCAGGGCTCGATGGTCGCCAGGTCCAGCTCCAGCGTGTCGGAGAACACCGGGTCTGGCGACTCGTCGGTGCGAAACAGGCCCTGCGCCTTGCAATAGGCCTCGACGAGGTCGACCTGCTCGTCGGACCTGCCCGAGAACCGGAGAAAGTGCAAAGTCTCCGCGTCCACTGGGAAAAACCCGATGGTCGCGCCGTACTCGGGCGCCATGTTCGACAGCGTGGCACGGTCCGGCACCGAGAGGTTCGATAGGCCCGCGCCGTAGAATTCCACGAACTTGCCGACCACACCGCGCGCCCGCAGCATCTGGGTCACGGTCAGCACGAGGTCGGTCGCCGTCGTCCCCTCGGGGAGCGCGCCGTGGATCTTGAAGCCGACGACCTCGGGCAAGAGCATCGTGATCGGTTGGCCCAACATGGCCGCCTCGGCCTCGATGCCACCCACGCCCCAACCGACCACACCCAGGCCGTTGACCATCGGCGTGTGCGAGTCCGTGCCGACGCAAGTGTCGGGATAGGCTGTGATTTCGCCCGTCACCTTGTCGACCCGCGAGAACACGGTCTGCGCCAGGAACTCGAGGTTGACCTGGTGCACGATGCCGGTGTCGGGCGGCACCACGCGAAACCCGTCAAAGGCGTTCTGGCCCCAGCGCAATAGCGCATAGCGCTCTTTGTTGCGTTCGTGTTCGAGCTGCGCGTTTTTGCGAAAAGCTTCCGGCGTGCCGTAGTGGTCGACCTGCACCGAGTGGTCAATCACCAGGTCCACGGGCTGCAAGGGGTTGATCTTGGTAGGGTCGCCGCCCAGTTGCAGCATCGCCTCGCGCATGGCGGCCAAGTCGACGACCGCGGGCACGCCGGTGAAGTCCTGCAGCAGCACGCGCGCCACGCGAAAGGCGATCTCGACCTCGGGGTGGTGCTTGGGGTCCCACGAGGCCACGGTCTCGATGTCCTCGCGCGTGACGCTGGTGCCGTCTTCGTTGCGCAGCAGGTTCTCGAGCAGGATGCGCATCGAAAACGGCAATTGGTCGACGTGGCCGATGCCCGCCTCGGTGAGCGCGGGCAGGCGGTAGTACGTGATCGTGCGGTCGCCGGAGGTCAGCGTGGCGCGCGAGCCTAGGCTATTGTGGCTCATGGCAGGGGCTCCTGGCGTCGGCGAGGTGGCTGCGGACGCGCGATATGACTAGGAGCCTGTCGGACTAAGGTCCGAAGGGCTCCGTCGCCTATTTTTTTCTACTTTGGCGCAAGAACCCCCTGAAGTGAATTCAGGGAGTTTCACGCCAAAGGCAGTCCGCATCCACGGCCTGCTCTAGGATCTTGCGGGTCAAACGGCCAATTTGGCCTTTCCCCGACAAGCTCCTAGGAATTTCGGCGGGTTTCGTTGCGGGTGCGCACGGCCGGCGCGCTTGGGCGCGGACTCTACACCCGAGATCGGCAAAGGGAAAGCGGCGCGGGCCTTTGCGGCAGGGCCATCGCAGGATCCATAACCCACTAAAAGGATTGGCGCAGCACAGATCTGCCCGGCCGTTTCAAGAGCCGGCCATTCGAAGGAAATCGGCGACTGGACGCAAGCCCGCGTACAGCGGGCAGGTGCCGGCGCCGTCCAGGCAAGTGTCCGCGACCGGGATGAGCTCTGGCGTAGCCAACTCCCCGTTCGGACAGGCCCAGAACCGCTCCGCGGCCGGGGGCTGGGCGTTTGGTGCGGCCACGAGACGCAGCCACTGCCCGCCGTGGACCGTGGTCTGGGGAAGCTCCAGGCCGACCATGAGGTTCGTGGCGGTGGCGGTACTGCGCACGGCCACGACGCGGCTGGTTGCACCCCAGGAGGTCAAGGCCCCGCGCCGCGCCAGGTCCAGGCGCACGCCAAGCGCGAGCGTGCCGGTCGGGACGCTTGCAGGCACTTGGAGCGCCAAGCCGGCCGCAAGCGCACCGAGGATGTCCAACTGGCCCGCTGGGAGCTCAAGCAGCACACAGGAACCGTCGACGAGCTGAAGACAGGCCGACGCGAGCATGACTGTCAGGCCAGCAGCGCTCGGGGACCGTGGCGTGGGCGACGCCGTTGAAGCGCCAAGCATCCGCACTCCAGTTCACCGCAAGGCTGCCGCCGTCCGAAGCGTGTTCAATC
>Ga0136611_10003460_pt1 | contig 11051 bp, 9 predicted proteins | sample AntDrymUQ2232306_2_FD_106645 | JGI IMG/M metagenome (GOLD analysis project Ga0136611, IMG submission 106645) | Polar desert sand microbial communities from Dry Valleys, Antarctica - metaG UQ223 (23.06) | ecosystem: Environmental > Terrestrial > Soil > Desert | place: Antarctica: Dry Valley... | reverse complement strand
CGCGCTCTGCAATCCAGGCGTCATCGGCCCAGGAGAAGGCCGATGGATCCCAGACCCGGGACCCGGAATCCGGTCTCAATTGCGTGGCGAAGGCGAAGGGGTCGGCCTTGAGCCGCAGCTGCCGGTCCGCCCCGAGCACCTCGTACTTGTAGAGCTCGCCGATGCCCAGGCCAGGCAAGAAGGTCTCCCAGACCCCGGAGGCGCCCGTCGAGTGCATGGGGGTGAGGTCGCCGTTCCATGAATTGAAGTCGCCTACGAGGCGCACGGCGCGGGCGTTCGGCGCCCAGACCGCGAAACTGACGCCCGCGACACCCTCGTGGGTGCGCGGATGTGCGCCGAGCACGTCGTACAGCCGATCGTGTGTGCCCTCGGCGATGCGCCGCAGATCCTCCTCCGAGAGCGCGGGGGCGAATCGGTCCGGATCCGTCGTCACACCGCTAACGATACGCGGTGCCTTCGGCGAATTGATTCGCAGCTCTCACGGGCTTCGAGGCCCCGCTGAGTGCTAGGGTCCAAGGAGGCGCCGTACGCCCATCCGGAGGCGGCGACATGCGCCCGCCCGGAGGTGGATTGGGACTTCTCGACGGCCTGCTCGGCCTCCTCAGCCACGATGTCGGCATCGACCTCGGGACGGCGAATACGCTCGTGGCGGTGCGCAACCGCGGCATCGTGATCAGCGAGCCGTCCGTGGTCGCCATGGACGCGCGCACGAGCCGCGTGCTGGCCATCGGTGCCGAGGCGAAACGCATGGAGGGGCGCACGCCCGCTGACATCGTCGTGGTGCGGCCGCTCAAGGACGGCGTCATCAGCGACTTCGACGTCACCGAGCGGATGCTCGCCTACTTCATCCAGAAGGTCCACGAGCGGTACGCGCGGATCCCGCGGCCGCGGGTGCTGGTCGGAATCCCCTCGGGCGTCACGGAGGTGGAGAAGCGCGCCGTGCGGGACGCCACGGTGAACGCGGGAGCTCGGTGGGCCAGGCTCATCGAGGAACCGATGGCCGCGGCGATCGGCGCCGGGCTGCCGGTCATGGAGCCGTCCGGAAGCCTGGTGGTCGACATTGGCGGCGGCACCACGGAGGTGGCGGTCATCAGCCTGGGCGGGATCGTGGTGTCGCACAGCATCCGCGTCGGCGGGGACGAGATGGACGGCGACATCGTCGCGTTCGCGCGGCGGCAGTACAACCTGCTGATGGGCGAGCGGACCGCGGAGGAGATCAAGATCGCGGCAGGGTCGGCGTATCCGGGGGAGCGTATCGGCCGCACGGTCACGTTCCGCGGCCGAGACCTCCTCACGGGGCTGCCGCGCAGCGTGGAGGTCAGTGGCGACCAGGTTCGGGAGGCGCTGGAGCCGTCACTGGCCCAGATCATGGATGCCATCAGGCGCACGATCGAGGAGACCCCGCCCGAGCTCGTCGCCGATCTCATGGACCAGGGCATCGTGCTGGCCGGCGGTGGCGCACTGCTGCCGGGGCTCGACCGTCGCGTCGCGGAGGCGACGCAGATGCCGGTCCACATCGCCGACGACCCGCTCACCTGCGTCGTGCGGGGTGCCACTCGCGTGCTCGAGGAGCTCGACACCCTGGACAGGGTGCTGGTGAGTGAGCAGCTCACGCGTCCGCCACGCTGAGGCGCCCGGGCATGCTTCGACGGGGACGCCAGGGCCGCCGACCGCGTCCGAACGCCGCGGGCGTGTGGTGGTTCGCCGCCTTCACCGTCGCCAGCCTGCTCATGCTGCTGGCGAGCTCGACCGAGCCTGTGCGCAGCGTGCAGCGGGCCGCGAGCCAGTTCCTGGATCCGGCGCGGCAGGTCGTGGGCGCGGCGGGGCAGGCGGTGAGCGACACCATTGCCGCGCTGGGGGAGATCGGCTCGCTGCGGAGCCAGAACGAGGAGCTGCGTACGCGCCTTGCAGGCGCCGAGCAGCGACTCGCGGAGCTCACCGAGGCCACCCGGGAGAACGAGCGGCTGCGCGACCTGCTGGGCATCACCCGGCGACTCGACATGGAGCTGCTGCCCGTCCGAGTGACCGGCCGCGAGCCCTCCAACTTTGTCTGGGAGGTCACCGTCGACGCAGGCACCACTGACGGGGTGCAGGTGGGCATGCCGGTGGTCGGCAGCGCCAACGGAGCCGGCGCGCTGGTCGGGACCGTCGTGGACGCCGCGCCCGAGGCGGCGCGCGTGCGCTTCATCGTCGACACCCGCAGCGTGGTGGCGGCACTCGACCAGGAGAGCCGGGCGCTCGGCGAGATCCGTGGACAGGCCGGCGGCCAGCTCACCTTCGCCAACGTGCCGCTCACCGAGCCGCTCGCCGTTGGCGACACCGTGGTGAGCGCCGGGATCAGCGTGGCCGACGACGCGAGCCGCTATCCCGCCGGTCTGCTCATCGGCCGCATCCAGGCCGTGGAGCCGGACGCGAATGCCGTGACGCAGACAGGGTTCGTGCGGCCGGCCCTCAATCCTTCCGAGCTCGAGCGCCTGCTCATTGTGCTCGACTTCGAGCAGGGCTGAGGCGGTCAGGACAGCCTCCTCGGCTAGAATGGCGCCGCCCTTAGGAGATCACATGTCCGAGCGTGCGAACGTGCGCATTCATCCGACCGCCGAGGTCTCGCCGGAGGCGGTCATCGGTCCCGGATCGAGCATCTGGAACCAGGCCCAGGTACGGGAGCGCGCGCGTATCGGGTCCGCCTGCAGCATCGGCAAGAACGCATATGTCGACGTGGGCGTCGTCCTCGGCGATAACGTGAAGGTGCAGAACAACGTGAGCATCTACCGCGGGGTCACCGTGGACGACGGGGTGTTCATCGGCCCACACGTGTGCTTCACGAATGACCTCACGCCCCGTGCCGTCAACGTCGACGGAACGCCCAAGACCGATGCGGACTGGGAGGTGCGCCCGATCCGTGTGCGGACTGGCGCGGCCCTCGGAGCCAACTCGACGATCCTGCCCGGCGTCACGATCGGTCGCTGGGCAATGGTCGGTTCCGGAAGCGTCGTGACACGCGACGTGGCCGACCATGAGCTCGTGGTCGGCAACCCCGCGCGCCGGGTCGGCGGGGCCTGTGCCTGCGGTCAGCCGCTGCGCGACGCTGAGGACGGCATCGGCTTTTCGGGCGCGTGTCCGCGCTGCGGCACGCAGTTCCCGCCGGAGGGGGATGGCCGGTGAAGGTGCTGACCGTGGTCGGCGCGCGACCGCAGTTCATCAAGGCCGCTCCCGTCAGCCGCGTCCTGCGTGCCAATCACGTGGAGATCCTGGTGCATACGGGTCAGCACTACGACGAGGCCATGAGCGCGGGCTTCTTCCGGGACCTGGAGATCCCGGAGCCAGACGTGAACCTCGGTGTCGGCAGCGGCTCGCACGGCGCCATGACCGGCGAGATGCTCGAGGGCCTCGAGCGTGTCATCGCCGACCGCGTGCCGGACGGCGTCCTCGTCTACGGCGACACGAACTCCACGCTGGCAGGCGCGCTCGCGGCGGCCAAGATCGTCTACCCCGACGGCACGCGGCCGTGGCTGGCGCACGTGGAGGCCGGGCTGCGGTCCTTCAACCGCCGCATGCCTGAGGAGCGCAATAGGATCGTCACCGATCACCTCTCCGATCTGTGCCTGGCCCCGACCGACGCCGCCGTTCGCAATCTCGAGCACGAAGGCCTGGGCCAACGCACCGAGAACGTCGGCGACGTCATGGTCGACGTCCACCGTTGGGCGCTGGAGCGCGCCGGTGATCGTCTCCCCGCCGTCGCCCGTGAGAACGATCGGTACGTGCTCCTCACGCTCCATCGGGCCGAGAACGTGGACGAGTCGGTCAGCCTCGCGCGATTGGCTCAGGCGCTGCGTATCGATCTGCCGGTCATCTTCCCGGTACACCCACGGACGCGAGCCATGCTCTCCGCAGGCGGCCTTGACCTGCCGCCGAACGTCGTCACCATCGATCCGGTCGGCTACCTGGAGATGGTTGCGCTCGAGGCATCCGCCTACGCGATCGCGACCGATTCGGGCGGCGTGCAGAAGGAGGCCTACCTGAGCGGCGTGCCCTGCATCACGCTGCGCAGCGAGACGGAGTGGGTGGAGACCGTCGACGCAGGCTGGAACCGGGTCGTGGGAGCCGCCCCTGGCCAGCTGGCTGCCGCCCTGGCCGATGTTGAGTTCATGAGCCGCGAGCGGCCCCGGCCGGATCTGTTCGGAGACGGCCGCGCGGCCGGTCGCGTCGTCGCCTCGCTTGAGCGCCTGACTTCTCGACTGCACGCACCGGCCGAGACCGCCGAGGCACGCGCATCGTGATACCGATGGCGCGACCGCAGCTCGGCACCGAGGAGAAAGAGCTGGTGTGGGCCGTGATGGACTCTGGCTCGCTGGCCCAGGGGCCACGCGTCCGAGAGTTCGAGGAGCAGTTCGCCGCGCTGATCGGCACCGAGCACGCGGTCGCGACCAGCTCGGGCACCACGGCGCTGCACCTCGCATTGCTCGGATACGGGATCGGCCCCGGCGACGAGGTGATCACCGTGCCGTTCACCTTCATCGCGAGCGCCAACAGCGTGCTCTACACCGGCGCCCGGCCGGTGTTCGTTGACATCGACGAGCGCGACTTCACCATGGATCCCGCGCTCGTGGAGGCCGCCATCACCCCGCGGACGCGGGCGATCATGCCGGTCAGCCTCTACGGCCAGCCCGCGCGGATGGTCGAGCTCGCGGAGATCGCGGCCCGCCGCGGCCTCGAGCTCATCGAGGACGCCTGCCAGAGCCACGGCGCGGCCATAGGCGAGCGTCGCAGCGGGACGTGGGGCGTGGGGACCTTCAGCTTCTATCCAACCAAGAACATGACCACCGGCGAGGGCGGCATCCTCACCACCGATGACGGCGAGCTGGCGGAGCGCATGCGCCTGTTGCGCGAGCATGGCATGAAGGTCCGCTACCACCACGACATCGTGGGCTACAACTTCCGGATGACCGACATCGCCGCCGCGATCGGCCTGGGACAGATCGGCAAGCTGGCCGGGTACAACCAACGTCGGCGCGAGATCGCCGCGCGCTACGACGCCGAGCTGCGCGGGGTCGTGACGCCCTTCGTGCGCGCCGACGTGACGCACGTCTACCACCAGTACACGGTCCGGGTGCGGGCCAGGGATGCGTTCGCGGAGGCGCTGAGGTCGCGGGGCGTGGGGAGCGCCATCTACTACCCGATCCCGGTTCATCGCCAGACGCCGTTCGTGGCTCTCGGCTACGGCGGCGAGTCCTATCCGGTCACCGACCGGCTCACCGAGGAGGTCCTCTCGATCCCGGTCCACCCGTCGCTCAGCGATGACGAGGTGGCGACCGTCATCGGCGCGGTCAACGACACCGCGGCTGAGCTCGGCGCCCACGAGCCGGAGACAGAGCCGGAGCCGGGGCGGAGCGTTCCATGACCGGTGCCGGCGGACGTCCGTTGCGCGCAGGCGTCGTCGGGCTGGGCATGATGGGCCGCAACCACGTGCGCGTGTACGAGACGGCGATCGAGGGCGTGGAGCTGGTTGCCGTCGCCGATCCGGACCCGGCCGCCCTCGCGGCAACCACCCTGGGCCGCGACGTCCGCGGCTACGAGGACGCGGAGCGCATGTTCGCGGAGGAGGAGCTGGACCTGGTGAGCGTCGTGGCGCCCACCAGCCTGCATCTGCCGGTGGCCCTTGCCGCATTGCGCGGCGGAGCCAATGTGCTCGTGGAGAAGCCGATCGCCGCCACCCGCGAGGAGGCGCTCGAGATGATCGCCGCCGCCAAGGCTGCGGGACGGATGCTCACCGTGGGCCACATCGAGCGTTTCAACCCGGCCATTCGAGAGCTGCGCCGTTGCCTCGCGGCCGGTGAGCTCGGCCGCATCTTCCAGATCAGCGCCACCCGGCTCGGCCCCTTCCCTGCCCGCATCCGTGACGTGGGCGTTGTCGTTGACCTCGCCCCCCACGATCTCGACGTCATGCGCTACCTGGTCGGCTCTGAGCCGATCCGGCTCTACGGCGAGACCGAGCGGCGGATTCACACGGAGCATGAGGACCTCTTCACCGGGATCATGAAGTTCGCGAACGGCGTCATCGGCGTCCTGGACATCAACTGGCTGACGCCGACCAAGAAGCGGACGCTCACCGTCACCGGCGAGCGTGGCATGTACGTCGTGGACTACATCACCCAGGACCTCGTCTTCTATGCCAATCCGGACGCCCTTGACACCTGGGTCAACCCCGACGCTGCGGACGATGGTGCGGCTGTTGCGTCGGTCTCGGAAGGGGAGATGACCCGGCGGGTCATTCATCGCCGTGAGCCGCTGGCGGTCGAGCTGGAGGAGTTCGCGCGCGCCGTCCGAGATGGCGGACCGCCTCCGGTCGATCCCCGAGACGCGATGATCGCGCTTCTGCTCGCACGCAAGATGGTGGAATCGGCGAGCACCGGGCTGGTGGTCTCGGGGGCGGCCCTGGAGGCCGCCCTGTCATGAGGATCGCGGTCGTGGGCCTCGGGCACATCGGTCTCCCGCTCGCGGTGCAGTACGCATCGCGAGGCCACGAGGTCGTTGGCGTCGACATCGACCGCACGGTCGTGGACGCCATCAACGCCGGCACGTCGCCGCACCTCGACGAGCAGGCACTCATCGACCGGGTGCCTGAGCTCGTGGCCGCCCGCCGGCTGCGAGCCGTTACCTGGGAGAGCCCCGATGGCGTCAGGGAGGCGGAGGTGCTGGTGGTCATCGTGCCCGTGGTCGTGGACGCCGAGCGGAAAATCGACTTCGGGCCCATCGACGCCGCAACCCGCGACATCGCGAAGAACCTCGGGTCGGGTGCGCTGGTGATCTACGAGACCACATTGCCGGTCGGGACCACGCGCACTCGCTTCGGGCCCGCACTGGCGCAGGGGAGCGGCCTGGAGCTCGACCGCGATCTCTTCCTGGCCTTCAGCCCCGAGCGCGTCCTGGTGGGGCGCATCTTCGAGGATCTGCGCCGCTACCCGAAGATCGTGGGCGGTACGAGCGCCGAGAGCACACGTCGTGCGGCCGACTTCTACGAAGCGGTCCTGGATCCGGGCACGGAGGTCATGGCCGTCACGAACGCCGAGGCGGCCGAGATGACCAAGCTTGCCGAGACCACCTACCGCGACGTGAACATCGCCTACGCCAACGAGCTGGCGCGCTACGCGGCGCGGCACGAGATCGACATCAGCGAGGTCATCGGCGCCGCGAACACCCAGCCATACAGCCACATCCACCAGCCTGGCCTGGGGGTCGGCGGGCACTGCATTCCGGTGTATCCGCACTTCCTGTTCAACGACGACCCCGAGCTGCGCATCCCGCCGCTCGCCCGAGAGATCAACGAGGAGATGGGCGCCTTCGCGGTGCAGGCCATCGAGGAGCGCATCGGACCGCTGAACGGGGTCTCCGTGCTGGTGCTGGGGATCGCCTACCGCGCAGATGTCCGAGAGGACGCGTTCAGCAGCGCCTTCCGCCTTCGTGACGAGCTCCTTGCCGCCGGAGCCGGGGTGTTCGGCCACGATCCGTATTTCGACGCCGATCACCTGCGTGCGGCAGGCTTCGAGCCCTACGACCTCAGCGCGCCCGGACCGATACGCGTGGCGGTGCTGCAGGCGGCGCACGCCGCGTACAGCGAGCTCGATCCTGTGAGTCTGCCGGGCCTCGAGCTGTTCGTCGACGGCCGCAACGCGCTCGACCGCGGCGAGTTCGAGCGGCGGGGGATCGCCTATGTCGGCATCGGCCACTGACGCCGCAGCAGCGCCGCCCGCGGTCGGCCTCGCGGCCGGGCGCGGCGTGTGGGTCATCCTCCCGACGTACGACGAGCGCGAGAACCTGGAGCCGATGGTGGCCGCGATCCTCAAGGCCCTGCCGGAAGCATCCCTGCTGGTGGTCGACGACGCGTCGCCGGACGGGACGGGACAGATCGCCGACACAATCGCCGCGACCGAGAGTCGCGTGGCGGTCCTGCATCGGTCCACCAGGGAGGGGCTCGGCGCAGCCTACCGAGAGGCATTCGGTTGGGTGCTCGCCCGGGAGGACGCGCGGGCCGTGGTCCAGATGGACTGCGACTTCAGCCACGACCCCCGCGACCTTCCACGCCTCCTCGCACCGTTGATGCGCGACGCGGACGTCGTGCTCGGGACGCGCTACATGCGCGGCGGGGGCACCGTCGGCTGGCCGTGGCAGCGACGCCTCGTGAGCCGCGGCGGAACGCTCTTCGCGCGGACAGTGCTCGGTCTGCCCTACCGCGACCTTACCGGTGGATTCAAAGCCTGGCGGCGCGAGATCCTGCAGGTGATCCGTCTGCGCGAGACCTCCGGCTCCGGCTACGCCTTTCAGATCGAGACGACGTGGTGGGCGCACCGCCGTGGAGCGAGGATCGCCCAGTTGCCGATCATCTTCCGGGAGCGGACTGCCGGTTCGTCCAAAATGAGCGGCGGCATCGTGCACGAGGCACTGCTGTTGGTGCTTGGACTGCGCACCCGGGCGATGCTGCGCGCCCTCCTGCGCCGCGATGCGCGATGATCTGAGCGTATGACCGACACTATTCTTCCCTCACCGAGCCGATGAGCTTTCGAACGCGGCCTGTCCTCGACCGAAAGCATCGGCCGCGTTGGCAGGACGAGCTGCGTACGCAGCAGCTGACGGTAGTGGCCTTCGCGGTCGCCATCGCGCTGGCCGTGGGCATCTTCGGGGCCGCCGCCTGGAATGGCTATTGGGATGCGCACTTCCGGCCCGTCGCCGCGGTGGCCGGCACGACGTTCGACCGTTCGGACCTGACCCAGCGCGAGGGGATCATCGCCGCGGAGACCATCGCGGAGCTCACCGAGCTCCAGTCCCAGCTTGGGGGTGGCCCCCGCGATCAGCTTCTTCAGCAGCAGATCGACAGTCTGAGCCTCCGCCTCTCCAGCCTGCCCACCACCGCGACCAGCTCCCTCGTGGACGCCGCGGTCCTGGGTTCGCGTGCGGAGGAGTTTGGCGTCAGCGTCAGCGATGAGGAGCTGGACGCCGGTGTCGCGGAGCGTCACGCCCTGCCGGAGCGCGTGGCCGCGCGGATGATCCTCGTGCGGGCGCTGCCATTGACCGCCGAGTCGGATGCCGAGCCGACGGAGGAGGAGCAGGAGGCTGCCCGCGCCGCCGCAGAGGAAGCCAGGCAGCGCATCGAGGACGGCGAGGAGTTCAGCCTTGTCGCGGCTGAGGTCAGCGACGACCCCACCGGACCCAACGGGGGCGTGCTGGGTTGGTTCGAGGCAGATGACCCTGCCTACGACGAATACTTCGACGCGCTGGCCGAGGCCGAGGTCGGCGACATCGTCGGCCCGGTGGACACCGAGGACGGTGCGGCCGTGCTGGAGCTCATCCAACGCCGTGAGGCAACTTCCGAAGGCATCCTGCGCGAGGTCCTGGAGGAGCAGCGCATCGACGACGCCGCGTATCGCGAGTACGTTCGGGGCGAGCTGCTGGTCGGGGCCTTTCGCGCGCACTTTGCCGATGAGGTCGTCACATCACCCGCCCCCCAGCGGCGCGTGGCGCAGATCATCATCGCGCCGGTCACGGGTGATCCCGTTCCGCAGGAGCGCGCGCGGCACGTGCTGATCAGTCCGCTTCCCGATGCGAGCGACCCGGCCGATGCGACCGAGGAGCAGTTTGCCGCGGCGCTCACCGAGGCGGAGGAGGTGCGCGAGCTGCTGGATAAGGACGACGCGGATTGGTTCACGATTGCCGAAGAGCGGAGCGCCGATACGGGCTCCGGAGCTCGGGGCGGCGACCTTGGCTGGTACGACCCCGCGCAGTCGCCATATGTCGCCGAGTTCGCGGAGGCGCTCGAGGGGCTCGAGGTCGGGGAGCTGAGCGAGCCGGTGCGCACCCAGTTCGGCTACCACCTCATCCAGAAGACCGGCGAGCGCGAGAGCCCGGCCGCTCTGGCCGCCGAGCTTGTGGAGCAGCTGCGCAGCGACCCGGAGACCTTCGCCGACGCGGCGTCGCGCCTGAGCGATGACCCCGACACGGCGCGAGAGGAAGGCGAGCTGGGGTGGGTGGCGCCTTACCAGCTGGACCCGCGAGTCGAGGAGGTCGTCTTCGCCCTTGACGAGGTCGACGAGATCAGCGACGTGCTGGATCTCGGGCCGGAAGGGATCAGCATCTACAAGCTCCTGGAGTCGAGCGAGAGTCGCGAGATCGAGGCGGATCGGCTTGCTGACATCCAGGACACCGGCTTCGAACGCTGGCTGACCGATGAGGTCCGCACGGCGGTGCCGACCTGGGTCGACCCACAGTTCGCCTCGGCGGCCGCCTGATCCGGTGACCGCGGGCGCCGGCCGTGTGGATCGGCTCCTGGCGGCTGCCGGCATCGATCCCGGCGATGGTGTCCAGGTGGTCCTCGGCTCACGCCTTGCGGCCGTGGCGTTCGATCCGTCGCTGCCCCTGGTGCTGCTCGCCGGCGAAGCCCCGACGGGGAGCGCGGCCTCGTTGCCCGGGCGGCATGCGCGCCACGGGCCCCATGCGGTGCTCCGCACGCTCTACCCCGGCGCGCATCAGCTGCAGCGCATGCCGGATCGGTCAGCGCATGCCCTCCAGGGGCTCGACGACGACTCCCTCGCGGCCCACGACTGGGTGGTGCCGGCGTTGAACGCCATCGACAACCTGGCGAGCCCGCACGGCATGGCCGCGATCTCGGCGCGGCTGCGCGCCACGGACGGCTGTCCATGGGATCGCCGGCAGACGCACCTGACGCTGCGGCCGTATCTGCTCGAGGAGGCGTATGAGACCCTCGAGGCCATCGAGCACGGCACGCCGACAGACCTTGCCGAGGAGCTCGGAGATCTGCTGCTGCAGGTGATCCTCCACGCCCAGCTCGCCGCGGAGGAGGGAGCGTTCGACCTGACCGATGTGTATCGGTCCATTGGCGGCAAGATCGTGCGGCGTCACCCGCACGTGTTCGAGGGCCTCGTCGTGGACGGCGTGGATGGCGTGCTCAGCAACTGGGAGACGATCAAGGCCGGGGAGCGAGCCGAGCGCGGCAGGAAGGACGAGGGCGCATTCGGCGGCATCGCGCGAACGCTCCCCGCGCT
>Ga0136611_10003459_pt1 | contig 11055 bp, 8 predicted proteins | sample AntDrymUQ2232306_2_FD_106645 | JGI IMG/M metagenome (GOLD analysis project Ga0136611, IMG submission 106645) | Polar desert sand microbial communities from Dry Valleys, Antarctica - metaG UQ223 (23.06) | ecosystem: Environmental > Terrestrial > Soil > Desert | place: Antarctica: Dry Valley... | reverse complement strand
TATACGATGTACCGTCAATCGTTGATCCAGAACCCACGCTGAGTTACGACGTATACGCTGGCGGCGAAGTCGATGGTTGGATAACCCTTCAGGCCGCTGCCGGTGAAGAGAACCTTCGCCTAGTTTACGAACCCGCCTTCTCATTCACAGCCGATCCGCGCTACTTTGCCATCCAATAGTGCTGCATATTGCGCCGTTCCAGAACACAATCTGGTGCGGCGCACCGCGCCTTTGCACTGTCAATCGTGCTACAGTCCCGCCGCCTGGAGGGGAGTGGTTCATGACGGACGGCGTACACGCGCGAGCAGGGATCGAGATTGGTGGGACGTTTACCGACCTGATCTGGCTGCGGCCGGACGGGTCGCTCGGTTTCGCGAAGGTGCATTCGACGCCGGATGCGCCGGAACGGGCGGCGCTTGCGGCGCTTGAGCGAGCGGGGATCGACCTGGCGGCATTGCCGGAACTGGTCCATGGCTCGACGGTCGCGACCAACGCCGTCCTGACCCGGCGCGGAGCACGGACGGCCTTCATCACAACAAAGGGCTTCCGCGACATCCTTGAGCTACAGCGGCACGACCGCTGGGGCAACATCTACGATGTCTTCTACCGCAAGCCGCAGCCGCTCGTCCCGCGTGACCTCGCCTTTGAGGTGACCGAACGGCTCGACGCTGACGGCGCTGTCGTCACGGCCTTGGATAAGGCCAGCGTCCGGGCGGCGCTCGATGCAGCGCTGGCGGCGGACGTGGAATCGGTCGCCGTCTCGTTGCTGCACGCTTGGAAGAACCCGGACCATGAGCGTCGGCTGGCGGAGATCGCCGCCGCGCACGCCCCGAACCTTCCAGTTACCCTCTCCAGCGATGTCTTGCCCGAGTTCCGCGAGTACGAGCGTTCCAGCACGGTTGTCATGAGCGCCTACGTCCGGCCAGTCATGGAGCGCTACCTCGGCGGGTTGCTGCGCTCATTGGAGGAGCGCGGCTTCCCCGGCAGCCTCTCGGTCATGCAGTCGAGCGGCGGTGTCCTGCCCGCCGAAGCCGCCGGACGACAGGCGATCCGGACGCTGCTCTCCGGCCCGGCTGCCGGGGTCATCGGCGCGGCGACGATCGCGCGCCGCGCCGGTCTCGACGATGTCATCACGATCGACATGGGTGGCACCAGCACCGATGTCGCGCTCCTGCGGGATGGCCAACCACTGCTGACACGGGAATCGAAGATCGACCAGCTCCCGCTCGGCGTGCCGATGATCGACATCACGACCGTCGGCGCGGGTGGCGGCTCAATCGCGCGTGTCGATAGCGGCGGGCTGCTCGATGTCGGGCCAGGCAGTGCTGGCGCCGATCCTGGCCCAGCCTGCTACGGTCGTGGCGGTAGGCAACCGACTGTCACCGACGCGAATGTCGTCCTCGGCCTGCTGCGTCCGGAGCACTTTCTCGGCGGCGAGATACGGCTGGAGCTGGACCAGGCACGAGCAGCGGTTGCATCCCTCGGCCTCACGATGGACCCGCGGGATGCAGCCGCCCAGATCGTCCGCGTTGTCGACGCCAACATGACCCAGGCGATCCGGCTCGTCTCGACCGAACGGGGAATCGATCCAGCCGGTTACACACTCGTTCCCTACGGCGGAGCCGGGCCGCTGCATGCCTGCCGCCTGGCCGAAGCGCTCGGGATGCTCCGCGTCCTCGTTCCACCCTTTCCCGGCCTGACCAGCGCCTACGGCCTGCTCGTCGCTGACCTGATCGTCGATGTCGCCCAGACCGATATCCTCAGCGATCCTGATGGACAGGCGATTGAAACACGCTTCACCACGCTGGATGAACGGCTCCGAACCGCGATCCGCGAACAGGGGCTGCCAACTGACGGCTGGTCGGTCGAAGCGTCGATCGACATGCGCTACAACGGCCAGGCCTATGAGTTGGTTGTCCCGATCGAACGCCCAGTCTCCGATATCGCCGTCGCCACCGAACGCTTCCATAACCTGCACGGCTTGCGCTATGGTGTCGCCCGCCCGAACGACGCCGTCCAGGCCGTCACCTGGCGGCTGCGCGCCAGCCGCCCCGTCCCCGACCTGCTGCTCCCGCGTCCTCCAGCCGCCGGACAGCCGGTCTCCGAACAGGCAGAAGTCACACTCGAAGACGGCCCGGCCACGGTCCCGTTCTACGACCGCGCGACCCTGCCGATTGACTACTCTGCGACCGGCCCCTGTGTCATCGAAGAGCCGACTGCGACCACATTCGTCCCCGTTGGCTGGACATTCACGGTTGATGAACAGGGTTGCCTCGCCGTGACGCGAAATGCGTGATGCGGACGCCCTCGAAAGGAAACAACACAACGTGGAACCCACCGATACTCAGCACTCATCACCCAGCACTCAGCACTACTCCATCACCGGCGACCGCGTCGCGCTCGGTCCGATCGAGCGCGAGACACTGCCGCTGTTCTACCGCTGGTTCAACGATTTCGACCTGCTACGGACAGCCGGCATCGGCGACGGGCCGTGGACGATGGAACGGGTCGAGGCGTGGTGCAAACGCTTCGAGAGCGGACCCGAGGAAGCCTGGTTCATGATCTACGAGCGTGAGACGGGCCAGCCAATCGGCTCGGCTGGCCTGCGCGACATCGACGAGCGCCACGGCACAGGTGAGTACGCCATCTCAATCGGCGAGGTATCGGCGCGTGGCAAAGGCTACGGCACCGAAGCTACCAGTCTGATGCTCGACTACGCCTTCACCCCGCGCGGACTTCACAGCGTCCTCCTCGATGTCGCGGAATACAACCCCGGCGGTATCGGTGCCTACGCGAAGGCGGGCTTCAAAGAGATCGGACGTCGTCACGAGGCGGATGTCATGGGCGGAAAGCGCTGGGACATCGTCTACATGCAGGCACTGGCGAGCGAGTTCGAGAGTCCGGTCCTGGCGGCGGTCTTCGCGCCCGATGTGGCGAAGGTGAGAGACGCACAATGAGTGACGTGATCGAACGTCCGGTCATCAACATCACCGGCGAACGGATCGCGCTCGGCCCGCTACGCCGTGACCTGATCCCGCTCCACTACCGCTGGTTCAACGACTTCGCGACGGATCGCACCCAGGGCGATCTCCCCGGCCCGCGCACCATCGAGCGAGCGACCGGCTGGTACGAGCGCAACGCGACGAGCGACGACGCCATCTGGTTCGTGGTCTACGAGATCGCAACCATGCAACCAATCGGCATGACCTGGCTGTCTGACGTCGACCACGAGAACGGCACCGCCTACTTCGCGATCTCGCTCGGCGAACCGGACGCTCGTGGCAAGGGCTATGGCACCGAGACGACCCGGCTGATGCTCGACTTCGCCTTCAACCGGCTCGGCCTCCACAACGTCGCCCTGGATGTCTTCTCCAACAACCCCGCCGGCATCCGCGCCTATCAGAAGGCCGGCTTCACCGAATACGGCCGCATCCGCGAGGCGTATGTCATGGGAGGCCGTCGTTGGGACAGCATCCTGATGGAGGTGCTAGCGCCGTAACGGAACGTGGGGCGCGAGAAAAGGGAAGACCAGTCCCCCTGTCGTCCAGAGCCGCAGCGAAGGACCTCTCCGCGCTAGCCTCCTGAAGCGTCAAGACCGGGGAGGTCCTTCGCTGCGGCTCTGGACGACAGGGGGACTGGTCTTCCCTTTTCTCGCGCCCCGTTACGCTAGGAGTGATCGGGCGTTAAACACCATAGACACCGTTAGACGGGTCGGATGATCGGGCGGAGTCATCTTGGCAAGGTCGCGGTCTGGAACCGAGTGCAGCCAAAGCGTCGCGCCCGATGACGTGACCGATGACGTGACCGATGACGAGGCAATCGTCGCGGCTGCGAGGCGCGACCCACGTGCGTTCGATGCGCTCTACAGCCGCTACGTCGGGCCAGTCTACCGCTACTGCCATGTCCGGCTCGGCAACCGCGAGGCCGCCGAGGACGCGACCAGCGCCGTCTTCCTGAAGGCGCTGGCGGGGCTGGACGGCTATCGTCCGGGGAATTTCCCGGCCTGGCTTTTCCGGATTGCCGCTAATGTCGTTACTGACGCGCGGCGACAGGGTTCGCGACGTCCAACCGTCCCGTTCGAGACATTCCCTGACCCGCCCGATCCTGATCCATCACCAGACGAACTGCTGCTGGAGCGCGACCGTGGTGAACGGCTGGGGAAAGCGCTGGCGATGTTGCCAGACGACCAGCGCGCCGCGATTGAGCTGCAACTGGCAGGCTGGCCGGGCGAGCAGATCGCAACCGCGCTCAACCGCAGCCCCGAGGCGGTCAGGATGCTGCGCCATCGTGCCGTCACTCGCCTGCGCGACATCCTCGCCGATGATCGACCCACTGGAGGCCCACGATGACCGGCACGAACCGCGACCGGCAAGCCGAACTGCTGGACGACTTCTGGAACGCGCTCCGTCTGGATGAGACATCCCCGCCACCCGCCGCACTCGACACCTCCTCAGCTGGCATCGTCCGCGAACTGGAACGCGACCTGCATCCAGACGAACCGGACGCCAGATTTGTTGCCACCCTTCGTGCACAACTCCGTCCAGCCCCAGCAACCGCCATCCTCGTCAATGGCGTGTCACCCGCGCTGCCAGCGGCATTGACGGCCATGCCAATCCCGACGACAGAACCGGCCCGGACGGATACCGGGCAGCGACGCGGAGGGTTCGGACGTGAGATCCTGACGTTTGCAGCGGCTTCACTGGCCATCGTCTTCGTTGGAACCGCCCTCGTGCTCCTGTTTCGCGACCGCGACCCGGCAGGCACCCCCGCGACGGAGGCGATCCAACCTGCCGCACTTCCACCTGCCGAGCCGATCTACCAGGTCGCGTTCTCCGCCTACGAGGAGGATGGCACCGGCAAGCAACTGCTGTTGGCAAACGCCGGCGGCTCCGGCAATGTTCCGCTGACAGGTGCGACTGACACGGCGTACGTTGGCATGTCCAACTGGTCGCCAGACGGTCGCTTTCTGGCATACATCGGAGGCGACGGCGACTCGCGAATCCAGATTCTCGATGTCGTCACCGGCGAACAACGAGTGCTGGCAGGCACCCGGAGCATCTTCTGGCCGCGTTGGTCGCCGGACGGGACGACGGTTGCGTTCATGGGCCTGGATGTCGATGGCGCGCCAGACCTGTTCACGGTCGGTGCCAACGGAGGCGAGCCGCACAACCTGACGAACAGCCCTGCCCAGGAGCTCATGCCGGTCTGGTCGCCCGACGGCTCAATGATCGCGTTTTCGTCCGACGACAACGGAAATACCGACATCTACGTCATTTATCGTGACGGTAGCGACCTCCGCAACGTCAGCAACCAGCAAGGCGACGAGTTCGGCCCAAGTTGGTCACCGGACGGGACACGGATCGCCTTCAATACTCACCCGGCTGGTAACGCGGAAATTTTCGTCGCCGACCTGACAACCAGCACTGTAACCAACATCACCAACTCGCCTGAGGACGAGCTGTACGCGGTCTGGTCGCCGGACGGAAGCACGATCGCCTACACGCGCAGCGCAGCAGACGATGAGGAGGGCCGCACGAATCTCTGGCTGATGGACGCCGACGGAACCAACCGTCGCGAACTCATTCCTGACGACACCTACGCCACCGTTTACGCCACCTGGTCGCCCGACAGCGAGCGGATCGCCGCCACGCTGCAACCATTCGAGCGGCGCGATACCGTCCACTGGTCACTGGTCGCCATCGACCGCGACGGTGGTGAGCCGCGCGTACTCTCCGACCGCGCCGCCGAGCTCGACATCCCGGCCTGGCGTCCCGGCACGAACGCTGAGGTGACGACGACCATGCCGCGGCCGGAAGCAACGCCAACGTCCGCTCAGCGCGACGCGCCAACTGTTTCCAGCGCGGCAGCCAACACGCTCACCGGCGAGGTGCTGATCGGACTGCGATCCGATGGCGGCGAGAATCGCTTGCATATCATGTCGGCGGACGGTACGCAGTCGCGACAACTCATTCCCGAGGGGACGCTCCACGGCCAGCAGACGGAAGGAGTCTGGTCACCGGATGGGAATCACGTCGCCTTCACCGTCTGGAACGAAAGTTCATCAGATATTTACGTCGTCAGGACGGACGGCAGCGATCTGAGGCAACTGGATCCAACCGTGCTCGGAACTCCGAGACCAAACTGGACGTGGTCGCGGAACGGACCAGCCTGGTCACCGGACGGCCAGAGGATCGCCTTTTCGAGCAATCAGGCTGGCGATCGCGGAGGGCAGGACATCTACGTCGTCAACGCAGATGGATCGAACCTCCAGCGTCTCACGGACGGCGAGTTATGGGAATCGGGGCCACGCTGGTCACCCGACGGTTCGATGATCACCTATGAGGTGATTGGAGGCAGCGGCGATCACTACGGCAACGTCTACGTCATGAACGCCGATGGCAGCGGCCAGCGACGGCTCGTTGAGACGCTCGGAGCAGCCGATCCAAACTGGTCCCCGGACGGCGCATGGATCGCGTACAGTGATGGCCGCTTTGGCAGCGCGGTCCACATCGTCAGCGTTGACGGAACGCAGAAGCGTGACCTGTCAGGGCCGATGACGATGGCGCGCTGGCCGCGCTGGTCGCCTGACGGCTCGAAGATCGCCTGGAGCGCCCACGATGAGGGCGGATCGCTGGACGGCATCCTCGTCCTCGACATGACCACCGGTGACACCCGCCTCGTCAGCAGCGCGACCGGCAGGCTCGAATGGTCACCCGATGGCGAATGGCTGCTCGTCGCGATGCCCGGGATCGACGCGACAGGCAACCCAACGAACACTGGCGGACTCTATGTCGTGAGACTTGAGGACGAGTCCACAATGCTCCTCCAGGAGCGTTATGTCGATGAATATGACACTATGCTCGACTGGCGGCAAGCCAGTCCTTAGCCGACTGGACATCCTCGCGGGTCAGGCCGTGGCCGGTCGGCTGCCAGGTGAGGCTGACATCGGCGCCATAGCCCTTCAGTAGTTCGGCAAGGCGGGTAACGTTGTCAATGGGAACGATCGGGTCTAACTGACCAGCTCCGAGGTAGACTGGCATGCCAGTCAGATCAGGCGGATTGTCCGGCTCAAGCGGCACCATCGGGCGCAGCAGCACGGCCGCAGCCAATGTGCCGGGGCGCAACAGTAACATGCTCGACGCGATGTTCGCCCCGTTCGAGTAGCCAACGGCGATCACGTTGCCAGCGTCGAAGCCGTACTGTCCAGACGCTGCGCCAACGAAGTCAGCCAGTTCGTGGGTTCGAGCGATGAGATCGTCGATATCGAAGACGCCTTCGGCCAGCCGCCGGAAAAAGCGCGCCGCGCCGTTCTCGGACACGTTTCCGCGTGGCGAGAGGACTGACACGCCCGGCCAGAGCAGCGACCCGAGGCTCAGCAGGTCGCTCTCGTTCCCTCCGGTTCCGTGCAGCAGCAAGAGCGTCGGTAATGCCGTCCCGGCCTCGCCGGGAACCCAGCGATGGACGAATCCCAGGTCGTCACTCACGCGCGCACTCCTTCCGGCAGGACAATCTTCGGCAGCGTATCCTCGATCAGCCGCCGTTGCGCCTCGTAACGCGGCGGCAACTTGAGCGACGTGCCAAGCTCCTCCTGCGACTCATCGATCGTGAAGCCCGGCGTATCAGTCGCGATCTCGAACAGCACACCGCCCGGCTCGCGGAAGTAGATCGAATTGAAGTATTGCCGGTCCTGGACAGCCGTGACGTCCGGCGCGACCGGCAGCAGTTTCTCCCGCCAGGCGAGCTGCTGGTCGTCATCCGCCGTCCGCCAGGCGACGTGATGGACCGTCCCGGCTGACACGACGCCGGACCAGAAGCCGCGCACCGACCTGACATCCGCATACTGGTGATTGCTCGTGTAACGCTGGACATCCTCCCGCTCACCGCCTGCCTCGAATCCAAGCACGTCGCTCAGGAACCGCGTCGTCGGCCCGGCTGGGTCTTCCCACAGCGTAACACCGGCCACGCCGCGAATCTGATGCTCAACTGGCACCGGCCCACGCTCCCACGGCGCTTGCAGGATCGCCGACTCATCTGTCACCAATTCCAACCACAGCCCGTCCGGGTCCTTGAACGACAGCGCCCGTGTCTCGCCACGGACAACCGGCCCGTCGTAGACGATGCCAGCCGCCAGCAAGCGATCAATCCAGTAGCCCAGCGAAGCTGGCACGATCGCCAGTGCCGTCACCGCTGTCTGACCCGCCCCCTGTCGGCCACCGCGCGCACCGGGGAACGGGAAGAAGGTCAGGATCGTCCCCGGCGACCCCAGCCCGTCACCATAGTAGAAGTGATACACGTTCGGAGCGTCGAAATTCACCGTCAGCTTGACCAGCCGCAGACCAAGCAGGCTCGTGTAAAAGTCCAGGTTACGCTGCGGATCGCTCGCGATCATCGTCACATGATGCATGCCGGAAAGTCTCGTTTCCAATGGGTGCCTCCATGCGGTACGTTGCCCTCTGATGCAGAGAACGGCGGGTTATGTCTAATATATCGAACCTGTCTAACGCTGAAAATCTTCCCACTTTTCAAGTGACGACCAGTCCCCCTGTCGTCCAGAGCCGCAGCGAAGGACCTATCCTCGTTCGGCTACTTGCGCGTTACGGCGGAGAGGTCCTTCGCTGCGGCTCTGGACGACAGGGGGACTGGTCGTCACTCGCCGTGCGCTGGACTCGTCAACATCAATGTGGTGGACTGCTCGGGACGACAGGGGGCGGGCGGCCTATTCCTATTGCTGAGTCTGCGTTCGTCTGGATTGCGGTGACTGACGATTCAGGATGATAGCGGGTTAGACCAGCGCGGGAGCCGCGCGGCATGCACCAGCCCGTGAACGGGCGGCATCGAGCACCGGGGCGAGGCGACGGATGCCTTCGTCGATCAGGGACGGCGGCACGGCTGAGAAGCAGAAGCGCAACTCGTGGCGACCAGATCCGTCGCAACTGGTTGGGTAGAAGACATCACCAGGGACGAAGACAACACCTGCGTCCGTCGCGGCGTCCAATAGCTCGCGGGTGTCGATCTCGTGTCCCACGCGGCACCACAGATAGAGGCCACCATCGACTGGCGCGAAGCTGAACGTCCCCGGTGGCAAGTGGCGGCGCATGGCAGCGATCAGCGCATCGTGCCGCTGCCGGTGTGCGACCCGTAGCGTCGCCATGTGCTCGTCGTAGCCACGGCTGGCAAGGAACTCGGCGACGAGGAGTTGTTCCAGGCTCGGGCTGGCGACATCGATCCGCTGCTTGACCAGCGCGAGTTGATCGACGATCGCCTCGGCTGCGGTCAGCCATCCCAGCCGCAGCCCACCGGCGATCGTCTTCGAGAAGGTGTTCACCTGGATGACGAGCTGATGCTGATCGAGCTGCCGCAGCGACAGCGGCGGCGGCGTGCTGAACCAGGTGTCGCGGTAGAGATCGTCCTCGACCACCGGCAGCCGGTAGCGGACGGCCAGGTCGAGCAGGTCGCGCCGCTCATGCAGGTCGAGCGTCCGGCCCGTTGGGTTGTGGAACGTCGGGTTGGTGTAGAGCAGCTTCGGTCGGTAGCGCAGGAGCAGGTCTTCCAGCTCATTGGGATCGGCCCGCTCAATATCCCAGCCAACGATCGTTGCGCCCGCCGCCCGGAAGACCTGGATCGCGCCCAGGTAGCCGGGCCGGTCCATGATGACGGTGTCACCGGGATCAAGCAGACAGCGTGCGATCAGGTCCAGCCCTTGCTGGGCGCCATTCACGATCAGCACCTGCTCTGGCCCGACGCCAGCCCGCGCGGCGATCGCCCGTCGCAGCCTCGGCTGTCCTTCGGTCGGCCCAAGCCCGAGTGCCGCGTGCGCGCCGCGACTGAGGACACGGTCGGCCAGTTGCCGGAAGGTGTCGATCGGGAACAGATCGAGCGCTCCGGCCCCGGTCGCGAGCGAGATGACAGCCCGGTCGGACCCGTGGCGCGCCAACGTCCGCAGCGAGCCATCCAACGTCCGTTGCGCACCGAGCGCCACCTTGCCACGCCAGGCAAATGGCGCTCCACTCTCAGCCGGTCCAGCGCAGACGAACGTCCCCCGCCCAACATGGCCACGCACCAGCCCGCGCGACTCCAGCTCGCGATAGGCGCTCACCGCCGTCGTCCGGCTGATGCCGAGTTGCAGCGCCAGGTCGCGCTCGGAGGGCAGCCGCGCACCCGGCAGCAAATCGCCAGTGCCGATCAGCCAGGCAAGCGACTCCGCCAGTTGCTGGTAGATCGCCGTCTTGCCATCCCGCTCGATTGTCAGTCCTGCCAGTGCCGATTCCATACAGGCCATTATCGTCGAATGGCAGCGCTGCGAAAGGGCCACCTTCCGAATGGATATCGCGAGAAGTGGCGCGATCTGAATAATGGACTGGTGGGTCGATGTACTAACCAGTTTATTCAGCTTGACTGGTTAGAGGAACTGTGAGAACATCTAACCGGTGTAGCGGCGATTGCAGGGTAGGATGTGATGACCGTCAGCACACATACAGTTCCCGAAGCCACGGCGGAGAGGGACGGGCAGGCGCACCGTCTGCAGATTCGCAGGGGCTTTCTAGCGATGATGCCGCTCTGGCCAGGTGTCGTGTCATCCGGCATCGCCTATGCGATTCTGGCACGCACGAGCGGCTACAGCGCGCTCGAGACACAGGCGATGTCATTGTTCGTCTACGCTGGTAGCGCCCAGTTGGCGATGGTGACGCTCTATGCGGGCGGCGCTGGTGCCGTCTCGATCGTCGTGACAGCGTTGATCCTGAACCTGCGCCACATCCTCTACGGCCTCTCGGTCGATCGCCAGATGGAACGCGACGAACGGCCACGCCGCTCGATCCTGGCGTTCTTCCTGACCGACGAGTCGTACGGCGTCACAACCCGCGAGTGGCTGGCTGGCCGGGGCAGCGGCGCATTCCTGCTCGGAAGCGGCTTGAGCCTCTACAGCGTCTTCGCGCTCTCGACGCTGGCCGGCATCCTGTTCGGTTCTCTCGTGCCAGATGTCGAACGGAGCGGGATCGACTTCATCTTTCCGCTCTCGTTCATGGCCCTGCTGCTGCCGCTCCTGCGCTCGCGCCT
>Ga0136611_10003458_pt1 | contig 11056 bp, 8 predicted proteins | sample AntDrymUQ2232306_2_FD_106645 | JGI IMG/M metagenome (GOLD analysis project Ga0136611, IMG submission 106645) | Polar desert sand microbial communities from Dry Valleys, Antarctica - metaG UQ223 (23.06) | ecosystem: Environmental > Terrestrial > Soil > Desert | place: Antarctica: Dry Valley... | reverse complement strand
GGTGTCCGCCATCCACCTGCTCCTCGACACGCTCTTCCCGCAAACCTGGAAGGCGAAACCGACCAACCCGCGCTACGACCGTCCGCCCGACACCGTGTTCCTCCGCAATGAGGTCGAAAAGCTCGTCATGGCCGCCGATCCCGATTCGGTTGCAACGAGCCACGTCCTCGCACTGAGCCCTCAATCCAGTATGGATCGCCTCTTCCCATTCTTGGAAGCCGCCGCGAACGGTCGGTTGGCCCCCGCCCTGGTGGAGCTCGAACATCTGGTCGAAGCGGGCGAAGAGCTGGCGAAAGTGTCAGCCCAGATGGCCCAGCAGGCCGAATTGTCAGCGCTGCTCGACGCCGCTCCGGGAAAAGACCCGGTCACGATCGGGCGCGATCTCGGTCTCCCCAATCCGAACCGAATGATCGGTCTCGCCAAGAGTCGGCGATCCGGCCACCGCTCTCCATCAATCGTCATGGACGCCTTGAACGCGGACCGAGGCCTCAAACGCGGGCGCCTGCGCCGACCTGAGGACGCCCTCTATGCCCACCTGCTCGCGCCCGCGGCGACCAATCCAAACGCCGACGGCGGCACCTAAATGCCGCCGCCACTGAAGATTTACCTGCCCCGCCAGCGGGGACTCCTAGGCGGTGGGGGCCGTGCTCGTCCCCGTGGCCGCAGCCAGCTGGTTGTACCGCGCCATCAAGCGGGACTTGCGCCGGGCCGCGTTGTTCTTGTGGATGATGCCCTTGCCCGCCGCCCGGTCGAGCATGCTGATCGCCGCCTGCACCGCATCGGTCGAGGTCAGCTGCTCGCCATCGGCGATCGCCTCCCGCGCCTTTCGAACAAAGGTCTTCGCCGCCGAGCGATACGACTGGTTCCGCAAACGCCGCCGCTCGCCGACGCGGATCCGCTTCAATGCCGACTTCGAGTTTGCCAAGATCGACCGCCTCTCTGCTTTCCCCAAACGCGCGACACCCGTACCGGAATTCAATACGAAGCGAACCAGCGCGACTACGATAACCAGTCAACTCTACCAAAGATAGCGCGAACGCTCAAGGTGCCCTCCATTTCCACCTTGCTGGCCCGAATCGCGGGAGAGCGACAGTGCCCATTCCCGCCGCTCCCCTGCGGTCATCGCCGGCGAGGGCGGCAGTGAACTCCGAGCAGCGGGCTGATGTTCCTCGCGCTTGGCCGACCTGGCCGTCGTCACCGGGCATCCCCCTCTCTCTCCACGAGTGGCGGGTAGAAGCCGGGCCCCGGTCGACGATCCTGCGCAACACCGTCATTGTCGCCGGTGCCTTCGTCGGCAGCCGACTCCTCGGCCTGGCGCGCGATGTCGTGATCGCCAACCGCTTCGGCACGAGCGGCGAAACAAGCGCCTACGTGGCCGCCTTTCGCATCCCCGACCTGCTCTTCCTCGTCGTCATGGCCGGCTCCTTCGGTTCCGCCTTTATCCCGGTCTTCTCCCGTTTTCTGGTGCGCGACGAAGAAGACCGCGCCTGGGACCTCGCCTCCGCCGTCATCAACGCCGCACTCCTCGCGGTGACCATGGGCGCCGCCCTGACGTTCGTCTTCGCCGGCCCCATCGTTCGCGGCATCGTCGCCCCTCGCCTCTCTGCCGAATACCAAGCCTTAACGATTGACCTCATGCGATTGCTGCTCCTTTCGCCCGTGCTGCTGGGGCTCGGCATCGCCGCGAAAGGGATCTTGGAGGCCCGCGATCGCTTCTTGCTGCCGGCGCTCGCGCCACTCGTCTACAACCTGGCGATCATCGTGGCGGCGATCGCGCTGACCCCGTCGCTCGGCATCCACGGCCTCGCCGTCGGCGTCGTCATGGGGGCGGCTGGCCATGCCGCGATTCAGGTGCCGGGTTTGGTCCGGGCTGGCATGCGCTATCGCCCCATCTTCTCGCCCAGAACGCCGGGCTTGGCCGAAGTTTGGCGCCTCTTGCTGCCCCGCGTCATCGGCCAAGCCGCCTTCCAGGTCAACTTTATCGTCGTCACCAGTCTCGCCTCCGGTCTCGGCAACGACGACATCGCCGCGCTGAACTACGCCTGGCAACTCCTGATGCTGCCCCACGGCGTGCTCGCCCTGTCGATCTCGACCGTGATCTTCCCGACGATGGCCCGCCTCTTCGGCGAAGGTCGCCACGACGAGTTGCGGGCCACCTTCGGCCGGGCACTGAGACCCCTCCTGCTCCTGAGCCTGCCCGCCGCCGTGGGACTCTTCGTTTTCCGCCAAGCGATCGTCCAAACGATCTTCCAGAGCGGCGCTTTCTCCGCCGCTTCGACCGCGCTCGTCGTCGCCCCGCTCGCCATCTTCGCCGTCGGCCTCGTCTCCTACGCCCTCGTCGAAATCCTGACCCGGGCCTTCTACGCTATGCACGACACAAAGACGCCGGTCATCGCCGGCGTCGCCACGATCGCCCTCAACATCGTCGTCGGCTGGCTCAGCGTCGACCGCTTCGGCTTGGCCGGGCTCGCCTTCGGCCTGACCTTCTCGACGACCATCGAAGGGATCATCCTACTCGCGGTCCTCGGTCGCCGCCTTGGTGCCCCTCCCCGCTCCGCCTGGCGCTGGCTGACCCGGGTCGTCGCGGCCACGACCGCGATGGGCGTCGTCGCCACGTTCCTCGCTCCCCGCATCACGATGGCGACGGAACCAGGGATCGCTCCCCGCTTCGCCCAACTCCTCCTCTTCGCCAGCGCCCTCGCCGTCATCGGCGCCAGCTACCTCGTCGCCGGCCAACTATTGCGGCTCCCCGAGATCGATCAAGCCGCCCGTCAGATTCGCGACCGTCTTGTTGGCGGGCGTCGATTTCTGAGCCGCGGCCGCACCGAGTAGTGTTTCCAGCCACCGAGGAGGAACGGGTCGTCACTGTTGGCGGGCGAAGCCAACGTGTTCCGGGGTGGCTCGTACCGCAGCCTCCGTCGAGCGCGGGGCGGCGAGCCGGTCCCGTCAATCCAACCGCTGGCTCCCGCGATTCCTGACCAGGTTGGACCTTGCTCGGTCCGATGATCCCAACCCAGGTCGTCGGCTATACTCCCCGGTATGCAGACTATCGACCGCTCCCTCCCATTCAAGTCGAGCCAAGAGGGGACCGACCAACGCTCGTTCGCCCTCTCGCACATCCGCAATTTCTCGATCATTGCCCACATCGACCATGGCAAATCGACCCTCGCCGACCGATTGCTGGAACGAACCAGCACGATTACCCAGCGGGAGATGATGGACCAGCTCCTCGACTCGATGGATCTCGAGCGGGAGAAGGGGATCACCATCAAAGCCCGCGCCGTGCGGATGGCCTACCAAGCCAAGGACGGCCAAACCTACGAATTGAACCTGATCGATACCCCCGGCCACGTCGACTTCTCCTATGAAGTGAGCCGCTCCCTCGCCGCCTGCGAAGGCGCCCTGCTCGTCGTCGACGCCGCCCAGGGGATCGAAGCGCAGACGATGGCGAACGTCTACCTGGCCATGGATCAAGAGCTCGCCCTCGTCGCCGTTGTCAACAAGATCGACCTGCCCAGCGCCGATCCGCAAAAGGTGGCGCACGAGGTTGGGCAATTTATCGGCTTGCTCGATGAGGAGATCGTCTTCGCCTCCGCCAAAACCGGGATCGGCGTCGAAGAAATCCTGGAAGCCATCGTCGCCAAGATGCCCCCCCCCCGCGGCGACACGGAAGCTCCCACCCGGGCCCTGATCTTCGATTCCCACTACGACGCCTTCAAGGGAGTGATCGCCTACGTCAAGGTGGTCGACGGCCGGATCGGCGCCAACGATAAAGTCCGCCTGATGGCCAACGGCAAGGAATGCGACCTCCTCGAAGTCGGCTTCTTCGCCCCCATGATGCGAACCGTGCCCGAGTTGCTGACCGGCGAAGTCGGCTACCTGGCGACCGGCCTGAAGACGGTCAAGGATGTCCAGGTTGGCGACACCGTGACCTTGGTCGCGCGTCCCGCGACGGAAGCGCTCCCCGGCTATCAACCGGTCAAGCCGATGGTCTTCGCCGGTCTCTATCCGACCGATGGTGAGGACTATCCACTCCTCCGAGATGCCCTGGAACGGCTCAAACTGAACGATGCCTCGCTCGTCTACGAACCCGAATCGTCGGCCGCGCTCGGCTTCGGCTTTCGCTGCGGCTTCCTCGGCCTGCTGCACATGGAGATCATCCAGGAGCGACTGGAGCGCGAATACGACCTCGATCTGCTCGCCACCGCGCCCAGCGTCGCCTACGAGGTCGTCCTCCACGGCGGGCGCACGCTGATTATCAATAACCCCTCCGAACTCCCGTCACCAGGTGAGAGCGACGAAATCCGTGAGCCCTGGATGGACATCTCGATCATCACCCCGTCACGCTACATCGGGGCGATCATGGAACTGGTCACGAGTCGGCGCGGTATTTACGAGGAAATCGTTTACCTCGATGAGGACCGCGCGCAACTCAAATTCGAAGTGCCGCTCGGCGAACTGATCGTCGATTTCTACGACCAACTCAAGAGCCGGACCCAGGGGTACGCCTCGCTCGACTACAGCTTCAACGAGATGCGCGCTTCCGATCTGGTCAAGCTCGACCTGCTGGTCAACAACCAGCCGGTCGACGCCCTCTCGCTGATCGTCCACCGCGAGGAAGCCTACGGTCGTGGTCGCGAGCTCGTGCAAGCCTTGCGCGGTCTGATTCCGCGCCAGATGTTCGACGTTCCCGTGCAAGCCTCGATCGGCAGCCGGATCATCGCCCGCGAGACGATCCGGGCCATGCGCAAGAACGTTCTCGCCAAGTGCTACGGCGGGGACATCTCGCGCAAGCGGAAGCTGCTCGAAAAGCAGAAAGAAGGCAAGTCGCGGATGAAGCAGGTTGGCAGTGTCGAGATCCCGCAAGAGGCGTTCATGGCTGTCCTCAGCCTCGGCGGCTCAGACAAAGCCGCCGCCGGTCGCGGCTAGACCCGATGCCAGGATCGATCACCGTCATCGGGCTCGGCCCGGGTGACCCCGACCTCCGTACCCTAGCCGCCGCGCGCGCTCTTGCCGAGGCCGAGACGATTGTCCTCCGCACCGGCATTCATCCCGGTCTTGCCGACCTCACCGCCGATCCCCGCGTCACCACCTGCGATGACCTCTACGAACAGGCGGACGACTTTTCCAACGTCTATTCGGCGATTGCCGACCGCGTGTTGGCCACCGCCCGCCACGCCACCGGTGCGGTCGTCTTCGCCGTTCCCGGCCACTCCCGCTTCGGAGAAGCGAGCCTTAGCCTGATCGAAGCCCGAGCCGCCGCCGAAGGCATTCCGTGTACCGTCCAAGATGCTGTCAGCGCCCTGGACGTGGTGGTCAATGCCCTGGCCCTCGATCCATTCCTTAACGGTCTCCAAATTGTCGACGCCCTCGACCTCCTGGCGATCGCCGACCGCGAGCCCTTCGCCGGCGGTGCCCTGCCGCTCGATCCTGCCAGGCCCTGTATCGTCGGTCAACTCTACGCGACCCACGTCGCCATTGGCGTGAAACTGGCGCTTGGCCGTCTTTATCCGGACGACCATGTCGTGACGATCGTGCACGCCGCCGGTATTCCGGGGGAGGAACGGCTGGAGACGATCCCGTTGCACGCGCTCGATCGCGCGGCCGTCGATCATCTGACGACCCTCTCCATCCCGGCGCTGCCCTCCCTCGCCGCCCTCCGCTCCCCCTTGACCTTGCAGCGGATCATCGCTCGCCTCCGCGCCCCAGGCGGCTGCCCTTGGGACCGGGAACAAACCCACGCCTCGATCCGCGGCGCGGTGATCGAAGAAGCCTACGAGACGGTCGACGCGATCGACACGGGCGACCTCGAAAACCTCACCGAAGAACTTGGCGATCTCGTCCTACAAGCGGTGCTCCACGCCCAAATCGCCGAGGAGGCGGGCGACTTCACCCTGGAAGATGTCTTCGAGACCGTCAGTCGGAAGCTCCTCCGTCGGCATCCTCACGTCTTCGGCGAGATCCGGGCCGAAACCGCCGACGATGTCGTTGCCACTTGGGACGCCGTCAAGGCCCAGGAGCGGGCGGACCGGGCCGACTCGCTGGAAGCCCCTGCGCACCCCCTCGACCGCCTCCCTCGGTCGATGCCGGCCCTGCACCAGGCTATCGAACTCCTCGGCCCCCGTTTGGCTGCCGGCCTCCGGGGCAACGAGGACGATGATCCCGCGGTCCTGGCCGTAGGGGAGCGGCTCCTGAGCGAGGTAGACGCCGCGATTACTGGCGGCATCGACCCAGAGCAAGCGCTCCGGGCCGCCCTCCGCCACCGCTTCTCGCCATTGGTCACCGCCCGATAGGGTAGGATGCCAGCCACCGGTCGCGCGGGTTCGGGAGCCGACGGGCGTCACCTGCTTGACCATCGTCCGCCTCTGGTCGTTCGACCGTCAGGCATCAATTTCGCCCGACTCGGTCGACTTCATTCTGGGCAATAGGCACGAGGAGAATTATTGGCGTGAGCGAAGACCGCACCTACGACGTCGATCCCGCCGTCACCGACAAGATGACCTGTGGCTCCCTCCGGCTTGAAGAGAGCGGTCAGCGTGTCACGTTGAACGGGTGGGTCCATCGCCGCCGCGACATGGGTGGCCTAATCTTCATTGATCTCCGTGATCGCTACGGCATCACCCAGATCGTCTGCAACCCGGAGTCGGCCCCGGCGGCGCACGCGACCGCCGAGAGCGTGCGGAACGAATACGTCCTGCGCGTCGAAGGCACGGTCCAGCCCCGACCAGAAGGGACCGAAAACCCCAAGCTGCCAACCGGGCAGATCGAGGTCGCGGCCGATGCCGTCACGCTGCTCAACGCCGCCAAGACACCCCCGTTCGACATAAACCAGCCCGGCGAGGTCGATGAAGCCGTTCGCCTCCGCTACCGCTACCTCGACCTGCGTCGGCCGCGGATGCAGCGCAACCTGCTCCTCCGCCACGTGATCGTCAAGCAAATGCGCGATTTCCTCAGCGACCGCGGCTTCGTGGAGGTCGAAACGCCGAATTTGATCAAGAGCTCGCCGGAAGGTGCTCGCGACTTTTTGGTCCCCAGCAGCTCCTTTCCCGGAGCTTTCTATGCTCTCCCCCAATCCCCCCAGCAGCTGAAGCAGTTGCTGATGGTCAGCGGCCTCGATCGCTACTACCAAGTCGCCCGCTGTTTCCGCGACGAAGCCCAGCGCGCCGACCGCCAACTCGAGTTCACGCAGCTCGACATTGAGATGTCGTTCATCGAACCGAACGACGTGATGGGCCTGATCGAGCAACTCTACGTCGAACTCACGGAGCGCTTTTCAAGCAAGCGGATCCCCCGGCGGCCATTCCCCCGCCTCACCTACAAGGAGGCGATGGACCGCTACGGCAACGACCGCCCCGATCTCCGTTTCGGGTTGGAGCTGCGCGACCTCTCCGACGCCTTCCGCCGCACCTCCTTTCAAGCATTCGCGACCACCCTCGCCGCTGGCGGCCAAGTCAAGGCGATCATCGCCCCAGGCTGCGCCGATTACACCCGACGCCAGGTGGACGAGCTGACGGAGATCGCCAAACGGGCCGGCGCCAAAGGACTCGCTACCGTTGCGATCCGGGCCGACGAGATCCGCTCCCCGATCGCCAAGTTCCTCTCGCCGGAAGAAACGGAATCACTCACCACCGGACTCGGTGCCGTCGTCGGCGACCTCGTCCTGGCGGTGGCCGACCAGCCAGGTGTGGTTGCTAAAGCCCTTTCGGCTCTGCGCGAGGAGCTCGGCGCTCGCCTCGCCCTGGCCGATCCGCAAGAGCTCGCCTATTGCTGGGTCCACCCGTTCCCGCTCCTCGAATGGCGGGAGGAAGAGCAGCGCTGGGACGCCACTCACAACCCATTCTCCGGCTTCATGGAGGAGGACGCATCGCTCCTCGAAAGCGATCCCGGCGCGGTCCGGGGAAAGCAGTACGATCTCGTCGCCAACGGCAACGAGCTCGGCGGGGGCAGCATCCGGAACCATCGCCGCGCTGACCAGGAGCGACTGTTCCGTCTCATGGGCTATTCCGCCGAGGACATGCGCGCCCGCTTCGGCGCCCTCCTCGACGCTCTCGACTTCGGCGCCCCCCCCCACGGCGGGATCGCCATGGGGATCGACCGCTTCGTGATGCTGCTCGCCGATGAAGCATCGATCCGCGACGTGATCGCCTTCCCCAAGAACCAACGCGGTCTCGACCCGATGTTCGAAGCCCCCGATCTGATCGAGCCCAACCAGCTCGCCGAAGTCCACCTCACCCTCGCCGCCGACCCCGCCTCCCTGTGGCAACGTGGCCCCGAAGAATCGACCTCATAAACCGGCCTGGGGTAATTGGGAGCGATCACCCCGGCCCCCTCGGCCATCGATCAGGCGAATCCGAGTTCCGCCAACGCCGCCCACGCCTCCGCTGTCTCGTCCCATGGCCTCTTTTTTCGACCCCAAATCATGCTCTCTTCGTGCCCCTTGCCCGCCAGCAACACACAATCCCCCGGCCGCGCCCAACCGAGCACCCGGCGAATAGCAGTCGCCCGATCTGCCTCCCGGACGAACGTCACACCCTCCTCACCGCCCGCCGCCTTGGCCCCGACCGCGATCTCATGAATGATGGCGTCGGCGTCCTCGAATCGCGGATCCTCGCTGGTCAGGACGGAAAAGTCGGCGAACCGGGTGGCCACCGCTCCCTGGACCGCCCGCTTCCCGGTGTCCCGTTCTCCCGCGCTGCCAAAGACAACCGCCAGCCGTCCCCCTGGATGGAGCCCTCGCAACAACCGGAGCACTTTCTCGAGCGCTTCCGGCGTGTGCGCGTAATCGACGACCACCGCGAACGGTTGACCCGCGGCAACGACTGCCATCCGCCCCGGCACCCCCGGCGCGGTTTGCAGCCCCTTGCTCACCGCCGCCAAATCGAGCCCACACGCCAACGCGGTGGCCGCCGCACAGAGCGCGTTGGCGACGTTGAATTCACCGAGCATCGGCAGCCGCACCGCCGCCCGCTCCCCCGTGCCTCGGGCCAGGGTGAACCGACTCCCCTCCCCGCTGACGACCAAATCCTCGGCCCAAAGATCGAGCTTCTCACCGCGCCAGCCATAGCGGACGATCTCCGCCCCCTTACCCCATTCCAACAGGGAGAGCGCCCCCGCATCGTCGGCATTGACGACCACGACCCCGCCGGTCTCCGCCACCCGCTCGACCAACAAGCCCTTTGCCCGTCGATAGGCGGCGAGCGAGCCGTGGAAATCGAGATGCTCGTGCGTCACGTTCGTCACGGCCGCGATCCGGAACGGGAGATGATCGAGGCGGTGCATTGCCAGTCCGTGCGACGTCGCCTCCAGCACGGCCCAGTCGCAGCCCGCCGTCACCATCGCCCGGAGGTTCCGCTGGATCTCGGTCGACTCCGGCGTGGTCTGTCGGCTGGCGTGGGCGACCACCGCGTCGCCAATCCGCACCGCCACCGTCCCGATCATGCCGGTCCGCAGCCCCGCTGATCGCAAGAGATGATCGATCAGGAACGCGGTCGTGGTCTTGCCGTCGGTCCCGGTAATCCCGAGACAAGGCACCTCCCGGGCGGGATCACCGAAGAATCGGGCGGCGACGAAGGAGAGCGCCGCTCGCGTGTCCGGCACCAAGACCTGAGCCACCGTCGTTTCGCTCAGGCGTTCCACGAGCAGGGCGCTGACTCCCCGAGCGATCGCCTCGGGGACGAAGGTGTGCCCATCGAAATCGCCGCCCCGCAGCGCCGCGAAGAGAAAACCCGGCTCGACCGACCTTGAGTCATACGACACATCTGTGACGATTGCATCGACATCGCCGAAGACCTGACCACCAGGAGGCAGGAGTTCGCCTAGGTGCCGCGTCGCCATAGTCGCCCCTAGCCACCCAGGCGTGTCGTACGCCGTGCCAGCATCGCCAGCGTCGGGTGGTAGCGGCGTTCGAGTGTCGGCGGGGCGGTGACGATCCGGCCGCCGAACCGAACCTTGAACTCGTAGAGCCCGCGCCAGTCCTCGCCGACCGTCCCCGCCACCCTGTCCCCTGCATCGACCTCCGTCCGCGGCGGGTCCAAGAGGGGGATTCCCCAGAGGTCGTAGGTCGCGCAGCCCTTTGTTCGCGCCCACCGCATCGCCTCGAACTGGGCCAAGAAACCGGCCCCGTGCGCCCGCCACCGGGTCGACGATGCCCCATACATATAGATCGCCTGCCGCCCAAAACGAGCGGCGATCACCCCCGCCACCGGCTGACCTTCGTTGATCGCGAAGATCAGCACCGCTTCCTCCCCAAACACGTTCAGAAAATCGGCGTAGTAGGCGGCGGAGTGGATACCGAAGAGATTGCGGCCAGCGGTGTCCCGCAGCATGTCGTAAAAGATTGCCAAGTTTTCAACCGTCGGGGCGGCATTCACCGCCGTCACCCCCCGCCGCAGCGCCAGCCGGATGTTGTATCGCGTCTTCTGGTGCATCTGCGCCAAGAGCGGCTCGTCCTCTAGGAGTGGCACGATCACCGTCCGCGCCGGTTGGATATGGTCCGGTCCACGCACGAACCCCGCTTTCGTATAGCGTCCTTGGAACGGCAGTGGGGAGTCGGGCTCGACGATCAAACTTACCGCGCGGTGAGCGCGACAAACGTCGTCGATTTCATCGAACAGACGCTTTCCGACACCAATCTCTGCCGAAGGAAGCATGGGGCCTCGGGGCAAATACCCGAGACTGACCGGTCCCCGATGCTTGAAGAGGATTTGCGCTAGACCGATCTCCGCCCCGTCCCGCACGGAGACCCGCTCCGCGATCCAGCCGTGGCGCTCTTTGAACGCCCCCCACCGCCAAGACTGCAGCAGGTGACCACCGCCAGCCGAGGCGGCGGCATCCCAAGCCGCTTCATCCAGGCCACTCCGGTCGCTCCCACGGTGGGGCGGACCAGCGGTCGACCACGGCCTCATAGGGCGGCCCGCAGCGGTGACAGCGTGAGCGTCGCCTCATCGAGCGCCTCTTCGATCAGCTCGCGATCACTCTCTCGGGCCTCGGCGCCCAGGCCACGCAGGGCGTTCGACGCCGCCTTACTCCCCAGGGCGCCGAGGCCGGCTATCGCCGC
>Ga0136611_10003457_pt1 | contig 11056 bp, 8 predicted proteins | sample AntDrymUQ2232306_2_FD_106645 | JGI IMG/M metagenome (GOLD analysis project Ga0136611, IMG submission 106645) | Polar desert sand microbial communities from Dry Valleys, Antarctica - metaG UQ223 (23.06) | ecosystem: Environmental > Terrestrial > Soil > Desert | place: Antarctica: Dry Valley... | reverse complement strand
TGCCGAGGCGGTGACCAACTACCTGCTGTACCACAACGCCAATACCCACTGGCTCTACCCCACGAGCGTCGAGACCGATGCGCTGCTCGACGCATCGCGCGCAGTGTTCGCCGACTTCTTCAACGCGTCGCCGGCCGACGTCTCGTTCGGCAACAACATGACGACCATCGCCTTCCACCTTGCCCGCGGGCTGGCTCGCGGCTGGCAGGTGGGGGACGAGATCGTCGTGACGGAGCTGGATCACCACGCCAACATCGCCCCATGGCGCGCCGTGGCGCAGGACCGGGGCCTGGTGCTGCGCACCGCGCGGCTGGACACCACCACCTTCCGCACCGACATGGATGACCTGGCACGGGTCGTCGGCCCGCGCACACGACTGGTAGCCATCGGCGCGGCGTCCAACGCGCTGGGCACGATCAGCGACGTTGCCGCGGCGTGCGCCCTGGCGCGCGAGGTCGGTGCGCTGAGCTTTGTCGACGCCGTGCATTACGCGCCGCACGCGCTGGTGGACGTACAGCACATCGGCTGCGACTTCCTGGCCTGTTCGTCGTACAAGTTCTACGGCCCGCACGCCGGCATCCTCTACGGGAAGTCGTCGCTGATCCAGTCGCTCGACCTGCCGAAGCTCGCCCCAGCGCCGGAGGCGGCCCCCGAGCGCCTCGAGACGGGCACGCAGAACCACGAGGGGATCGTGGGCGCGGCGGCGGCAGTCACCTGGCTCGCATCGCTCGCCGGCGAGCAGGGAACGCGTCGCGACCGGCTGGCGCGCACCCTCCACCTGCTGCATGCCCGCGGCGAGACATTGCTGGCGCAACTCTGGGACGGGCTCGGCGCCATCGACGGGGTGACGCTGTACGGTCCTCCCCCTGGCACGCCGCGCAGCCCGACGGTCTCGTTCACACTCGCCGGGCACTCGACCGACGATGTCGCGCGGCACCTGGTGTCCTGCGGCATCTACGCATCGAACGGCGACTTCTACGCCCAGACCGTGGCCGAGCGCCTCGGCCGCGGCACCGACGGCTTCGTCCGCGCCGGCGCCGCGTGCTACACCACCGCCGACGAGGTCGACCGCCTCCTCGACGGGGTGCGGGCGCTCGCCCGGCGGTAGCTCACTTCTTTCGCGACACCAGCGTCTTCTCCATGGCCGGCATGAACGTCTCGTACTTGCTGCCCGGCGCCCAGAGCACCCAACCGTCGTAGCCCGAGTCGTACACCGCGCGCTTCTGCTCGCGGATCTCGTTGGCGCCGTAGGCCGGCGCGCCAAGGGTAAAGGCCTGAAGCCAGGGTCGAACCGCCTCCACCTTCTTGATCCCCATCTTCTCGTTGCGCTTCCTCGCCTCGGTGATCGCGATCTTGATCGTCTCGTAGGGCTGCGCGTTGGGACGCTTGAGGCCGAACGAGCCCGGCGGGTAGTGCGAAGGATAGACCATGGGGAGCAGCACATCGGTGACCGGGGCCAGCTTCTCCCAGTGCTGCCCGATCTCCAACGGTCCGCCCACGGTCGTGACCAACCCGAAGATGTCGGCGGTCGACCGCGCGCCGACCTTGTCCAGCCGCTCGTCCGCCTCCTTCAGGAAGGCGGCGAGTGCGTCCGGCTTGCGCACGTTGTTCGCGTTGGCGAACACCTGGTTCGGCAGCGACTTGTACGGCTCGGGGAAGCGGATGTAGTCGAACTGGATCTCACTGAATCCCATCTTCGCCAGCTCGACGGCGACGCCGATGTTGTAGTCCCAGATCTGCCGGTCGTACGGGTTGACCCACGCCAGCCCCTTCTTGTCGCGCCACACGCCGCCATCCTCCTTCCGGATGGTGTGCGCCGGGTTCACGCGCGCCGCCACCGAGTCCTTGAACACGACGAGGCGGGCGATCGGCAGGATTTTATGGGACCGGAGCGTGTCGAGAAGAGCGGGCAGGTTGCGGATCGTGCCCGCCGTGCCGGCGTTCTTCGCCCACGCCGCGTTGCTCGTGGTGTAATTGAGGCCGAACTCGTCCTTGAGGTCGATCACGAGCGCATTGATCTCGGTGTCGTCGGCGTACTGGATCATGCGCCGCATCTCCTTGCTGCTCTGCGCCTTCCAGCGGTTGACGTAGAGCGCGCGCACGATCGGGAACTCCTTGTCCACGTCGATCGGGGTCGCCACGCGGACCGGCGCCGCGGGGGCGCCACTTCCCGTAGGTGAGGCGGCGGCGGGGGTCGCCCCCGGCGCGGGCTGGGCGGCAGCTCCTCCGGACGAATCACGCGCGACGGCTGGCGAGGCGGCCGACACGGTAGTCGAGTCGCCCGGTGTGCGCGCCGCACGGGCGTCGCCGCCGGCGCAAGCGGCAACGATCAGGACGACGAGCGGGAGCGCGGAGTTCACGAGCGAATGACGGGACAGGGCGGGCACGGGCGAGTCCGGGGTTGGGGATGACGCAATGTAGGGGTGCGGTGCCCCAGGACGTCGCACCTTTCGCGCCGGGAGCGGTCACACGCCGGGCGTTATATTCGACGACGATGTCCCTGCCTCGCGCCCTTGCCGGCCTCGCTGCCCTTCTCCTGACGATTGCCGGTTGCGCCCCCGACGCCGCCGACGTCGAGCACCGGGTTCCGGCGGCCGACTTCGTCATGGCCGCTGGCGACTCCGCCTTCTGGGTGACCAGCACTTCCGCCGGAATCACGGTGCGCGGCGCGCCCCTGGAGCTGGCCCAGGTGGACGGGCGATTCTACGAGCTCTACGTGGCGGACCATGACCGCTCCTACGAGGACGCTACCTTCGTGGGGCAACGCGTCTACCGGCGCGACCTCGTGAATGGCGACTCGACGCTGGTCTACGAGGATACCCTCGTGCCGCACCTCGCGCGGGCGTACGCGCGCCGGCATCCGGAGGACGTGCCCCTTCGCGGTGACGCGGAGACGAGCGAGGAGCCGCTCTGGACCGCGACCTCGACGCTCGACCTGACCGACATTCACGGACCCTTCGTTTCGTTCGAGTTGCACACCGACGTGGACCGGGATGATTCACCGCCATGGCACACGACGCGGCGCGGGGTGCTGGACCTCCGCGGGCGCGACCCGGTGCCCCTCGCCGCGGTCGCCGGGGCGGATGCCCCGGCCATCGAGCGTCGTCGCGCCCATGCGTTTCGCACGGCCGTCGACTCGGTGCGGGGCAACGCCAGCGAGCGGGGGATGCGGGCGGCGGCGGCGCTGGGCTTCTACCACCTGGACCCGGGCAGCTTCGCGCTGACCACCCTGGACGGCGCACCGGCGGTGGCCTACGCGCTGGTGGGCGCGGGCGACGGGGAGGCGGGCATGTTGCTCCCCCTGGCGCCTATCCCGATGCGGGAGCCGGCGTGGTGGGCCCAGGTGCTCCCGTCCCTCCCGGTCGGGTCGGCGAATGGGAGCCGCGACGTGTGGCGGCACCGCAGGTACGAGGTCGTGGTCCGCTACGACTCGACCGCGTCCACGGGCCGGCTGGCACTCCGCGACAGCACGTCGCGCGAGTGGCCCGTGACGCGCGTCCCCGCGCCGGCCAGCCGTGTCTTCTGGCTCGACAGCCCGGCGCTCGACCCTGCGGCGCGGACTGCGCTCGCCCGAGCCTTCGACGAGTCCACGCTCTACAACGACGCGCTGCGCACCGCGTCCACGGGGACCCGCCTGCGTCCGGTCCGCAGGCTCGCACGCCTCCGCCAGTGAGCACGACATCCGGACCGTGCACGGCGCGCGCGACGCAGCCGTGACACCGGGCGTCCCGGGGCGTCCATCGGACGTGACAGCTCCAGCGCGCCCCGGCGATACGCCCTCCACGCCCGACCTCTCGACACTTCGCTTCGCACCGGGGGATGTCGAGAGCGCCTTCATGCGCCATCCCTCCGCGTCCCTTCTGTACGACCCCGCCACCCGGCGGATCATCGTGGCCAATATCGCTGCCGAGGCGCTCTACGGGCGCACCCGTGACGCGCTGGCGACCATGACGCTCGATGACCTGCACCCGCCGGACCAGCATGAGCGCCTGCGTGCGGAGCTCGGCGAAATGGAGTGCACGTCCGAGACCCGCTGGCTGCGCACGGTCCAGTGGCGCCAGGACGGCGAGCGGCTGGAGGTCGAGTGGCTGACCCAGTCCATGGAGATCGATGGGCGCCCCGTGCGCCGTGCGGCACTGCGCGACGTCACGGGCCGCGAACGCGCCGAGGCGCTGTTCCGCGGCGTGGCCGAGCAATCGTTCACCGGCATCTACGTCCTCCAGGACAACCGGTTCGTCTATGCGAACCCGCGACTCGCCGACATGTTCGGCTACACCGTTGCGGAGCTGGTGGCGCATCCGGGTCCGCTCCGGACGCTGGAATCCGGCGATCGGGCGGAAGCACGGTTCACGCTCGAGGCGCGCCACCGCGACGGTCGCGCGATCGTCGTCGAGGTACACACATCCACCATCGTGCTTGGGGGACGCAACGCCTTGCTCGGGACCGTCCTCGACGTGACGGATCGTGTGGCCAGCGAGCGCGCCCTCGAGGCGAGCGAACGGCACTTCCGCGCCGCATTCGACCAGGCGATGACGGGGATGTCACTCACCGCGCCGGACGGCCGATGGCTGCGGGTGAATCCGGCGCTCTGCGAGATGCTCGGCTACTCGGCGGAGGAGATGACGGCGCTGTCGTTCCAGGAGATGACGCATCCGGAGGATCTGGGACGCAACCTCGCCCTCCGCGACGCCCTGTTTGCCGGCGACATTCCCGGCTACCGGATGGAGAAGCGCTTCGTGCACAGGGAGGGCGGGCTGGTGTGGGCCGCGCTCAACGTGTCGCTGATGCGGAGCGAGACGGGCGAGCCGCTGTACATGCTTGCGCAGATGACCGACATCACCGCCCGCAAGCGCGCCGAGCGGGCGCTGGACGAGAGCGAGACGCAGCTGCGGCATGCGCAGAAGATGGAGGCGGTCGGCCGGTTGGCGGGGGGCGTCGCCCACGACTTCAACAACCTGCTCACCGTCATCGGCAGCAACGCCGAGATGGGCGCGGAGCTGGCGCGCCAGGGTCGCGTGGCATCGGAGGAGTTTGCCGAGATCCGGTCGGCCGTCGAACGAGCCGCCGCACTGACGCGCCAGCTCCTCGCCTTCAGCCGCCGGCAGGTGCTGGCACCCGTTCCCCTGTCGCTCAACCTGCTGGTCGGGCACGCGGAGCGCATGCTTCGGCGCCTGATCGGGGAGGATGTCACACTCGAGACCAGCCTGGACGAGCGCGTTGGCCAGGTCGTGGCCGACCAGGGCCAGCTCGAGCAGGTGCTGATGAACCTCGTCGTCAATGCTCGCGATGCGATGCCGGAGGGGGGCCACGTCGTGATCACCACGACGCGCGAGCCCGATGACCAGGTGGCGCTGTCGGTGTCCGACACGGGCGTCGGCATGGACCCCGACATTCAGTTGCGCGCCTTCGAGCCCTTCTTCACGACGAAGGCGCCGGGCAAGGGGACCGGCCTCGGGCTGTCGACCGTCTACGGCATCGCGCAGCAATCCGGAGGTGACGTCGGCATTCGCAGCTTCCCGGGCACGGGCACCACGGTGACGCTTCGCCTGCCACATCACCGCGCGCCCGCCGCTGCCACGGAGGCTCCCACGCTCGCGTCCGAGCCGACGAGGGCCGATGGCGCTCGCGGCGAGACGATCCTGCTGGTTGAGGACGAGGCGGCAGTGCGAACGGTCGTCAGGCGCATCCTCTCGCGCGCCGGCTTCCAGGTGCTCGAGGCCGGGCATGGCGGCGAGGCGCTGAGCCACTGGGCAGCGCATCGGAACCAGATTGCCCTGGTGCTCACCGATGCGGTGATGCCCGTGATGGGGGGCCTCGAGCTGTCGACCCGACTCCGCGAGAGCGGTGGCGGGGTACCGGTGCTCTTCATGTCCGGCTACGCCGACGGCGAGCGCGGGGGAGAGATCCCCGTGGGTGCTGACCTCATCGGCAAGCCATTCACCGCCAGCGCGCTGGTTCAGCGCGTCGCCTCGCTCCTCGCCCACGCACCGACGCCCGCCGCCATGGCGCAGGGCTCTCACGCCAGCATTCTCGAGGGTTAGATTTGCTCATGCAGCTCTTCACCGTGGACCAGGCCAACCGCACCCTGCCGCTCGTCCGGCGGATCGTGGAGGACGTCGTGCGCGAGCACCGGCGGCGTAGCGAGAAGCTGGTGGAGCTGGACCTCCTGAACGGTGCCACCGCGGGCGCGTCAACCGGCGCGCGGGTCGTGACGCTCGAGCGGGAGATCCAGAAGCTCGGGCGAGAGATCGAGGGATTCACCCGCGAGCTGTCGGCGCTGGGCATCCAGCTCAAGGACCCGCGCATGGGCCTTATCGACTTCCCGACGAACCTCGACGGTCGACGCGTGCTGCTCTGCTGGCACCTCGGCGAGCCGTCGGTCCAGTTCTGGCACGACGAGCATACCGTTTTTGCGGGCCGCCAGCCGCTCGAGCCGTCGCTCGTGGGCTGAGTGGCCTACCCATCCCAGGACCTTCCATGAAAACGCATATGGCACCCGATGGAACCCGGTGGGGCGTGTCGATCCAGTCACCTGGATCCAGCAACGCGATGATCTTCTTCCGGCATCCGGATGGCGACACGTCGCGCCTCGACCGCTACAACTGGGTGATCAACACCGGCCCTGAAGCGCGCAGCGTGACGGCGCGGCTCGATCCGGCGACGGTGCTCGACCGGCTGGACCAGGCGCAGATCGCCCGCCTCTTCGGCCGGTCGAAGCCCGTGAGCCGCCAGGATCCGTTCGCCCAGGCGCAGGCACGGGCGCATGGGTAGTCGCAGGGGCCGAGCGACGGCTCAGCCCCGCGACGCCTCGCCTCACCCCTGCCGGTAAGGGATCTCCAGCTCGAGCCCGTCCTTCCCGACGATCGTCGGCTCGAACAGCTCGCGCGCCTCCTTCCCCAGGTCGCCCGCGTCCCGGGAGTAGCGCGCCGAGAAGTGCATCAGGAGCAGCGTCCCCACGCCCGCCGCCGCGGCAACGGCGGCGGCCTCGCGGGCGGTCGAGTGGCCCGTCTCCACGGCACGGGCAGCTTCCTCGTCGCCGAACGTCGCTTCGTGCACCAGCACGTCGGCGCCGCGTGCCGCATCGATCGTCGCCGCGCAGGGGCGCGTGTCCCCGGTGATCACGAGCTTCCGTCCCGGACGTGCCGATCCGACGAGCACCGACGGCTCGATCGCGCGCCCGTCGGGGAGGGTCACTGCGCGGCCGCGATGGATCTCGCCCCAGAGTGGCCCCTCGGGCACCCGTAGCTCGCGCGCCAGGTCGGGATTGAAGCGACCCTTCCGGTCATCCTCCACGAGCGCATACCCGATGGCGCGCGCCCCCCGGTGGTCCACGGCATACGGCACCACTGCGTAGTCCGTGCGTGCCAGCCGCTCGCCAGGCTCGAGCTCCGTGATCTCCACCGGGAAGGCCACCCGGTCCATCCCGAAGTCCTCGGCGCGCTTGAGCATGCGGGCCGCACCGCGGGGTCCCCAGAGCCGGAGCGCCTCCGTGCGCCCCTGCAGCGACATCGTGCGCATCAACCCGATCACGCCGATCACATGGTCGGCGTGGAAATGCGTGAAGAAGATGTCGGCCACCCCGAACGACACGCCGTAGCGCATCATCTGCCGTTGGGTGCCCTCGCCACAGTCGAACAGCAGCGTCTCGCCTTCGCGCACCACCGCAAGCGAGGCGACGTTGCGCTCGACGGTCGGACGTGATGCCGAGGTGCCGAGCAGGCGGATGGAGAGCGACATGGCGGAGCAATATAGGCCGCGTTCCGCCCTCCCTGCCCGGCGGCGCCGCTTCTTGCGTAGCACAGGGTCAGCGGCGGCCTGCGTCTCCGAGGCGGGCGGCAGTGCGTCGGAAACACGAGCGCAGCGCCGTACACCCGCGAGGTGGCAAACACATCGGTCCGCAGTTTGCACACTGATGGAGGTGTGCTGGCCCTCGCGGGCCGACGCGTACGGCGCACCCCGGGCGGATGGGGGGTGCCTGCACCGGGCGAGCGGCCCAACATTCCAGGAGGAGTAGTAATGGCGATCAGACCGAACGACGAGGAGCGCAGCTTCGGCGCCGACCGGGAACGGCAGCGCGAAGTCAGCAACGAGAGCGGGCGCTCCGCGCGCGGCTCGGCCGGCGAGACCGCCGGGCCAGGCGACACGGCATCGACGGCGCGGGATTCCGCGCGGGGCCGCAGCAACCGCGGCTTTGCCTCGATGGACCGGAGCAAGCAGCGCGAGATCGCCAGCAAGGGCGGTCGCGCGGCGCACCAGAAGGGGACGGCCCACGAGTTCGACTCCAGCGAGGCGCGAGCCGCTGGCCGCAAGGGTGGGGTCACCGTCAGCAAGAATCGCGAGCACATGGCCGCCATCGGCCGTCGTGGCGGCGAGGCACGCGGCGCGAACCGCGCGGCACGCCTCCAGCAGACGGGCGACTCGGCTGCGTCCGCGTCGGCCGGCAACGGCCAGGCGCCACGTTTCGCGGGCGACCGCGAGGTCGGCCTGTCCACTGAAGCCGCCCAGCCGCTCGGCAACAGCGGCGGCCAGGGCACGGCGCGCCAGAGTGGCAACTCGCTGGGTGGCGAGCGAAGCTCGCAGAACGCGCCCGAGCGCAACATCGAGCGCCCGTAGTCACGCGAACGGGCGATGGTGTGCAGGAGCGGGCCTCGAGCGATCGAGGCCCGCTTTCGTGTTCACGCCCGGATCCCGCCCGCGGACACGGTGCACTGCGCCCAGCGCGCATCGTCGATGTTCCCGCCGCTCACGATCGCCACGACCGGCCCGCGCGCCGACACCAGCGACCCTGCGCGGAGCGCCGCGACCGTTACGGCGCCCGAGCCCTCGACGCGCGAGTCATGTGCCTCCGCGAGCCACCCGATCGCCTCGGCGATCTGCGCCTCGGTCACCGTGAGCATCTCGTCGATCGCCACGCGGCCGATCGCGAACCCCTCGTCGTCGATCTGCCCCGCAAGACCGTCGGCCAGTGTCGGGGGCACCTCGACGTCCACCCGGCGCCCCGCGGCGAGCGAGCGCGCCATGGCGTCCGTCCGCTCGCTCTGCACGCCAACGATGTGCACCCCCGGCGCGCGAGCGCGCAGCAACGCCGCCATCCCGCCCACCAGTCCACCGCCCCCGACCGGCACCACGACCGTGCCGACATTCGGCAGGTCGTCGAGGATCTCGAGCGCCACGGTGCCCTGGCCAGCGAGGAGGGCCTCTCCCGCGCATGGATTCACGAAGCGGCGGCCCCGCTCGTGCGCAAACGCCTCGGCGGCATGATGCGCGGCATCGTAGTCGGCGTAACCGGCATCCACCTCGGCGCCGAGCGCCACGATCCCGTCGCGCTTGACCCCCGGCGCCGTGGAGGGCACGAACAACCGCGCGCGGATCCCCAGCGCCCTGGCCGCGTAGGCGACACCCAGGCCGTGATTGCCCGCCGACGAGGCGACGACACCGCCGACCCGCTCGTCGTCGCGCAGCGTGGCCAGGACGTTGTAGGCGCCGCGGAGCTTGAAGCTTCCCGTGCGCTGCAGCTGCTCCATCTTGAGCCAGACCCCGTCGCCAAGGGCGGGGGCGGGCACGAGCGGGGTGCGCACGATGATGCCGCGCAGCCGGTCAGACGCAGCGAGGATCTCGGCGGGGGAGGGGAGCATGACGGAAAAGCTAACTGCCTGAGTACGTTGGTAAGCCCTCAGCTGACGCGTCCCTGAGACAAACGCCCTCGCTGTTGTCGCTAGACCAGCACCCCTTGCTCGCCCCACCGCTCCAGGTACTCCACCACATCGTACTTCGCGTGCGCCCGCTCCAGCGACATCGGCCGGATCGTCCCCCAGACCGGCCGCGATGCGAACGGGCGGTCGAACTTGCCGAAGCACCACTGGATGCCGGCAAAGCTGTTCGGGTCGCGGCCATCGAGCCCGTACTTGTTGTTCAGGTGCAGCAGCCACGCGAGGGCGTCGGCGTAGGTCGGGGCCCAGGTGATCACCGACTTGCCCCACAGCATCCGCACGACGTTGTGCATCTGGCCCGTCTCCAGCAGCTCGCGCTGGCCGGCGTTCCAGATGGGGTCATGCGTCGCCGCCCGCTCGAGCTCGTCCAGCGTGTACGTCACCTCGCGCGTGTCGTCGGCGTGGATCGCCATCGAGCGGTGCACCCAGTCGGGCAGGGCGGCAAGCGACCCGTGATCAGGGTTCCGGAGGCAGAAGTTGAGCGAGAGCTCGCGCCAGGTGAGCATCTCGTTCAGGAAGGCCTCGCTCTGCTCCGTTGGCGCCGACTCGCGGACGGCGCTCACGACCTCGAGCGGCGAGATCATGCCGTTGTGCAGGTACGGTGACAGCCGGCTCGACCCGCCGGTGTCCGACGGATTACGACGGCGCTCGGCGTAGTCGTGCAGCCCGTCCGCGGCGAACGCATGGAGGAGCGTCCGGGCCGCCGCGAGGCCACCGACCGACTCCACGGCCCCCACCTGCTGATCCACCTCGCACCGCGCCACCTCGTCGGCGATCGGGCACCGGCCGAAGTCCAGCCAGTCGACCCCGAGGTTGCCGAGCAGCGCGGCCGGAAAGGGCCGCTTGGGCGGCCGGTCGTCCACCGGCTCGACGGCATGCGCCAGCACCTTCGCGATCTTCGGGCGGATCGTGCGCGCCGCGTACTCCTCCTTGTGGAAGGTCGCCGACGGTACCACCCCGACCGAATCCACGGCCAGCATGCGGCAGTTCACGCGGCTCGCCAGACGCTGCGAGCGCTCCGCCACGCCAGCAGTCGGAAACAGGTCGGTGACGACGATCGCCGCGCGCTGGGCGAGGCGATCGAGCACCCGGCGGTCGTCCGAGCGGCGCCGCCGCAGGGCGAAGCGATAGGTGAGCCCCAGCGAGGAGGCGCGCCGCGCGAGCTCCCGTGCGCCCTGCATCACGAAGGTGTGGAAGCGCGCCGACGCGTACGGGTACGTCGGGTCCAGCCCCTGGTGGATCAGCAGGGGCTTGCCGACGCGATCGGCCTCGATGGTGGCCAGACGCAGCGCCCAGTTGTCCTCGAAGCGCTGGGTGGACTGCATCCAGTACAGCACGTACTCCCC
>Ga0136611_10003456_pt1 | contig 11057 bp, 9 predicted proteins | sample AntDrymUQ2232306_2_FD_106645 | JGI IMG/M metagenome (GOLD analysis project Ga0136611, IMG submission 106645) | Polar desert sand microbial communities from Dry Valleys, Antarctica - metaG UQ223 (23.06) | ecosystem: Environmental > Terrestrial > Soil > Desert | place: Antarctica: Dry Valley... | reverse complement strand
GTTCTGGTATGGTGCGTGTCTGTCACGATTCGCGCGTTCAGTTCGTGTTCTTGCCGAAGGAGAGGCCGCTGCCGATGATGAATGCCACTGTCACATTGCACGCCGATGTCGATGAGATCATGCCGGGTCTCGTCGCCGATCGGCGCTTCCTCCATCAAAACCCCGAACTAGGCTTCCAGGAAGTCAAAACGGCCGCCTTCGTCGCCGATCGCCTCATGGCATTGGGTGTTGAAGCGATCCAGACCGGGGTCGCCAAAACGGGTGTCACCGGTTTGATCCGGGGCACGGCTTCAGGGAACGGCGACACCAAAACGGTGATGGTTCGCGCCGATATGGACGCCCTGCCGATCCTTGAGGAGAACGAGGTCGAGTACGTTTCGACGAACCCCGGGACGATGCACGCCTGCGGACACGATTCGCACGTTGCGATGCTGCTCGGCACCGCGCGGATGTTGAGCGCCCGCCGCGACCAATTCGCCGGGACCGTTAAACTGCTGTTCCAACCAGCGGAAGAGGGCGGCGGTGGCGCCAGGGCTATGGTTGAGGCCGGTGCGCTAGAAAATCCGAAAGTCGATGCGACGTTCGGGTTACACATCTGGCAAGGCGCCGATCTCGGAACGGTCTGGTCTCGACCTGGGACGGCGATGGTTGGGTCCGATGGTTTTCGGATCGTCATTAAAGGGAAGGGCGGTCACGGCGCTCGCCCGAATTCCTCGATCGACCCGATCGTCATCGGGGCCGAAATCATCAACGCGCTCCAAACGATCGTCTCCCGCGAGGGCGACCCGACCGTCCCGGCTGTTGTCAGCATCTGCGCGTTCAACGCCGGCGAAGCTGCCAACGTCATCCCCGACACTGCTGTGCTGCGCGGCACGACCCGCACGGTCACCCGCGCCCAACGCGATGATGTTGTGGGACGACTCGAAGCCATCGTCAAAGGCATCGCGACCTCGATGCGCGCCGAGGCCGAGATCAGCTTCAGTTGGGGTGCACCTGCGGTCATCAACGATCCCGACATGACGGCGATCGTCCGCGCCGCCGCTGCCGAAGTTGTCGGTCCCGAGAATTCGATCGAAGGTCCACTGCAAGTCGTCTCCGAGGACTACAGCGAGTTCTTGAACCGTGTGCCCGGCTGCTACTTCTTCGTCGGCAGTCGCAATACCTCGCGCGATCTCGTCTGGGGTCACCATCACCCCAAGTTCGACATTGACGAAGACGCGATGGCCATCGGCGTGGAAACGATGACGCGAACCGTGCTGAGCTACCTCGCATCGTAGGGGCAAATCTCAGTGCCTGCCCTCGTTATTCGTGACACCCAAATATGGCAGACCCAGAGATCTGCTCCGACGACAATCTGCACTGTCAGGTGCATCGCGAAAAGAAAGGTCAAGGAACATGGTTGCTACCGCTCCCGAACTCCGCAATGACATCGACGAGATCTTGCCCGGCGTTGTCGCTGACCGACGCTTCCTCCACCAAAACCCCGAACTCGGGTTTCAGGAAGTGATCACCTCCGCCTTCGTCGCCGATCGCCTGACGGCATTGGGTGTCGAAGACATCAAAACGGGCATTGCGAAAACCGGCGTTACCGGGTTGATCCGGGGAACCGGCACCGGCCCGAATGCCGACAAAGTCGTGCTTCTCCGCGCTGATATGGACGCGCTGCCGATTGAAGAAGAGAACGACGTCGAGTACCGTTCGACCGTTCCCGGCAAAATGCACGCCTGCGGTCACGATGCCCATACCGCAATGCTGATGGGTACGGCTCGGTTGCTTCTCGCCCGCCGCGATCAATTTGCCGGCACCGTGAAGGTGCTCTTCCAACCAGCCGAAGAGGGCGGCGGCGGCGCTCGTGTCATGATCGAAGAAGGCGTGTTGGAAAATCCGAAGGTCGATGCCGCGTTCGGGATCCACGTCGCCCAAGAGGAGCCGATCGGCACCGTCTCCCTCAAAGCCGGTCCGATGATGGCGGCGGCTGACCGCTTCACCGTCGTCATCCAAGGCAAAGGCGGCCACGGCGCGCAACCGCACACTTGCATCGACCCGATCGCGGTCGGTGCCCAGATCGTGACCGCGCTCCAAACGATCGTTTCGCGCGAGATCGACCCGGTTGAACCAGCCGTCGTCACGGTTGGCGCCTTCCGTGCTGGTGAAGCGGCCAACGTCATTCCGGATACCGCTGAACTGCGCGGCACGGTGCGCTCGTTCAACCCCGCTGTTCGCCAGCAGTTGGCGACCCGTATCCAGGAGTTGATCCGCGGCATCGCGTCGGCTATGCGAGCAGACGTCGAGATTGCCTACAACTTCGGTTACCCGCCAACGGTCAATCACCCGGAGATGACCGAGTTCGCCCGCGGCGTCTTGGGCGAGGTCATCGGTGCCGAAAACGTGATGGAGTCCGCGCTCCACATGGGCGCCGAAGACTTCAGCTACTTCCTGGAAAATGTCCCCGGCTGTTTCTGGTTCGTCGGCAGCCGCAACCCCGACAAAGGTTTCATCTGGAGTCACCACCACCCGAAATTCGACATCGACGAAGACGCGATGTCGGTCGGCATGGAAACCGTCACCAGCGTCGTCCTCAGTTACTTCAACCGCTGAGACCACGGCGGCTACACGTGATCGTGAAGGCATCGATTGTGTCCGGTGCCTTCACGACGCGAGGAGATGCTCCGATGGTGCAACAAGCAACTGCGCCCCCAATCGCTCTCGATGTTTGGGTGCCGATGAGCTACGAGGAATGGCTCGATTGGGCACCGCACAATCTATTCAGTGAATGGGTTGACGAGCAAGGGATTGTCTTCGTGCCGTCGAATGAAGAGCATCAGTGGGTTGCGCTCCTGTTCTACGAGTTGCTCTCACGCTATGCCAGGCTCTTCGATCTCGGCAACGTCATCACCGCACCATTTCACGTCAAACTCTGGGAGAGGGGACCCGCGCGCGAACCAGATGTCATCTTTGTCGCCAAGGATCATCTCCACCAATGGATACCGACGCGGGTGTTAGGAGGGGCGACGCTTGCGCTCGAGGTGATCTCTCCCGAGAGCGTCTATCGGGACCAGATTGAGAAGTTTCGCGAGTACGCGCGAGCTGGCACTCTCGAATATCTCCTCATCGACCCACGACCCGATCAATACTCATTTCACCTTTTCCGCCTGGATGCGTCTGGCGAGTATCAGAGCGTTGAACCAGACGCCGCGGGCAGAATACATTTCAGCACCCTGCCAGGGTTTTGGGTCGATCCTCGCTGGTTTATGCAGTCACCATTGCGCTCGGCGGAATCTCTTATGGTCAAGATTGCGGGCCAGGCGTACATTGATTGGTTGATGAAGGAAATTGACATTCGGTAGTTCAGGTCGGTGGAGAGTGGGGGAGTCGAACCCCATCCATCTCCCAAACCGCGACCCGTCCACATCGACTGATACGTTGCCGTAAGCTCCCCGCGTTTGTGATAGCTGAGGCTGCCGGGAACGGGAAGGCGAGAGAGGATTTCCTTCCTCTCCTTCCCTTTTCGGTGATCACAGAGCCAAACGTTCGGTCTTCCTGACTCAATCGTCCGGGACCGCTGACGTTGCCCAGTTAGGCGTCCTGCTGCCGCGCCGCCATCTCTGCCCGCAGTCGATCTTCTTGCTCCCGCAACTCGGGCGTGAACTCGTCGCCAAAGTCCTCGGCCTCGAACAGCGGCCGAATCTCGACCTCAGACTCGACGCCCATCGGGTTAGGACAGCGTTTCACCCACTCGATCGCCTCATCAAGCGACGCCACCTGCCAAATCCAATAGCCAGCGAGGAGTTCTGTTGTCTCCATGAATGGACCGTGGGTCACGGATCGCTGAGTCCCAGAGAAGCGGACGCGGGCACCCGCTGAACTTGGCTTCAGCCCATCACCGGCGAGCATCACACCGGCCTTGACCAACTCCTCGTTGTAGGCGCCCATCTCGGTCAACAGCTGTTCACTCGGCATCACGCCCGCTTCAGAATCTTTGTCAGCCTTAATGATCACCATCACGCGCATCATCGGTACTCCCTCATCTTCCTCTCAATACGCCGAACGAGCGTTACCACCTTCGGATCTCAACTCGCGTTCGACAAGTAGTCGAATGCGAGACGACGAAATCGACAGCCTTTTAGCGACTCATCGACCGATATCACCGCACCCCGAGCGGCGCGAAGATGAGGAGCAGCACCGTGATCCACAACAGGGTCAGCCGCGCCGGATGTTTCGCCGGAAACCCTGAGGAGGAATACGGGTTTGGGTTGCCCCATAGTTCGCGGGTGGCGGCGGTCAGCGTACTGACCGGGTTCCACTCCGCGATCGGGCGCAACCAGGACGGTAACGTCGAGGGCGGCACGAAGACATTTGAGAGAAAAGTCAGCGGAAACAACACCGTGAATCCGACTTGTTGCGCGGACTCAACGGTCCGCACCGTCAACCCCACCCAGACACCGCTCCACGACATCGCGAAGGCGAAGATTCCCGGCATGAAGAAGTCCTGGCACGAACCGCCACCTGGCAGGGGAATGGTGCCAACGGGCTGCAATCCATCGTCGCGAACCCACGTTCTACCTTCTCACATACTAGGGTGGCGGTCCACTAGCATAGGCATTGCAGAATGATTAAGACGGGTGTGTGCTCATCGTTGCCAACCACACCTCGTCATCTCATATCGATCCAATATCGCTGCGAATGGATGTAGCAATCGAATCGCTAATCCGCCGCCGCTTCGGTTGTTTCTGGCGAAACGAACACACTATCCAGCGGCGCAACGCTCAGTACCGGCGCGTCCCGATACAGGTAGCACGCCGCAACCCGGTTCGGTTCGGTCTGGTAGAGCGGTGGGTGCTGCTCCAGGCACATCTCCATTGCGTGCGGACATCGGCTGGCGAACTTGCAACCGCTGATTCGGGTGGCAGAGCGACCGATCGTCGAGGGTTCCTGTTCGGGGGACCACATGCGGTCGGGGTCGGGTTGCGGGATGGAGCCGATCAGGAGTTGGGTGTAGGGATGTTCCGGTGCTTGCACGATTGGTTCGGCGGCGCCTGCTTCGGCAACAGACCCGCGGTAGAGGACGACGATGTTGTCGCTGATCTGGTAGGCGGTAATCAAATCGTGCGTGATGTAGATCAGCGACACGCCAAATTCGCGGGTCAGTGTGCGCAAACTATCGAGGATGGTCGCCCGGAGTGAAGCATCGACCATCGAGACGGGTTCGTCGGCGATGATCAGGCGTGGGCGGACAAGCAATGCCCGCGCGACCATGATTCGCTGTCGCTGCCCACCGCTCAGTTGATGGGGATAGCGACCAAGCGTCTCCTCCGGTCGCAATCCAACCGCGCTGAGGACCTCGACCATCAGATCGCGAGCCTGCGCTTTCGAGGTCGCCAAACCGAACTTGAGAATTGGCGTTTCCAGCACATGATCGACCCGGTAAAACGGGTTGTAGACTTCATAGGGGTCCTGGAAGATCACCTGAACATCGCGCCGGAACGCCTTGCGCTCCTGCCGCGAAAGGGTCGTCAGATCCTTTCCGAGGAAGCGAATTTCGCCGGATGTCGGCCCCGTCTCGCCGAGCAGCACGCGGGCGAGCGTGGTCTTCCCACTCCCACTCTCCCCGACAACTGCCGTGATCGACGCTGGCTCGGTCTCGATCCGCATCGAGAAGTCGTCAAGCGCGAGATTGGTCTCTCGCTTGAACAACCCGCTCCCATAGACTTTGCTGACATGGTGTGCTTCGAGCAGGACGGTCATGGCGCACTCTCGGGCGGTGAGGCGGCGAGGCGGCTAGGCGGCGAGGAAGAACGATCACCGTTTCCTTTGTCTCCCTTGCCGCCTTGCCGCCTCGCCGCCTCACCGTCTTTGTAAAGATGGCACGCTACTGCCCGGTTCGCACGCTTCAGTTCGAGTAGCGGCATCTCGACGCGGCAGCGGGACATCGCGTCTGGACAACGCGGGTGGAACGGGCAGCCAGGGAGTGGGGTCAGCAGGGACGGCGGCAGACCGGGGATGCCGCGCAGGGAGCCTTTGTGGTCAATCGAGGGGAGGCTGGCAATGAGAAGCTTGCTGTAGGGATGGAGCGGGTCCTTGAACAGATCGCGGACCGGGGAGAGTTCCGCGATCTCACCGGCGTACATCACCCCAAGACGATCGACCGATTGCGCCATCAACCCCATATCGTGCCCGATCAGAATCACGGCCGCCCCGAGGTCGGCCTGGACGCGGCGGAGGGTGGTCATGATTTGGCGTTGCACGACGACATCGAGCGCGCTGGTCGGTTCGTCGGCGATGATCACTTTCGGACGTAAGCTGATCGCAATTGCGATCACCGCGCGTTGCTTCATCCCTCCGCTCAACTCGTGCGGGTACATCCGGGCAACCTCGGGTCGGAGTCCCACCCAACGGAGGAGATCGGCCACCCGATCCTCGGTCTCAGTGCGGTCGTACCCGGTCTTGTGGTCTTTCCAACTGTCGACGATCTGATCGCGAATCCGCATCACCGGGTTGAGCGAGTTCATGGCACCTTGCGCGACCATCGCGATCTCACCAAGGCGAACCAGACGCATCGCCTCTTCAGGGAGCGATAGCAGGTCGCGTCCACCGAGCAGGATTTGTCCCTGTTCAATCCGGCCCGGTGGCTTGATCATCCGCAGCAACGACAGCGCGATCGTCGATTTACCGCTCCCCGACTCTCCGACCAATCCCAGCGTTTCACCAGGGCGGAGCGAAAACGAGACGCCGTTGACGGCTTTCGCTGGACCACGGGAGGTGTAGTAATAGACGTGGAGATCGTGGACCTCGAGGATGGTCTCACCGGGCTGTGACGTCGGGCGGGAATCGGTCATATCCGGTTCCTCAACCGTGGGTTCGCAACCTGATCAAGTCCGGCGGAGATCAGGAAGAGGCCGGTGAAGATGATCACGATCACGACGATCGGCGGCGCCCACCACCACCAGAGATTTCGCAGGATCGAGGTGTAATACATACTCCAATAGATCGTCATCCCCAGGGTTGGTTCGTTTTGCGGTCCCAACCCGAGTGCCTCCAACCCGATTGAGGCGAGAATCCCCGCCGAAACCGCGCCGACGAAACTCGCCGCCAAATAGGGAAGCAGATTGGGCAATATCTCTTTGACGATAATCTCAAAACCGTTCATCCCCGAAAACCGGGCAAGCTGAACATAACTCCGTTCACGGATACTCAAGACTTGCGACCGAATCGTCCGCGTCGGATACATCCACGCCAGCGCCGAGACGACCAATGCCTGCGTTGTGACGCTAATTCCACCCTGAAGCGTCGTCGCGATCACGACCAGCACCAGCAACCCTGGTATGGTCAAAAAAGCATCCGCTGCCCCACGCAGCACATGATCCCAAATCCCTCCGTAGTATCCCGAGACCAGGCCAAACAGCATCCCAACCGACAACCCGATGCCGCCAGCGATCAATCCGATTTTCAGGGTCAACGGTGTGCCGTAGATGATGATCGCCAGCAGTTGTCGCCCGACTGTATCCGTGCCAAGCAGATACTCACGCGAAGGTTTTTGATCGGGCATGGCATACCCGACATTGACCCAATCGCGCTCCACAAACAACGGTCCGATCACGCTCATCGCAACAATCGCCAGGATCAAAACCAACCCAGCGGCCAGCATCGGATAGTCCCTGAGCGCATGAAACCCTCGGGACAGCCACCCCCGCTCCGTTTGCGATTCTGATTGTACGACCGGTGTTGCCATTCATACTCCGTTCGAAGGCGGAAGGCGAGGAGTGATGAGGCCTGCGGGATGTGCGGAGATGGCCCATGGCCCCCACCCCAACCCTAGGGGTGGGGCTTGGTTCGGTGAAGCACTACTCCCCGCCTCTTACCTCCGGTGATACGTGATCCGCGGGTCGAGCCGCGGCAACAGCAAATCCAACAGCAACGTCGCTACGCCGATCGCAACGATGACAAGAAAGGTCAGTCCGTAGATCACGGTGTAATCGAACGTGCGGATCGATTGGTAAAGCAGGTTGCCGACGCCCGGGTAGCCAAAGACGACCTCGACGAGCACCGCGCCAGAGGCGACCTGCCCCAACGCCAGCGCGAGCGCCGTCGTCTGGGGAAGAATCGCGTTACGCAGCGCGTAGCGGAGAAAGATACGTCGCGGGGTCAGTCCTTTGGCCTCCGCGAGCGTGACATAATCCTCGCCTTGGACCGTCACCATCATCGCGCGCATCCCTAGCGCCCAAAACCCAATGCTGGCCAAAATGATCGAAAGCGCGGGCAAAATGGAGTGGCGCACAGCCTGTCGGATGAAGTCGACGCTCCAGCCAGGTTCCGTCCCGATGTCGTAGCCACCGCCAAGCGGGAAGGCGCGCCAGCGAAACGCCAAGAAGTAGATCAATGTCAGACCGAGCAGATAGTACGGAATCGCCGACAGTGTAAGCAGGGGGGGCGCCAGGAAATGGATGAACTTAGGCGCCCGTGGCCAGGCTAAGAGCGCGCCGAAGAGGCTGCCAATTGCGAACGCCATCAATGTCGACACGGTGACCAGGACCATGGTCCAGGGAAGCGCCCCCACAATCATATTGTTGACGCCAGTTGGGAAGCGAGTGATCGAGACGCCGAAATCGAAGCGGATCATCGCCCAGAGATAGCGGACGTACTGTCTCCAGAGTGGTTGATCGAGACCGAACCGCTTCTCGTACGACTTGACCACGTCGTCCATCGACTGCGAACTTGCCCCGCCGACCGCCACCGCCTGCAACATCTGTTCCCGCACTGGATCGACGTTCGCGAGCCGGGGCACAGCGAAATTGATCGTCGCCGCGGCCCAGACGATCAGCACGAATGATCCCAGTCGTTGAAGCACGTAGCGAACTGGCATAGCACCTCAGGCGGGGAGGAGAGAAGGCAAGGCGGAAGGAAAGAACGTCGTCGAACTCCTTCCGCCTCCCGCCCCCGTTAAGACGTCGGCTCCAACCGGAGAATTGTCTTCAGGAACTCCTGTTGCCAGGAGTGTGGGAAGCCGTAGGCGTCTTCCGCCGTTGGCCAACCGGTCCAGAATTGGGTCGACATCGGGTAGCGAATCACCAGTTGGGCGACGAAGACATCCGGGAGTTCGCGAATCCAGATGTCCATCGCCTGCGTGAACAGATCCAGCGTCTTCGGGTCCTCAGCGCTGAGACTGTTCATCTGCTCAACGATCGCGTCGTACTCAGCGTTCTGCCAGCGCGAGGTTGCCCACCAAATCGGAGCCGGGGTACCGGTCTCTCGGAAGTACTCCGACATGTAGATCGAGAGCATGAAGTAGGGGTCCATGCCTTTGACACCCGCCGGACCCTTACAGCCGAACCCAAGCGCTTGCTCGCCCGTCTGGTACGGTGTGTTGAGACCGGGTGAGGTGTCGAACGCGGCGTTGAACCCGGCGTCACGGAGTTGTTGAGTTAGCGGCGGACCGTAGGCTTTCAACCAGTCGGGAACAAAGATGTTCATATCGACTGTCTGACCGCCAGCTTCCCAGAGATCGTCGCCGTTCTTCTCATAGCCCAACCCACCCATGATCTCAACGACCTTGTCGGGATTAGCCGAGGTGCTGAGACCGTACTTTTCGTAGAGCGGTTTCATCGCGTCTTCAAACGGAGTGAACCATTCATAGGGCGTGAACTGATGGACGGCGGTGACACCCGCGCCACCTTCGGCCAACGCGACCAGTTTGGTGCGGTCGATCGCGTGACTGACCGCCCATCGAAGTTGGGCGTTGTCCCACGGCGCCATTGAGCAGTTGAAATTGAGATCGATCGGGCACCAGTCGAGGTAACCGTAGGGTGGTTGCGTCCCGCTGAAGGTCATCACTTTCGGGTTTTGGGCGAAGACGGTCTGCAACGTCGGGACCGAGAGGATCTTGCCCATGTCGACCTGGTTGGTGATTAGTTGTTGGGCGGAGAGCGTGTCCTCATTGTTCGGCAGGTAGATCACCCGCTCCACCTTCGGCAGCGGTTTCCAGCCGGTTTTCGCGCCCCACCAATCCTGGCGCAGATCGAAGATCTTCTGCTCCGCCGATGCCGAGGTTAACTTGTACGGCCCGGTGCCGACCGGCCAACCCTTCGCCTCGTCATAGTTGGTGAAGGTCAGCAGGTCTTGACCTTCCCAGATGTGTTTCGGCAACATCTGCTCGACGACACCGTGGTTGCTGGTCAGTGTCGTCGCCCACCAGCGTGGGTTTGCTTCGTTGAGGACAAACTTGACCGTTTTTGGATCGACCACAACCGTTTCTTTAAGGAAGCTGATTTCGGCGGCGTTGGTCGCCTCTTTCTGACGGTCGCGCACCGAGTTGAACGTGAACGCGACGTCGTCGGCGGTGAACGGGATGCCGTCGCTCCACTCGATCCCCTCACGCAAGACCATCGTGATCTCGGTGAAGTCGGCGTTGTACTCCCAGGTTTCGGCCAGCCAATTCTCATGTTCGCCGGTCAGCACATTGAACATAATCAACGGTTCGTTCATCGTCTGCAGCGGACCGGCGTGCCAACCACCCTGGGAAGCGGTCACCCACAGATTGAAATTATTGAACGCCGGGTTTTGGCCGTTGTCTCCCCCCTGGACCACAATCAACGTCCGCTCACGGGGAACGTCGGTTTGGAGGGCTAGGGTGAAGTTGCCAGCGGCAACGACATCGTCGGCCAATTTGGCCGCGAACGAGGCGCTGAGTCCGGCTGCTGCCGCTCCCTTCAAGAGGTCGCGGCGGCTGACTCTGCCGCCAAGGGCATCAAAGAGGACGCGGTCCTCAAGGTTCGGATCGCTCGGAATTCGCGGGTTCTCGCGCATCATTGCACTCCTCCACGTCGATTACGATGACCACCTGTGCCCATGGTGCAACGTCAGCCCACGCTGCGCTGACCCTATGCGTTTGTTGCACCAATATGGAGGGATTGTATCGCATTGCGCGCGACCTGGGAATCACCTGTGTTTTCTCGGGACCGCCCCCGGTTTGCCGCTTCCGGATCGCTTCGGACAGACCGTCGTTGCAACGGTCCCGATGACTGGTGAGAACGACCACGGTCATTACTTGCTCGATGTCGGTG
>Ga0136611_10003455_pt1 | contig 11058 bp, 7 predicted proteins | sample AntDrymUQ2232306_2_FD_106645 | JGI IMG/M metagenome (GOLD analysis project Ga0136611, IMG submission 106645) | Polar desert sand microbial communities from Dry Valleys, Antarctica - metaG UQ223 (23.06) | ecosystem: Environmental > Terrestrial > Soil > Desert | place: Antarctica: Dry Valley... | reverse complement strand
TCGCGAGCAGCGTCCAAAACGGCGATTGCCGCCGCTGGCGCCTCGCCTCCGAAGCTCTCCGCGGCGGCCACTGCGCCGCAGGCCCGCCAGAGCAGCACCTCGGTCGCCTTTGCTTCCTCGGCGCGTCCCTTTTCCTCAACAGCCAACGGGACGCCCCGCGCCTCGTCGAGAAGTACTTCAATCAACGGCCGCTGCTTCTCCAAGAGTGCTGAGCGCAGCAACTGACGCAACTGGTCGCGGTAATGGTTCATTGAGACACCCGCCGCCGTCTTCGCCGCGTCGTCTCGGCTATCGGTGAAGACGAGTGTTCGCGCATCCGGCCCCTTGCCCAGGCGTCGCGTGAACTCTCCCAGGTATACCTCGATCGCGGCAGACGCACCCGCTGTGTGAGCGCGTATCGGGGTGCGGATCTCGCCGCGTTCGAACTTCTCCTTCTCCTGGCCACTCAGGCGGCCCCTTTGACCGCAGTCGGGGCACCGGTCTGGGAGGGCAGGGAGACGGATCTTCTTGGCCTCCGCCGCTGTCAACTCCTTGAGCGGCTGGACAACCCAGCCGGCGACGCAGCCGCTCTGGACCTCTCCGACGTCGATACGCCCGGTCCGGACATCCATCCCAGCCTTAACGAACTTAAAGTTCCGGCCGCCCGCGCTGAAGTGCGTTGTCACTCGAGGACTGCGACCGACCGACGGCCAGAACCACCGGTACTCGCGACGACTCCGCTTGAAGACCAACTGTGGGTTCTTCTCAGGTGCGTTCGGGGATGAGCTGGAGAGGTACTCAACCTCGCCAATGGAGTCCTCGAGCCAGTCGGAGTACCCGCCGAGGCTGATGTCGCCGCACTCATAGCAGTACAGCAGTTCGAGAACGCGGGAACCGCAGACGACGCACGTGGCCCTCGGGCGGTCATAGAGCGTGCCGACAGCAAAGGCCAGCTCCCCTTCGGGGACGTCCCCGCGGCACCTCGGGTCGGCGCAGGCCCACATCCCTCTCATCGTGCGGACGAAATGGTGCGATCGGATCTGCGTCTTATCTATGTCGGGGGGCGTCTCAGCAAGCCAGGTCAGCAGGCGCTGGATGCCTCGCAGCCCGGAGTCATGAAGACCGAACGTGCGCTCGGCCACGGTTTCGATCGTTGTAGCTCGGAGCCGGCCCTCAGGCTCGGTCTCGTAGCAAGAGGCCGCGATGACGTCCGATACAAATCGCGGGGTGCCCACTTCAAGCAGGTCCTGAGCAGCTAGGACCTTGTCACGGTCCAGTATCGATCCCGCCTTAGGCCGCCTCGCCACGCCTTCCGTGACTGTGAAGGACCGCCTATCGACACCAAAGAACTGCTCGAGGTACGCGAGGCCAGCCTCGTCCCTGTTGAGCGAGGCGCTGGTGGCGATCACCCGCAGCTGAGGACTGTCGGGCTCCAGCTCTAGCCGCCGACACAGGCCCCGCAGGACCATGGACACCTCGCTGCCTGAGGTACCGCGCTGAAGGTGCAGTTCGTCCACTACCACTGTGAAGACGTTCGCCTTGTCGCGAAGCCATACCTTTGTAGCCTCGAACATGTTGTGCTCTTTGTCGCGCATGAGCACGGCGTTGAGCATGGAGAAGTTTGTGACCAAGATGTCCGGCGGCTGCTCGACCATGTCCCAGCGGACGAGCATCTCGCTGTGACGCGGGTCAGGGAAGAGCGACAGCATGCTCTCGATCGCGGCCGGTCGCTGACTCTCCTCGAGCCCGAGGATCTTGGGATCCTCGGCCAGAGCGGCCTTCATGTGGTCGTACTCGTCGACGAGGTCGAGGACTTCCTCGGCGACCCTTTTTGCGCCGCTCGGGCTGTCCGGGGGTGTCACGCTGCCAAGCGATGCGCTTGTCAGCCTGCCAAACCACAAAGGAACGCCCGCCTCGTGCAGGCGGTGCACCGCTTTGCGGAGGCGGGACATCTGGTCCTCAACCAGGGCGTTGGTCGGGTACAGGACGAGCGCACGAAGGGCTGCCGGACGTGACTCAGTCGACCGAAGAGAAGTCGATTGCTTCCACTTCTTCTCTGTCCACCACCGGTTGCCCGGCGGCTGGGCGCCCCATGAACGACTCTCCTGCACCAGCCGGAGAAGGAGCGGGAGCAGGAAGGCCTCAGTCTTCCCAGAGCCTGTCCCCGATGCAATGACCGGGTTACGGCCGTCTGCGGTCGCCTCCCTGAAAGTGGCCCGAACGGCATCAGCCTGATGCGGACGGAGGCGCAGGGGCTCGCCCTCCGGGGTGTAGTCCGCGAACAGCACCCGGCCGACGAGTTCCGCGGCCCGCTCGTCAAGACGAGCCTCCTTGCACACGTCCAAAAGGTCTTCCGTGGCCTCATAAGTAAGAACGGGCTCGAGATAGGGAGGGGTGCGGAGGAGACCGTTGTCCACGAGAAGACGCCGCCGTTCGTCCATGAGCCGAATGTCGCCCAGCCAATAGGCAGTGTCGATGTAGCGGAGGTATGTGTCCGTCAGCGCCGAGTTGAGCGAGACGGGATCGGTCTCCCGAGCCTTGGACATCGATTTCATCCCTTCAGTAGGCCGATGACTGCGGAAGCGACGTCAGGAGACACGGACTGGTAAGCCAAGAGCGGCTTGCTCCTCACCCTGGCGGGTGGCAGACCGGACTGGAGGCTAAGCGCCCGCCCATACAGGCCGGGCAGATCCGCTCCCATTGGCACAAAGAGCGTCCGGATATCAGGTTCGTACCCCAGCAGTGGCCGCTGGCTGCATGCGAGATGTTTAACGACCTGCGGAGTCGCGCGGGCGGCAGTGCCGGCCGCGACGTCATCTTGGCTTCGGAACAAGTAGCTGCTCACGAAACCCTTGCGCACGCGGTACGCGCCCGGTTGACCGATGGACTGTACGCGAGTCCAGATCGCAGCCGCAGGGTTAAACCACTCGGCATCGAAGATGCCATGAGCGGACTTCCTCGGCAACGCCGAAGCGACTGTGCATAGCGAAGGCAAAGACGCGAGAAGGGTCCGTCCTGCGTTCACGACGACCTCAGCCTTGAGGCTTATCCCAACCTCAGCGACCACAGAATGATCAAGCCCGACAAGACGCCGCCGCGGAAGCCACCCATCTTCCTCGACGGCAAACGTCCCACCCGCTGCAGAGGTGGCGTACTCCAAATTTTCAAGGCTCGACCGGTCCCAGGACCCAGTGACAAACCAACTGCCGTCCTCGAGACCCGCTAGGGCTCGGGGTGCGAGCACCCACTGCTGAAGCGCGAAGGTCGACGGATCACGACCAACGTCCACGTGACCCAAGCATTCGAGTACCCGCAAAATCTCGTCGACCGTCAGAACAGAGTCTTCAACCTGACGAACGAGATGCGCCAGTTCGTGAGGACTTCCTCCACCGAGCCACACCAACGCATCGAGCAGCGTCTTCCCATGAATGGCACGCGGACCCTCCACCGATCCGAGGTGCTCGAGCGAGCGCACTACCGCTGCGGCACGGAGTGCCTGGGCCTTCTTGAGCGGCGCGGTTGGGCGATACAGCTTGACGCGGCCGCAGCCGAGACAGACGGCACGGTCGTATTTCATCCCCTTCTTGTGCTCTTCAATCTGCTCGCGGTGCCGTCCGGTAATGGCGCAGCTATCCGGTGCCGCTGGTTCGGCCAGCACTGCCTGCTCGGTATGCACCGACTCCAGCTTCCACCACACGGGATCAGGTAGGGCACCTTTCGGCAAGACCATGTCCGAGCCACTGTGCACAACTCCTCGGACAGTCGCGTCGAGTCGTCCGTTCGACTCGGCGAGGTCGACCAATGGCGCTGCACCGAGGCCGCCTATTGCCAACCCGGGGAGGTAGGCCAGCGGTGTGAACTCGGGTCGCACGCGAGGGTCGTCGGAGGTGCAGAGGGAGAACGTGGACGCGGATACGGCATCGTCCTTCTTGGTCGAGCCGCTCGCACGCATCTCGGCGCGGTAGTGCCCCGGCTTCAGGGTCCGACCTTCGGTCGTGTCAGCAAGTTCGGCCTCCTCGTTCGACCAGTCAGCCACGACGACCTCGCCCCGATCATCGTCCAACAGAATCAGTCGTACGTCGAGACCGCGTGCTTCCAGAGCGGTTCCACGCACGTCGAGCGGCACGTCGGCATGCCAGCACACGGCGTGACCCGGCATGCGAAAGCCACCTGAGATAGACAGCACCGATGTCTGCGCGGGCTTTAGCGGGTCGAGGGCGAACTCGTGGTGATCATGGCTGCGTGCGACGACAACGTCTCGGTATAGAACCCAGCCCTCTGGAACACCCGGCACTCCTGCCACCTTGACGAACCCCGGCTGTGCGACCTCACCCAGCAACTGGTCAAGGTCGAACATCGGGGCGCCATTCGGCTTCGTCGCCGCGGCGTTTGCGAGCACCATGTGCGACTCCAGCAGCCGTGCCCGTTCCACCTCGACGAAGAGGCCGGCCTCTTCCAAATAGGTCAAGACCACGACTGGCTGGGGCCTACGAGCGACCTCCAGCTGCCGCCCATCGTCTCCTCCCAATGATGCAATTCTCAATTGTCCGGTGATCAGAGACGCCGCATCGATGTCGCCGATCAGGTCCGCAACGACGAGACGGTCACTAAGCGTGTCGAACTCCACCTCAGGCTTGGGCTGGCCCGGGGCGGAGAGAATCACCCATCTCCGGGGCAAGGCACGGTTTCCCAGCACCGCTCCACGCAGAACGAAGCTGGGCTGGACACGCGCCCCGCCCAGCCCGGTCCTTGTCAGCCGCGCCGCGAGCAGCGGCGGACGGACAACGCGTTGGACGCGACCCTCGTCCGCGAACGTGCCGTCCCACTGGACGAGCGCCAGGGCGGCCGCTTCTGCAAGCACCTTCCTGCCGGCAGTGTTCTTCATGAGATTTCTCATGGACCCCGACCCATGGCCATCCTTGATCCAGGACTCGAGGTACGCCGCCATGTCCTCGTGTCCAAGTCTCAGCCCGGGTTCGAGGTCCTTGCTCACGAAGAAGTCTGCAAGCAACTGTCGGTCTGCGTCGCGTATCAGTGCCTGCGACAGGGCGATGCCGACATAGCGATGACCGATCGCCTCTGCGGTCGCAAGCCCCCGCGCACCCCCGATACTGTCAAGCCAGCTGTTAAGCGTCCCCCACAGCCGCTCGGACTCCCGACGGTACGCATGGGCCACTCGGCCCTGGTCCGCCACGTCGATGTCGAGCAATTGATACAAGCGCGGGAAGTATGCAGCACTCGTGTATTGGTCGTCCCTGCCCATGAGTTCCGCGGCGCGTGCGAAGACCGCCAGCAGCGCGATAACGGGCGGAGCCGCGGCACGGTCCTCGGACGCATTCCGACGCTTCCAGCGCCAGACGTCGAGCCGGCGCCTGTGCGCCGAGAACACCCCCAACCCGGCGTTGCCGGCACCAAGCAAGAGTGTCGCTCGGACGTGAGTGGCTAGCGCCGATTCGGCCTGTTCCGCAGTCAAGTCCAGGCCGCGTCTCCGTGCGACCTGAACGAGTAATGAGTCCTCGACATCAAGGAAGACCGGCTGGTAGCCATAGGCCCCACCGAATACGACATCGCAAAACGCAGAATCCCATTTGTCGTACTCGGCCCACACGTTCGACATCGAGTTGGTCATCCCCCCTGTTGTGGCAAACACAGGCTATGCAAGCCCGAGCTTGCCATGCGGCAGAATCGTACGAAAGGTCCGGCTCACGGCGAGGAGACTCTGAGCACGCGGCGGGAACGGCGGTCAGACGAGCACGCTTGGGGAGGACCCGCGCTTTGCAGGTCTACGCACGCCCGCGGGTCATGGTTGGAGAATCTCGCAAGGGCGCCACGACCAGCCCGAGGCAGGCTGTAAGCCCCAGTCGCCCTTAATGAGACACTCGACGCCGGCTTCCGAAGCGGTGACGAACAGCGGCTCCCTGGCCGAACTCTGAGAGGCTTCGCCCGTGATGGGGGTGAGTACCGACGAGCGCGCGGTCCTAGCCGCCATCGCCGGGATGCTTGCCCGGCCCGACTTCCTGATCCCCATCGTGGCGGCAGAACGGCAGTTTCGGGAGCACTACTACGGTCTGAACTCGGCTGCACTGCTCGAGGATCTCTTCTTCGACGCACTCGGCAACTATCTACGTCAGACGGATCCCGACACAATGCTCCTCCGCCCGCCGACTGGCCAGAAGGGTTGGGACTACACGTTTAATGGGCTGAATGTGTCTCACAAGGTGAGCCAGCGCATCGACGCGATCGCGGCGATCTGGGATGCGACGAAGAAGGGCGTCACTCGCTGGTCATTCGAGGATCCGATTGTCTACGTACTCAGTGGCAACTCGCCGCCTACGGCGGTCCGGCTGACGATAGAAGGCGAGTCACCGCTTGACTGTCGCGCTGTATGCGACCTCCCAAAGCCCTTCGTCGCAGGTGGGGGTAGCCTCCTCATCGTCAAGTGGCCAGGTGGTAGCACGGCCCCGCAGCTTGTCGACGTCGTTCGGACCGAACCGGGTCAGCGAGTCGCGGAGGCGCTCCCCTTCAGCCAGATCTGGGCGCACGTCGCCAAGCATGTCCGCGACGGCGGCGGGGCGAATGAGATCGATGTCCTGGTCAGTCGTGCCCCGATGCCACCGCTGATGGAGCACCAGATGCGTGAACGCGGGCTCCCCCAGACCCTGGACGATCTGTCAGTCCCATACAGGTCGGGGGTGCACCTTTTACCCAAGGCCATCCTTCAGGACTTGGCAGTGACCTCGAACAACCGCGGAGTACTCATCCCGAAGCCCACGATGCAACAGTTGAGTGTGCAGTCGAAGGAACTCCGACTCTTTTCTCCACTTCCCCTGTGGTACACGCTGTACGCGCAGGCACGACCGCCGGACATGTACTCCGCTCAGCGATCCGAGTATGACGCGCGCTTCAGCGCGCGTGGCGACATCGACCGCTTGTGACGAATGGCAATCTGCAGGATGTCGTTCACGCAGACTCATTGGCACCTTGGGAGTCAAGCACCCGGCGAGCCACATCTTCGGCGTCTAACCGAACCTCGCATTCCCAGACCCTGACCACTCGCCACCCCAGTTCGATGGCGGCTTTGCTTGACCGGATGTCACGCTCTCGGTTTCGTGCCATCTTGTCCTCCCACAATTTCGCGTTAGGCCCCGCCCATGGGGCTTGCCGCCCGTGGGCCGGGCATCCGTGCCAGAAACACCCGTCCACGAACACCGCCACGCGTCGGCCGGGTAGCACGATGTCCGGCGTGCAGCCACGGACCAGTGTTCGGTGCAGTCGAAAGCGTGCGCCCGCCGCATGAAGTGCCCGTCTCAGAGCAACTTCGGGAGCGGTGTCAGTCTTCGGCCGGCCCGAAAGGTGCCGCCCACCCGGGGTGCTCACCCATCTCTGAGCCACGGGCAAAGCTAGCCAGCATCCTCAAGCTTCGCCACCTCGACGTAGTGCCCGATGCGAGTCCGAACGATCACGGGGCGAGCCGGGTCGTGAAGACGCTCAAGTCCTGTGTCCGGCGAGGTAGGCGACCCCTCGATCGCCTGGGCGACGTGGGGAGCCCGACGGCGCACATCCCTCGCGTCGTTGAGGACGTGCTCTCGTAGGACGTAGTAGGCCGCGCCGACGTTGACTCCATTGCCGAGCTGCTTGTAGGTCGCAGCGTCACCTTGCCCGCCAAAGTTGAACCACTCCGGTAGCCCTTGCAGTCGCGCAGCTTCCCGTGTCGAGAGTCTGCGGCGGCGATCGCCCAAGATGCTTGTCTGCGTTATGGCGACAAGGGCGGGCACGTACGTCGCCCGCTTGGCACGAACTCCCGACGGCCGGAGGTGCATGACGGTCTGGTCAAGGGACTCCGCGGTCTGGGCCTGCCACTCGAACTTACGTCGCGAGGCCGGGAAGTCACGCAAGTAGTTCCAGCGCCCCAACCATTCCTCCAGCACCGCCTGGTGTTCCGTGTAGAAGGCGGCGTTCTTACGCAGGAACGTGGCCTTCCATGGCGGCGTGTCGTCGCCAACGATCAGGTCGGCCTCGTCGATGAACGCGTCCACCCACACCGGGAAGCCGGGCAGCTTGTCGACACCAGCCGCCCTCAAGGATCGGACAAAGTCATCCCAGGCATCAACCCAGGTGCTCTCTGACGCAGTCAGGCGTAGCCGCAGGGCTTCCTCTGGCCCGAGCTGCCACTGCAGAGGTAGGTGGTCGTCCAGTGACCAAGCCGTAGAGTCCCAGCCGTCAACATGTGTGTGGGCCACGGACGGCTCTACATCTGCTCTAGCCCGGGCACGGCCAACGTAGGTGCCCACGATGAACACTCGTTCACGAACTTGGGGGCGGCCACCACGCTCAGGGGGGAGTAGGTGCGGAGAGAAGACGATGGGCTTGGCCGAGACCCGGTAGCCCAGTTCGCGCAGGGAGGTGATGATCACCTCCCACTCGTGCCGGTGTCTAGGCCCCGCAATGTTGCGTACGTTCTCCAGCAACACCACCGTTGGCCTACGCACCCGAAGGATCTCGCAAATGTTCCAGAAAAGCGTTCCGCGAGCCTCGGCCATCCCCCGCTGATATCCAGACTTCGAGAAGGGCTGGCAGGGAAAGCCGGCCGCAAGCACGTCGTGCTTCGGGACGGCCATGCGCCCCTCGGTATCCGCCACGATGTCCCCCAGAGCCGCGATGCCCCAGTTCGTTTCGTAGGCGGCGGCCGCCTCAGCGTCTTTCTCCACTGCGTAGACGCACTCGCCGCCGAGCGCGCTCACAGCAGCGTGGAAACCACCGATGCCGGCGAAGAGGTCGACAAAGGTGAACTGGGACACTTTCGAGCTCATGTTCGAACCATAGCTGTCTCTTGAGTTTGGTCAACGATCGACTCGGAGTGGCGTGCGAATTGCGGGGTTGCGCGGCAAAAACTTAGCCCTGTGCGCGATCCGGCACCTACCCCGGGGAGCTACCGAGCCGCATCGAAAGCGCTATTCGCGTGGATCGGCTGGTGCGCAACGCGGGGGCGCCCGACGGCGCGGCCATGCGGGAAAAGTGCAAGACCCGCGACAGGCCGGGCGAAGAAGCCCGTGCAGTCAAGATCACTGGTAGACAAGCAGCATGGCCTATGTCACTGGGTTCACCGCTTCGACTGTCGAAGGTGGATCGCGCGAGCACAGCATCTGCACGGCCGGCTGGCGGCTCACGGAGCGATCGGGTGAGCGCGTCCTCCAGATCGACACCTATGGTTCGCCGGAGCGACAGGATGCCGGCACGGTGAGCCAGTCGCTCCAGCTCGATGAGTCGCGCGCCCGGGAATTGATCGCCATCCTCCGTCGGGCATTCCCTGGCTTATGAGTGGACAGCCCCGACCGGGACCAGCAATGCCGGCCGGGCGGAACTGCGATCTAGCCCGCGAGGTCGTTCTCGGGCGTCGGGCGTGAGTCGGGGCATCGACCAAGTTGCCGCCACCACTTCAACCACGGAGCGTTACCTTGGGCGACCCCTGGAGCCGCGGTCTTGCTAACACTTTGCTAACAACAGCGTTGGATTCCCGTGAACGGCTGCGCAAGATCGTTTAGCAAAGTCGCAGGTCAGAGGCCAGTTGATCTACGCCGATGGACCCCTCCGGTCCCCTCGACCTGCACTGAAGATCGGAAAGGTCGGAGGTGCTCCCCGCCCATGGCCACCACAGGCCAAGCGATCAGCGCAGCGCCGACCCGGCGACCCGCGTCGCCCAGGGCACGTTCCACACTCCGCCGGGGCCGTTCCACGACTCCGTCTGCCGGCCAGTTCCCTTGGTGACGATCGGATCGCCCTCGCGGACGCGGTCGAAGACCCAGCGGGCGCTGGACAGGGTGAGGCTCGTGACCGGTGAGCGTGACTGCGGACAGCGTGCCGCCGGTGACATCGACCTCGACCGGCGCACCGACCTTCCACGCCGTTGCCCCCGCCGCGTGGTCTGGATCTGCGGGACAGCGGTGACCGTCGTCGCCCGGGCCGCCACATGCGCAACGTCGAGGGTGGCGCCGTACCCGACAAGAGCCAGCAGGAGCGACGCGACCAGCAGCGGAGTCGGAGATCGGCGAGCCGGCACGGTCGGGAACTCCGGGGGTCGCGGGCGGTCAGACAGCCGGCGATCAGTGGGGCGCTCGATTGTGCCCTGGAAGCGACTCCATCGCCGAATCGACCCGCTCGGGGGCGCTTGGGGTCATGGCTCGCGGCTAACCTCGCGGCGAACACGATCTTGGTAACGCACCGCGCACTCCTTAAGCACACCGAGCGCGAGATCGCAGGCGTCTGGCGGGGCGAGCCGATGGGCAACGGGGCAGTGGCGGTGCCCTGGATGGTCGAGCCAGAAGAATCCCCGGATCGCGCCACCTCAGCGCGAGGCCGTCAACGCCCAAGTCAGGGCTGGAGGCGACGCATGACTCCCTCTCCGCCGACTTCGCGGAGCCGGTCTGGATCGCCGCAGACCACCAACAAGTCACGAGCCCGACTGAGCCCGACGTAGAGTTTCTCCCGTGCCCGTTCGTCCCCGCGGCCGAAGCCGTTGACGGCCAGCACCACGACCGGCCGCTCCAGTCCTTTGAAACCGAGCACATGCCCGAAGAACACGTCCTCGCCGGCCCAGTAGGACTCCCAGTAGGCGTCGTGCCCGTGCGCCTGCTGTTCGACCTGCACCGGGTGGCGGTGCCCGGTGGTCAGCAGCGCGACGTGCTCGTGCTTCCACCCGTCGGCGAGCAGCTCGTCGACGACGTCATCGGCGGCACCGATCGCGTCGGCAGACGCGCACGGCACGAACCGCACGGGCACCCCCTCCCCACCCCGGTAGGCCATCTGCGTGGACGTCAGGCTGCCGAAGGTCTGGGCGATCTGCTTGGTGTTGCGCAGGTTCTCGTCGAGCGGGATCGGGATGAGCTCGACGGGCGGCCGACCGTGGCGGGCGAAGACCCGCTGCCCTTCGTCCGCGAACGCGTAGAGGCCGCCGCGCTCCCGGTCGCGCAGACCCTGCACCAACGCCGGCCACCACGAGTCAGCGAAGTCCTGCGCCTCGTCGACAACGAACGCGTCGTAGCGCTCCCCGTCGCTGAGATGCTGCGCGACCCGCTCCATCTC
>Ga0136611_10003454_pt1 | contig 11059 bp, 14 predicted proteins | sample AntDrymUQ2232306_2_FD_106645 | JGI IMG/M metagenome (GOLD analysis project Ga0136611, IMG submission 106645) | Polar desert sand microbial communities from Dry Valleys, Antarctica - metaG UQ223 (23.06) | ecosystem: Environmental > Terrestrial > Soil > Desert | place: Antarctica: Dry Valley... | reverse complement strand
GCGTGGAGTTCGAGGCCACCAAGGGCCAGAAGGGCATGCAGGCCAGCGCGGTGAAGCCCCTCTGATGAAGAAGTAGCCATCAGAAGCATGATGAGACGGAGCGGGCGCAACCCCGCTCCGTCGTTGTCAGAAGGCCTCGGCGATGATCGATGCGAGGACCGGCGCGGGTCGCGCTCTGTGCGAACTGGCATCCGTAGAGACAGCCACGCGCTCACCCTCAACTTCGCGCTATGAGACTGCGAGAGCCGGCTTTGGGAAAAGGCGTTCCAGGCGGTGGAGCGCACGAGGATCCAGGCCCAGTAACTCATTCGCTGCTCTTGCGAGGACGAGTCTCCCATCGGGGCGCGCACATATCGCGCCGACCAAATGTCGCTGTCTGTCGTGCGGCTACCGCGAATGCAACCGAACGGCGCGTACTCGGCGGGTGCCGACGACGATCGAGTGTGCTTGGCCCGCGACAAGTGCGGGGAGCAACCAGTGCTCTGGGACCGGCTGTCTGGCACGCTGGAGCAGATGACTCCATTGTCAGCGGCCGCGGCGAACAACGCTGCGTGGTGCGATTTGGTCTGTCGGACACACGGCATCAGCGCCGATCTCGATGGTGCCGCGTGGACGAGTCGGCAGCGAACTCCGCCTCTCCACCCCGACGCGGTGACGCTGACGCCCGGTCTCGCAGCTGCTGATCTCCTCGCCCGCATCGACACCTCGCCGGGTTGCTCGATCAAGGACAGCTCCGCAACCCTGGACTTGACCAGACACGGGTTTCGAGTGCTGTTCGACGCCCAGTGGATCGCGCGAAGTCCAACGGTGCCGCTCGCCGCCACCGATGGCCCGGAGTGGACGGTGATTCGTGGCACCGATGACTTCACCGCCTGGGAGCGCACGTGGCGAGGCGAGCACGGTCCTGCGGATGTCCTGCGTGCCGATCTGCTCCGGGAGCAGTCGGTGACGGTGATGGCCGCACACGTCGACGGCTGCATCGTGGGCGGAGCTGTTCTCACGCGCAGCGCAGCCGTCGTAGGGGTCTCCAACTTCTTCGCCGACGATTCGATCACGTCGGTGGGCTGGAACGGCTGTCTTGCCCTGGCGACGGAGTTGTTTCCAGGAGAGACGCTTGTCGGCTACGAGTCCGGCGACGCTCTGGACGCGGCACGAACGCATGGCTTTGAAGCCGTCGGCCCCCTCCGGGTGTGGGTCCACGAGGTGGGGTGAGCCGTCGCAGCGTTCGCATCCTTGACGTGCCCATCGAAGCGCACAGATCAGGCACCCCATAACCCCGCTCCGCGGACGTGAGAACCGCCGCCTATCGGCGCATATTTGGTCCGTCCCGCGCAGCTTGGCGAAGGGTGGGAGTCGCGTCTCCGTAACGCGGGACGACGATCTCCTCAGGGAATCGTGCCGGGCATCAGTGGCGCAGGGCGCCAGACGTCAGCGCGGTATTCCGGCTCGTGCCGCTTCGCCGGTAGCGAGAAAGGTCTCGACTTCATCGGAGGCGGTCCGGGTCCCGTCCTCTTGAGCGACTAAGTCGCCGAGTGTGCGTGCGCGTCGGCGGAGTTCCTCGTCGGTGACGAGACGCTTGACGGCGGCGTCCAGGTTGCGGCGTCGGATCCTGACTCCGATTCCGAGTTGTTCGTGACGCTGCGCCTGCCAATAGCTGTCGTTGAAGCACGGGCTGATGGCTGACGGGACGCCGCCGGAGACGGTGAGGGCGGTGGTGCCGAAGCCGCCGGCGTGGATGACGCCTCGGCTGCGGTTGAGCAGCAGTTTGAGCGGAACGAAGGGCCAGATGGCGGTGTGGTCGCCGGCGATCCTCGATCGGAGCTCTTGGGCGTTGGGCTCGTTTGACGTGAGGAGGATGGACCGGCCACCGGCGCGGGCCACGGCGTCGGTTGCCACCGCGAAGAAGTCGGTGCGCGCAGAGGCCGCTGCCGTCCCCTGGGTGATGATAACGGGGGGTGGTCCGGCCTCGAGGAAAGTAGAGACCTCTTCTGGCAGCCCGGCGTCGGTCGGTCCGCTCCAGGGACTGAACCCGACGAGGCGGTAGGTCGATGGCCAGTCGGGCTGGCGGTCGACGTAGTGCTGCGACGCCAGACCGAGGGTGAGGGCGGCGCCGGTGTCGAGCATGCTCCACCCGTCAGGTTGAAGGCCCAAGCGGCGGCGGAAGTTGCGGATCGCTCCGGCGCCGGGCTGCGCCTTGGGCATCACACGTCGTCCGCCCGCCCACACGAGCGCGGTCACGCGAGGTCCCAGATTGGGAACGCCCTGGGGAGGCGTGAACGCCGACGGCACGTGCATGGGGAACACGTCGCCGAGGATCATCGGCACTCCGCGACGCTCGCACACCGCGGATGTCACTGCAGAAGCGAGCTGGCTGGATATGACTACGTCGGCTGACGCCACCTCGGCGTCGACGGCCTCGAACATCGCGTCCAAGTGTGGCGCCAGGAGGTGGACGAAGAGATGGCGGACCATGCGCAGGCCACCGAAGTGGCGCACCAACTTGGCGTGGTGGTCGAGCAGAGTCGGCCCAATGTCGAACGCTGGTGCCGCGCATCGGAACCCCAAGCCCACGAACACCCGGTGGAACTCGCGAGGAACGACGTAAGTCACGTCGTGTCCCCGCCTCGCAAGCTCCGATGCCATCGGCACGTAAGCGAAGACATCGCCTCGATAGCCCAGCGACGTCACCACCACCCGTGCCATAGCGGACACCGTAAGCCGGTGCTGCGGTTCGCCTCCAAACCCGCGCCGCCAGACTTGGGCTCCCAGAGCGACCGCCGTCACAACAGAACGCCCGCCGGATAACTCGCAGCCGGCGCACGTGCCAGACGCGACTTATCGGCGCGTCGGAGCGGGCGTTGTGTTCGCTTGCCGGAGCGGCCACATCACCGACTCGGTATCAATTTTGCCTGCGGCTCATCGACGGGCGACTGGTCGGCGCTCTGCACCGGCTACTGGTTCGGAAGAAGCTCGATCCTGAAGTCCGACAGCCAGGCGCCGGAGCGCCACACCAAGAGAATTCCAAGCGCCGCCAAGGCTACGAAGAACGTCACAAGGCCGACATGCACCCACCGGCCGGCGCGTAGTGAGGCCCATGCCGTGCCGGCTGCTCCCCCAGCAGCTGCCACGGCGAGTGTGTAGCCGACAACCGCGCGCAGCGGGGACTCCCAGGACCATTGCCAGTTGGACCGACTTGTCAGTGGATACGCGCCTCCGACTACAACGAGCACGAGGCACGCCGCGGCAACGGCAGTCGCGGCAGCTGCCGGAACAGTCAGGTGAACGCGCACGCCGACATTGTCCCTCGGAAGGCAGCCGAACTCAGGCCGCGACACAAAACTGTTTAGCCGTAGGCACGGAACGACGGTGGTCGTCCACGCCAGTCGCAACAGAACGCGCTCTCGATAATCCCAGTCCCCCAGCCCTGAGGCGCGCAACCGATCGCCGCGTATGCGAGCATCGTGCTGCCACCTAACGCGCCGCGCCTGATCGCCGCTCTGCGTCACCTATCGCCGGTTCCTCGGCACAGCCGTCCTTGGGAGAGGGCCGCCGTGGCCGTCATGGAAATTCGTGGCGGAGCGATAGCCGCATCGGTAGCTTGCGATCGATGTCTGTTTCCCGTCCCAGCCCATCGCGGCCGTGGCCCCTGAAGGCGACCACGCCAACGCTTGGCGCCCGCCGCTTCCACCAGTTCGTCGGAGGAAGCGGCGGGAGACTCGACGTGACGGTGCCCACCTGTTGAGGTGAGCTGCGGCGCGCCCTGAGCCCTCCTGCCTCGAGCACAGGAGGAAGGGCGATGCCTGCATCGCATGTCGCGGGACTCGTGCCCGCCGGCCCCGGGCACCCGAGGGTCGAGAAATTCCGGAACATCAAACAGGGCCGTGGGAGCCATCCCGCCGGCGCCATCGCCCTCGAGGGGATGTGGGCTATCCGAAGCGCCCTCGACTGCAGCGTCCCGATCGACGCGGTCTTCGTGTGCGTCGCTCTCCTTCGCGGCGACGCGATCGCCGTCCTGCTGCCTGGTCTACGCGCTTTGGGGGTCGAGACCTACGAGGTGAGCGAGCGGGTCCTCAGGCGGATGGTCGACCGGGACGGGCCGGACGGTCTCGCGGCGATTGGCCGGTTGCCCGCCTTGGCGTTGGGCGATCTCCGGATCCAACGAACGACGCGGGTCGTAGTCGCCGACAGCTTTGAGCTGGCCGGGAACCTCGGCACCATCATCCGGACGGCCGACGGTGCCGGCGCTGCCGCCGTGGTGGTAACCGACCGGCGAGTGCGGCTGACCCACCCGCTCGTGGTCAAGGCGAGCATGGGGACGATCTTCTCCGTGCCGGTGATCGCGGCGGATCGGGCTCGCGCTCTCGCGTGGCTCCGCGTCGCTGGCTTTACGATCATCGCCGCTGATCCCGCCGCCGAGGTCTCCTACCGCGACGTCGCCTACATCGGGCCGGTAGCCGTCGTCGTCGGCAGCGAGCGCTACGGGCTCGCCGGCTTCTGGCGGGAGGCGGCCGACACGGTCGTCTCGATACCGATGTTCGGCATGGCCGATTCCCTGAACGTCGGCCACGCCGCAGCCCTCCTCCTCTACGAGGCACTGCATAGACAGACTGAAGATCCGGAGGGACGACGCCCTCCGCACCTCGGCCCCAGTCCTCACGATCGCACCGCACGGGGCGAACGAACACGGCGCCCTCCAGCCGCCTCCTAATCGGTGCCCCCGAACGCCGGCTCCGCGTTAGGTCTGTTCTGACGTCAGCCGACACACAACGGTTGGCGCGTTGAACGTCCCCTGGACGACTCCCACGCGGATCATCCCGATGCGGCGCATCACACGCTCACTCGCCGTGTTGTCGATGCTGCACTTGGAGATGATCCGCTCCGCCGGGTAGCGGCTGACGCCGACCCGAATTGCGGCGAGCGCGGCTTCGGTCGCGAGCCCGTGGCCCCACCACCGGTGGCCCAGGGTCCAACCGACCTCGATCACGAAGTCGAAACGGAGCCACGGCATGTTGGTGCCGGCGAACCCGCAGGTGCCGATCAGCTCGTCGGTCTCTAGTAATCGGACGGCCCAGGTCGTAATACCGAGGCGCTCATCGATCTGGCGCCAGAGGGCGATGGAAGCGAGAGCCATGGCTGGGGTCCACGGAGTGCCGCCGAGGTAACGGACCACCTCCGGCGTTCCGATGTCCGCAAGTTCCTCGACGTCTGCGTCCGTCCAACGTTGAAGCACCAGCCGTGGTGTCCGAGCGACCACGGCCCCCATGACACGTACCGTACGCGGCGAGCGTCACAACGAACGACGTCTTTTCCAGAGCCGCGGGGCACCGTCGAGCCTGAGAATAAGCGCCTGTCCCGAACGCCCGCTCGGCATCGCAGGTGCGCCGACAGGCGCTCGGAGGCCCGGAGCGGCCACGATTGGCTCGGCAGGTCCGAGCGGACAAGCGGCGACAGAGAGGGCCAAGATGTCGATACAGCGGGTGATGATGGTGACCCTTCAGGTAAAGGACTTCGACGCAATGGTGCGTTGGTACTCGGAGGTGCTCGGGCTGCACATCATCGTGTTGGAGCCGCAGGAGTTCTGCGTTCTGAGTGCGCCGTCTGGATCCTACCACGATTGGGCTTGCCTCGGATCACCCTGAGCGGATCTCGGATCGACCGGGAGTCGGCTGGGCGCCGACTTTTGCAGTCGATGATTTCGACCGCTTCGTCGATGAACTCCGTAGCGGCGGCGTGAAGTTCGATGCCGAGGAGGAGGGTGCGGATGAGGGGTACCGGCTCGTTCGTGTGCGGGATCCGGAAGGGAACGCCGTTGGCATCACCACAGCGTGACGAACAAGACAGACGCAGGGTGCCCCTGATCGCCGGCTCCCGGCGTCGGCGACGCGCTGATTTTGGCAGGATGACTTCGTGACTGCTGCCGTGGCGGGTGACATTCTTGCGGAGCGCCGGAGCTTCGCGGAGACGCTTGCGGACGTTGGCCCCACATCTCCCACGCTCGCTGGAGCGTGGACTGCGGGAGACCTCGCCGCTCATGTTGTGTCTCTTGATCGACTCGGTGGTCTTCCGACGTACACAGGTCGCAGGGTTGTTGCCGGCGGCATCCGTCTGAACGACCTCGCCGCTCGCTTCGCCGACGCCAGCCTCGACTCTTCGCGCCGGCGGGGCTTCGAGTGGGCTCTCAACCAGCTTCGCTCGTCGCCGCCGTGGCTGCTCCTCCGCCGAAGCGTCGCACCGATCGGTCTGTTCGAGGTATTCGTTCACCATGAGGACGTGCGTCGAGCAGTGGCGAACTACTCCGGACGGCCTGCGCCCACTGGCCTGACAACGGCGGTGCCATGGCTCCTGCGATATCACCGGCGCGTACTGCCGAAGGTGAGGTTGGTGGTTCGAGCCGGCGAGCTTGAGTTCTCGACCGGTGCGGGGCCGTTGGTCATTCTCCAAGGCGCTCTCGGAGACGTCGTCCTGTGGTTGGCCGGACGTCGCGACGCTGTCGACGTGGAGCTGTCGGGCGATCACTACGCGCTGAAGGAGTTGTGCTCCAGCGCCCTTCGCATCTGATGGCTCCGCCTGCCCCCGAACGCCGGGTCGTGGTCGATGACCGCTGTGTCAACGACGGCGATGGCGCGCGAGGCTCATTAGATTCCGACGCTCATCCACCTCAATGGCCCGACGGGCGTCGGAAAGTCGACCATTGCTGCCGCCCTAGTCCGTGAGCGCCACCTCGCGCTAAACCTCGACATTGACGAGCTGCGAGTCCGGCTGGGCCAATGGGAGTCGACGGACGACTCGAAGCGAGTCGCTCGTCATCTTGGGTTCGAACTTGCTTCACGGCACCTTCATGCCGGCTACGACGTGGTCATGCCGCAGCTGATCGTCAGCGTCGATGTGATCCACGAAATCGGTGCGCTCGCCCGGAGCGCAAGGGCGGAGTATTGCCAGGTCTTACTGGTTGCATCCACCGAGGAGCTTGTCGCCCGTCTCGGTGTCGACGGACCACACGTCGAGCCGCACCCGCGGAACCTGTTCGACCTCGACACGTTGGCATCACAGATCGCGTACACGTTGGAGGTCGTGCCAGAATTGGCCACCGCAGATGCGGCGTCGACGGTCGTCGATGTCGGTGGGCTGAGCGCACCGCAAGCACTCGCTGCGGTGCGAGTGGTGCTTCGAGACTGCCCGCCTGTCGGACGGAACAACTGAGGCTCGGCGCCTTCCCGCGTGTCCCTGATCGCCGGGAGCGTGCCGCTCGCGAAAAAGCGATCGGTGCCGGGTCGACGCTAGTTCCTGCTGCTTAATCGACCGGCGTAAGCGAGAGCGGCCCGTAGTGTTCTGCGTCCCCCTCAGGCGGGTGCGAGCAGAAATACGAACTCGGTAGCAGTCGGGTCGGCGCGCTGCCCCTCAGGGTCGAGCACGGCTACGACCCGCAGACCGGCCTCGGTGGCGAGTTGGCGGAACGACTCTTGGCTGTGCCAGTGCAACACCCAGATACGGTCGAGCACCGTTGAGACCCCGTGCTCGATGACCTCGTAGCGCAAGACGGTCTGTTGCTGGCGCGTGTCCTCATTACGCTCGACCGACAGCGTCGTAACCTTCAAGAGCGCTCCGCTGGCTTCCTCGTGCCGCCGCGGCACGCCGATCTCGACTCCATCGCCAGGCGGCGGGATGAACAGCGGAATCAGTGCTGCCCCGGTCGGCTCGAGGTGCTCAGCGATGCGAGCGAGCGCATTCGCGGCTGTGGTGTCGTTGACCAAGAGATTGAACGTCGGGCCTGCGAGGAATATCGACTGGTACCTCCGACCGAGACACATCGACTCGATCGCGGACTCGTGGAGTACGACGCTGACACCCTCGCTGTCCGCTCGGGCACGGAACCGCTCCAGCATGTCGGCCGAAGAGTCGAGACCTTCGATGTCGAGCCCGCGTCGACGCAACTCCAGCATCGGATCGCCGTCCCCGCACCCAAGTTCGAGCGCCGGTTCCCCGAACGCTGCGATGAACCGCGCGTATGGCTCCGGGTCGGGCACCGAGCCGCGCAATGGCCCGTAGGCGCGAGCGACGAGTCCCGTGTAGTGGCGCGACGGCTCAATCGGAGTCATCTCATCATCGTGGCAGGACAATGAACGCCACCGCTCCTAAGCTAAGTGCCGTTCTTCGTTGGGGTGATCACGGCCTGAGCGGGGGCCGGCCCGCCGCCCGGCGGCGCTCCTATCAGGAACTACAGAGCGTCCCCTATCGCCGGCATGCGGACGTGGGCACCCGGTGCGTTCTGACGCGTCGTCGCCCCCGGGACTCAGGACGAACGCTCTGCTGCGTGTCGGCCCTTTGCGCCGGGTCCCCACTCCAAGCGATGTAATCCCAAGCGCACCAGGTCTCTAGGGCAGCTGGCCCGGTTCGTCAGGAGAAGACAGCAGTGCCAGCGCCATCCCGAGGGCGGGCTCGGCGGTGCGATCCCGGGCTGGGAGGATCAGAGTGGTGATCCCGATCGCGGCAGCTCCGCCGTCGGTGACCCAGTTGTCTCCGACCATGACAGTTTCGGACGGGGCGACGCCGAGTGACGCACAAGCCGAGCGAAAGATGGAGGGATCGGGCTTGCAAACGCCGTGATCACACGACAGGTGGAACTCGTCAATGAGGTTGTCGAGATCGAAGCGTTCGAAGACCCGACGAATGTCCCATCCAGTGTCGCTGACCACACCGATCGCGACGCCCGCGGCACGGAGGCGCTCGAGAACGGTCCGTGCGTCTGGATAAGGTCGCCATCCGGCGGGCGACGACTCAGACTCGTACACAAATTCGGCAAGGCCTGCGCTGAGTGCGTCGAGCGGACGAAGGAGTTCCAGCCAACACGCCCGATGCATTACTGGGTCGAGGTCTCGCCCTTTCGCGAGTTCCTCCGGCCGCCTGGAGGCTTCACGAACCTCGTGCCACACACGTCTAAAGACGTCGACTCCAACATCGCTGTCATGCGTTCTCGAGAAGCTTTCGATGTGATGTTCGATCGGCACCGTGTCGAACAGTGTGTGGCCGAAGTCGAAGAGGCACGCTCGATATCTCACGACCAGATGCTAGGAAGCCAGACTTGGAGGATGCGTCGGCAGGTCCTCGATCGACGAGGTGTCGGGGAGTTGGCGGGTGATCACATCGTGAATGCACCTTGTCCACATTCCCGGGCGATGGGCGAGCGTTCCATCGAAGTCGAATACCACCGCTTCGATTGTCACTGTTCCGCCAGACGCGCCATCGTCAACGACGTCTCCTGGGTGAGCGGGACGATCTCGATCCCGGCGAGCAGGCGACGGAGGTCAGCTACGAACGCAGCGCGCATTGAGTCGCTGAAGCTGAGCGTTGTTGCCCTGGTCTGCTCCAAGTCGACAACGGCTTCGGCGGCCATTGTCCTCGGTTGTCGGTGCCGGTGGGTCGTTGCAGGTTCGCAAAGGCCTGTTGCGGCGATGGTCTCTGACAGTGAGGGCTGAGCCCTGGTCGCCGAGGCACCACCGTCGTCGCTGTAGCGCATCCACTGTTCCCGGTAAGCCACTCCAAGGGGATCGTCGTAGCGCTCTGCGGTCCCGAGGATGGCGATCCAGCCGCCGGGGCGCAGGAGCGCTGCCGACTTCTTCCATCCGATGTCCGGGTCGATCCAATGGAAGGCGGTCCCGGAGATGACAGCAGTGTAGGAGTGGTCGGGACTGTCAAAGTCCTCGTATGCACAGGCACGGAACTCGACATCGAAGTCCCAGCACGTCGGGAGGCCAGTTCGATCATTGTGTTTCCAATGTCGATAGCCGTAAGAGCTACACGCCGTCGTGCCAGCTCAAGGGTCAACTGGCCGGTCCCGCACCCGACCTCCAGGACCGGGTCGTCGATCCCTAGCTCGGCGGCCGTGAAGAGGGCGTCCACCACTTCCGGGGCGTACCCATGGCGCGTGGTTTCGTACTTGTCGGCGATGCCGTCGAACAAGAGTCGTTGCCGACGACGCTTTGCCCGCTGATCGTCAGTCTCTTCGGTCACCTGCACATCCTCTCCGGCCGGCCGAGCAGTTCGCCACCAGTTTGGGTTTAGCTTCGGCCTCCAAATCAGAGCGATGAAGGCTGACTGACATAGCTCGGCAGATCGACGGGCTGGGCTGTCGAGGCTGTCGCCGTACGCCGGGACGGTCGCGGGACGCGCCGGGTGCGCTCGTTAGGACCCGCCAGCGGCTGGACGATCCTCGACGTGGGCAGCGAGGCGGTCGATAGATGCGGCAAGGCGATCGCTCGTTGTTGCCCGTGCGCGCGGGTAGCGGGACTCGTCCTCGAGATCCGTCCACTCGTAGGTGTGCACGACGAGGGAGCGGGCGTCGTCGATCGGTTCGATCCACCAGCGCCACAGGTGCCCGGGGGGCACCTGACCGGGTTCGGCGGGCTTCCACGCGATCAGCTGGCCCTCTGTGAACTCCACGACGTGGTTCTCGCGGACGGCCCCTCTGGTGAGCGTCGTCGAGAAGATGTCGCCGACGGCGTGCACTCGTTGACCGTCGGCGGACTCGGCCAGATTGTCGTTGCCATCCCACTGCGGTTGCCGAGCTGGATCAGCGATCATCTCGAAGATTCGAGCTGGCGACGCCCGAATCTCGCGAGATGCCGAAGTGACTCTGCCTTCGCCGGCCGACATTCATCAAGACTCGCGCGGCGTGCTCAAAATGGTTCGTCGCTTTTCGGAGTCGGGACGGACTTCTTCGGCACTCAGGCCGGTCCGCGCTCAAGAGAACATTGGAATCAGGGCGCGTAAGTGTCCCTGAACGCCGGCAACGAGCGTCGGACGCGCATCGATAGCTACCGTTTCGACGCATGCCAAAACCCTCGGTCCACGGACCTTGGCACATCATCGAGATGGACCTCTGGGATCGGGACGCCATCGACCTTGTTGGACCGGGACTGATCGAGTTGCGCCGTGACCGGACCGGCAGCTTGAGCTTCATCGCCGTCGACGCGACCCTCGACGTCCGGTACTCGGACTCCGACGGGATCTCCAGCGCGGAATTCAGCTGGGACGGCTTCGATGAAGGCGACGAGGTCAGCGG
>Ga0136611_10003453_pt1 | contig 11060 bp, 9 predicted proteins | sample AntDrymUQ2232306_2_FD_106645 | JGI IMG/M metagenome (GOLD analysis project Ga0136611, IMG submission 106645) | Polar desert sand microbial communities from Dry Valleys, Antarctica - metaG UQ223 (23.06) | ecosystem: Environmental > Terrestrial > Soil > Desert | place: Antarctica: Dry Valley... | reverse complement strand
CGCGACGGCCGCTCCCCCTGCTCCCCCTGTCCCGGCCAAGCCCCGTGCCGTCCGGATTGAGGCGCCCGATGAAGGCAAGGCGCGTACCGCAGCCGCCGCCGCTTTGGGCGTTCCAGAGAAAGAAATCCAATTGCGCGTCCTGGAACGGCACAAAAAGGGCCCGTTCGGTCTGGGTGGCGAGGTGCTGACCATTGAGGCCACCTGGCGCCCGGCAGCGGCCAGCCACGCCGCTGGGACTGGTCCGGGGCCGGTGATCCCTGTTGATGAAGGCGGAAAAATCGAGTTCTCGTGCGCGCGCGGCAAGCTGGCCCTCGCCGTTCACCGACCTCAGGGCAGAGGTCGCCCGGCGGACATCGGCACCCTCGAAGGGTTGATAGAAGGCTGGCCGCTGGATGTACGTGACGACAGCGTAATTCAGCAGGCGTTGCGCGCACAGGACGGCAAGCCGCGCGTCTTCGCCACCATGAGCCCGTCCGCTGCGCCGGGTGAGGACGCCGCCGCGGCCGTACGCGTGGCCAAGGACGAGTTCACCGCGTGGCTCATCCCCTGGAATCCGAAGCCACTCGAGGCTGGTGGGTTGTTTCAGATCGTGGGCAACGCGGGCATCGTTCAGGGCCTAGACGAAGAGTTGGTGGAGCACCTGAACGGCAAGGTGCTGGACCGCCCCACTGTGATCGCTAAGGGGCAGCTTCCTAAGGACGGCAAGGACGCCGAGATTGAATACGTCTTTGAGGCGCTGCAAGGCGAGAAAGACAAGGCCAAGGCCGACCAAAACGAGGCGGCCGTCACGGGGAACGAGCGCGTTGACTTCCGCGAGATGGGCGGCGGCCCGGCCAGCGTGGAGCCGGACATGGTGCTCGCGCGCAAGATCGAGCTGGTACCGGCGGAAGATGGCTTCACCGTCAAGGGCAAAACCATCCCAGCCAAGAAGTCAAAGGATCTTGAGCTGAAGCGACTGTCGGGCCAGAACACCACCGTGCTTGAGGACGGCAGCGCCATTATTGCCACAACCGGCGGCATGGCCAGCCGCGTCGGCGAAAAGATCGCCGTGCTGCCAGTACACACCGTGGAAGGCGATGTGGACTTCTCCACCGGCAACGTCTACTTTGAGGGCAACCTCCAGGTCCGTGGCGCTGTCAAGCCGGGCTTCAAGGTGACGGCCACTGGGAGCGTGACCATTGGCGGCACGGTGGAAGGCGCCACCATCGAGGCCGGCGGCGATGTAACCATCAACGGTGGCGTTGTGGGACAAAAGGAGGGCGTCATCCGTGCAGGCGGCGCGGTGACCGCCCGCTTTGTTCAAGAGGCCGAGATCCATGCCGGTGGCTCGGTCACCATCGCCAGTGAGATACGGGAGAGCACCGTCATCAGTGAACGGAAGGTGACCATCGCCGGGGCGGGCAGGGTAGTAGGCGGGCGAATCCGAGGCCGTGACGAGGTAGAGCTCAAAGCGGCGGGCTCGGCGTCCGCCACACCTACCAGTATCCAGGCCGGGTGGGGCGAGGAGCTGGAAGCCGAGATTGCGGACGGCGAAGTGCGTATCCCCAAGGTCGCCGTCCGGAACGATGTCCAGCCTGGCGTCGTGATAACAGTGGCGGGCGCGACTCAGCGCTTCACCCGACCATCCGTCGGCGGCGTCTGGCGCGAGAAGGACGGCAAGCTGCTCTACTCAGCGACCTAAGCAACGCTGGCCTCGCCCGGCCGCACCTGGCAGCGTCGAGCCGTAGCCGGCACCCCTCCTAAACTTGGTAGCACCATGTCCGAGCCCACGCGCCGCCACGACGAAGTCCTGGCAGACATCGCGCGCTTCGCCGGCTCGTCACTTGAGTTGCCGGAAGTGCTCGAGCGGATTGTGGAGCGTGCCGCCGCCCTCACGGGGGCAGATCGAGCAAGCATCTGGCTTCTAGATCGCGGCGAGCATCGCCTGCTGCCGTCCGCGCTGTTCGGCATGGATAGCGCCTTTACCGACGAGTGGAAGCGTCACCCGCTGCCCCTCGCTGAGGAGCGGCTGAGCCAGCAGGTGATTGCCTCTGGGCTTACGACGGTCGTGGAAGACGCCACCGCCGATCCAAGAACCGATAAGGCGTCCGTGGAGTTCTTCAGCGATCAAAGCATCCTGGTCGTGCCGCTCGCTCGGCGCGGCCGGGTCATCGGCACACTCTTCGTGAACCATGTACGCCAGCGTTACCACTTCACGGAAGCGGACATCGAGACAGCGTCCACCGTCGCCGCGCAAGCTGCTGTCGCCATTGAAAACGCCCAGTTGTATGGCGAGGCCAGGCGGCTGGCTGACCAGCTGCACCGCTCATTCCGCCACGCTGGAGAGGCATTGGCCACCGGCGCGGACGTGAGCGCCAACCTCGAGCATATGCTTCAGCTTGCGGTCGAGACTACCGGCGCGGATGGAGGCGCTCTGGAGTTGCTGGAGGAAGATCACCGGACCACCTACGCCATCGCGCAAGCGGGGCATGCGCCGGATGAAGGCGTTGCGCGTTCCCAGTTTCCATTGCAAGGTGGCGACGGTCTGTTGGGAACGCTCGAGCTCTGGCGCGCAGCCGGCCCCTTTGAGGACGACGAGCGGGCACTGCTGGCTGCGTTCGCCGGCCACGCGCGCTCTGCCATCGAGCATGCCCGTCTCTACGCATCGCTCCAGGAAGAGCGGAAGCGCGCGTTACAGGCCGAACGCAGCCAGGCGGAGTTCAGTTCCATGATCTCACACGAGCTTCGCACGCCACTCGCCTTGATCAAAGGCTACTCGGCCACACTGTTACGTCCCCCCGCACCTCTGGCACCGGAGCGAACACGTCGATTCATCGAGGGGATCGATTCGGCGGCGACACGGCTGCAGCGCCTAATAGACAACCTCCTCAGCGCGAGCCGGCTGGAAAGCGACATGTTCACCATCTCACCTCAACCGCTGGAAGTTCGGCAACTCATGCAGCGCGCCGTTTCCGCAGCGGCCGTGCTGGATCACGAACGGGACATCCGGGTAAACCTACCGGAGGGCGAGCTTTGGGTGTTGGGCGACGCGGATCAACTGGCACAGGTAGTGGAAAACCTAGTCTCTAACGCCTTGAAGTACGCGCCCGGCAACGATCCGGTCTACGTGACCGCGGCGAGTGAAGGGCGACGGGTGCGCCTATCGGTTACGGATACAGGGCAGGGCATCCCGTCAGATGCTTTGGAACGTATCTTCGAGAAATTCTTTCGTGTAGGTGAAGGCGCCGGCCACGAAGAAACAGCGGGAAGACTAGGAACAGCACAACCGCGCGGCCTCGGATTGGGCCTGTACATCTGCCGCCGCATCGTCCAGGCCCACGGAGGCCGCATCTGGGCAGAGAACGGGTCTGCAGGCGGAAGTGTCTTTCATGTTGAGCTAGCGGCACGGGCAGGGACTTGACATAGCGCGAAGCCGTAGTACCGTGAGAAGGAGCCAGAAGTCACGTAAGAGAGACTCAAAGGAGAGTCGCCGGCAATGAGTACTCCCACTTTCGCCGTTCCCTCCGATCCCACCCTGGATACCGATCGCATTATCACACCAGGCAGCGGCCGCGGCCGCATCCTAATCGTTGAGGACGAGCCGGGGCTGGCCGAGGTGCTGTCACTGCACCTCGAGGCCGCCGGTTTTGAAACAACCGTGTGTCACGACGGTCTGTCGGCGATCTACGAACTAGATCGGACGACATTTCGTGTCGTCTTGCTTGATCTGCACTTGCCCGAGGTGTCCGGATTCCGCCTGATCCAGCTTCTCAAGCAGCGGGCGGATTCACCAAGGCTGCCGGTGATCGTGATCACGGCCCTCAGCTTCCAGGAAGCGGAAGATGTCGTGCGCGCAGGCGCAGACGACTTCATATCGAAGCCATTCATGCCCGATGAAGTCGTTTCCCGCGTCGAGCGGTTACTCGATCGTGTGCGCTAGCGGAGTGAGCAGTGGGATAGGGTCAGTTGTCGGGAAGAGAGGACTTGAACCTCCGACCCCCACGTCCCAAACGTGGTGCTCTACCGGGCTGAGCTACTCCCCGGGGTGATCGACGGGGCTCGAACCCGCAACCGCTGGAGCCACAATCCAGTGCTCTACCATTGAGCTACGACCACCATGCAGCGTCGCCAAGCGCGGCGCCCATACCGATTCTATCCGCCCTTGGGCAGAAATGGCAACGCGGGATCCGCTACGGACGAGCCCCCGGCCACCGCCCACCGGGCGTTCTAGGGTGATCTGAGTTGGCAGCGCGAGCGTTAAGGACATGCGTCGCGTACGAGCTGAGAATGATGTACCCCCATGCCGTACAAGTCGCCGCGATCACGCCACTCCCCATGCCATAGCCTTCCGCCACCCGCCAATAAATCGCCCACCACAGGGCGACCGAGAGCAACGCCTGAATGGTCCGCTCACGCCAAGCCTGCCGCAGCTCTGTTATACGCCGCCGCACTGGCATTGGCTCCGTTCTCCTCTTCGGGTTACGCTGCCGGGAACATTACGGTCTATACGTCCCAGCGTCAAGCAAGTCCCTACCGGGAAAGGATACCGGCGCAAGCTCCCTAGTGGCGCCGGCCGTGCTGAACACCCGCTCAGGCGTGGCATAGAAGTAGGAGTCTTCCGACTCATGCTCAAGACGCGTCAGCGCCTCGCCCAATCGCACCGGTCTGTTGTCCCAGATGATGACGTGCCACGGCGACGCGGTTTGGCGTCGCAAGGCGTCAACAAGCTGCGCCGTACTCAAGCGTCGGAGGAGTGGTGAGGCCATTCGCTGCATTGCACGTTCTGCCCAGGACGCTGCTCGATGGCCGAATAGCCCCGCGGGTAGGCACGTCGATGCTACGGAGGCGGCCCAGTTGTGTCAACAGATCAGGAGCCTTGGGGGTGGGAACTTTTCCCCCATTGACGGCATCCCCCTAGGCTGTCATGAGGGGTTCACCCTTGCCGCCAGCGGCGCACGGGCAAAGTGCGAGCAGCGCATCGGTTGGCATGGCTCCTGCATCCGACTCTCTCCAATCTCTTATGGCCGCGCCGATGGTAGCTCTGGGAAACGTTCGGGACGCTCCCTCTCAACCCCGCCGTCAGCGCCTAGGAGATGCGAAAGTTCTCCTCATACTCGCCGCGGCCGTGCCATTGCTCGCGGTGCTCCTGCTGAGGGTTTCGGGTTGGGCTGGCCAGGCAGTCCTCGCAGGCGGCTCCTGGGTAGAGGGAGACCTGGCTCTTTTCCAGCGCGCGAATCAACTTAAAATACCACCGGTCACCCAGGCGCTCTTTGTCACGCTCAATGACCCTGGCATTCTGTATTTTGGGCTGACGGTTCTGCTTCTCGCCGTATGCGGCGTGGCTCGCCGCGCGTGGCTTGCACCGGCGGCGCTCGCCGTTGGAATCGCACTGTCCTTGAACCAGGTGGCTACGCGAGAGATCCACCACGCCGGCCCCCGCCCACGCCCGTTTGTCGCCATGCCGGACGCGCGCACCCCCATCCAATCCTGTGCGTCGCTTCTCATGAGCACACAGCGGGGCGCAGACGGTCCCACAGCTAGCTGTAGCCCGGCAGAAGCGGGCGCACCTCCTCCTGACGTGCAGGGCACAGACTGGCGTGAGATTTGGAGCCAGTTTCCCAGCTTTCCCAGCGGTCATATGCGTGAAGTGGCAGCCATTTCGACGATCTTCGCCGGTGCGCTGCCCCGAGCTATCCCTGGCCTATTAGCACTGAACGTTTTCCTCGCCTTTAGCCGCGTGCATCTCGGCTCACACTATCCGTCAGATGTCATGTACGGCGCCTTGATGGGAGTCTGGAGCGGCGCAACGGTGCTGCTTGGTATTGAAGCGCTGCGGCGGTTGGCGCTGCTTGCCCACCGTCTTCCTGCCGTCGCCCGGGTGTGGGATTGGACGTTTGTCCCCCACATACCTGGCCGCTCCGAGCTTGATCCACTCGCGGCGCGCATCGTCCGGCTTGGGCTCCTGCTGGCGGGTGTCCACTTGGGCATGCTGCTGCTCGGCTTTGCCGCCATCAATCCGAAGGCAAGCCATATCTACAACATCCTCCAGGACGTTGACGGCAGAGGGCTGTATCAGGTCACCTACAAGTTCGAACCCGCCCTGGCGCCGGGTCTGTATGCCGCGCTTGGGCCGGTGGGTTTCGTCTATGCGCTTCTCGCCGTTGCGACTCTCGCCAGCTCGCTTGTCGCACGCTGGCGCACCTTCATTCCTGTCCTGCTGAGCATGGGGATTGCTGCGGCGCTGGCGTTTGAGCTCTCTTGGGCCGCCGGTGTTGTCTTTGATCGTCCCTTTCCGATCATCGCTCAGCCGGAGGCTCCAATCCCGCCGGAGTGGCGCACGCCATGGCAGCCGGGGAGCTCCTTCCCCAACCGCCACGCCATGGTGGTCAGCGCTCTGGCAGGCGTGCTGTCCGGCACGTGGCTGCTCCTTGCTGTGCCAGCACAGCTTCTGGCGCTGGCTGCGAGTGTCACTGCGATGTACTTCGGCGTCGCCTGGCTCTCGGACGTGTTTGCCGGCATCCTTTTGGGCAATACGCTGGCCGGTGTGGCACGCTATGCCGTTTCCCAACTCTGGCGCCCGGCACCAGCGCCTGCAAACACCGCTTCCCAGCGACTCACGCGAGCGTAACGTGGTATCGTCATATAGTCAAGCAAGATACGTGACTTACTTGACTATATGAAGGGAAGCGAGGGCGGAATGGTTGCGGGTCCGGGCGGTCTGTTGGCCCTGCGCCTTCTTAGTGGAGGGTCGGACTACGCACAGCTCTGGTTTGAAGCCGCTGTTTTGGAACGGTACCGAGCCGCCGGGGCGAAGCTACTGCGCACAAACACCATCGGCCGCCTGAAGCAGGCTGAATGGACCCTGGACTTCGGTATCGCCCAGGACGATACGCGGGAGATCATCCACGTATCGCTTGTCGATGCACAGTCACGTATCCCAGAAGGCGACCGAGCCCATTGGATTTCGCACGCCATTGCCCTGCCTCTGAGCGCCAGCTATGTCACTACCCAACTGGCACGCGGTGCCTGCATTGACGACGGAGAGCTACGAGCCTACTAAGGCTGACGTCCTCGAAACCCGGTCCTGAGTACACACGCGCCCATAGCCACGAATCGCCGTGGGCGCACAAAAAACGGAGGAACGAGAGTGTCCAACACAAGCCAAAGCTACGCCAACGGCGCCGCCCTGGTCACCACGGACTGGGTGGCTGCGAATCTGAACGACCCTACTATTAGGTTGGTGGAGGTGAACGTTGACACCGCCGCCTACGCGGACGGCCATATCCGCAACGCCGCAGGATGGAACTGGCAGACACAGCTCGGTGATCCGGTGCGCGCCGGGACATCCCGTCCAAAGAAGCCTGGGAACGCCTGCTTTCAGAATCAGGGATCACTAACAGCACCCGAATTGTCTTTTACGGAGACAACAACAACTGGTTCGCGGCGTTTGCCTACTGGGTGGCCAAAATCTATGGCCACCTGGATGCGACCCTGATGGACGGTGGCCGAAAAAAGTGGGAGCTAGAAGGCCGGGAGTTGGTCAAGGACGCGCCACAGGTGCGGGCCGCATCATATAAAGCCAGTGAGCCAGACCCGAGCCTGCGGGCGTTCCAGCCGGACGTGCGCGAGGCAATCGGCGGCGCTGGCCGGGCCTTGGTGGATGTTCGCTCCCCCGCCGAATTCAGCGGCGAGGTGATCGCTCCGCCTGGTATGACTGAAACCGCGCAACGCGCCGGCCACATTCCGGGCGCGACAAGCGTGCCGTGGGCGCAGGCCGCCAACGAGGACGGCTCATTTAAGTCCCGCGAACAATTGGAGGCGCTCTACGCCCCCAAAGGCGTGACGCCGGACAAGCAAGTCATCACCTACTGCCGGATTGGCGAGCGCTCCAGTCACACCTGGTTCGTGCTCAAGGAGCTGCTAGGCTACCCCAACGTGCGCAACTACGACGGTTCCTGGACCGAGTGGGGCAGCATGATCGGCGCACCTATAGAGAACCAGTCAGCTGTGAATGGGTAGCGAACCTCACGCTGGCCGAAGGCCAGCGTGAGGTCTCCCAGTCTACTTCCCTCCGTATCTCGCGAACGTCTCCGCTACGAGTGAGTCGGTTTGAGTCTTAGCATCACGTAGGCCATCAGCCGCCGACTTCTCGCCCTTCCAAACGGGGCCAAGTGCAGTGTCCACGGCGGTACGGATTGGGCCGAACTCAACCATGATCTGGTTTGGACCAATCTGGGTGTGCGAGCCCGCTCCTTCCACTGCCTTGCGAATGTCCGCCAGTGGCTGCTTGGTCTTGCCACCCTTCAGCCAGTCCTCGAGGAGGGACTTGACCACCGGCTGAAATGCGTTCTGCACCAGCACACGTTGGCCCGGCTCCGTCACGTTGAACTTGAGAAAGGCCCAGGCCGCCTCCTTGTTCTTGCTCTCTTTGGAGATCACAAGCGGGTTGATGAAGTTGATGTTCTTGTTGTCCTTTTGGCGCGGGGCAGCGGCTACGCCCCACTCAAAGGTTGAATCTTTGTCTATGGCGGGCCATTCCGAGCCGGTGTCATAGAGCATGGCAAGCTGACCACTGGTGAACATCTTGGTCAAACCGGGGGCGGGGGCACCCAGATTTGCGCGCTCAGCGTCGCTGGGCCACACTTTGAACCGGTTTATCAGGTCCGCCTCCGCTTGCATGGCGGCCTGAACTTCCGGCGTGCCGATGTTGCTCTGCTTGGCAACGCCCTTTGCGTAATGGTCCTTGGTAAAGAAATCGCCGCCGAAGAGGTAGGCCATGCCCCAGGTGCGCGGTTGCGCCCCCGCACCGAAACCCCACACCTGTCCGGATGCGTTGGTGAGCTTGCGCGCCGACTCAACCATGCTGTCCCACGTCCAGGTCCGGTCTTCCCAGTCCACCGACGGCAGCTTCACACCCGCTTGTTGGAAGAGCTGCTTATTGAAATAGAGGAAGGTGCCAAAGCGCTGATTGAAGGACAGGCCGTAGAGCTTCCCGTCACGCTTCCACGCGTCATGTACATTGGCAAAGAACTGGCCCATCTCCAGCTTGTCGCGCGCTACTAGGGTTTGCAGTTCACCGATCATGCCACGCGCATAGTAGTCGCCGAATCCGCTCTGGCCCCAGTGCGTCCACACGTCCGGCGGCGTGCCTCCCGCCTGGAGTGCCGTCAGCTTGGGGTCAAAGGCGTTTGAGTCCGGCACCGTCTCCAGGTTGACGCTGACGGCGGCCTGCTGCTGCTTGAATGCGGCAACGGCGGCCTGCTCCCAGGCCAGCTCGGCACCGCCACCGCCCGCGCGCATGAACCAGGTCACCGCCCCGCTCACGCTCTTGGGCGCGCTTCCCGCCGCGCCGGTTTCGACGCCGCCGGATGCGCCACACGCCGCTGCCACCCAGCCGGACGTGCCGGCCAGCAGCGCCGCCCCACGCATAGAAAATGCGCGTCGCGTTACCCCATCTGTCTTTCCTACTACTGTTTCGATTGTCTGTCCCATGATCCCGCTTGACCTCCTCTGGTCTAACTGACTCTCTGCTTCAAGACTACTTACTCCTACGACACAACCACACGGTAATCCTCAATGCGCGCGCCCACGCGCACCGCACGACCATCGCACGCGAAGCTCCATAGGTACCCGCTGCCGGCGCTCGTCTTCCGGTACCTCATCGCGCCGCACTAGGCGCAAAAGCAGGCGTGCCGCTGCCTGCGCCATCTCAAACTTCCGCGCCTCAACCGTGGTCAGCGGCAGGTCTCGCGCATCGCGGGACCCCGCATCGCCGTCTCCCACAACCACGCCCAGATCTTCTGGTACGCGTGCGCCCGACCCCGCGATAGCGCGCCCGGCGCCCGGCGCCAGCGTATAGCTGAACACCACGAGACCAGGGCGCTCATCCGTCGAACCATCCGACAGCAGGCGCCGCAGCAGCGCGGCCGTGGGCCACTCGACATCCTCCGTCGCCGGCGCAAACTCGACGATTGCCGGATCTGGATGGAGTCCCCGCTTGGCATGAGCCGCCTGGTAACCGGCCAGCTCCGGCCGCCTGGTAGCGGGCGCGCCGCCCCGATACGCTGCCGCAAGCAGGCCAACCCGCTGCCTGCCATTCGCCAGCAGATGCTCTGTTGCTAATTGGGCACCCTGCGCACGATCTGCCATAACCCAGGGAAGGGAGGCATGCTCACGGTTAAGCAGCACGCACGGTTGCCCCATCTCCGCCACTTCTGACAGATGCTCATCGCTGAGCTGCGTTCCCACCAACAGCAGGCCATCCGCCTCGCGCCGGCGCAATACGTGCGCCGGACGCCACCCCCCGGCCGCGCGACGACCGTACGCGGTGTACAGAACCACGGTGTGATCTTCTTCTTCGGCCGCCGCGGCCAGTCCGCGAATGAAATCAGAGAAGTAGGTATTCGCAAACGCAGGCTCAATACCTCCAATCACCACCGCGAGCCGCCCGGTCCGGCCGGTGGGCAGCGTCGCGGCTCCCGCGTTGGGATGGTAGTCAAGCTCTTCTACCGCCGTCAGCACACGGCGCCGCGTCTCATTGCTAATAGGCCGGGTGCGGCGCAGCGCGTAATGCACCGTGCTAATGGAGACACCTGCCCGGGCGGCGATGTCCTTGATGGTAGGCGGGGCTGTCACAGTCGCTTGTCGAAACGCTTCGACAACCATCCTACGCCGGACCTCCCTCTCACGTCAAGTGCGCTCGCGTCGTACCATTGACACACTGTCCATGGCTTCTCTGCTCGAGCCGCCCGCTCTCCTTACGGTTGGCATCGTCCTCGCCGCGACGGCGGGCGCGCTGTACGCCGGCCTTCGCCGCCCGGTCCCAAACCAACCAATTGAGGTCACCGGCGAGAATGACGAGGCATGGGGCGCTGACGACCCTCCCCGAGCCGCAAAGCGCCCCTATGTCTACCCGCCCGAGCCGGTTGCGGTAGACATCACCACAATAGATCTGCCGGAACCACCTGTGGAATCCTTGCGAGACCCCGGCTCTACCAGGACCGAGCGACCGCTTGATGGAGAATTGACCGTCCAGAACGCCGATCAGGTGCAAGAGCTGGAGGAAGAAGAGGAAGAAGAGG
>Ga0136611_10003452_pt1 | contig 11060 bp, 11 predicted proteins | sample AntDrymUQ2232306_2_FD_106645 | JGI IMG/M metagenome (GOLD analysis project Ga0136611, IMG submission 106645) | Polar desert sand microbial communities from Dry Valleys, Antarctica - metaG UQ223 (23.06) | ecosystem: Environmental > Terrestrial > Soil > Desert | place: Antarctica: Dry Valley... | reverse complement strand
CGAGGGCTATCTTTTCCTCACGCTCGGCGAGCGTTACGGCCGAAAGGAAGACGCCCAGAAACTGGACAACCACCTGGGCAAGGTCGTCCGCCTGACCAAGGAAGGGGCGGCCGCGCCGGGCAATCCGTTTGCGACGCGCCCGGGAGCTCCCCCGTCTCCTATGGTGACCCTACGTCAGTGCTCGATTCCAAACCGGGACTTTCGACATGGAAAACAAATCGATCCCGCTTACGAATCATCACCACCGCGACCGTGAGACGGGCGCTGATTTCCCCGCGCAGCAAAGCTGCGGTGGGACGGGGCCAGTCGACAAAAAGGAAACCAGCGTCGCAGGCTGATCATCAGAAGGGGCTCTGCCGGGAAAGTGGATACCGGTAGACCGAGCCTAAAGGATGCGCAACACCTTGCGGACTGGGTCGATCTCCACCAGGGCGCCATGTGGCACGCAGGCCGTTATGTCCTCGTCAAAGCCCGCAAGCATAGTCAGGCCGCCGAACGCCGCGCCTTGCGCAAGGATGGGGTTGACCGTGTTGAACACCAGCGCCAGCGGAACCGCACTTCGTGAGGCCATTTCATGCAGCATCCACGCGCTGGCGACGCCGCCCTTGGCCGTGTCGAGCACCAGGATCTTGCCGACATACGACTGCCCGACCAGCTTGTGCGCTGGGCGGGAAAAAACGCCGGCGATGCGGTCGAGGTCGTAGCGGGCTGAAAAGCCGTCGTGCGCCACCAGTGTGGTGCCGCGCACGGTCTTTCCGATGGCGTGACGGGCGATGATTTCATTCATGACAGCCTCCCTGTTTCTGCCGCATGCACACAGCGCTCCATCGAGGCCAGCATCGGCACGTAGCCGTAGCCGCCCAGGATGTTCACGAGCTTGGCGCTGTTGGTCGCCAGTCGTTTCCAGCCGTTGGCTTCAGCGATCTCGCGGGCATAGGACTGGTAGAAGCACATGCCGGACAGAACCATACCGCCGGCTTCCTCGATGCGTCGCGTGATGCCCATGCGGTCGGCGTCCGGCTTGATCTGCGGGCTGGTGACGGCAAGCATGGGGCGAATGAGCTTGCGGCCGTCGCACAGGGCGGCCAGGTCGCGCAGCTCGTACAGGCTCAGCTGCGGCGCGGAAAACACCACCACGTCGATCTCGTCGTCCGTGGCGTAGGAGGATTGCAGCGCCTTCACCTCGGCCTCGCCGATGCGGTGGGCCACGGGCAGACGGTCGCCGCGCACATCCTCCAGGCGGACGGCTTCGGGCGTAATGCCTACCAAGTGGAACAGCGCGATCGAGCCGAAGCTGGCCATGGCCGCGCCGAAGTGCTTGAGCGCATCCGATCCCGGCGCGGCTTCCAGCCCCTCCACGACCGGCACCGACCAGTAGTTGCCGGCTAGCCGCCCGACGACGCCGCCGAGCGCCCCCCAGTCATTGAGCGTGCGCGGCGTGAAGTCGGTGCGGATGCGCACCGTGGCCTCCCGCGCTGCGTCCAGGTGGAAGCCGTAGCGTGGCGTGCGCCCTGTCATGCCCGCAGCCAAGGCCGAGGGGCCGCCCTCGAAATTGGAGCGGGCGCCGCACACTGAATTCGAATAGATCACCACCCCTGTGTCGCCGAACGCGAGGTGCTCGCCGCGGGTGGGTGCCTGGATGGTCTGGTAGTTGATGCAGGTGTCGGTCATCGATACCCCCAGCTTCACGAAAGAGTCAATGGCGCGCCGCTCCAGCTCGACCATCCACTCGCCTTGCCTCAGCGCCCCCGCCTTGGAGAAGTCCGTGCCGCGGGGGTCGGTGATAGTGGGAATTCTCACCTGGTGCTGGCCCCCTTGCATCGCGCCGAGCTTCTCAAGCCACATCACGCCAGCCTGGCCGAGGCTTTCGGTGTCGGCCATGATGTGCGCTTGGGTCACGGGGACGAAATCCTCGGCTCCGAAAAAATCGCCCACGGCGATCTGGTGTTCGAGGCAGAGCCTGGGAATGGGACCCACTTCGCCGGCCAGGATGGCCTTTTCCTCATCGTTTAGATTCATTGGTTCGTTCTCCAGGTAAAGGGATGGGTGTCAATCCAGTGACGCGCCGGAGTCGCGCACGGCTTTGCCCCACTTAGCAAGCTCGGCGCGGTTGAAGTCCTCGAAGGATCCGTGCAGGGGGGCGGCTGGCGTCACGCCCAAGTTGCCCAGCTTTTCGCGGAAGGCATCGGAGCGGACGATGCGCTCGATTTCATTGCGGAGCACCGCGGTCTCCTGCGCGGGCAGCTTGGCCGGGGCGAATACCGCCCACCAAGCCTCCGCCTCGAAACCGCGCAAGCCGGCCTCCGCCAACGTCGGCACCTGGGGCAGCACGAGCGAACGCTGCCGGCTGCTGACGGCCAGCGCGCGCAGGCGGCCGCTCTGCACATGCGTCAGCACCGACTGCACCGGGTCGAACATCAAGGGAATCTGCCCACCCACCACGTCGGTCACCGCCGGCGCGCTGCCGCGGTAAGGCACGTGCTTGAGCTCGATGCCAGCCGACTTGGCAAACAGTTCGCCCGTCAGGTGCCCGGGCGTCCCGTTGCCCGCCGATCCGAACGCAATGCTCCCCGGCTGCTTTCTGGCAGCGGCGATCAGCTCGGCGATGCTGCCATATGGCGCAGCGGCACTCACCACGACCGCGACCGGCGCGCTGGCGGCAAGGCCGAGGGGCGTGAAATCCTTCATCGGGTCGTAGGGTAGCTTCTTGTACAGCGTCGCGTTTATAGCCTGGGTGCCGACGGTTCCCATCAGCAGCGTGTAGCCGTCCGGCGCCGACTTGGCGACGCCGTCCGCCGCGATGGAACCGCCCGCGCCGCCCTTGTTGTCCACAATCACTTGCTGCTGAAGCGCGGTCGACAACAGTTGCGCCAGCGGGCGCGCGACGATGTCGGTGGGCCCGCCTGCGGGGAAGGGCACGACCAGGCGCAGCGGCTTGTTCGGGAAGGACTGTGCTGCACAGGGCTGCAGGCCGATGCCGCACCAGGCGACCGCGCCCCATCCAATGTTTTTCAGCAATTGGCGCCGGCGGGTGGCAGGCGGGGACTCAGGACTGACTTTGCTCATTGTCTCGCTCCTTGTGGTTGTGGTTGTGGTTGTCGCTGGGAAAAAACCTGGTGCACGGCGCGCGCGAGTTCCAATTGACCCGCCACCCGCAGCCGGAATTCGTAGCGTTTCGGGAGGATGTGGATCTGCATGAACTCGCACGGCTCGCCGCTGCGGTCGACGGATAAACCTTATGCTGCTGGCTGACACCGGCATTTTTCAACTAGCAGCCTGTCGGACTTAGCCCTCGACGACGGGCACAGGCCTGTCAAATGCTTGAGAAAGACTCCAGCGATGCTTGCATCGGCCGTGGCGCATCAAATCTGCTTATTATTTAAGCAAACTGCGACGAGTTATCGAAAGTCCGACAGGCTGCTAGGCGCGGAGCAATGAGTATGGGTGAAATTCACGAAGAAACGGCTATCCGTCGTAGTAGCGCGTTAGGCCGTCTTGTACGTGGACATAAACGCCGAAAAATCTGAATACTTGGACGCCGGTAGCGGTTTTTGGATTGCGCCGATCTCGACGAAAATATTCGTTACCGCGTCGAGCATGCCATGCAGCGTGCCATCCTTCATCATCGCGGCCCACTTTGCCGAGCTGTAAAGGTCCATGGCGTCGAAATTGGCGCGCATCTGCTGGATATCGAGCTCGTCCTTGTAGTACTTCGACACGAGGATGCTGGCGGCCTCTTCCGTCTTGGTCAGCATCATGTCGTTGGCGGGCCCCCAGGCAGCGACCAGCCGCTTGATCAGATCAGAACCCGTTTCGAGCGTCTTTTTCGACGCCGAAAACGCCGTGAGCACGTAACCGGCCTTGGGCCCGAACTGCCGTGCCTCTGCAAGCTGTTGGGAGGTTTTCACTTCCTTCGCCCGCAGGTTGAACGGTACCCAGGTCGAAAGCGCTGGCGCACTGCCCGTCACGAACGACGTCACTGCCGATGGCATCGTCTGGCTGATTATCTCGATATCCTTGGTCGAGTCGAGGCCAATACTCTTCAGCGCGGTATGCAGGATGAGCTGTCCGGTAGTGCCAAGCGTCGTGGCGACCTTCTTGCCTTTCAGATCGGCGAGCTTGTTGATGCCGGCGTCCCCGCGGCCGAATACCTGGCCGCCCCATTCGACGACGTTTGGCAGAATGACGACGCCCTGGCCGCGGGCCGGAAAATTGTGCGTCACGCCACCGGTGGTGAAAACGTCGAGGCTACCGCCCACGAGCGCGGAGAAACCTTCGATGCCCGTGTTAAAGCGCGTGAACTCGGGCGCCAGCCCCTCCCTCGCGTAAAGGTTCATTTCCTTCATCAGCCACATCTGCCCATCGCACGTCGGAATGTGGATATAGCCGATGCGGATCGGCTTTGCTGTCTGCGCATAGACGCGCTTGGACAGCGCGCCGGCAGTCGGGGCCATACCGAGCACCGCCAGCGATTTGAGTGCGTTACGGCGAGAATTGGTCTTGCTCATGTTGCGAGTCTCCTTCAAGTTAGTTTTGAATCTTGGCTTAAGCGGTAGCAGCGAGCTTTTGCTGTTCCTCGAATTGCTGCATGCTGAGCTCCTCAAGTTCTAGCCGCAATCGCTGAAACTCCGGAGTGGCGGTCAATTCCGGTGTACGCGGATACGGGAACGGGACATCGATAACACGCAGCACCCGTGACGGCCGCGCGCTCATTACCAGGATGCGGGTTGACAGGAAAATGGCTTCCTCCACCGAGTGGGTAATCAGGAGCACGGTCTTTCGCTCTTCCTGGAGCAGCTCCATCAGCAATAGCTGCATCGCCAGTCGAGTCTGGGCGTCAAGAGCGCCAAACGGTTCGTCCATCAGAAGGATGTTCGGATTGACGGCATAGGCGCGCGCGATGGCCAAGCGCTGGCGCATGCCGCCTGACAAGTGCTTCGGAAACGCCTTTTCGAAGCCGTTCAGGTGCATGAGCTTGATGTAGTGCTCAACGATCTTGCTGCGTTCTGCTTTCGGCTTCATGTTCTTGCCGAGCGTCAGACCGAACTCGATGTTTTGCGCGACCGTCAGCCACGGGAAGACACCGTACTCCTGGAAGATCACGCCGCGATCACTGTCGGGTCCCTTAACTTCGTGGCCGTCAATCATCACCGTGCCAGCGTCCGGCCGGACGAATCCGGCCAGCATCTGAAGCATCGTCGTCTTGCCGCAGCCTGACGGGCCAATCAGCGACACGAAGTCCTTTTCAACCATCGAAAACGAGACATCGGCAACTACTTTGACCGGGCGATGCCCAGCGGTATAGGTTTTCGAGACGTGATCGAAAACGACGCGAGCGCCCGCGTTCTGTGGAATGGTCATGTGATGCTCTCCTGCCAGCTCAATAGGCGCGCTGTCAGCACGCGGATCGTCTTGTCCATGATGAGCGCCACCGCACCGATCATGATGATGCCAACAAAAATCGTCGGCACCTGGAAGTAGTTCTGGCCGTTGACGATCACCGAGCCCAAGCCGCGGTCCGCGGCAACCAACTCGGCCGCTACCAGTGTCGTCCAGCAGACACCCACGGCGACTCGAAACGCAGTCAGCACGTGCGGCAGCGTCGCTGGGATCACGACGCGACGGAAAATCTCGAAATCATTCGCACCGAGGGCTTTTGACACGCGCACAAAAATCGGCGGCATGAGTTTGATGCCTTCGTAGATCACGATCACCCCAGCGAAGAAAGCGGCGTAGATCAGCACCGACACGCGCGCCGGCTCACCGATGCCGAAGTACACGATCACGAGCGGTATCAGTGCAATCGGCGGGAGCGCGCGAAAAAAATTGATCACGGGATCGACGAAGCGACGCACCGCCGTGTACCAGCCCAGCAGGAACGCGACTGGAATCGCGATCAGCAGCCCGCAGATCACACCGATCAGCACCCGGCGCGACGACAGCAGGATGTCGTACCAGAGTTGCTTTTCGGTCATCATCGTAACGAACTGAACAAACACCTCCTTGGGAGAAGGCAGCAGGCCCGGGTCGACGAAACCGGCGGCCCACGCGGCCCACCAGATCACGATGATCACCGCGAACGAAATGACACCTGCGAGGGCACTCAGTCTTTCGCGTAACGAACTCTCGGTGCTTATGTCACCTGCCATGAACTCCTCCTTGTACGACCTTGCGGCTGCGGCAATAAAGAACCCCGCCCCAAGGGGCGGGTATTGGGGGCACTCCGGCTCGCACGCTTCGCGGCTCACCTTCGTTTTACAGTGCCCTTCGGACACTGTCATGCAGAACGCCGCAAGCGGCGGGGGAATTTACCCGCCATGATTGAAACCGCTTGCGCCAGCCGACAAGGCCTGTTAAGCTACATACATGTAGAGGACTATAGCTTAGCTTAACTTTCAAGACAAAGCAACGATCCATGGATGGCAATTTTTTGGCTGCTGTCGAAGCCGAACGCGAGCCGCGTTTGCCGGGCGAAAGCTTTACGGTGCTCGAGCGCTTGCGCGCTGCGATCGAGGACCCCGCCCATCGAGATGAGCCGCGGCACAGTCGTCTGCGCTCTGCGTTGCTCAACGCTCTGGCGGTCGGCGCCTGGTCGCCGGGTGACAAGCTGCCATCGGAGACGGAAATCGCGAAGTCGGTAGGACTGAGCCTGGGAACGGTCCAGAAGGCGTTGACGCGACTGGCCAGCGAGGAAGTACTGGTGCGCCGCCACGGGCACGGCACGTTCGTATCGGGCGCCAGCGCCCAGCCTGACCAATTGCTGCACTTTCGCTTCGTCGCCGACGATGGCTCTGCGCTGGTGCCGGTCTACGCCGAGGCGCTCGACCGCACGGTGGTGCGCGGTGGAGGGCCGTGGTCCGACTTCCTCGGCGCCTCAAGCTGTATCCGCATCCGGCGGCGCATCAATGTGGCCGACGAGTTCGACTGTTTGAGCGAGTACTACATCGACGCTGAAAAGTTCGGGGCAGTGCTCGAGATGCCGTTCCGCGAGTTGCACCGCGTAATCATCCGCGAGCTGCTGGCAAAGTACTTTAACGCGCCGGCCTTCTCGTTCGCGCAGCGCGTCTATGCCACCGACTTCCCGGCGCACGTCCGGTCGCTGCTGAAACTATCTAAGGCCAGAGGTCACGGCATGGTGCTCGAGATCAATTCCTACACACATCACCGGACGCCCATTTCTTTTCAGAACATATTTATTCCGGCCGGAGTTCGCCGGCTTGAGATTCCGAGCCCCCACCCACGCTGATGAACAAATCCAATCCCAGCTACGACTACATCATCATCGGGGGCGGAACCGCAGGCTGCGTGATGGCCAATCGTTTGACCGCGGACGGCAAGTACTCGGTGCTACTGCTCGAAGCCGGTCCTAAGGACATGTATCCGTGGATCCACATCCCGATTGGGTACGCGAAGACGATGTTCAACGCCGCCTACAACTGGATGTTTTATACCGAGCCCGAGCCGTCCATGAATGGCCGCAAGATCTATTGGCCACGGGGACGCGTCCTGGGCGGGTCCAGTTCCATCAACGGCCTCGTCTACATCCGTGGCCAGGCTGAGGACTACGACTCCTGGGCGGCGGCGGGCAACGCCGGCTGGTCGTTCAAGGACGTGCTGCCTTACTTCAAAAAGCTCGAGGCGAACGAGCGCGGCGAAAGCGAGTATCACGGCGGTTCAGGTCCGATGGCCTGCTCCGACATCCACGAACCGCACGAATTGATGGACGCCATCATCCGCGCCGGCAACGAGCTCGGCGTTCCCACGACAGATGACTTCAATGGCGCGAACCAGGAAGGAGTCGGTTACTTTCAGCTGTTCACGCGCAAGGGCTGGCGGTGCTCAACGGCCAAAGGTTATCTGCGCCCGGCACGCACACGATCAAATCTGACGGTGAAGACCAAGGCGCTCGCAACCCGGATCAGTTTTGATGGCCTAGTCGCGAGCGGCGTGGAGTACCGGCAACGCGGTCGTGCGATCAAGGCGAAGGCGACGCGCGAAATATTGCTCGCCGCAGGCGCCGTGCAGAGCCCGCAGATTCTGGAACTTTCGGGCGTTGGGGCGGCCTCGGTGCTGAAGCGGCACGGTATCCCGGTGGTCGTCGATCTACCGGGCGTTGGCGAAAATCTTCAAGACCATCTGCAGTTTCGGCCAATTTTCAAGTGCAAGAAGCCGATCACCACCAACGATGCGCTGAAATCCATCTGGGGCCGCATCGACATCGGCTGGCAATGGCTGCGCAGCCGCTCCGGTCCGATGGGTATCGGCATCAATCACGGCGGCCTGTTTACGCGCGTGCTGCCGGAGTCAAAGACACCGGACATTCAGTTCCACTTCGCGGCGTTGTCGGCGGAAATGGCCGCCGGCAAACCGCACCCATGGTCGGGTTTTACCTTCAGCGTGTGTCAGTTGCGACCCACGTCGCGCGGGTCGGTGCATATCAAGTCGAAGGACCCGACCGAGCCCCCTGCGATTCATGCAAATTATTTGGCCACCGAGCAAGACCGGCGCTGCGCGCTCGCTGGTGTGCGCTATGCACGCACGCTGGCCAACACCGACGCCATGGCGTCTTACACGGCAAGCGAATACCGGCCCGGACCGCAAGCGACCAGCGACGAGGACCTGCTAGAGTTCTGTCGGAACTATGGCGCAACGATCTTTCATCCATCCAGCACCTGCGCCATGGGCTCGGACGCCATGGCGGTCGTGGATACGCGGCTGCGCGTGCGTGGGGTATCCAAGCTGAGGGTGGTCGACTGCTCGATCATGCCGACACTCGTCTCCGGCAATACCAACGCGCCCGTCGTGATGATCGCCGAGAAAGCCTCCGACATGATTCTGGAAGACGCACGCAATCTCTAAATGCCTTGCAACAGAGGAGAACCTACGTGAACGAAACACTCAGCATGGCGAGGCCGCCTAATGGTGCGGAGGTGGTGGATGAACTGAAGCGCTGCGGTGTCGACTTCGTTGTCACTGTGCCGGATTGGGTTCAGATCCCGCTGCATCGCGCGCTGGAGCAGCAACCGGCCGCTGGCATTCGGATGCTGAACTGCTGTACGGAGGACGAAGCCTTCATGATTGCGGCCGGGCTGCACGTCGGCGGCCGCAAGGCGGCTGTCGTGATCCAGAACCAGGGGCTGTATGCGGGTCTGAACGCTTTGCGCGGAGTCGGTCTGGATGCCGGAACGCCGATAGTGATGTTGATCGGCCAGTTCGGGCGCGAGATCGCTAATTTCGACGCGTCGCCGCGCACGTCGAGCCGCCGTGTTGTGCGGATTCTCGAGCCGCTGCTTGAGATGCTCGAGATTCCGTACTGGAAGATCGAACGCAAGGATCAGGTAGTTGGCGTGTCGAAAGCCTTCGAATCAGCGCAAAAACGCCAGGCCCCCGCGGCAGTGATATTTGATCGCAACATGGCATGGGACTGAACGGCAGAGCCGACAAGGAGCCAACATGAAATCGCAACAGGCCTGCGAAGCTATCGTCAAACACCGCGCACAAGCGGTCCTCGTGTGCACGATGACCAGCACCAAGTGGGTCTACGGGCTTGACCCAAAGGGACTCAACGTGACCTGCGTGCCCCTGATGGGCGGCGCCTCAACGCTGGGACTCGGCATTGCGGTCGCGCGCCCAGAGCGCCCGGTGGTTGTGCTGGACGGCGACGGAAGTCTGTTGATGCAGTTGGGATCGTTGGTGACGTCCGTCGAGGCTGCGGCACCGAACTTCGTACATATCGTCTTCAACAATGGGGTGTGGTTCGAAAACCTGGCCAACTTGCCGGTGCCGGCGGCCAAGCATGTTGACTATATCGGCCTCGCGCGCGGCGCCGGCTACCGACACGCCGACCGCTATGCATCGGTGGCCGAGCTTGATGCTGCGTTGCCCGAGCTGTTGTCGGGTAACGGTCCACGTTTCGTTGAACTCGTCATCGAACCAGAGGGCGGCGCGCTGTGGTCCGGCGCCAATCTGCAGGCCGACCTGCAGGACTTTCACTTCGCCCGAATGGGTGATGAAGCGCGGCGCTTGAAGGACGTGCTGGCGACGCGAAGCGCGTGAGCGCAATGTGCGTCGAGATGACGCTCACCGATGAAGAGCGGGCCATGCTTGCCGGCGAATGCGGGGAAGCGAAGCGACGTGCGCTCGCCTACCAGATGGAGATCGGCAAGTTCTGGGGCGCGCAGCACTTCGTGCCGATAACGAATGCCCACATGATGGGCGATATAGAGGTGATGGGCGACGGCGGCCTCGAGTGGTTGCGCGACTATGCGGCGCTTGGCGGGCGCTGCGCAGTCAACGCGACCACCAACGCCCGCTGTATTGATTTCGCGCAGTGCGAACGCCTGCGGCAACCGGCCGCCGAGGTTGCAAAGGAACGGCAGCTGATCGGCTATCTGAAGAAGATGGATGTGATCACAACTGACGCTTGCATCAACTACCAGACCATCTACCAGCCGCACCCGGGCGAACACGTGGCGTGGGGCGACACCGGCACCGTGATCTACGCCAACTCGGTATTCGGCGCGCGTTCCAACTTTGAATCCGGGCCCGCGGCGCTGTCCGCCGCGATCACCGGTCGAACGCCCGCATACGGCTTTCACCTTGACTCGCATCGCAAAGGTACCTTCTCGGTCGAACTGCGCGCGACGCTGTCCGATCTCGCCGATTGGGGCGAGGTCGGCAAGCTGGTAGGCGAGACGCACCAGAATTACTTCGCGGTTCCGGTCTTCCACGGATATGGACGCACGCCGACGGCGGACGAGCTCAAGCACCTCGGCGCGAAAGAGAAGTGGCTCCTTCTGGGTGCCGTCGATCGCGCCCTCGGGAATGGCTTTCTTGACCAGTGAGCGCTACGGCAAGGCACTCCAGGGCAACCTGTTCGTTGGCTCGCTCAAGTTCTCCTACCTGGACCGGATCGAGCTGTCGTCGGGCAAGGTGGTGCGGGAACACAAGCTGCTCGCGCAGGGCGAGCGAATTCGCGATGTCCGGCAGGGCCCGGATGGCCTGCTCTACCTGCTGACCGACAACGCAAAGGGCCGGCTGTTGCGGCTCCTGCCCCGCTG
>Ga0136611_10003451_pt1 | contig 11061 bp, 10 predicted proteins | sample AntDrymUQ2232306_2_FD_106645 | JGI IMG/M metagenome (GOLD analysis project Ga0136611, IMG submission 106645) | Polar desert sand microbial communities from Dry Valleys, Antarctica - metaG UQ223 (23.06) | ecosystem: Environmental > Terrestrial > Soil > Desert | place: Antarctica: Dry Valley... | reverse complement strand
GAGCTGGGTTTAGAACGTCGTGAGACAGTTCGGTCCCTATCCGCCGCGCGCGCAGGAAACTTGAGAAAGGCTGTCCCTAGTACGAGAGGACCGGGATGGACGAACCTCTGGTGTGCCAGTTGTTCTGCCAAGAGCACGGCTGGTTAGCTACGTTCGGAAGTGATAACCGCTGAAAGCATCTAAGCGGGAAGCACGTTTCAAGATGAGGTTTCCCACCGGGTAACCGGGTAAGGCCCCCAGTAGACGACTGGGTTGATAGGCCGGAGGTCGAAGGTAGTAATACACGGAGCCGACCGGTACTAATAGGCCGAGGGCTTGTCCCTCAAAGATGTTACGCGTTCACTGTGTGGTTCCCGAGTTACGGTCGGGACGGTCGGCACCGGATGACCGGTGCTGACTTGTCGATCTAACTCCATAGAGTTTCGGCGGCCATAGCGAAAGGGAAACACCCGGCTCCATTCCGAACCCGGAAGTTAAGCCTTTCAGCGCCGATGGTACTGCAACCGGGAGGTTGTGGGAGAGTAGGACGTCGCCGGACATTTACCTTCGAAGAGGCCACCCGACTGGGTGGCCTCTTCGTGTTTGTGTCCGCACCGAGAGAGAGGAACCCCTGTGCCCGAGGGTCGTGGACAGCCGTCGCGTCGTGCGGGACGGGACAGCCGCAGCCCGCGTGAAGGCCGAAGCGGCGGCCGCAGAGACGTCGACCAGGCGACGTACGACGGTCCCGAGATCGACCCGGAGATCACGGGACGCGAGCTCGACCGGTCGGTGGCCCAGCACCTGAAGGGCCTGCCGGAGAAGCTCGCTGCCCGTGTGGCCAGGCACCTTGTGGCTGCGGGTCATCTCATCGACGATGATCCCCAGACCGCCTACAAGCACGCGCTGGCCGCACGAGCCCGCGCTGCCAGGATCGCCGTGGTGCGTGAAGCCTGCGGCGAGGCCGCTTATCGCGCGGGGGAGTACGCCGAAGCGCTCTCGGAGCTGCGGACGGCCAAGCGGATGAACGGCAACACCGACTACCTCCCGGTGATGGCCGACTGTGAACGTGCACTCGGCCGGCCCGATCGGGCGCTCGCCCTCGCCCGGAACTCGGCAGTGGCCAATTTCGAGGACAGCCTCAAAGCTGAGATGACCATCGTGGAGGCCGGCGCACGACGCGACCTCGGCGAGCTCGACGCGGCTCTGCGCACGTTGGAGAACGCTCCGCTCCGCTCCCAGTCACGAGCAGACTGGGTGGTTCGTCTGCGGTACGCCTATGCGGACACGCTGGCTGCCGCCGGTCGGCCGGAGCAGGCTGTGGAGTGGTTTCACCGGACGATCGGGATCGACGGCAACGACATCACGGACGCGGCGCAGCGAGCCGAGGAGCTGGGCGGCACGTCTGCCTGAGACCAGTTTTTGCGGTCAGTCGTCCACAGGCGGCGTTGTCCCCAGGCGGGGGTAGATCGTCCCCGATGAGTCACCCGCCGGGTCATCCTGGGCAAGAGGTGATCACATGGTCATGGTGGAACAGCCCGCGGGCGCCGCTCCGGCGAACGTCGTGGCGTTGGTCGGGCGGCTGACAACGGCACCGGAAGAACGCGTGTTGCCGAGCGGAGACGTCATCGTGGCGTTCAGAATCTCGGTGCCGCGCACGTCGACGCCCCTGAGCAAGGGATCCAAACAGACCACGGACTGGGTGGACTGTGTCTCGGCGGGTGCTCGATGTCGACGGAGCGCGCGAAGCTGGGCTGTCGGTGACGTCGTCGAGGTCGACGGGGTGCTCCGCCGGCGCTTCCTGCGCGGAGACGGGGCCGCCAGCACCCGCCTCGAGGTGGAGGCGTTGCGTGTGCGTCGGGCGGTGCCGTGAACGTGCCGTTCAGAGGTCACGCAGGTCTCGCATCACGACCCCCATCCGCGGTTTGGGGGAGAAGGACGTCGACTTGCGCGGCATCCGGATCCCGCGGGCCGCCGCGTCCATGACCTGGGCGAGGCTCGGTGGGTGGACGGCGACGACGAGCCCGGGCTGCCGGTGGGTGGCGTGCACCGCCTGATCGAGACTGTGGTGGTAGCCGATCTGCTCGTCGGCGACGTGCCAAGCCGGGAGCAGGTCCTGGTGCAGCACCGCGGCGTCGATGGGCAGGGTGCGTCTGGTGCGCAGCACCGCCCAGGACTCCCCGTCGCTGACGGCGAAGCTGGCCTCGGCGTCGTCTGGCCCCGGGTGGGACCAGGCAGCGAGCGCCGACTCCCGGTCGGCATGCAGGTCGAGGGTGTCGCCGCGTTCCGCGGTGAGCTCCCGGAGGTCGGCGAGGGTCAGTGCCGCCACCGAGCGGTGGATCGGGCCGACCCGCAGCGCCTGGTCGTTCTGGTCCACCAGCATAGCCAGCCCGAAGTCCCAGGGGGAGGTCTCCGGGGCAGCGGACCCGTCCCGCAGCTCAGCCTGTAGTCGCAGATAGGCCGCGTAGCGATGATGGCCGTCGGCGATGAGCACCTGGCTGGGAGCCAGCTGCGCAGCCACAGACTCGAGCAGGTCGGTCTGATCCACAGACCACAGTCGATGGGTGCTGCCGTCGATGGCTGAGAAGTCTGCGAGGGGAGGACTCCCGGTGACATGGCTGATCAGCGACCGCAGCTCGGCGGTGCCCTCGTGCACGAGCAGGATCGGCTCGAGGTTGGTGCGAGTGGTGCGCATCAGCACGGTCCGGTCGTCAACAGGACCCGCCATCACCTCCTCGTGCGGCAGGATCACGCGCTCGGACTCCGGCCGTAGGGCGGCGAGTCCGATGAGGCCGCGCACCGTGGCCTGCTCGGCGGTGTACTCGTAGACGTAGAGGCACGGGGTCTCGTCTGCTTGGAGGTAGGAACACCTCCGCCAGTCCTCGAGGCGTTCGCGGACAGCCACGTAAGGACGCTCGAAGCGACGTGACAGGATCAGCCGGACGATGTTGTGCCGGTTGGCCTGCTCGAGACGGCGGACCGTTTCCGCATCGAGAACGTCGTACGGCGGTGAGATCACCGTGGACAGGTCGCCCACTGTTGCCGGGTCGAACCGGAGGCCGCGGAACGGCGCCAGGCGGAACGCTCTTCTGTTGTGCCGGGGGGCATGCGGGAGTGAGCTGTTGCCGGCCATCGCAGCATCGTACGAGAACCGAGTCGCACACCGGACACAGGAGTCGCCCGTGCTGCAGGCCAGCGAGTCCCCGCTGTGGGAGACCTATGACCTTGCCATGCTCGACCTCGACGGGGTGGTCTACATCGGGCTCGAGGCGGTGCAGGGCGCATCGACACACCTCGACCGGGCACGCGCGGCCGGGATGCGGCTCGCCTTCGTGACCAACAACGCTGCCCGGCCTCCGGCAGCGGTGGCCGAACACCTGCGGGAGCTTGGTGTACCGGCCGGGTCGGAAGACGTCGTCACCAGCGCGCAGGCAGCTGCCCGCCTCCTCGCCGACCGATGCGACCCGGGCGCCGCCGTCTTCGTCATCGGTGGTCAGGGGCTCTTCGAAGCCTTGGAGGAGCGTGGGCTGCGTCCGGTCCAGGACGTTGCTGCGGCACCGGTCGCCGTCGTCTCGGGCTACCACCGCGACCTGCGTTGGGGCACCGTGAGCGACGGCGCGATACTGGTCGGACGGGGTCTGCCGTGGGTCGCCGCCAACACGGACATCAGCATTCCCACCCCGCACGGTCGCGGACCCGGCAACGGGGTGCTGGTGGAGACGGTGGCCCGGTTCGCCGGAGCAACCCCGGTGGTCGCCGGCAAGCCGCTGTCCCCGCTCTTCGAGGAGACGGTCCGTCGCGTCGGAGGCACGCGTCCGCTGGTGGTGGGCGACCGCCTCGACACCGACATCGAAGGTGCGGTCAACGGTGGCTACGACAGTCTGCTGGTGCTCACCGGCGTCACCGGCCTCGAGGAGCTCGTGGCGGCCCCGAGCCACCAGCGGCCGTCGTACCTCTCCTCCGATCTCGGCGGCCTGGCCGTCCGACACCCTCAGCCGGTCCTCCATGCCACCAGGTCAGCCCACGAGACCGACGCAACCGACACCGAGACGACCGTCGAGGTCGCTGGGGTGACTGCACGCGTGCGGCACGGCAGGCTGCGGGCCGAGGGGAAGGGTCTGGTCGACGACTGGTGGCGTGCGGTGGCCTGTGCGGCTTGGCGCCATCTCGACACGACCGGGGTGCCGGTATCCATCGACGGGCTGCAGCCGCCCGGTAGCGTGAGCACGCGCAACGATGACGCCGCGCCGAGCCAACCGACGGGAGAGCACCTGTGAGCGAGCTGACACCTGAGCCGAGCCCGACCGGTCATCCGGAGGTCGATGCCGTTCTGCTGTCCCTCGACGACCTGTCCGGCAGTCCCGTCGAGGATCACGTCGCGGTGTTCGAGGCTGCGCACGAGAGGCTCCGTGGCGTGCTTGCGGACGCCGGCACCCCTGCCCACCGTTGAGCTCTGAGGCTCTGATGCCTCCGCGTCGTCTGCGCCTCGACACCGAGCTCGTGCGCCGCGGCCTGGCCCGGTCCCGTGACCACGCGAGCGAGCTCGTCGCCGCAGGTCGCGTGCGGGTCGCCGGTGCACGAGCCACCAAGGCCGCCACCGTGGTCGCCACGGACGTCGCCCTCGTCGTCGTCGTCGATCCGGAGCAGCCGGACTACGTCTCCCGCGGCGGACACAAGCTCGCCGGGGCGCTCAAAGTCTTCGGAGCGCTAGGGCTTCAGGTGGCCGGTCGGCGATGCCTCGATGCAGGCGCCTCCACCGGAGGGTTCACCGACGTCCTGCTCCGCAACGGCGCGGCACGGGTCGTCGCAGTCGACGTCGGCTACGGCCAGCTGGCGTGGTCGTTGCGGCAGGATCCGCGTGTGATGGTCCACGACCGCACCAACATCCGGGAGCTGACGTCGGACATCGTCGGAGACCCGGTCGATGTCGTGGTCGCAGACCTGTCGTTCATCAGCCTGGTGCTCGTGCTGGATGCGTTGATCGCGGTCACGCTGGCGGAGGGCGACCTCACCCTGATGGTGAAGCCGCAGTTCGAGGTGGGTCGCGAGAAGGTCGGGAAGGGCGGGGTCGTGCGTGACCTCGACCTCCGCGCCTTCGCGGTCGAGTCGGTCGTGGCAGCGGCCGGACGTCGAGGATGGGGCTGCCAGGCGGTCACCACCAGTCCGCTGCCCGGCCCGTCCGGGAACGTCGAGTACTTCGTGTGGCTGCGGAACGGGAAGGCGCGCGTACGGACGACGGACATCGAGGCAGAGGTGCGACGTACCGCTCACCTCGGGGCTCCGGGTGAGAAGGTGGAGCCGTGACTGGGCCCGAGACTTCCACCGAGACTGGCACCGCGACACGGCGCGTCCTCGTGATCGCGCACACCGGCCGGCCGGACGCCCGTGAAGTCGCTGCCCGGTTCTGTGTTGCGCTTGCCGAGCACGGCATCGGCGTCCGCCTGCTGCAGGATGAGGCCGCGGACCTCGACCTCGACCTTCCTGGGCTGGAGGTCGTCAGCCCGGATGCCGCGTCGGGGGGGTGCGAGGTCGCCGTCGTGTTCGGCGGGGACGGCACCCTGCTCCGGGCTGCGGAGCTGACCCACGAGAACGGCACCCCGCTCCTAGGGGTGAACCTCGGGCACGTCGGTTTCCTCGCCGAGGCGGAGCACGACGACATCGAGTCGACGATCGACGCGGTCGTGCACCGTCGGTACACCTCCGAGGAGCGGCTGACGTTGGACGTGCACGTCTACCGGGACAAGGAGCTGGTCGCCAGCACCTGGGCACTCAACGAGGCCAGCGTCGAGAAGGCGGCCCGAGAGCGGATGATCGAGGTGGTGGTGGAGGTCGACGGCCGGCCGCTGTCGAGGTGGGGATGTGACGGCGTCGTCTGCGCCACCCCCACCGGCTCGACGGCCTACAACTTCAGTGCGGGCGGTCCGATCGTGTGGCCGGGAGTGGAGGCCCTGCTGATGGTCCCGATCAGCGCGCACGCGCTCTTCGCCCGACCGATGGTCGTGGCGCCCAGCTCGGTGCTCGCCGTGGAGGTGCTGGCCCGGACCGACGGGGCGGGCGTGCTGTGGTGCGACGGACGGCGGACCGTCGACCTGCCGCCAGGTGCACGCATCGAGGTACGCCGGGGTCGGCAACCGGTCCGGCTGGCACGCCTGCACGAAGCCCCGTTCACGGACCGGCTCGTCGCGAAGTTCGACCTTCCCGTCTCCGGCTGGCGCGGAGCCGCCGAACGCCGCCGGCGCCACGGGGCCGACGGTGCTTGAGGAGATCAGGATCAGGGATCTCGGGGTGATCGAGGAGTCGATCCTCGAGCTGGGACCTGGCTTCACCGTCCTGACCGGAGAGACGGGGGCAGGAAAGACGATCGTGGTCACCGCGCTGGGGCTGCTCCTGGGTGGTCGCGCCGACTCCGGGTCGGTTCGCACCGGAAGCAAGGCGGCCCGGGTCGAGGGCCTGGTCCGCCTGCCCCAGACCGACGAGCCCTGGGCGGTCGGCCTCATGAGCCGGGTCGACGATCTGGGCGGTGTGATCGAGGAGGGCGGCCTGCTGGTGGCCCGACAGATCTCGGCCGAGGGTCGCTCTCGGGCTTTCGTGGGCGGCTCGGCGTGCCCGGTCGGCACGTTGTCCGGGCTGATCGACCCCCTGGTCGCTGTGCACGGACAGTCCGACCAGCATCGACTGCTCCACCCGGCTGCCCAGCGTGACGCCGTGGACCGCTTCGCCGGGCCGGAGGCCTCCTCGTTGCTGCGGACCTACCAGACGTACTACGAGAAGCTGCGGCGCATCGACACCGAGCTGGGCGAGGTCGTCGCGTCCGCACGCGAGCGTGCCCGCGAGGCTGACCTGCTCCGGTTTGGTCTGGGCGAGGTCGAGGTTCTCGGCCCTCAGCCCGGCGAGGACACCGATCTCGCAGCGGAGGAGTCTCGGCTCGGTTATGCCGACACGTTGCGCACCGCCGCCGAGCAGGCCCGGGAGTGCCTGTCGGCGGAGGACGGCGCCACGGACGCCTTGAGCGTTGTCTCGTCGGCGCGCAAGCTGCTCGACGGGGTCCGCGACCACGACCCTGAGGTGGCCGGGCTCGCCGATCGCCTCGCCGAGGTGAGCTACCTGCTGGCCGACGTCGCAGCCGACGTCTCGTCCTACTCCACCGGCGTCGAGACCGACCCCGCACGGTTGGGGCACGTGTCCGAGCGACGCGCTGCGCTGACTGCGTTGACCCGCAAGTACGGCGAGACCATCGACGAGGTCCTGGCCTGGGCCGACGCTGCCGCCCGGCGGTTGACGGACCTCGACGGCACCGACGATCGGATCGAGCAGCTTCGGCTGCTTCACGCAGACCTCCGCGGCAGGCTCGGTGACGCCGCGGAACAGCTCTCGGCACTCCGGTCCTCGGCCGCCACCCGACTCGGCCAGGTGGTCACCGACGAGCTGCGGGCCCTCGCCATGCCGCACGCCCGCGTGAGCATCCGGGTCACCCGGGTCGGGGACCCGGACGGACTCGGCGTCCACGGATCCAAGGTCCGGTTCGGTCCCCACGGCGTCGACGAGGTCGACCTGCTGCTCGCCACCAACGGCGCTGCCGAGCCGCGTCCGCTCAGCAAAGGAGCCTCGGGCGGTGAGCTGTCCCGGGTCATGCTGGCCGTCGAGGTAGCCCTCGCCGCGAGCAACCCCGTGCCCGTCCTCGTCTTCGACGAGGTCGATGCAGGCGTAGGTGGTAGGGCCGCGGTCGAGGTAGGACGACGGCTCGCGCTGCTGGCCAGGCATGCCCAGGTGCTTGTCGTCACCCACCTGCCACAGGTGGCAGCCTTCGCCGACCAGCACGTCGTGGTCGTGAAGAGCAGCGACGGCTCGGTGACGAGCTCGGGACTCACCGGTCTCGACGGGGCCGGCCGGGTGAAGGAGCTGTCCCGGATGCTGGCCGGGATGGAGGACTCCGACACCGCCCACGCTCACGCCGAGGAGCTGCTCGCCGCCGCTCAACAGGCCCGGACCTGCTGACCCGGAGCCACGCCGGGCAGGTCCCGGGAACGCTTGTCGGGCGTGAGATCATGGCGGCGCCATGAAGTTCCCCTCCCGCCAGTCGTCCGCTACCAGCCTGCCCGGGATCACCGGGACCGCGCGCGTCGACCGTCGTACCAGTGCGGTCGTCCGCCGTTCACGGCCCGGCGACATCGCCGTCATCGATCACCTGGACCTCGACCGGGCGCACGCCGAGGCTTTGGTCAACGCCGGGGTGAGAGCGGTGGTGAACGCCTCGTCGTTCATCTCTGGGAGATACCCCAACCTGGGCCCCGACCTGCTGGCTCGGGCCGGTGTGGTCCTGGTCGACAGCGCCGGGACCGGCATCCTGCGATCGGTGCAGGACGGCGCCCGGATCCGGTTGCACGAAGGCACCGTCTACCGGGGCGAGAATGCGCTCGCCCATGGCCAGCTACTGACGCCGGACGACGTGGCAGAGCTGATGGAGCAGGCCCGGAGCGGGCTGGCCACCCAGCTGCAGAGCTTCACGCACAACACGACCGAGTTCTTGCGTCGGGAGCAGGATCTGCTGCTGCACGGCCAGGGGATCCCACCGTTGCGCACGCCACTCAAAGGGAGGCCGGCGGTCGTGGTGGTCCGCGGCTATGACTACCGCGATGACCTCCGGCGGCTCCGCCGGTTCGTCCGCGAGCAGCACCCGGTCCTGATCGGCGTCGATGCCGGTGCCGACGCGCTCGTCGAGGTCGGACTGAGGCCGGACGTCGTGGTGGTGGGTGAGCTCGGGCTGGGGCAGGGCGCCGTCGCCAGCGACAAGGGTCAGAGCGCCTCGGACCGGGTGCTCAGGTCCGCTCGCGACGTGGTGCTGCACACAGACAGGTCGGGCCGGGCGGTCGGCAGTGACCGGCTCGAGCGTCTCGGCGTCCGTCCGCGTCGGATCGGAGCCTCAGGGATGACCGAAGACGTGGCACTCCTGCTTGCTGACAGCTCGGGTGCCTCGTTGGTGATCGCGGTCGGCACCCACAGCACCCTCGACGAGTTCTTGGACCGGCAACGGTCCGGTCTGGCCAGCACCTTCCTCACCCGGTTGAAGATCGGTTCCAAGCTCGTCGACTCCAAGAGTGTCCAGCAGCTCTACTCGGGCCGCATCCGGCTGTGGCACCTGGCCCTGGTCCTGCTCTCCGGTCTGGTTGCCCTGGTTGTCGCGATCGCGGCCACGCCGGTCGGCGCGGACTGGTGGACCACCCTGCGTGACGCCTTGAACGACCTGCTCTCCTGGATCCAAGGACTCTTCTCGTGATCTCGTTCCGCTACCACATCGTCTCGATCGTGTCGGTCTTCCTGGCTCTCGCCGTGGGAGTCGCCCTCGGCGGCGGACCGCTCAAGGGCGAGGTCGACAACACCCTGGTCGACCAGGTCAAGGCGGACCGGGCCGTGAAGGCCGACCTCCGGACGGAGGTCGCCGCACTGAAGGCCACCAACGGCTTCTCCGACGCGTTCGCCGAGGCGATCGCGCCCGGTCTGGTCGGGTCGATCCTCAGGGGCCGGGTGGTCACCCTCGCGGCGCTTCCCACCGCCGCCCAGTCCGAGGTCACGGCGCTGGCCGACATGGTGGCGACGGCCGGCGGCAGTGTCGGGGGCACGGTGCAGATCGGGGACGGGATGCTCGACGTCGAGAACAAGCAGCTGGTCGACGAGCTCGCCAGCCAGCTGCTCGACGGCGCCCCAGACATCCAGGTCGCCGCAGACGCCAATGGTTACGAGCAGATGGGGGCCCTCATCGCCCGGGCGGTCGGGACCGAAGAGCGGCCCGGAGGGGACTCGGTCGACGAGGTGTCCAACAGCATCCTGGCCGCTCTGTCCACGGCCGGGCTGATGTCGGTGGACGGAGAGCTGGACCGGCGAGGGAGCCTGGTTCTGTTCGTCAGCGGCCCCGGCTCCGGCTCGGACGAGCAGCGCCAGGGGGTGAACACGATCGCCACCACGTTGGTCACGGCGGTGGACGCAGACACCGACGGTGCGGTCGTGGCCGGTCCGATCGCCTCAGCGCGTGAGGGAGGCCTGGTCGCAGCGATTCGTGAGGACGTCACAGCCGCGACGGGCGTGTCGACGGTCGACGTACTCGGCCGGAGTGCGGCTCGGATCGTCACCGTGATGGCGCTCGCCGGGCAGGGCAGCGGACAGACGGGGCAGTTCGGGGCGGTCGACGCCGCCGACGGAGCGATGCCGGGAGCGGCCGGCAGCGGTTCGGGGCAAGAGGGCCCGTGAGTAGAACGGCATCCGCCGCTCGCCCGCAGCGCCCGGAGCGCTCGGCCCGTGGTGTTGTAGGCTCGAACCCCGTGGACGATTGTTCGGAACTCGGGTCCGACTAGCCGCTCCAGCGCACTCACACCACCACGCCACGGGAGTTCACTTGGCCGCATCGCAGCCGACGAAGCACGTCTTCGTCACCGGGGGCGTCGTCTCCTCGCTGGGCAAAGGCCTCACCGCCTCCTCTCTCGGGAGCCTGTTGAAGTCGCGCGGCCTCCGGGTCACGATGCAGAAGCTCGATCCCTACCTCAACGTCGACCCGGGCACCATGAACCCGTTCCAGCACGGCGAGGTGTTCGTCACCAACGACGGAGCCGAGACCGACCTCGACATCGGGCACTACGAACGGTTCCTCGACACCGACCTGGTGGGTGTGGCCAACGTGACCACCGGTCAGGTCTACTCCGCCGTCATCGCCAAGGAACGGCGTGGGGACTACCTCGGCGAGACCGTCCAGGTGATTCCGCACATCACCAACGAGATCAAGGAACGGGTCCGGGCGATGGCCGGGCCCGACATCGACGTGGTGATCACCGAGATCGGTGGCACGGTCGGCGACATCGAGTCGCTGCCGTTCCTCGAGGCTGCCCGCCAGGTGCGCCACGACGTGGGCCGGGAGAACTGCTTCTTCCTGCACGTCTCGCTGGTTCCCTACATCGGTCCGTCCGGAGAGCTCAAGACCAAGCCCACCCAGCACTCCGTCGCCGCCTTGCGGTCCATCGGCATCCAGCCCGACGCGATCGTCTGCCGCTCCGACCGGGACATCCCGGACTCGATGAAGCGCAAGATCTCGCTGATGTG
>Ga0136611_10003450_pt1 | contig 11062 bp, 10 predicted proteins | sample AntDrymUQ2232306_2_FD_106645 | JGI IMG/M metagenome (GOLD analysis project Ga0136611, IMG submission 106645) | Polar desert sand microbial communities from Dry Valleys, Antarctica - metaG UQ223 (23.06) | ecosystem: Environmental > Terrestrial > Soil > Desert | place: Antarctica: Dry Valley... | reverse complement strand
TCGGCGTCGAGCTTGGAGAGGTCGAGCAGGTCGACGGTGAGCTTCGCCAGCCGGTCGACCTGCTCACGCATGGTGCGCACGAACTCGGCCCTGGACTCCGGATCGGGATCGTCGTCCTCGAGCAGCTCGACGAAGCCCGATAGCGAGAAGATCGGCGTGCGCAGCTCGTGGGAGGCGTTGGCGATGAACTCCTTGCGGGCGCTGTCGAGGCGCTCGAGGCGCTTCTGCATCTCGTTGAAGGTCATCGCCAGCTGCCCGACCTCGTCGCTGGAGTCAACCGGGATCGGGCTGGAGAAGTCACCGTCGGCGACCTTCTCGGCCGCCTGCTCGAGCCGTCGCAGGCGCCGCGAATGCGCACGCGCGACCAACCAGCCCGCCGCCAGCGCCGCCAGCAGCGCGATCGTGCCGGCGATCAGGATCTGGCGCCGGATCAGGGCGACGTTGTCCTCGACGTCGGCCAGCGGGGTCGAGTAGACGGCGATCCAGCTCGCCTCGCCGCCCGCCGAGAGCGCGATCGCCGTCTCGCCGAAGCGCTCGCCGCCGATCCGCTCGATCGCAGTGGCCACCGGGCCGGCGCTGGCTGCGGCCGCCGCGGCGGGATAGGCCGCGGCGACCGCGGTGCGCTCGAGCTCGGAGTCGGCGATCACGAAGGCCGGCTCGGGGCCCGACTCGCCGTCGCGCACCCCGAGCACGGTCACCCGCGACCCGGTGCGCTGGTCGATGTCTCGGACCAGCGCTCGGAGGCGCGCCGGTGAGATCCCGGAGCTCATCGCCTGCGCCAGGCGCGGGCTCTGCTCGACGCCGACCGCCTCGAGCCGTTGCAGCTTCTCCGCGGTCAGGCTCGAACGAAGCTGCGGGACCACATACAGGTAGATGAACCCGACCGCACCCGCCGTGATCACGAAGATCAGCAGCGCCAGCCTGTTACGAACCGAGTTCACTCGTCGCGGAACCGGTAACCGACCCCGCGAACCGTGAACAGGTACTCGGGCTCGCGGGGATCGTGCTCGAGCTTCTCGCGCAGGTGGCGGATGTGGACGTCGATCGTGCGCGGGTCGCGATAGGCCGAGTCCCCCCATACCTGCTCGAGCAGCAGCTCGCGAGTCATCACCCGCCCCGGGGCTCCGGCCAGCGCCGCGAGGATCTCGAACTCGACGTAGGTGAGCCGCACAGCTTCGCCGCGAGCGGTCACCGCGCGGCGTTCGAAGTCGATCTCGAGCTCCCCGGAGACGATCGGCTGCGCCTCCGCCGGCCGATCCGACGGCATCTCGGCCCGGCGCAGGGCGGCCCGGACCCGGCTGCGGAACTCGCGCACCGAGAACGGCTTGGTGATGTAGTCGTCGGCACCCATCTCGAGCCCGAGCACCTTGTCGATCTCGTCGTCCTTGGCGGTCAACATGATGATCGGCACCTGGCTGCGACTGCGCAGCCGGCGGCAGACCTCGATCCCGTCGAGCTTCGGCAGCATCAGGTCGAGAACCACGAGGTCGAAGCGCTGCTCGGCGAACAGGTCGAGCGCCTGGCGGCCGTCGAGCGCGCCAACCACCTCGTACCCGTCCTTGCGCAACGGGTAGGTGAGCAACGTCTGTATCGAATGCTCGTCGTCGACGAGCAGGATGCGAGCCGATCCCTCGCCCGCGTTCATGCATGCAAGCGTAGACGCGGGCCGACCCTGTTCCCGGTCGGCAGTATGCAGGCGGTGGATGAGGCTCGCCCCGATACGCACTCCGTTCGCGCGCGCAAGCAGGTCGACTTCCGCCTCTACCGCCTCGCCTGGTTGCCGGCGGTCTTCGCCCTGATCGTGCTGATGTTCTCGCTCGAGGGCGCGCCCGAGGCGGTCGAGCCGGCCACCGCCACCGCCACCTTCGAGGGCGAGCGCGCCGTCGCCGAAGCCCGCCGGATCGCTGTCGCGGCCCCCGAGCGCGAGCCCGGCGGCGCCGGTGACGCGCAGGTCGCCGACCTGGTCGAGTCGCGGTTCGAGGAGGTCGCTGCCGGGGCCGTCTCCGAGCAGACCTTCGAGACCGCCTACGAGGGCGAGCAGGTCGAGCTTCGCAACGTCCTGCTGACCCTGCCGGGCGAGGCCCAGAGCTCGGTGGTGGTCGCCGCGGCCCGCGACTCGGCGCGCGGCCCCGGCGCCGCCTCCAGCGCCGCGGCGACCGCGGTCCTGATCGAGTTGGCGAACGCGCTCGGGGTCACCGGGCACGAGAAGACCTACGTGCTGGCGTCGACCAGCGGCAGCGCGGCCGGGGCGGCCGGGGCGCGCGAACTGCTCGCCAACCTGCCCGAGCGCGACTCGGTCGACGCCGTGATCGTGATCTCGCAGCCCGGCGCCGCGCGGACCGAGCCGCCCTACGTGGTCTCCACGGCGACCGACGAGTCGAGCGGCCCGGCCCAGCTCGAGCGCACGGCGGAGCTGGCGGTCGAGACGCAGGCCGAGCTTCGCTCCGGCGCGCCGTCCGTGTTCATCCAGCTTGCCCGGATGGCGTTTCCGGCGGGCCTCGGCGACCAGGCGCCGCTGATCGCCGACGGCTTCGACGCGATCTCGATCTCAGCCGCCGGCGAGCGCTTGGTGGAGCCGTCCGCCGATCTCGCCGACGACCTCTCCGCCCCCACCCTCGAGGCCTTCGGGCGGGCGGTGCAGGCGACCGTGGCCGCGGTCGACGTCGCCGCCGCCGACCTCGATCCGGGGGCCGCCAGCCACCTCGAGCTCGGCGACAACCTGCTCGGCGGCTGGACCGTGGCGCTGCTGGCGCTGGCGCTGCTGCTGCCGGCCGCGGTCGCCGCCACCGACGCCTGCGCGCGCGCCTCGCGCAGCGGCTCGGCCCCGCTCGCCGGCCTCGCCTGGGGCGCCGCCCGGGCACTGCCCTGGATCGGTGCGCTGGTGGCGCTCTACGCGCTGGCGATCGTCGGCGCGATACCGCGGCCACCGTTTCCCTTCGACCCGGCGCTCTATGGGTTCGGCGCCCGCGCCGCGATCACCCTCGCCCTGATCGTGGTGGCCGGGGTCGCCAGCGCGATCCTGCTGCGGTCGCGCGGGGTCAGCGCCGACCGGGCGCCGGGCGCGGCACTCCCCGCGATCGGCGCGATCGCCGTCGCCTCATGCCTGGCGATCTGGCTCGCCAACCCGTTCCTGGCCCTGTTGCTGGTGCCGGCTGCGCACGTCTGGCTGCTCGGCGCCGGCGGCCCCAACCCGCTTCGGGCTGTCGCTGTGCTCGCCGCCTCGATCCTCGCCTGCGTCCCCGCCGTCGCCGCGCTCGCAACCGTGGCCGCGGCGCTCGATCTCGGCCCCGCTGCCCCCTGGACCTTCGCGCTGATGGTTGCCGACGCCCAGATCGGGCTCGCGGTCACCGTGCCGCTGTGCTTCCTCGGCGGGGCCCTGCTCGGTGGGTCGGCGCTTGCAGCACGCCGGGGATGGCTCGGACAAGCCGAATCTCCCGGTCCCGGCATGGTGGGTCGACCCCAGGGAGGCGTCGGGGCCGCCACCCGGAACTCAAACGAGCGTTGAGGTGGACGCCTCTACGGTCGCGTTCGAGGGCCGAGCCGCCGATCAGTGCTGCGAAGGGAAAGATCCGCGTTGACAGATGCTCCCGGACGATCGAACCTTGGTGACATGGGTTCAATGAAGGGCGGAGAGAGGATGAAGGACTTGAAGCGAGAGATCGCACTCAGCCACTACGAAGTCGACGCCTCCGCCGTCGCGGATGCGATCCTCGCCAAGCTCCGCATGGTCAAGCGCTGCCGCGACGCTATCGGGGTCGAAGCTGATCAAATCCGGCGGTCCAGCCGCTCGACTCGCCACCTGCACTGACGGCGACGCCCGCGCCGCTCTCGACCCTGCCGACGACGGTCAGGCCAAGCCCGGCGCCCGCGGTCGCCTCGCGAGCCTCGGCGAGCCGCTCCTCGGGCAGCGAGACCAAGAGCTCGTAGTCCTCTCCGCCGCCGCTCGCAAGCGATAGCGCCTGCCGACCGGCGGCCTTCGCCACGGCGCCGACCCCCTCCTGCAGCGGCAGGCGCTCGGGCTCGATCACCGCGGCGACCGAGCTCGCCGCCGCCAGGTGACCGGCATCGCCAGCGATCCCGTCGCTGAGGTCGATCATCGCGGTCGCCCCGGCCGCCGCCAGGGCCTGTCCGGCGGCGAGCCTGGGCTGCGGCTGGAGCTGGCGGAGGCGCAGGCGCTCGGCCATCGCCGGATCGAGCCCCTGGGCGAGCTCGGCTCGCTCGAGCAACAGCAGCCCGGCCGCGGCGCCGCCCAGCTCACCGGTGACCGCGAGCAACTCGCCGGGACGGGCGCCCGCGCGCGAGAGCAGCCGCTCGGCCGCCTCCGCGTGGCCGACCACGGTCAGCGCCAGGATCAGAACCGGCGCCCTGACGATGTCGCCCCCGGCGATCGCCACCCGCTGCTCGGCGGCCAGCGCCCCGAGCCCGTCGGTGAGCTCCATCAGCCACTCGGTGCCGAAGCTCTCCGGCACCCCGAGCTGGACGTAGGCCTCGCCGGCCTGCGCCCCCATCGCGGCGAGATCCGAGAGCGCCACGGCGAGCGCCTTGTGCCCGACGTTCGCGGGGGTGAAAGGGGGAAGCCGGAAGTGGACGCCCTCGACCAGGGCATCGACGCTGGTCGCCGTCGCCCCGCCCGGGACGCTGACCGCGGCGTCGTCGCCGCTGCCGAGGATCAACCGTGGGGAACGATCGGCGGCGCCTGCCGCCTGCATCCGGCGGCGCAGTGCCGCGATCAGCTCGAACTCGCCGTCCACGCGGCCAATTGAAGCGCAGGGCGGCGGCACCGTCGGCCTCCGCCGGTGCTCAGGGGGTGGCGCCGCCGGTGCTCGGTGGGGCGGGCGCGCCGCCGCCGCCCGCGGGAGGATCGCCGCCGGCCGGCGGGTCGGCGGCCGGCGGGTCGGCGATCTGCGCCGGCTCCTGGTCCGCGCCGGGCGCGTAGGCGCCGTCGTCGAAGCCGTCGCCGTCGGTGTCGTCGCCCGGGTCCGGCTGCTCGACGCCCTCGGTGGTCTCGTCGATGGGGGTCGTGGTGTCGTAGCCGCCGCTGTCGTCGTACTCGGAGGTGACCGTGTTGTCGCTGAAGAAGCCGGAGAGCTCGGCCGGGTCCTCGGGCTCCGGGAAGTCGTCGCAGGGCGAGGTCGCAGCGATGTTCATGTACTGCTGCCAGATCGGAGCCGCGAGGTCGGCGCCGTAACCCGGCAGCGGCACGCGCGAGTCGGGGTTGCCGACCCAGACCGCGGTCGAGACGTGGGGCGTGTAGCCGACGAACCAGGCGTCGGCCTGCTCCTCGGTGGTCCCGGTCTTGCCGGCGGCCGGGCAGCCGATCCCGAGGCCGGCGGCGGTGCCGTACTCGAGCGTGCCCTTCATGATGTCGGCGACCTCGTACGCGACCCCGTCGGTGATCACCCGCTCGCCCTCCGGGTCCTTGGGCTCGTCGACGTCGCCGTCGGGGAACTCGACCCGGCTGATCGCGGTCGGGTCGTGGTGGACGCCGCCGTTGGCGAGCGTCGCGAAGCCATTCGACTGGTCGAGCACGGTCACGTCGCTGGCGCCGAGCACGTCTGGTGCGTATCCCGACAACGGGCTCGTGACCCCCATGCGCTGAGCCATCTCGTCCATCTCATCAACCCCGATGTCGAGGACGAGCTGCGCGTAGACGGTGTTGACCGAGTTCGCCGTCGCCGAGCGCAGGCTCATCGAGCCACCGCCGCCCCCCGAGACGTTCCAGGGCTCTGCCAGCGGCCCGTTCGGATACAGGGTGATCGAGCTCGGAGCCGAGTAGTAGGTCGAGTCCGGATCGATCCCCTGGTCGACCGCGGCGGTCAGCGCGTAGGGCTTGAACGATGAGCCCGGCTGGCGGCGGCCCTGGGCGGCGAGGTTGAACTGGCTGTCCTCATAGGCCTCCGAGGAGGCCATCGCGAGGATCTCGCCGGTGTCGGCGTTGGTCGAGACCAGCGCCGCGGCGGCCCCCGGCGTCGTGTGCTGGTCGACAATCGCCTGCTCGGCCGCGGCCTGCAGCTCGCGGTCGAGGGTCGTGTGCACCTCGAGCCCGCCTTGGCGCACCGACTCGACCCCGTAGCGGTCGATCAGCTCCTCCTGGACGAAGTCGAAGAAGTACTGCTCCTCGCGCACCTCATATCCGAAGCCGCGCTCGAGCCCGAGCCCGTCGCCGAGCGCCCGCTGGTACTTCCCCCGGCTGACGTAGTCCTCGTCATACATCGCCTTGAGCACGTCGGCGCGGCGGGCCTTGGCGCCGTCGGGGTTGAGGAACGGGTTGTAGTCGGTCGGCGCCTGTGGCAGCCCGGCGAGCAGCGCCGCCTCGGTCAGGTTGAGCTCGGAGACGTCCTTGTCGAAGAAGACCTCCGCCGCCGCCTGCACCCCGACCGCGGTGCGCCCGTCGTTGGTCCCGTAGGCGGCGGTGTTCAGGTACTGCTCGAGGATCTCGTCCTTGGTGTAGCGATCCTCGTACTCCCGCGCCATCTCGGCCTCGATGATCTTGCGCTCGAGGTTGTCCTCGGGGTCCTCGATGTAGAGGTTGCGAACGAGCTGCTGGGTGATCGTCGAGGCGCCCTGCTGGATCTCGCCGGCCTCGAAGTTCTCGACCGCCGCGCGGACGATCGCGCTGTAGTCGACCCCGTTGTGCTCGTAGAAGTTCTCGTCCTCGATCGCGATCGTCGCGTTGCGCAGACGCTCGGGGATCTCATCGAGGCCGACCTCTCGGCGGATCACGTCCGTCTGCACGTAGCCGAGGCTGGAGCCGTCGGCGGCGAACACCTGCGAGCTCTCACCGCTCTCGGCGGGCTTCAGGGTGTCGATCGAGGGCGCCGAGGCGCGAATGTCCTGCACCCAGAAGGCGACGCTGGCGAGGGCGATGCCGATGATCGCCACGATCACGGCGAAGACCATCGCGATCTTCTTGCCGAGCGAGCCCTCGTGATTGCGCTGGCGTCTGCGCGAGCTTTGACTCATCGAACCGAGGAAGGGTACCGAGGCGCACGCCCGCCCATCCCCGGCGGGCGCCGTCGTGCGGTTAGGCGCTCTCGCCCGGGTCCAGCACCCCGGCCTCGCGCAGGGCCCGCTGGGCGCGCTCGCGCAGGGCCGACTCCTCGCCGCCCGCCTGGGTGCCCCCCGGGCGCCGCGGGCCGTGGACCTCGATCCGGATCCCGTCCGGGGTGATCTCGGCGACGTCGACCTGCGAGGGCTCCAGCCGCGCCAGCGCCTCCCGCGCCCTGGCCAGGTCGGCGGCGGGCGGAACCCAGACCGACGCCATCGCCGGTGCGGTGAGGTCGCCCGTCGACCGGTTGACGACGACGCTGGTGACGACGGTCTCGTTGGGGACGATCACAAGGCGCCCGTCACCGGTGTCGATGAAGGTGTGCGAGAGGGTGAGATCGTCGACCCGGCCGGTCTCCTCGGCGATCGTCACCGTGTCGCCGATCCGGATCGGCTGCGTGACCGCGAGCAGGATCCCCGCCAGCGGGTTCGCCAGCACCTGGCGCGCCGCCAGCCCCAGCACCAGCCCCACCACCGCGCTCGAGGCGAGGATCCCGGTGGCGAGCTTGTTGAGCTTGCCGAACTGGCTCAGCGCCAGGGCGAAGCCGATCACGAGGATGGTGACGAAGACCAGCCGGCGGATCAGCCGCAGGCGGGTCTTGGTCGCGCGCGAGACCGCGGTCACCTCGCCGCCGCCCACCCTCGAAGCGACGGCGCCGGCCCGGCCGATGACGAAGCGGTCGACAGCGAAGGCGACGACGAAGGCGACCACCAGGGTGATCAGCGCCGACACCCACTCCCCGTTGGCGTCCCAGAAGGTCTCTTCCACGACCTCGATCCTGCCAACCTTCGCCGTCTGATGCAGACGAAGGCGGTATTCGTCGACGCGCTCGGCACCACGGTGGAGGTCGAGCCGCCGTGGATCCAGCTCGCGTCCGAGCTCGAGGTCGAGGTGGACGAGGGCCTGGTCGCGGCGGTCCGCAAGGAGATGGCGTACTACCGGGCCCACGCTCACGAGGGCACCGACGAAGGCGCCCTCGCCGAGCTGCGGCTGCGCTGCGCGGAGCTGCTCGCGACCGAGCTGGGGCGCCCGGTGTCGGTCGAGCAGATGATGGCCTCGATCCGCTTTCGCGCCTACCCTGACGCACCCCCGGCGCTCGCCCGGCTGCGCCACCGCGGCCTCACCCTCGTCTGCGTGTCCAACTGGGACATCTCGCTGAGCGAGGTGCTGGAGCGCTGTGGTCTCGGCGGTGCCTTCGACGGGGTCGTCAGCTCGGCGATCTCGGGGCATCGCAAGCCCGACCCGGCGATCTTCGGCGCGGCGCTTCGCCTGGCCGGCTGCTCGCCCGCCGAAGCGCTGCACGTCGGCGACAGCCCCGAGGAGGACGGCGCGGCCGCTCACGCCGCGGGGATCCGCTGCCTGCTGATCGATCGCGACGGCGGGGGCGAGATCGCGTCGCTGGGCGAGATAGAACAACATCTCGAGCTATGAGCGACGAACTCGACAGGGGCTCGAGCCCGCCGCCGCCTCCTCCACCGCAGCCGCCACCACCGCCACCACCGCCCGAGACCGCCGGCTCGGCGATCGATCCCAGCGCCCGCGGCTGGGGCCCGGGCGAGGCGGTCCTCGGGGTGCTGGCAGCGGTCGTCTTCCTCGTTCTCGGAGGCGTCGTGGTCGTCCTGATCGCCGGCGACTCCGGCCTCGACTTCACGATCGGCAACCAGCTCCTACTCGAGGCCGCCTTCCTCGGGACCGCGATCATGTTCGTCGTGCGTGCCGGACCGCCGAGCGTCGCCCGCGCGCTCGGCCTGCGGCCGCCGCGGGGCCCCTGGGTAGGGCTCACCGTCGCCGCCTTCGTCGCCTACCTGGTCGTGGCGACCGTGTTCGCGAGCCTGCTCGCCGACCCCGAGCAGATCGATGTCGCCGACGAGCTCGGCTTCGACACCAGCACCTTCGGCGCGATCTCCGCCGGGATCCTGATCGTCGGCCTGGCGCCGCTCGCCGAGGAGGTCTTCTTCCGCGGCTTCTTCTACGGAGGTCTGCGCTCGCGGATGCCCGTTTGGGCGGCGGCGCTCGCCTCCGGCGCCTTCTTCGGCCTCATCCACATCACCACAGGCAACCTCGCAGTGGTGGCCCAGCTGACGGTCCTGGGGATCGTCCTCGCCCTGCTCTACGAGCGCACTGGCTCGCTGTGGCCGCCGATCGCTATGCACCTGGTCAACAACGCGCTCGCCTTCACGATCCTGGTCACCTCGTAGGCATCCGCCCAGGCAGCCCGGCGGGGCTTCACACGGTCGGGCGCTCGTGGCAGAATGCGCGGCGTGAGACTTCGCCTCTCGGTCGCCATCGGAGCTATCGCCTCCGCGCTCTTGCTTCCCGCGGGCGCCCTCGCCCAGCAGGACGCGCCCGCCCCCGAGCCCGTCGCGGCACCGAACCCGGCGACGCCGGCCGATGCCGAACGGGCGTCCGCCGACAAGGCTCCGAAGCCGGCGAGGATCGACCTCGAGCTCAAGGGGGTCGATGGCGGCAGGGTCGAGGTCGGCGACCGGATCACCGCGATCGGCACCGTTGCCCCGTTCGTCGGCGGGCAGCGGGTCGAGATCCGGCTCGGCAACAAGGGCAAGACCATGCTCAAGAAGACCCCGCTCGTGCGGCGCGTCAAGGGCAAGAACTACGGCCGCTTCCACCTGCGCTCGCATCCGCTGATCGAGGCCGGCAAGTACCGGGTGCGGGTGCGCAAGGCAGCGACCGGCGCCCAGGCGGGCGGCGCCGCAAAGTCGAAGGAGTTCGCGCTCACCTTCCCGGATCTCGATCCGGGCGACGGCGGCCCCGCGGTCGAGGTCTTCAACGACCTGCTGCGAAAGCGCGGCTACTTCAACACCGACAACGGCAGCTACGGCTCGCACACGGAGCGCGCCGTGATGGCCTATCGCAAGGTCAACGGCATGGACCGCAACTTCCAGGCGACGCCGGGGATCTTCGCCGCGCTGGCCGCCGGCAAGGGCAGCTTCGAGCTCGCCTACCCGAACCAGGGCAAGCACACCGAGGTCGACATCTCGAAGCAGGTGATGGCGCTCGCCGACGACGGCAAGGTCAAGTACGTCTTCCACGTCTCCACCGGCGCCGCCGCCACCCCCTCGGATCCCGGCGGCTTCACCTACTACCGCAAGGACGCCGGCTTCAACTCTCTGGGGATGTACTACTCGGTCTATTACAACCGCGGCGAGGCCACCCACGGCTACCACTCGGTGCCGCCCTACCCGGCCAGCCACGGCTGCATCCGCAACCCGATCCCGGATTCGATCTTCATCTACAACTGGATCGACCTCGGCGACAAGATGTTCGTCTACAACTAGGCCGTTGGCGGAGCGGCGTGGCTGACGCCCGCGAGACCCTGGTCTCCGAGCTTCGCGAGCACGCGCTGGTGCTGGGCGAGGTGACGCTTTCCAGTGGGGCGACGGCGCAGTACTACGTCGACGCCCGCCGGGCGCTGTTGCAACCGGCCGGCTTCCTCGCCGCTGGTGAGCTGATCGCGTCGGCGGCCAAGCGCCTGGGCGCCGACGCGGTCGGTGGCCCGGTGATGGCGGCGATCCCGCTGGCCTGTGCGGCGATCGCCGTCCCCGGCGGCCGCGACCTGGTCGGCTTCTTCGTCCGCAAGCAGACCAAGCAGCACGGCCTCCAGCGGATGGTCGAGGGCCCGGTCGAGCCCGGTGTGCGCTGCCTGGTGGTCGAGGACACCGTGACCACGGGCGGATCGACGATCGCGGCGATCGAGCAGATGCGCGCGCACGGCCTCGAGCTGGTCGGCGGGGTCTGCGTCGTCGACCGGCTCGCCGGCGGCACCGAGGCGATCTCCGAGGCGCTGGGTGCCCCGTTCGAGGCGCTGACCACGATCGACGACCTCTATCCGCAACGGCCCGACCGCTAGCCCGGCGGCGGGCTGCCAGCTAACCGGGCGGCGGCGGCCCCGCGCCGGGCTCGAGCGGGCGGCGGCGGGTGCGGTTGCCGATCCGCTTCAGCGGATGGGCGACCCGGCTGACATCCTCGAGGTGGGGCTCGAGCCGCTCGATCCCC
>Ga0136611_10003449_pt1 | contig 11062 bp, 10 predicted proteins | sample AntDrymUQ2232306_2_FD_106645 | JGI IMG/M metagenome (GOLD analysis project Ga0136611, IMG submission 106645) | Polar desert sand microbial communities from Dry Valleys, Antarctica - metaG UQ223 (23.06) | ecosystem: Environmental > Terrestrial > Soil > Desert | place: Antarctica: Dry Valley... | reverse complement strand
CGAACTGTCGACCCACCGCATCCCGTACGGCGCGCATCTGCTGTGCGAGGGCGGACACATCGTCAGCCGCGGCGATCGCATCGCCGAGTGGGACCCGTCGTACAGCCCGGTGATCACCGAGCGAGCGGGAACGATCAAATATCAGGACCTGATCGACAATCGCACGCTCGCCGAGCAGACCGACGAGTCGACGGGGATCACCCAGCGGGTGGTGATGGACGACCCCGCCAAGTCGAAGAAGGAAGATCTTCGCCCGCGTCTTACCCTGCTGGGCGAGGACCAGGTCGAAGGCGCGCTCTATCGCCTGCTTCCGGGCGCGATTATCGCGGTCGAGGACCTCCAGACGGTCCAGGCGGGCGAAGTCCTCGCTCGCCTCCCGCGCGAAGCCGCCAAGACGCGCGACATCACCGGCGGCCTGCCGCGCGTTGCCGAGCTGTTCGAGGCCCGTAAGCCCAAGGATGCGGCGATCATCGCCAAGATCTCGGGCAAGGTCAGCTTCAAGAAGGATTATAAGGCGAAGCGCAAGATCGTGATCATCCCCGACGACGGCTCGGAGGAGGTCGCCTACCTCGTCCAGAAGTCGAAGGTGATCGACGTCCAGGAGGGCGATTACGTCAAGCGCGGGGACAATCTCGTCGGCGGATCGCCCGATCCTCACGACATCCTCGAGGTGCTCGGGGTCATCGCGCTGGCCGAATATCTGGTGACCGAAATCCAGGAAGTCTATCGCCTCCAAGGCGTCAAGATCAACGACAAGCACATCGAGGTGATCGTTCGCCAGATGCTGCAGAAGGTCGAGATTACCGAGAGCGGCGACACCATCCTGCTCGTCGGCGAGCAGGTCGATCGCGAAGAAATGGACGAGCTCAACGCCAAGCTCGAGAAGAAGCAGAAGCTTGCCGAAGGACGCCCGGTCCTGCTCGGCATCACCAAGGCGTCGCTGCAGACGCGCAGCTTCATCTCTGCGGCTTCGTTCCAGGAGACCACGCGTGTGCTGACCGAAGCGTCGGTCCAGGGCAAGATCGACACGCTCAACGGCCTCAAGGAAAATGTCATCGTCGGCCGGCTGATCCCGGCGGGTACCGGCGCTGGCATGAACCGGATGCGGATCGCAGCGACCAGTCGCGACGCAGCGCTTCGCGCCCAGCAGCGCAAGCTTCAGGAATCGCTGATCGCGCCCGACACGGCGGCCGAAGAGCATGCCGCCGAACTGGCGCAGGGCCCCGAAGCCGCGATCCACGCCGACCCGCTCGAGAGCGTCACGCCCTCGGGCAACGGCACCGACGCCGATGCGGGCGAATATCTGAACGACTGATTTGTTCAGTCGTGATGGCGATCAAGCCGTCGTCCTTCAGGGGCGGCGGCTTTTTTGCTGGGCCGATTTCGAGGTTGAGTCCGTAACGTGACGATGGCGGGCATTAAGCCGCAGTCATTCAGTGGTGGCCGGAGATAGTCCGCCCAGCAAACCGGTGTGCGTATGGCCGATCGGCTAAGTGGCGACCGCTTTCGTGGCCTTGGCGGCCTCGAGCTTTACGCGCAGTTCGCGCGCAGCCTCTCGACGCGGCGACTCATGCGGCGAATTAGCAATCGGGAGCAACCAGGCGATGGCCTCGTCGTAGCGCTTGTCGCGCGCCAGTTGGTCGACCAGCAGCTGTCGCGCATTATTGTCGCGCGGAAGCATGGTGACTACCTGGAGCAGCCCTTTGATGGCGATGGGGGAGGGTTTTTCGCCGGCGAGATTGAAGCTTTGATAATAAGCGAGCAACGGCATCGGATTATCTTTGTCGAGGCGGTTTGCCTTGCCCGCCAATTGCCGGGCTTCCTTGGCTTTTGCGGCGCGTGCGGGTCCCGTTAATTTGCTGGCCGCGGTCGACAACAGCAGCGACTTGCGCGCTAAGCCACGAACATGACTGGGATTTTGAGCGAGAAGCCGGTCCGCTGCAGTCTCCGACTGCGCTAGGTTTCCGACCGAATATTCGCTTTCGGCGAGCAGATAGAGGCCATAGGGATCGTCCGGAAAGCGGACAACTTTCGCGCGAATCCGGTCGAGATTGGCAAGGCGAAGGCTCTCCTCACGCTTGCGCGCGCCCGCCTTGCGGAACAGCGACAGCTCGTCGTCGCGAAAGGCGATGGTCTCGCCGATCAGCGAGGCCTCGCCTTGGGACAGGAGTCGCGTCCGCGTGATATTGGGGCGAGCAACCTCCACAGTTACCGGCCTATAGTCAAAGCTGCCCGAGGTGACGTAGCGACGCGCCTCACGATTAAGCGCGGTCAGATCGCCGAAGACCTTGGCGGCATCGGCATAGCTCTTCCCGTTAGAAAGCGCGGTCAGATAGCCGCGCAATTGCCCAGCGCGCTGCTTGTCGAAAGTCAGAAAATGAGTCAGCGCTCAGCCCTGAGCATAGCGATCGAGGTCGTTGACCTTCTCCTTGGTCAGAAGTTCTTGCAATGGTACCCAATATGCGGCGATTTCATTGCCGCGGTGCTTGGCAGGCATTCCATAGCCCATCCGCCCGTCTTCGAGTTCCTGGCTCGATGCGATCAACTCGGCAAATCCCTCGGTGTACCAACTGGGGTAGATGGCGGGGAAATATTGCAGCATGAAATGGTGCGCATATTCATGGTGCAGCACCAGGGCCGGGGTGAAATAGCGGCCGCCTTCGCGAGTTTTCCGCGGGGTGACGGCATAGGGTCCGAGCGGGTTGCTGTCGTAAAAGCCGGCGACGCCCGAATTGTCGAGACCAAGCGCTTTTTCGATCTCCGCGGTCGACGCGACCTCGTAAATCCTCACCTTGACCGGATCGTCTTGGGCGGTACCCGTCGCCAATCGCATCAACTTGTCATATTTTTCGAGCCGCTCGGCGAACTTCTCGATTTGAGCCGGAGGACTTTCGCTGACGATCAGGAAATGCGCAGTCTCGACTTCGCGCCACTGTGCCGAAACTTGCGACGTCGCGCCAATCGTCGCGCCAATCGCCGCAAGGATGTAAAGGCACTTCACGAACTTCTCCCACCAAAAACTCACAGCGCGGCAGATTAGCCGTTGGTCGGCAGCCGTCCAGAGGAATGATGATTTATGTCGATCGCGGCATATCCAACGCAAGTCACACTGGGACCGCGCACGTCGACACTGGCGCTCTCCACCACGCCACGCACACGAAAAACCCCGCCAGCTCTCGCCGACGGGGTCTTCTTGCAATCGCTAGCGATTATTTGTTGATCGCATTCTCGGTGGCATTGGCGGCGGATCCGAGATCCTCGCCTGCACCGCGAACGGTGTTGCAGGCGGCGATCGCCAGGCTTCCACCAATCAACAGCATCGTCGTTACTTTGCGAACCATGATCACTTCTCCACTAGACTGGAGAACCGACCATGGCTTCATCAGGTCGCGTTGTCGACTGCGTTGGCGGCCGAGTTCACATCCGATGCCGCACCGCGAACGGTGTTGCAGGCGGCGATGGCGAGGCTGGCCCCGATTAGGGCCATGGTCGTGATCTTGCGCAACATGGTCAATTCTCCTGTCTGACGGCTGAACGAACGCTGCAATGCGCCGTTGGTGCCATCACGGAGCCGAAATGTTTTCAAATTGCAACCCGCGCCGCGATATGCGGATGCGGATCATAGGCTTCGAAAGCGAAATCCTCGGGCTCATAGGCGTCGATCGCCTGCCCGCGATCCGCCATCACCAGCGTCGGCAAGGCACGCGGATCGCGGGACAGCTGGAGCCGCGCCTGGTCGAGATGGTTGGCGTAAAGATGGACGTCGCCGCCGGTCCACACGAACACTCCCGGTACGAGCCCGCATTCGCGCGCGAGCATGTGGGTCAGCAGCGCATAGCTGGCGATATTGAACGGCACACCGAGGAAAAAATCGGCTGAGCGCTGGTAAAGCTGGAGGTTGAGCCGGCCCGCCGCGACCTGGGTCTGAAACAGGCAATGGCACGGAGCCAGCGCCATTCGATCGAGCTCACCGGGGTTCCACGCAGTGACGATCTGGCGGCGTGATGTTGGCTCGCGCCGGATCAACGCGATCACTTCCGCGATCTGGTCGATGTGGCGCCCGTCGGCGGCCTCCCAGTCGCGCCACTGCTTGCCATAGACCGGGCCGAGGTCGCCCACCTCGTCGGCCCACTCGTTCCAAATGCTGACCCGCCGCTCCTGAAGCCAGCGAACATTGGTGTCGCCGCGCAAGAACCACAGGAGTTCGACGATGATTGATCGCAAATGGAGCTTTTTGGTCGTCAGCAGCGGGAAGCCATCGGCGAGGTCAAAGCGCAGCTGGGCACCGAACAGGGACCGCGTCCCGGTTCCGGTGCGGTCCATCTGCTCGACGCCGTCGTCGATGATCTGCTGCATGAGGTCGAGATACGATTGCATAAGCTTGTTCTAGCCCGCCACGGGCACGGGTCCAGCCCCTCTCGACGGCCGCAACCCGTCCGAAACGGACATGGTTCGGATGGGAAGACGAGCGCGGGCTGCCTAGCTTGGCGCCATGAAAGTAGAACGCGCACAGCAACCCGCGACTCTGGCCGGCCATGCGGCCGCGCGCTCCTTTTTCGCAGCCTGTTTCGACGAACGGGCGCAGACGGCCGAACAATTGTGGGTCGCGCACATCGACGATTCGGCGCGCTGCATTCATTTGAGCCGGCACGACGGCGGCGATTCGGACGTCACGGTACCGGTCCGCACGATCATCGCCGATGCCGCGCGGCTGGGCAGTGCGGGAGTGGTATTGGCGCACAATCACCCGAGCGGCGACCCGACCCCCAGTCTAGCCGACTGCCACGCCACGCGTACGCTTGCACGCGCCGCCGAGGCGATCGATCTGACGGTCGTAGATCATCTGATCTTCGCCGATGGCGGGGAGTGCCGAAGCTTTCGGCGGATGGGCCTGCTCTAGACCCTGATCGTGTCGGATTGGATCAATCCGAAAGGTCATTCAGGGTCCAGGCATAGGGTGAAAGAGTATTTTTCGCCATCGGGCCAGACGCGATGCGCTCCACCTCCAGAAACGCGGCCCTAGCCTTTGGTCAGGCAGGGCTTGATCGCCCCGGGCTCCGGACGTCCCCGGGCGGACCGGAACGCCACGGCATAATTGTCCGATCCCGTTAGCCGGGCGCTTCGCACCGGAACGAGCCCGAGCGCGCCGAGCTCGCACACCAGTTGCTCGGGTGGCATGCCGTGGCGCTCGACCGGGCGCGCGGCGTCGACGACGATCACTTCCCCATCGGGCTTCAACCCGTCGCGCAGGTGCCACAGAAAGGCATAGGGCGCGGTCACCTCGTGATACATGTGAACCAGGAAAATGCGGTCGAATGACTCCGCCGGAAGCCGCGGGTCGTCGGGCTTGCCCAACCGCACCGAGACATTGTCGAGCCCGTCGCGCTGGACGCGCTGAGCGAGCCGGTCGCGGGTTTCGGGAATGATGTCCTGCGCCAGCACCCGCCCACGTGGGCCGACGATCGGCGACAGGCGAATCGTGTAATAGCCTTCGCCCGCGCCAATGTCCGCGACCGACATGCCGGGAGCAATTCCGGCAAACCGCATCACTACTTCGGATTCGCCCAAACGGTCGCGTGCATCTTCGGTCGAAAAACTGTCCGAAACAATCGGCGCGATCTTGCGCTGGGCCTCGGGAAAGCGCGGCGCGGCGGGCTCGGCGCGGCAAGCGGCAAGCATTAGCATCGCCAGCAGGCCAAGCGCCTTAATCGTCATCCTCGACGTCCACTTTCTCGCCGGTGACGCGCTGCGACAGAGCCGCGGCCATGAAGCGATCGAGATCGCCATCGAGCACGTCCATCGGTGCGGTCGAAATCACCCCCGTGCGCAGATCCTTGACCTGCTGATACGGCTGGAGGACGTAGCTGCGGATCTGGTGACCCCAGCCGATATCGGTCTTCGACGCGGCGCTGGCATCGGCCTCGGCCTCGCGCTTCTGCAGTTCGGCCTCGTACAGCCGCGCCTTGAGTTGCTTCATTGCCTCGGCGCGATTCTTGTGCTGGCTGCGCTGGTTCTGGCACTGGACGACGATGTTGGTCGGAATGTGCGTGATCCGCACCGCGCTGTCGGTGGTGTTGACATGCTGCCCGCCCGCCCCCGATGCGCGAAAGGTATCGACGCGAAGCTCGCTCTCATTGATCTCGATGTCGATGTTCTCGTCGACCTCGGGATAGACCCACACGCTGGCGAAGCTGGTGTGGCGCCGCGCGGCGCTGTCGTATGGGCTGATCCGGACCAGCCGATGGACCCCGCTCTCGGTCTTGGCATAGCCGTACGCATTCTCGCCCTTGATCAACATCGTCGCCGACTTGATCCCGGCCTGTTCGCCCGAATGATGATCGATCAGTTCGACCTTCATCCCGTGGCGCTCCGCCCAGCGCGAATACATTCGCTGCAGCATCCCCGCCCAATCCTGGCTCTCGGTTCCACCGGCACCCGCATTGACCTCGATGTAGCTGTTGTTGGCGTCGGCCTCGCCCGCGAGTAACGCCGCGACTTTGTCGCGCTCGGCGCGTGTCGCAAGCTCGGACAGCGCGCGCGACCCATCGTCGACCAGCGCATCGTCGCCTTCGGCCTCGGCCATTTCGATCAGCTCGACAATGTCCTTCAGCTCGATCTCGATCTTTCGAGTCGCCGCAATCGCCTGTTCGAGCCGGCGGCGCTCGCGCATTACCTCCTGCGCGGCCCTCGGATCGTTCCACAGCGTCGGATCCTCGACAAGGTCGTTGAGCTCGCCCAGCCGCTTGAGCGCGCGGTCCCAGTCGAGAAAGCGGCGGAGCAGCTGAGTGGCGGCCTTGATCTGGTCGATATGGGCTTGCGCTTCGGCGCGCATGGTTTGGGCCTTCGCGAGGAGGAATTGGCGAAAAAACAGGGAGCTTAACTCGGCTCTAGTAAATCCCGCCTTGGTTTTGCAAGAATTCGCCGCTGTCGACCGGTGCGCGCGGCTCGGCGGGCGCGGACCGGATCGTGCGCACCCGGCGGGCGGTCGCCGGCTTCTTCTCTTGTGCCAAGCGCTGGGCGGAAAGCTCGGCACTGCGACGGAACGAGCGTCGCGGCTCGGTCTCGGGCTGGAACGCTTCCCAGATGACCGACGATTTGGGGTCTTCCTGGACCGGAAACGAACCGTAGACCCGCCGTCCGGAGACGCGATCGATGCGCACCATCCGGATTCCGGGCGGTGCGACAAACGGAGTCTTGGGCATGTCCTTAAAGGCAATTTGGGCGAACTGTTTGAACACCGGCGCCGCAATCCGGCCGCCCTGGGCATATCCGCCCATCGAGCGCGGCTGATCGTAACCGAGGTAGACGCCCGCGACGACATCGGGAGTGCCGCCGACGAACCAGACATTGGTCGGGCCGCTGGTCGTCCCGGTCTTGCCGAACAACGGCCGTTCGAGGCTGCGGAGCACCGTCGCGGTGCCGCGCTCGACGACGCCTTCTAGGACGTGAACCATCTGGTAAGCGGCTTGCGGGTCGAGCAATTGCCTTGCGCGCGTCGGCGGGCGAGGCATTGCCTGGCCGTTCCACTCGGGCGCATTGCACCCTTCCATCACTTGGCAGCGATTGTCGCTGCGGTAGATGAGCTTGCCCTGACGGTCCTGGACATAGTCGATCAGCGTCGGCTTTACTTCTCGACCCTGATTGGCAAGGATCGCGTAAGCGTTGGTCAGTTTGAGCACCGTCGTGTCGCCAGCGCCGAGCGCGATTGACAGATAGCGCTCATAATTTCCCACCCCAAGTTTCGAGGCTGTGGCGACCACCTTCTCCATCCCCGATTGGGAGGCGGCGCGAACGGTCATCAGGTTACGCGATTGCTCGACCCCCCAACGAAGCGTCTTGGGTCCGGCATAGCCGCCGTCGAAATTCTTGAAGCACTTGTTGCCCAATCCCGCTCCCTGCCACACGCAGAAAGGCGCATCGACGAGGATCGACGCCGGCGTCATCCCGTTTTCGAGCGCGGTGACATAGACGATCGGCTTGAACGCCGACCCGGGCTGACGCTGCGCCTGCGAGGCGCGATTGTACGACGAGCCGACGACGTCGAACCCGCCGTGCATCGCCAGCACTCGGCCGGTATGGACTTCCTCGGCAACGAACCCGCCGCCAATTTCCGGGATCGATCGCAGGGCGTAACTGTCGGTCCCCAACTGCTTGACGATGATCACCATTCCGGGCTTCAGAAAGCCGAACGCCGCCCCCCCGCCGCCGCGCTTCGCCTGTTGCGCGGCAGAGGCGGGAAGCGTCCCGGTCGAGCCGTCGCCGAAGCCGATTTCCGCGCTGCTCCCCTTCTTTCCGAGGACGACGGCCTTGCGCCAGTCGGGAAAGCCGGTTCCGAGTTGCGCGCTCCGCAGCTGCGCCGCCCAATCGCCATTGGTCGGGATCGACAAGCCATTGTCACGCCATCCGCGTCCGCCATCGAACTTGGCTAGCCCTTCACGAAGAGCCTCCGCAGCTGCGTCCTGCATCAGCGGCATCATTGACGTCCGCACCGAAAGGCCGCCCGCATAAATGCTGTTGGGCCCGTCGTCGGCGCCATCCCCATATTTGGCGAGCAAGGTGCGGCGCACCTCCTCGAGGAAATAGCCGCCCTGCTCGCGAAACTTGGCGTTGCTTCCGTAACGGATGGTTCCGAGTGGGGCTTCGGCGGCGGCGGCGCGCTGGGCTTCGCTGACGAACCCATTGCGCGCCATCTCGCGGAGCACGTAATTGCGCCGCTCGAGTGCGCGGCGCGTGGCGCGGACCGGGTCGTAATTGCTCGGCGCCTTCGGCAGGACGGCAAGATAGGCGGCCTCGGTCAGGGTCAGCTGATCGACGTCCTTGTCGTAATAGGCGCGCGCCGCGGCCTGTACTCCATAGGCGTTGCGGCCGAGGAATATCTGATTGAGGTAGAGTTCGAAAATTTGCTGTTTGGAAAGCGTCGATTCGAGGCGGAAGGCGAGGATGGCCTCGCGCACTTTGCGGCTGACCGAGTAGGCGTCGTCCTGGAGCAGCGCCTTCGCGACCTGCTGAGTGATCGTCGAGCCGCCGCGCGCACGCCCGCCGCTGACCGATTTGCGCGTATAATCGAACACCGCGCCGATCAGGCCGGGATAGTCGATCCCGCCATGGCTGAAGAAAGTCTTGTCCTCGGCGGCGATGAACGCGTTGACGACGAGTTGCGGATATTCGTCGAAATCGAGCTCGACGCGGCGTTCGCGCGCATAGGTGCCGATCGGATTGCCGTCATAGCCACGGACGTTGGTTGGCAGTTGCGGTCGATATGCGCGCAGTTCCTTGGAACTTGGCAGGCCGTTCGCGAACAACAGCCAGACGAGGAGGAAGCCGACATAGCCGACCACCCCGGCCCAGGCGAGACGGCGCACCCAGCGGCGCTTGAACAGCGGGTCGAGGCGCGCCCGGACGCGCTGATTGACGCGGACCAGGTCGGGCATGGGAGAGGCGAAAGGCGGCATGGTCGGCATGGGCGGATCAGGCCCTAGCGAGTTCGCGCGCGGCGCGAAAGGCGCCGCTTATGGCAATAGGGTTCAGCGGAGCCCACGCAACGCGAGGTCGGCTTCGATCGCCTGGGCAAGCAGCAGGACCATCGGCGCGCGGCCCGCCGCGGTCGCGAGCCGCGCCTCGTCATCGACATTGCTGATGTAGCCCGCCTCGACCAGCAACGCCGGCACCTCGGCCTGGCGCAGGACCTGGAACGCCGCGAACTGGTGCGGACGCGGGCGCAGCTCGACCCGCCCCGCGGCGCGGCGCACCATCCGTTGCGCAAGCACCGCGGACCGTTCCATCTGCCCACGAAATGCGAGGTCGGCGAGGATCGCGCGGAGCGAACCGTCGGGTTCGCTGCTGAGGGCTTCCCCGGCGCGGTTCTCGGCCGCCGCGAAACGCGCCGCCTCGGCGCTCGATGCGACCTCCGACAGCGAATAAATCGTCGCGCCGCGCGCCAACGGGTTGGGCGCACTGTCCATGTGCAACGACACGAACAGGCTCGCCCCAGTCCGCCGCGCGATTGCCGCGCGCTGATCGAGGCTCAGATAGCGGTCGTCTTCGCGTGACAAAGCAACCCGCACCCGCCCCCGCTTTTCAAGCAAATCGGCAAGTTCGCCGGCCATTGCCAGCGTAAGCTGCTTCTCGGTCAACTGTCTCGATACCGCCGGTGCGCCGGGGTCGCGCCCACCATGGCCGGGGTCGATCAGCACGATCGGCCGCCCCGGCACGCGTGCCTCGCGGATGCGAATGTCGCGCACGGCGTCGGGCAGCGCGAAGGTCAGCCCGCCGCGCCGGGCCTCGCCGACCAGCACCGATCCGAGCCGCTCGGCTTGCCCGCCGTCGCGAGCGAACAGGGCAGCGAGGCCCGCCAGCACCACGGCCACCATTCCCGCCAACAAATATTTGTGGTGGCGCCTCAACGGCTTGCCCCCCTCCCCTTGGCCTTGCTTATCGCTGGTCGCGGTGCTGCTCGTCAATTCGCTGATTGGTGGGGAAAAGTCGCGGTTCGCGACGGTTGCGGGGTGCGGTTGACAATGCTAATCGGGCATGTCCGCCGAAGCTTTCGCGCGGACGCAGCCGCGGCCGGTCAAGGATCCGCGGTTTTCAAGGTTGACGCTGCATGACCCCACAGGACGCTTTGCCCATGCTCATCATCGAGCCCGGTGCCGCGTCGCTCGCGCCAAAGAACGCGATGGGATCAGCAGCAGAGGCAATTTTCGCACATTACACCAGCGCCCGATCGGCGCTGGCTCATTCAATCGCGCGCCGCCGGTCGACACCGTCCGGCTTGCGCGCCCGGAGAAATTACAATGTCCATGCGCATGCTGATCGACGCGCGCCACCCGGAGGAAACCCGGGTCGCCGTCGCCACTGGAAATCGGATCGAAGAGTTTGATTTCGAATCCGAAGACCACAAGCAACTCAAGGGAAATATCTATCTCGCCAAGGTGACGCGGGTCGAACCGTCGCTCCAGGCGGCGTTCATCGACTATGGTGGCAACCGCCACGGCTTCCTCGCGTTCAGCGAAATCCATCCCGATTATTACCAGATTCCCAAGTCCGACCGCGACGCGCTGCT
>Ga0136611_10003448_pt1 | contig 11062 bp, 10 predicted proteins | sample AntDrymUQ2232306_2_FD_106645 | JGI IMG/M metagenome (GOLD analysis project Ga0136611, IMG submission 106645) | Polar desert sand microbial communities from Dry Valleys, Antarctica - metaG UQ223 (23.06) | ecosystem: Environmental > Terrestrial > Soil > Desert | place: Antarctica: Dry Valley... | reverse complement strand
TGCTGCCGCCAGTCGGGGTCGAGTTCGGCCATGGCCTGCTCGGGTGTGATCCGACGGTGCGCTAGGTCGAACAGGAGGTCCGCCCGGTTGAGCCGGTACAGGTCGAGGTGACGAGCCGAGTAGCCGTTGACCAAGGGGATCTCCAACCACCCGGCGGGATCGTGGACGGGTACGCCCTGAAGCAGGTCGAGCAATGCTGCGAGACGAGCGACCGCAAGTCGGTTGCGGCCCGTCACCGGCTCTCGGTGTCGCCACTTCCTCAGTGCCTGCACGCTGACGCCGACCAGCCGGGCGATGTCGCTCCATCCCAAGCCCCGCTCGATGGAGAGCTCGTCGAGGAGTGCGGTGACGCCCTCGCGGGCGCGCTCGTGAGCAAGGAGCTCGAGCGTCTGGAGTTGAGCGGCCCGATGGCTGTCGCCGACGTCTTGGTCCAGTACCGACGTCTCATCTCGGATCATCCCGAACCTGCGGGTGACCGAAGCGATCGTCATCGTCGGGGACCGGGGCGTCTCGACGCCGCTGGAGTCGGTGCCGCGTGTCGTCTCCAGCTCGAAGCGAAGTGTCGTCATGATCCCTTCCTCAAGACGGTGCTCCTCAGTTTCTCGGTGATGCAGCTCTCGAAGAGGTCGTCGATCGGAGCATGGAGCTTGTCCGAGATCTCAAGGGCGGCCGTCGTGCTCCACTCGGCCAATGGACCCGACTTCGTCCAGAAGCTGTCGATGTCGATCAGAAAGAAGGGCCCATCCTGGGGCGGGGTTGGCAGTGTGAACGGGCCTGAATCGACGACGTGGCCGTCGAGGATCCCTGATCGCATCAGCAGCTCCGCGTCATCAGTCATCTGGAGGTGCAGCGCTCCTTGCACGGTCTTGAGCTTCCCGCTCGTCGGAACCCGGGCAGCTGCAAGCAGATCTGGGTTGATGTAGGCCTGCCAGTCCTCGGCCATCGAGGTGGACGGCACTCGGATCTCATTGATGAAGCGAAGCCCAACGCGTTCGAGGCCAGCGAGCGCGTTGAGCTCCTCGCCGAGGGCGCGTAGCGCGACCGAGACGTACTCGTCGCGGAAGTCCTCCCAGTGCCGGTACGCGGTGGTCTCCACCGCGAGCCGGCTCGACGTGACGGTGACTGCTGTCGTGCGGTCGCGGTTGAGCAGGCGATAGCCGTTGCCCGAGACGCTCGGGGGCGCAGGGTTGCGGCCGAAGTTCAACTGCAGAAGCGCCTCGGCGGGCTCGATGACGGGAAGTGTCGCCCCAAGCGTGTTGGCCAGCAGGATGAGCAGGTCTGCGCCTGTGAGTACGGGCGACAGCGGAAACCGGTACTCAGCCGTGACGAGTCGAAGTGGCGCGTTCGAGTACACCTCCCGGTCAGGCAATGCGTAGGCCTCCTTGACTACAACCAGATCAACAACTGAACCGTACACCGGTTGTGTCGTCTGAGCGGGGCAGGCTCTTGAGGATCGGCAGACAGCGCTACGCAACTCCTCGCCTTGGTGACCGCCGCCTGGTCGAGATCACCACCGTGGACCTCGCCGCTGTTGTGACGACGCCGACAGCCGTCCGAGCCCAGCAGACACGGCCGGCCAGCCCCGGTCGGGCATCGCACGAGGACTGCGTGGCCGCGCTCCGAACCCTGTTCCGGCCTGCTGCGACGGCCGGGCTCATCACCGCCAACCCGGTGGCGATTGAGCTCACAAGAACAGGGACGCGTTCCAACCGCTCTGAGGCGACGATCGTCGCACCGCCGGTCCTACCGACGGTCACGACCACATGCCAGTGCCCAGAGTCTCGCAGCGTCACAATCCAGGATCTGCGGTAGCCGTCGCGTCAGCGAGGCGCCGCGTCGACGACGATCGGTGCGTGGTCGGACAGCGAGGCCCACGGATGGTGCAGGCCGACTCCCCAGCCTGCGACGGCGAGGTCCGACGAGACGAAGACGTGGTCGATGTGGAAGGACTTCTTGGTTCCGCCATGCCAGTGGGTCGTGGGTCCGTCCTGGTCGGCCGAGCTGCAGCACACCTGGCGCAGGCCTAGTGCAGCCAGCGCATCGACGATCGGGCTATGAGCACCGGACCCCTTCGCGTCGGTCCAGTGGAAGCCGGTGTTGAAGTCGCCGATCACCACCGTCGGTCGTTTGTGAACCCAGTCGGCCCAAGCCGCCGCGGCCTCCACGACGGGGTTCACAGCGGGCCGACTCGAGAGACACGCCCAGACCGCGATCACGTTGACCTCGAGATCGCCGCGGGCCTCGACGGCGCCGATCACCTCACCTGAGATCGGGAGGACGTCGGCCGTGCTGATCGTCCATGCCGGCGCGGCGACCACGCCGACGCCCCGTGCGCCGGCCGTCCCGAAGTCGAGAAACCTGCCGTCAGTAACGCCGGGTGGTGGTCCGCACGGCAGATCGCCGTACTCGGGGAGTACGGCGATGTCGGGCGACAGCTCGCCGAGGTGCTCGTACTTGGTATGGCCCCCACCTTGACGCGTGTTCCAGCCCACGATCCGCATGTCGCAGGGTACGCCCAGGACGTGACGCCGAGTCGGCCGGGCCAGTGGCTCGCACCCGTGCACTCGGGGGCCTTCAGCAACCGGGGCGAGGCGGCCGACGTTGGCGGGCTCGATGCTCTCGGTCACGTCGAGCAGGCGCACTACGGACCGACTGCTGGCACCCCGGGTCAGGATGGCGGTGGCGTACGCCCCCACGTCCGTCGAACCGGGTGGCAAGGCGCTCCCCGGTGGGCGGATGTTTCGAGGATTTGCCGCAGGTCGCCACCGACTTTGCCGGTCAGGCGCTTCCAGCAAGCCAGTGGTTCGTTGGCGTGTGAATGTGATTACCCGGTCGCCGGGCTGGCCCGGACCAGACGGTTGCGGAGGCCCGACCAGACACCAGACACGTCTGGTCGCCCAGGAGATTCGGGAAAAAACCGTAGACCAGACAGCAGACCAGACGGCAGACCAGACATCAGACCAGACAGCGGGGGCGCACTCTCGTTCCCGTGACGATCACCTTCGGCGTCTGGGCCCGACTGTGCCGGGGCTCCCCGCTCGCCGTGCCGCTGCCGGTGTGGGGAGGTTCCGCACCCACCCTGGCTGGCCTCCGCGTGGCCAGCGAGCGCCACCAAGTCCGCCAGCGCATCCTCGGCCACAGCGGCGTCCACGACGAGGCCCACGCCCTTCCCGCCGACCGCGACCGCTCAGCATCCGACGAGGTCCTCGACGACGACGACCAAGCCCTCTGCGCCGGCGTCTGCGAGCGCGGCCGGTCCCGCCTCGTGGTCCTCCACCGCGTCCTGAGCATCCCCACCGTTGAGGTCGTCCGACAGAGGGTTACGTGCCCTCCACCATCCGCCAGCGCCGCAGCCACGCCGCCGCGATCGCTAACCACACCAAGAAGGAGGTCGCCTGATGACGGCGTCCCACTCCCCTGACCACCCGCTCCTCGACGTCGATGAACTCGCCGAGCGGCTGAACATCAGCGTCCGCCACGTTCGGCGGCTCGTCGCTGAACGCCGCATCCCCTACCTCAAGGTGGGCCACCTCCTTCGCTTCGAACCTGCAGCAATCGATGCTTGGCTCCAGGGGCTCATCGCCTGCACCGGGACGAATGAAGGCGGCAGATCAACCCTCATGCTCACCGGTGGAGGAGGCCGCAAATGACGACGACCCTCGGGGGCGGCGTAGCCGTGCAGGCGCCGTCGTCCTGGGTGAGTCAGGGGGATCATGGAGCCCAGGTAGCGCCAAGCACCTGTGACCTTGCACGGCCTGACATCTGGTACTTTGCACGCGCGTGTCAGGCATGGCGCTTTGCACCGCCTGACATTTTCGACCCAAGCGGCGAGTCGATCGTGGCCCAGGCCCGGGAGGAGCACCCTGGGTCGGATAGTCCCGATCGGTCGTGCAGACGACGTTTGTCGTCGGGCCCCGATCGCTCCGGGAGACATGCCGGCGTGGGTGGGATGCGACTAGCCCGCGGCGGGGAGCGTGACTTGCTATGCGAGCCGCCGTGTCGAGGGACCAGCGGCTCCGAGCCAGCCGCCCGACATCAAGACCGGGCGGCAGCGCCTCGACACGCTCCTCGAGCTGCTCGGTTCTTCGTGGCTATGCAGCGATGAGCTTGCGCGCCATGTCCGTCGGCAGGCGGTCGAGTGTGCCCGACGCCGCCACGAGGTCCCGCAGGTTGCGCCAGATCCTGCGCCGCACCACCTCGTGCTCAATGCCCCACAGAGCCGACAGCGCCTCCTCGACCTTATTGACATCGCCCGGAAGGAGGGACCCGGTGCGCTTCGTTGAGGGGAAGTCGGTCTCGGTGAGGACGCGTTCGGGAGGAAGCGTGGCGAGCAGATCGCGTTTTGCCGACGAGTTCACGGAGAAAAAGGCACCCACCTGCGCAGCGCGGTCCACGAGGTCGGCGGCGCCGGTGAACCAGTGCAAGACCGGGCCGCGAATCGCATGCTGCTCGAGCATCTCGACAACCTCTTCCGCTCGTCCCGAGCTGTGCAACGACACGATCACGGGGGTGAAGGAACATGCGGCGAGGATTCCGTCCAGCACCCGCCGCTGACGTTCGAGGCTGCCGCGAGCATCCAGTCCGACCTCACCGACGAATGCGAAGTGCTCGAGCAGGCGAACGAACCGGTCCTCGTCGAACCCATCCAGGGCGGAGGCGACACCGGGGTGTGCGCCGCATCCCCAGATCACACCGGGGTCGGTCCGGTGCCGCACGAGGGCGGCCTCCTCGAGGCTGCGCGTGACCGCGAAGACCACCGAAGGCGCCAGCTGCGCTAGCTGCGCCGGCGTGACATCAGGAGCGATGTGCGTGTGGAGATCGACCGGCGGAAGGCGCCGGTCAAGGAAGCGGGACACCGCCGAGCTCCTTCAGCGAACGTTCGCAGAGGTCATGGACATCGTCGAAGGGGGTGTCGGCGAACGGCCCCGACACGGCGAGGCGCAACTTGGTCACGCCACGATGGACGATGCTCCGGACGGCGTTGATGTCGGCCCGTCGTCGGGCGATCAACAGGTCCCGCTTCGGCGGTGGCAGCGAGTCGACCAGGTACGTTGTCGGGTCCGACCCGACGGCTGAGATGGTGCCGCCACGTCGGACGATGCAGGCAAAGCAGAGCCCGCAGTTGTCGCTCGGCGACCCACCGAAGAACCGGCCGTCCGCCTTGGCGCACGACTGGGTGGCCGCGAGGCCCTTGTCAAAGTCCGCCATGGCTGTGGCCGCCTGTCGCGCAGCCGCAACGAGTTCGCCCTTCGTGTACAGCTCGTAGGGATTCACGAGCGTGACCGCCATGGAGGCTGCGTCGAGGACCTCGTTCAACAAAGCAAGCGTCCGCGGGTGTGTCGAGCGAGTCGTCCAGACGCCGCCACGGTTGGGGCCCAGCGGAGGATTGATGCTGGTGAAGCCGTTCTCCGGGATCTCGATCTCCTCGGCGCCCTTGGCGTCGGCTAGCGCGGCCGCGAGGAGGACGAAGAAGCTTGCGCGGCTGCGGCGGGTCGGCTCTCTGCCGGTGCGGACGGGCGGCATCAGCCAGACCGTCTCCATGTCGAGCGTGACGCCGTTCGTGTGGAACCAGTCGATCACGCCGTTTTGGGCGGTGCGGACGTTCGACGCGTCGCCGTGGCCGAGGTACGCGATGTCCCCGGTGTGCGAGAGGATCGCGCCGCAGTACGAGTCCAATCCGCCAGACAGCAACCCGATGCGCTTGGCCAACGCCGGGATGACCGGCTGGCCAGTCACCGCCGTCCGGTCCGGGACCAGCTCGATCGCCCACGTGTCGCCGGTGACCCATCGGAGGACCTCGACGAGCGGGTCGAGGGTCGGCGCCAGCACGCTCGGGTCTGGGACGTGGATGACGAGGCGGAGGTCCCGAGCGAGAGTGCGCTGCGGCCGTCGCGCCATCCGGTCTGCAAGGAAAACGGCGGTGCCGATGCGTCCGAGGCCGACACCAGCGGGTGTGAGCGTGCCCCAGCTGGTGAACCATGGGTCGATCGTGGTCCGGAGGGCGGACGGACCGCTCCCACCCCAGACCACCGGAACGGCGCCGCCGCGAGCGGTCGCGGCCGCAGGCAGGAGTTCGAGGTTCACGACGAGGCACCTCCGGCCCGCAGGATCAGCAGGACCTCCTGCAGCAGAAGCTCGGCGGCATCCTCGAAATCGGTGACGGTGTGGACCGCATCAGGAGAGACCGCGATGGCGTCTCGACGAACCTCGACGTAGGCGCGGACGTCGTCCTCTACCGCTTCCGCCTCGGCTTCGGTGATCTCGCGAGCGGTGAGGGCGGCCGAGAGCTCGACGACGGCGAGCTCGACGACGTAGGCCGCGATGACGTCCCGGAGGACCTCGGCTTCGTTGAGGTCTGCGGCGGCGTCAGCGTCGATGGCGAGGAGAGCTTCAACGACCGCTGTCCGAAGGGCGTGTTCGTCCGCGTTGGCGCTCGTCCCGATCACGGTGTCGGTGATGACCAACACCTGCTCGAACCACGACTTGCCGGCGAGGTTCTCGAAGGGGACCCCTGCGGCGGTGACGGCGGCGGCGTCGCCACGGCCCGCAGCGATGCCGGCGTAGATGGCCCGCCCGGCGCTGCGGGCACCGCCGCCGAGATCGCGACGGCCCGTCGTGCCGCGCGAGGACGTTCGACGAGCCGAGTCGCCCATCCCCAGCCGACCGAGCATCTCCATGACAGCTGCACTTGGCGTCGGGTTCCGGATCTGACGCCCTGGTCGGACTCGCGGGTCGTCGGCGATGAGCGCCTGGGCGATGTTGGTGATCAGGACATCGAGCGGCTCCGGCTCGCCGTCGTCGCTGTCATCGTCATCCGGGTCAGGCTTGCGCTCGGGCGGGTCGAGGAGTTCGTCGAGCTGCTCGCGCACCTTCGTCCACGGCTTGGTGTCACTGCCACCGAACGCACCGGAGGTGCCCATCAGAACTTCTTGCCGCTGAGACTCTTGGCGATGTCCTGCGTGGCCTTAGGAACGTCGGCCGCCGTCGAGAGCCACGAGATCAGATCGCTGTACTCGGCGCGGTCGTGCTTCGCCAACTCGGCCGCTGCGAAGGGCTTGATCCGGTTCGGGATGCCCTTCAGGGACTCGGTGACCAGAGCTGCGTCGCTGTCGGGCATGCCACCGACGCGGATGAGGGCACGGATCGCAGCGTCCGGGTCGGTGTTCCGGCGGGCCTCGCCGGCGAGGATCTCGAGGACCTGGTTACGCTCCTGGGCCGAGAGGGCGGCGACGGCGTCCCCGGCAGATCGCGAGACCGACGCCTTGGCGGACAGAAGTCCTCGCACGAGTTCCATGGTGCTTGCCGAGGTGCCGGCGGGTGCCACAACACGATCAAGCGTGACTGCGAAGCTGAAGTAGGCGTCCAGCTCGACCTTCGACAGCGCCGGCCCGTCCTCGAGGAGCTGCCTGGCCTCGCCCACCACGCCGTCGGGCGCTGCGTCATCGATGCTGCGAGCCCACGCCTCCCATACCCCGAGCGTCTCCGTGCGGGCGCCGCCGTCGCTCTCGGCGAGCGTGCGGAACATGGGGGGGAAGCGCTGCTCGAGCAGGAAGAGCTTAGTGACGACCTCCACGTCGAGTGCGATCCCGCGAGTGGCGGCCAGGCGCTGCCGGATCTGGAGACCGTTCAGAAACCGCTTGACGGATCTCGGCGTGCCGCGCTGGTCTGCGCCCAGCCCGCGAGCGATCTGTGCCGCGAGTCGCCGGTTGCTCTCCGGCACCTGAAGCGGCAGCTGGAGGTCGTCGAGGAGTGGCGTCTGGCAGAGGTTGCGCCGCCGGCATGCGTGAGCTGCCAGGGCCTTCCGCTCCTCCTCGGAGTCTCCGGCGGCCTCGGCGAGGAGGATCGCGGCGTACGCCTCGGCGTCGTGCTCCGTGAGGCGCGGCACCTGGACAGGGATCTGGACGATCTTGTCGAGGTAGAGCGTGGCGAACCCGGTGTTGCGGTGGGTCTCGCTGAGGCTTGCTGCGACCGCGTCGGTGACCATCTGGTGGTCAGCTGCGAGGACGAAGGCCATGCGGTCGACGGCGAGGAACAGCTTGATCGTCTCCAGCGTCCCCATCACAGCTTCGGGAAGGCAGCGGTCGAGGTCGTCGACAGCGACGACTACGCGCGTGACGTTGGGCAGGGCACTGATCAGCCCGGCGAACTCCTCCTTGAAGCCGGCCATCGACTTCGGCGCCTCGGACTCGACGGGGGTGAACGCTTCGACGAGTTGCGGCAGGTCCCACTGCATCGTAAGGGCGCCCTTCATCAGCGCGGACGTCGCCCGGGACCAGCTGATGCGGCGGAGCAGCTTGCCGAGCCGCTCCTTGATGCCAGCGTCCTGGCCGAAGCGACGGTCGAGCTCGCCGAGGACGGCGCCGATCAGCGCCCCCTTGACGTCCGCGACGTCGCCGAACTCCCAGGGGTTGAGTGGGACGACCACATCGCCGCGAGCCGCCAGCTTGGTGCTGACCATCCCCAGGACGCTGGACTTGCCGGAGCCCCAGGAGCCATAGATGCCAACGGTGATGGGCGCGGTCGTGCAGTCGATCGCCTCGGCGATCGGGTCGACCAGTTCCTCGAATCCTAGGTAGTCGAGGGCTGCGGGGTTGTCGGCGAGCGTAAGGCTTGCGGTCACAGCGACCCTCCGTTGGTCGGCTCATCTCTGAACCGTGTGCGCGTGTTGCGTCTGCGCTCGAATACCACGTTTGAAACTACGACCATGTTACTCTGCTCGGTTCGTCGTTGCCCGGGTCCAGAACCGGCAGCCCCGCCCGATCATCGCTCCCTTCATGTCGCGCGACGGGTGTTCTCCGCTGAGGGTTGGGCGCAGGACCGAGGCGACACGACGGCGTGCCTGGCGCATCCATCAGCTTCAGCGTCGCCGTCGCCCTGACACCCGCTTCATGTCGAGTTCGGCCAACTCGATGGTGCTCGAAGGTGTCAGCACCACCCCGAACCCACTGGCATCGACGCTTAGGTCGCAGCAGCTGATCCAGGCAGCCACACGGGAGTCTCGGCGCGGCCCATCGCTGTGGGGCTCGGCGAGTGCGAGCACCCAGGTGGGCCTGTCCGTCCCCATGCAGATAACGATGCCCGTGTCCGCCTTCCACGTCGCCCCGACAGCGTCCCTCGGGTCCAGCCGGTGCCCGCCCCCGAACCACGCCTTCCAGGCCGGCGCCCAAGGCGGCGCCTCACGCTGGAACCAGGCCTGGAAACAAGTGAGCGACAGTCGAGCATGACGTGGTCGCGCTCCGCTCGGGCGGCCGCCTCGGCGAGGCGCTTCACATTGAGTCTTTCCGCACAAGCGGCCTGCACCTCGGCCATAGCAACACGAGAGTCACTCCGGCGTGCGGCTGACGGCGACAAGCCAGAAGGCCCTGCGGTGGGACCCGCCGACGTGGACCGAGGCCATGGAAGCGAGGAACGGCAAGCGGAGCGACTGACCGGTGGATGGTGCGAGCGAGCGGGACCGGCTCATCGAGGAGCGGGTCAGGCCCGCCTCGCCGGGTTCAGCCGCGGTGGCGTGCTCGTCGACACCCCCAGCGCCCGGCATGCTCGCCACAACGACGCGCCCACCGGAGTCGAGGCGGACGGCGTACGACTCGAGTCAGGGGGATCATGGAGTTCAGGTAGCGCCAAGCGCCCCCTCGGTAGCGACAGCGATGCACCCTTCGCGAGGGCGTCAGGGATCCACCGGCGGTCGATTGCCCCCCGACAGAGCGGCACCAATCTTCGCCGCCGCATCGCGTTGCATCGTCGGGGTGACGTGGCTGTAGAGCGCCAGGAACAGGCTGGGGTCGGCATGGCCGAGCCGCTCGGCTGCGATCTTGGAGTGGACTCCGCTGTCGAGCATCAGGGTGGCGCTCGTGTGCCGGAGGCCGTGGGCCGTCAAGCGCGGCAGTCCTGAGTTCTTCGACAGGCGGCCGAGGGCCTTCGACAGTGTCTGCGGGTGGTAAGGCCCGCCGCCTTGGCGGGTGAAGACGAAGTCGCTCGGGGTGTACGTCGGGGAGTCCGCCGCATCTCGATCCTGCTGGGTCTGCTGCCGCTTCAGGACGGTCACGAGCCACGCATCGAGGTCCACCGACCTCGTCGCCGTGGAGCTCTTCCCGCTCGAGGGCACCACCAGGTAGCCGAGCGTCGTCGAGAACTCGGCGATGATGGCCCGCTTGCGAACCAGGTCGACGTTCGGCCACCGCAACGCGACGAGCTCACCGATCCGCAGGCCGCACCCCAACAGGAAGGCCCACACCGGCCACTCCCGGTCCTGCTGGCGGAGGTCGAGGAAGAGCCTGGCCTGCTCGGGGGTCCAGTGGTGCGGTACCGACTTCCGCTTCGTCGGTCGCTTCGAGGCCGCGATCGGATCCACGGTGACGAGTCCCTGCGAAACGGCCATCTTGAACGCCCCTGCGAGCGGCGCCCGGGCCAGCCTGACGCTGTTCGGGGAGAGCGGTTCACCCCGGGAAGACCCGCGCTCGGCCAGCGCCCGCTGCCAGGCGTTGACGACCGGCGGCGTGATCTCGCGGACTCGGTGGTTGCCGAGGTGGGGCCGGATCAGGCCGTCGGCGTTTCTCCGGTAGTCGAACCGCGTCTTCACCCCGAGCTTGCCGTCGGCGTCGATGCCGTCGAGGTAGGCGTCGAGCAGCTGGTTCACGGTGAGAGCGGCGGGGGCGAGGACGCAGCCCCGCTCCTCCTGCCGGGCGATCAGTTCTCGACGAGCCCGCAGGGCCTGGCCGGCCGTTCTGAAGCCGCGCTTGGTGACCTGTTGACGCTTGCCCGTGAGGGGGTCACGGCCGAGGGTCGCCTTGTAGTACCAGCCGCCTCGCCCGTCGGGGTAGACGCCCTCGACCTTCGCCATCCGAACCTCCGTGAGAACCGCCCTGAGAACCAACCCGAGTGGTTTGGTTCTCAACATGTTCTCACGGGACGTGCCGGCAAGCAAGCCTTCCGGCCCGCACCCCCTCTGACCTGGGGGTTTGTGGTGCGCTCGGAGGGATTCGAACCCCCAACCTTCTGATCCGTAGTCAGATGCTCTATCCGTTGAGCTACGAGCGCGGGAGACCTCAAACTAGTCCATGAG
>Ga0136611_10003447_pt1 | contig 11062 bp, 9 predicted proteins | sample AntDrymUQ2232306_2_FD_106645 | JGI IMG/M metagenome (GOLD analysis project Ga0136611, IMG submission 106645) | Polar desert sand microbial communities from Dry Valleys, Antarctica - metaG UQ223 (23.06) | ecosystem: Environmental > Terrestrial > Soil > Desert | place: Antarctica: Dry Valley... | reverse complement strand
GAGCGGCTCCGGCTGTGGCGGCGGGAGCGGGCCGGGCGGGACGGCGTCTCGGCCTTCATCGTCGCCCCGAACAGCGCCCTCGCGGAGATCGCCCGCTTCCGGCCGACGACGCCAGACGCGCTGGGCGAGATCAAGGGGTTCGGGCCGAACCGGGTCGAGAAGTACGGGGCGGAAATCCTGGGGGTGTTCGAGGGGTAGCGGGCGGTCGCCTCCCTGGTCGTCGAAGGATGGGCGGGGCGGTCCCCTATGCTAGACTCGCGGGCGCGCCGGATCTGGCAACGGCGGCACCCCCCTCGGGGGCGGATGGGGCCCGGTGGCCCTCCCGGTCTTCAAAACCGTGTGGGCGTCGGTGATCCCGGCGCCGGTGGGTTCGACTCCCATGCGCCCTCGCCATTTCTGACACGGCAACCTGGGGCAGACCGTCCGCGCCTTCCAACGGGTGAGTCGCGACGCCGACCGGCGGCAGCACGCGGCCAGCCTGGCGCCGTTGGAAGCGCAGAAGGCGACCATCGACGCCGTGACCCTTAACATCGACCAAGCGGTGATGACGCTTGAGAGGTACATCCTCGACCAACAGCAACGGATAGGCTGACAGAATCCACGGCGTTGGAGGTACGGGGAGCGGTGCGAGGGGTAACGGTGATGGTGCGGTATTGGCGCGGTGTCAAGTTGGTCCTCTTGCCCTTCGTCGTCGCGGTCGTCGCCGGGTTGGTGACCTACCTGGGCTTCCGCTGGCTCCCCGTCCAGGTGCCAGATACCGCCGCCGCGATCCTCAGCGCGGGCTTCTCGGTCGCCCTGGCAAGCCTCTTCCAGCGACAGCGGGAGATCGAGAGCGCTCAACGAACGCGCAAGATTGCCGCCTACAACTCTTTTGCCAACCACATCTATGACACCGTGTTGACGCCGCTTCAGCTCACCCTCTTGGATCAGCAAACGGCACGGGTGACGCTGCCCAGCGGCAAGGTCCATGAGATAGACTCAGTGGAGCTAGCAAAGGGGCTAATGGAGGTGAGCAAAGAGGTAACGATGTGGGGTAGCGATGACATTATCAAATACTACGCGGACTTCATGGGTCGAGTCACGGCGCCCTCCGACCCAAGTCGCAGCAACTCGATCTTCGACGAATACGCCGACCTGTTCATGCGGTTGCGGCGGGACGTGGGCTACGACAACGTCGGCATCGGCAGGAAGGAGTTTCACCGCCTGTTCGGCATGCGTGTGCCCGACGCGCCGAAGACTTGAGTCTCCCAAATTGACAACGACATCGACGGCTGCCGGTAACCGGAGGCGACTGGTGCTGGCCAGAGCCTTCGCCCCAGAGCCGACTCCAGACGCCTGCGAACTGCCACAGACAGCCGATTCGAGAAACTCAACCCCGTGTGGGCGTCGCTGATCCCGGCGCCGGTGGGTTCGACTCCCATGCGCCCTTGCCAACTGACCAGAAGGACGCGATACCAGGAAGTGGTACGCTGGAGCCGTAGCGCCCGACTCCCCCTGCCACTCCAGGAGATCGGAGGGAAGGGGTTTGACGTTAACTCAGTATAGTTCACTCCCTTAGCGTCGAGTTCACAGGCGAGACTTGGCCGCTCCTGGATCGATGCGGACTGCCCTAACCCCCGACAATCAGGAGGCATGGACGTGCGTCATGGGATGTGGTTAGTTCTCACCGTCGTCCTTCTGGCCGTAGGTGCTGGACCTCACGGCGCCATCAATCGTGCGTCGGCCCAGATCACTCAAAGTTTGAATGAAGACGAACTATCTGCCACTATCGCCTGCCAGTCATTCATTGACGAGTGGCTGAACCAGGCTCTCCTCACCGTGGAGGAGATACGTGTGCTGACTGGCTGCTGGCAGGACGCGGCGGGGTTGTGGTTCCTCCCGAACAGTCCAGACGATCCTCGGATACCGGGTGGCCCTGTGCTCACCGTGGACGAATCGGGGCGCACGGCGCCCCTGCAACGGCAGCTCGAACTTGAAATTTATGGGCTATGGACGTGGTGGGGGCAGTATCCGCCTTACTTCGGTTACGGTGCACCCACCCTGGCCGAAGATATTGGTGCGCTGTACGACGAGAGCCTACTCCCAGGCACTGGCCGTGTCCGGACTGACGCCTGGTTCTTCGAGTATGAAACGTATTGGGTGTTCATCGAACCCTACGTCACAAGCGGCAACGCAACCAACTTAAGCCCCTACATCGCTTGGTGGGGACAGCGTCGACAAGCCGCGGCAACAAAGGCCGTGACCGGGCTGCCGGGACCGCTTCAAGCCATAGGATGGCAGACCCTAGGGGGCGACCGCCCTCCCCTGCCGTGGGATTTAGCCGATCCGGTGACCGTCGCTGAGTACCTCGATTGGGCTCTAGCCAACGGGCGCGTCCCCGCGACTGAGTGAGAACCTCCGCAGCGAGACGAACATCGGGTGCCATCGGACACATGGGTTTCGTTGCGGCGTACATTGGGGGCACGGCAGGACGGAGTTGGGCAATGTGGACGGGAAGCCGAACCCCTCCGCAATCTTCAAAGGGTCATCCGTCGAGGCCGCTCTGGTCTCCCAGCCTTGTAGGCGTTGGTGATCCCGGCGATCGAGGGTCCGACGCTCCGCCTCCCAGGCGCGCCCTCCCACACCCCCCTTGCGCGGGAGGTCGAACCACCATGGCGCCTCCGCCCGTCCACCATCGACGTTGGCCCGCGAGCGGTCGGCGTCCGGGTCGAGCCTCTCGCGTCCCGCGCCGGGCCTACCTCCCGAGCGCGGATCAACTCTTCTTCAGCTTCCCCTCGCAGTTCGGGACCGTGTCTACCCCAGGGTCGAAGGCAACGGTGTCCGTTCCCGGCCCGCAGTCCACGAGGTCTTCCATGCCGGTCCTCACGTCGATCACGTCGCTGCCGTTGCCGCCGCTGAGGTCGTTGCACCCCACGTTGAAGGAATCCCCTTGACTCCGACATTGTTGACATCCTGACGTGGATCTAGCACGATCATCCTCAATGGGTCGGAAATGTCACAGGGGTATGAAGCAATGGTGGACTACGACGCATTCCGGAAACACGTCCCGGCGGGATTCCAAGCCGCATCACGCGCGCTTTTTAATCGGGCGGATAGTGAGCGCCCGCTGCGGCTCGCGCTTAATGCAGAAGTGGAATGGTTCAGGCAAGGTGGCTGCCCCGGTTTGGTCGAGATCGTTCAGATCGCTACCTCCCCCGCACTGGTCGGGTCGAACCACGGGGTTGCCGCCAAAGAGAGGGCGCTGGACGAGGTCGGGCAACGGTGCATGAGCGACCGGACGGCGCGCGATCCGGTCGGTCAAGTTTTTGCTGCGCGAACGAACGCTTTTGGGCGCGACTGCGTCCGCGCGGGAAGCGGCCGAGCGCATTGCGGCAGACTCCATCAAGGCCCATATCGTGAACCCCCGTCTGGAGGAAGCATTGGTGGCTGATGAGCGAAGCCCGGAAACGCTTGCGTCCTATGCGGAGCGAGTCCGTGAGTTCTCGCAAGAGCTTCAGGCTTCGGAGGGTCTCACGAAGCTCGCGGCGGAGATGCTCGCCGATCCCGACGGGAGCCTCGTGAAGCTGCAGAAGGCGGCGCCACAGGCACCTGATCCGCGGCACGGTGTCGACTGGGCTCTAACCGCCGACTAGCGAAGATGTGAGGTTGTTATAGAGGTGAGTTGCTCCGTCCCCACCTACGGATTCGACTTCACCCACGGAGTCCGTGGGACGATCGGCAGGGTGATTCGACGGACGATCACGCCCGGAAGGGTGCCCTCTGGTACGTATTCCTACTACCTGAACGACATGCCTCTGGCCCGCGCTCTTGGGCCCAGCTTGACGCCATTCGAGGCTGACGCGATCGACATTGCCGTCGGGATCTACGTGTCGGACCGTCTAGGACCCCGCCATGATCCAGGAATTTTCCGCTTGCCGGGTGAGCGCTGGCCACGCCGGATGATTCTTAGGCTGCCTGTGCGAGAGCTCGGGCGTTGGAATGCGCGGGCCGTTCGCGAAGGTTACGAGTGGCTCCTGTATGCCATGACCGGCGACGACTGGCACCTCTCGTTTGTTTCTTCCCAAGGGCGACTCACGACCCGCAGATCAGAAATTCAATCTGGCTTGTTTCCGAAGCTTCACCATGAAGATGCTGCGGTCATCCTCAATAGCGGCGGACTCGACGCAGCGCTGGGAATGGTTCGCTTGGCGCAGCGGCCTGGAGCTGCACCCCTAGTTCCAGTGTCGGTCACGACCAATTCTCGGGCGCACGAGGTCCAGGATCGCGTCGTTGCCGCGCTCTTTGGGCAACTCGGAGTCGCACGAGTTCCCCAAGGGGTCGCGCGCGTCGAGACCCACTTGCACGGCGTCCCTAAGGCGACTCAGGAATCGACGCAACGGGCGCGGTCAATCTTGTACCTGACCGTGGGAGCGGTCGTGGCGATGCGCCTCGGGGGCGACGCTTTCGCCGTCGCCGAGCACGGGGTTGGCGCCATCAATCTCCCCTACACCGCCGATCAGTTTGGAGCGCGTACCACTAAGGCGGTCCATCCAATGGTCCTCGCCCAGTTCGCGGAACTGATTTCGAGGGCCGCCGACAGGGCAATCACGATTGACAATCCATTGCTTTGGGAAACCAAGGGGGAAGCGATCCAATCGACTCCCACCGAACTGCTGGAGCTGGCCAAAGAGACGGTGAGTTGCCAGCGATTTCCCTGGTGGGAAGCCCGCAACGCGTGCGGCATCTGCACCAACTGCTTCGTCCGCCGGGCTAGTCTTCGGCAGGCGGGAATGGAAAAGATCGACGACACGCGGCGCCTAGACGTTGACTTGACCGACCCTGACGCCGCCTGGGCGAAGAGAGATTTTGTTCCGCTGAGGGCCATGCGGGGTCAAGCCGCGGCAATCGACCACGCATTGGCCGAGTTAGACCCCTGGCCAGCGCTCCTTGGCGCCTACCCCGATCTCGCTGATGTCGTCTCGTTGAGTTCGATCTGGGGTTTAGCTGTCTCCGAGGTCGAGGCCAGGCTGGTGCGAATGTACGGGTCCTACGTCGACGAGATGGCGGGCCTGTGTGCGACCATCGCGCGGCCAGGTTGGCGGCTGGACCGGACACCGCCCGATGCAATTCGCAGTCGGCTCGCGCCAACCGCCTAACCGATCCGCGAAAGGTCTACCCGTGCTGAGCGACTCCCTCCAGATACCCGACTCGATTGACCCCATCGCCATCGGCGTCCGCCTGGCCGAGGCCCGCCGCGCCCGCGGCCTGACCCAGCAGGCGGTGGCCGAGGCGCTGGGCTTCGCCCGGACGACTATCACGGCGATGGAAAAAGGGGACCGCCGCCCGCGCGGCGCCGAGCTGCTGCGCCTGGCCGAGTTTTACGGTCGGCAGGTCAGCGACCTGACCAAACCGCTCCCGCCGGATCGCCCGCTCGCCTTCGCCGTCCAGTTTCGGGCCGCCCGCGGCGCCTCCACCCAGGATCCGCGCGTTGCCGCCGATATCGACGCGTTCCAGGTTCTCTGCGAAGACTACGCCGCGATTGAGCGCCTGACCGGCAACCTGGCCACCCGGCCGACGACCCCCGACTACGCGATCGCCGGCACCGACCCGACGCGGGCGGCGGCCGAGGTTGCCACCTCCGAGCGGCTCCGCCTTGGGTTGGGGGATGGCCCCCTGCCCGACCTCTGGGCGGTTCTGGAGGGAGACGTCGGCCTCCGCCTCTTCGCGCCGCCGTTCGCCAGCGCCGTCGCTGGTATGTTCGTCCACACCGCCGAGTATGGCGGCTGCATCGACGTCAACGGTCGCCACCCGGAAGAGCGGCGGCGGTGGACCGTCGCCCACGAGTACGCCCACTATCTGACCGATCGCCACCGGGCGGAGATCACGATCCTCTCCGGCAAGGGCCGTCTGCCGGAGGGGGAGCGCTTCGCCGATGCCTTCGCCGCCGAGTTCCTGATGCCGGCCACGGGCCTGACCCGGCACTTCCAGGCGATCAAGCGGGCCAAGGCGGGGCCGATCACCCCCGGCGACGTGCTCACCCTCGGCCACCGCTACCGGGTCTCGTTCCAGGCGATGATCTTTCGACTCGAAGCCCTGGGGCTCCTGCCGCCCGCCACCTGGGACCGGTTGAAGGCGCGCGGGTTCAAGGCCGACGCCGCCCGCGCCGTCATCGACCTCCCGCGGCTCGAGCCGGAACTCGGGCAACTCCCCCTCCGCTACGAGGTGCTGGCGGTGCAGGCCTTCAAACAGGACCTGCTCTCGGAGGGCCAACTCGCGCGCTACCTGCGGACCGACCGCATCGGCGCCCGTGCCCGCGTCCAGGCGCTGACGCGGGCCGCGCCCGACTACGAGGCGGGTGCCTGGTCCCAGGTGCAACTGGACCTAACCACGGCGCTCGCCGGTCACCCGTCCTGAGCGAGGAGGACCGATGCCGGAGCCGCCGGACCGGGACGAGCTGCTCTTGCTCGACGCCTGCGTCGTCATCAACCTCTCCGCCTCGCGGCAGATGGAGGCGATCGTGCGCTCCCTCGCCATTGACGTCGGCGTGGTCGCCCTCGTCCGGGCGGAGGCTGGGAATGTGCGCCGCGGCGGCGATGGTGACGACGCCGACGAGCGCGAGCCGATTGAGCTGGCACCGTTGCTTGAGCGGGGCCTCCTCCGCCAGGTGGAGCCGACCGAGGAGGAGCTGGACCGCTTCGCCGCGCTAACGGTCCGGCTCGATGACGGCGAGGCGATGACGGCGGCTGTCGCCCTCGCACGGGGGTGGGCGGTTGCAACCGACGAGCGGAAGGCGATCACCCTCCTCGCCAACCAGATCCGCGTCCTCTCCACGCTCGACCTCGTCAAAACCTGGGCCGACCGGGAGCGGGTCGATCCCACGACCCTGGCGCGGGCGCTGGCCGATCTGCGCGACCGTGGGCGGTATCACCCTGGACCGTGGCACCCCTGGCGGGCCTGGTGGGACGATCGCCTCGGGTCGAACTAGGGATAGATCCTGTTCACCGACTCATCTTCCGGATTTCATATGAAGGGCGGTGCGGCCAACCACCCCGTTTAAGCGGATCTCGCCCAAGCCCAGCAGGACCACCCTACCCAACCCGCGCCTCCCAGGACTTTGGGCGGCGCTACAATGCCGCGACCACTGCCCTCTGGACGCCGACAGCGCGGTGTCCCGGAGTCGGCGGGGAGCGCTATCGCCGTCGCCGCCCGGGGCAATCCGTCGCGCCGCGGGAGTGCAGGAGAACCCCCATGCACCGCCGTTCCTTCCTCCGCTACGGCGCCTTCGGCCTGGCGGCGACCGCGCTGCCCCCGCGCCTTGGGTCCGTTCGCGCAAGGGCGGCCCAAGGCCAAGCCGCCGATCTCGCCGCCATCACCCGCTGCGTTGTCTCCCCCGCGATCGGCATCGCCCGCGTCGGCAACAGCCCGGACGGCTGGTTCCTGGGGCCGGAGGTGCCTGGGGTCTTTCCGGCACCGGCCGATGGGTCCAAGGACGCTGCTGGGCGGATGAAGCGGCAGGCGGCGCGGTTCCGGGTCTACGGGCTAGACGCGGCGGGCGGGGTCGTGGCCGAGCTGACGGCGGAGAACGCCGAGATCACCTGGACGGTCCATCCGGCGAACACGAAGGCGGCCTGGTATAACTTCGACCTCGCCTTCGACATCCCGGGCGCCCAGGGGTTGCCGGCCGCCCCCCAGCAGACGGCGGCACCGCCGATCAGCTCGGTCCGGCGCAACTTGTCGGTGGTCGATCGTCGTCAATTAGTGATCGACCCGGGGCCGCGCTCGATCGGTGGGTGGAACGCGAACGCCGATGGGCGCGACTCGCGGTACGCCTTCGACGGCGGGCTGTTCTTCGGGGCGCCCGTGCCCCTCGGCGAGCTGCGGACGGACGAGGCCGGGCGGCTGCTGTTCTTTGGCGGCCAAGGGCGCTCGGCGGCGGCGATCCCCGGCCTGCTGGCGACCGACTTCGCCAACAACGACCTTTGGTCCGACGACGTGGCGGACGGGCCGGTCGACGCCGTGGTCAGGATCGGTGGCCGGGAGCTGCCGGTGGAGGGGGCCTGGGTGGTCGTCGCGCCGCCAAACTACGCGCCGGGGATCCAGTCGGTGGTGACGATGTACGACATCCTGTTCGAGGTCGCCACCGAGTTGGAGCCAGCGCGGCGCCCAGCGCGGCCCTCCTTCGCGCGGCAGATCTTTCCGCTGTTCGAGCGGACGGTGCAGAACCAGTGGGTCAACGCCGGGTTCCTCCGCGATTTCGGCTGGGGCGCGCCCGGCGACTTCCTGGCGCCGCCGACGCTGGCCAAGCTGGCCGATCCTTCGGCCGAGAACCGGTTCCTGCGCTGGGAGGTCTTCAAGCGGTTCCGCAACCCGGCCTACACCAGCATGGAGTACAACGCCATCCCGGGATACTACGGCGACGACATCGCGATCCCGACCACCAATCCGCGGCAGTGGATGGCGATCTTGCCCCTCCAGTACGACTGGCTGCGGCAGTGGGCCGACGGCGATTTCGACGCCGATTGGCCGAGCGCCGGCTTGACCTTCCCCGACCGCCTGGAGGCCCTCCCCCTGGCCGAGCAGCCGGACTCGCTTGACCGCGCCTCCCTCGACGATTGCCTCGGTGGCCCCTTCCACCCCGGCTGCGAAATGACCTGGCCAATGCGCCAGGCCTCCCTCTACGCGGCACCGTTCCGGTTGCGTCGGCGGGTCGGCCCGGAGCGGGATTGGGGCAACGCGATGACCTCGGCGATCGCCCTCGCCGCCGATGGCCCGTTGAGCGCCAGCGGCCCCGGCGACCTCAGCCGCTGGATGGCCGTACCGTGGCAAACCGACACCTCGAGCTGCCTGTCGCGCTACAAGCAGGCGGTCGACGACTACCTGCCCACCTTCTGGCCCGCCCGCGTCCCGAACGACGTGCTCCCCCCGGCCGCCTACCTGGCGACGCTCGACTCCGCGCTGAGCCTGGAGGAGCGGCAGACCGCCTTCGCCACCCGGGTCAAGTGGCTGCGCGATCTGCCCAACGTGCCGACATCGCGCATCCCTCGGATTAACGCCTTCATCGAGCAATGGAGCCAAGCTGGGGTGGTCACCCGCCAGCCCGGCGCCGAGGAGGGGGCGCCGTTCCCGGCTGCCTTCTGGGTAGAACTGGGGCACGCATTGGCCCCGGATGAGGTCCCCCTGCCGCGGCCACCCAGCCTCGACCCGCCCCCGCCCACGTGACGTCCGGCGGCGATACAGCGACGGCTGTCGTCGTGATCGGGGGTGGCCCGGCCGGCGCCGCGACGGCCCTCGCCCTCGCCCGCCGCCAAGTGCCGGTGCTGGTGGTGGAGCAAACCGACGGCGGCGGCAACCCCATCGGCGAGAGCTTGGCCCCCTCGGCGACGCCGCTGCTGCACCGCCTGGGCCTGCACGACGCCCTCCTCGCCAGCGGGCCGCGCCCCTGCCACGGCAACCGCTCCCGCTGGGGGGGAGATGGCGGCCTAGCCGAACGCGACTTCCTGCGCGAGCCATACGGCCCAGGGTGGCACCTCGACCGTCCCGCCTTCAACGCCGCGCTGCTGGCGGCGGCGGCGGCAGGGGGAGCCGACTGCCGGCGTCAAGCGCGGTTCCGGCGGGCGGAGCGGCGGGACGGGCGGTGGCACCTGCTGGTCGAGGAGCCAGCGGGGCCGCACTCCATCCAAGCCGACCTGGTCGTCGACGCCAGCGGTCGGAGCGCGGTCTTCGCTCGCCAGCGAGGGGCGCGCCAGCGGATGCTCGATCGGCTGGTCGCGGTGGTGGCGTTCCTCGAGCCAGGGGCGGGCCTGGGTTCGGCGCCGATGCCGGTCTCGACGACCCTGATCGAGGCCGCCGAGGAGGGCTGGTGGTATTCGGCGCCGCTGCCAAACGGGTGCCTCGCGACCGCCTTCTTCTCCGATCCCGACCTCCTCGCCCACCGACGCCCCTGGCACCCCAGCGGCTGGCACACCCTCCTGGCTTGCTCCCCCCAGACCCTCGCCCGCGTCCGCGATCACGGCTTCCGGTTGGCCGCGCCGCCCCGGTTCGCCGCCGCCGCCAGCACGCTGCTCGAACCGGGCTGGGGGGAAGGCTGGGTGAGCGTCGGCGACGCGGCGGCGACCTACGACCCGTTGTCGTCGCACGGGATCGGCAGCGCCCTCGCCGCCGGCCAGCGAGTGGCGGCGGCGGCCGAGGCCTGGCTCGGCGGCGAGGAGGGGACGCTGCTGGAGTTCGCCGCTGGTCTCGAAACTGGGTACGCCAGCTACCTCCAAATGAAGCGGGCCTACTACGCGGATGAGGGGCGGTGGCCTGAGGCGCCGTTTTGGCGGCGGCGGCGGGGAGAGCCGGCGGCCGAAGCCGAAAGGCGGGTCTGATCCCGAATTCAGTTGATCCGTCGAGGTTCCCGCCGCGACCGGGCTCCCCGCGCCTGCCACAGCGGGAGAGGGGCGGGGGGAGAGGGCCTTGTTCCGGGATCCACGATCATTCAACCCTTCTCCAGTTGGGGCTTGTCAGGGTACCATGGGACGGTAAAGTGTGAGACCGTAAACACTATCTCGTGCATCATTTCACACGCTGGCCAGCGTTGTTCCGGTCCATGCCGCTATGGCCACTCGCCGAATTCCCCACCTCACCTTGGCCCGTCCGCCGAACGTTCGCGTTGACGCCCCCTGTTGGCTGCGGTACTCTTCACCCTCGGGATGAATGGCGTCGCGCCATCTTTCCGCTTGGCGTGCGAACCACGGCCACCTCGGCCGCGTCCACTTGGTTCGCCTTTGGTTCCGTGAAGGGACGTTCGTTGGACGCTGGGAGACCCAGGTCACCGACAATCGACACCTCCCCGGACCGACCGGCCAAGCGGCCGCCCTCCTCGTAGCGCCGAGGGGCACTCCCGCTCCGGTTCGATCCGGGGTCACGCCGCCAAACCGGGACCGGTGCGGCGGGGTTGGGAGAATGCCCATGAACGAGCTCCACGAGGTTGAGCCGCGGCGACCCGTCCGCTACTACATCGTCAAGACCGATCCCGGGGACCAGCCGCTTGTCCGGAGCGTGGCCGTGGCCCGGCCCATATCCCCTGCCCCGACGGCCCCCG
>Ga0136611_10003446_pt1 | contig 11063 bp, 6 predicted proteins | sample AntDrymUQ2232306_2_FD_106645 | JGI IMG/M metagenome (GOLD analysis project Ga0136611, IMG submission 106645) | Polar desert sand microbial communities from Dry Valleys, Antarctica - metaG UQ223 (23.06) | ecosystem: Environmental > Terrestrial > Soil > Desert | place: Antarctica: Dry Valley... | reverse complement strand
TGCTGGGGGTCTCCCTCGGGATCGTCGCGGCGATCTTCTACAACACCTGGATCGACACCCTGGCGATGGTCGTGGCGCTGCTCGGCGTCTCGATGCCGGTGTTCTATCTGGGGTTGCTGCTGCTCTTCGGCTTCTCGTTCGAGATCAATCTCTTTCCGGCGACGGGGACCGGCGGCCTGCGGCATCTGGTCCTGCCCGCGATCACGGTCGGGTTCGCGTCGTCCGCCTACATCGCCCGGCTTGTGCGGTCCTCGATGCTGGAGACGTTGCGGGCCGACTACGTGGTCACGGCCCGGTCGAAGGGGCTGCGGGAGCGGGTCGTCGTCCTGCGTCACGCGATGAAGAACGCTATGATCCCGGTGGTGACCTTCATTGGGATCCAGTTGGCGGGGCTGCTAAATGGGGCGGTGGTGACGGAGCAGGTGTTTTCGCGGCCGGGGCTGGGCCGGGTCGCGGTGACCGCGATCGGCAACCGCGACTTTCCGCTCATCCAGGGGACGGTCCTGATCACCGCCGGGATCTACGTGCTGGTGAACCTGCTCGTCGACCTCTCCTATGCCGTCTTCGACCCGAGGATCCGATATGGGTGAGTCGGGGGTTATGCAATCGACGGGGGCGGCCATCCGCGGTGAGTTGACGCTTGGCCACACCCAGCGGCCCCGCACCCTGTGGCGGGACATGCTCAACCGCCTGCGCCACAACCCGAGCGCCATCGCGGGGGCGCTGATCCTGATCGTGATGATCTTTTTGGCGGTCTTCGCCCCAGTGATCGCGCCGTACGACCCGATCGACCAGGATTCACAGGCGATCCGGGCGGAGCCGAGCCGGGACCACCTCTTCGGAGCGGACACGTTCGGGCGGGACGTCTTCTCCCGCGTGCTGTACGGGGGGCGGAAGTCGCTGCCGATCGGGCTGGTGGCGGTCGGGATCGCGGCGATTGTCGGAGTCTCGACCGGGCTGGCGGCGGGCTACTACGGGCGGTGGCTGGACGCGCTCGTGATGCGGTTCGTCGACCTGATGCTGGCCTTCCCGGGGATCCTGCTGGCCCTCTCGCTGGTCGCGATCCTGGGGAGCAGCCTGTTCAACTTGATGCTCGCGGTCGGGATCGCGGCGATCCCGGAGTACACCCGGGTCGTGCGCGGCACGGTGCTGTCGGCGCGGGAGACGGAGTACGTGACGGCGGCGCGGGTCTCCGGGGCGCGAGATGCCTCGATCATGTTCCGCCACATCCTCCCGAACGTGCTGCCGCCGATCATCGTGCTGGCGACGCTCGGCATCGCCGGCGCGATCATCCTGGGTTCGACCCTATCGTTCCTCGGCCTTGGGATCAAGCCGCCGGTGGCGGAGTGGGGCAACATGCTCTCCGACGGCCGCTCGATGATGCGCAACTTCTGGTGGGTCTCGTTCTTCCCCGGGTTGGCGATCATGCTGACCGTCCTGGCGATCAACCTGCTCGGGGACGGCCTGCGGGACGCGCTCGACCCGCGGATGCGGCGGCGGTAGGCGTCTGTCGGCGACCCCACGATCCCAACAACGAACAACACGTGTGAAACCCGAGCGGGCGCAATGAGCGTGTCCGCTCGGATTTTGTGCTGGCTGTCGAACAAATGGCCTGGGCGTCTACTTTGATCTATCTATGCCGGATGACCGATGCGGCGCGGAAACCGCCGGAAACCGTGGGATACACTGGCCACCAATTGGGATTCAGTGCTCCTCAGCTAGAAATGACGTGCTTGGAGTCAAAAATATCGCGGTAGGTCGAAGTCGCTTCGATCTCGAATTCGATCTGACGGCCCGCGAGTCTCACAACCCGTTCCGCGATGTTGTCGAACCCTTCCTGATGCTCGATCACGAGTTTTGCTCCAACCCGATAAATGTCGGAAATGAAGTCCAGCGAACGGACGATAGTGCTCTTGCCCGAATAGTTCGAGCTTATAGGGACAGTGACACCATCTGGGCGCGGTTCGACGTCCGCGAGTGAGCGGTAACCCTTGATTCGAATCCGCTCAATCCGCGTTGCCACGTCCCGTCCTACATGCTGATGGTCTCTCCGGAGACAAGCGCCAATCCATGGGACCTTGCGTGTGTCACGAGCTGCGCGTTGATCTTCGGAGATTGGGCCATATTCGCTGTACAGCGAATATGGCCCAATCTCCGAAGTTGCCTTGGCAGTGCTCGCGTGGATATGCCCAGTTTCGAGACGCCTGATCCTTCACCAATCTGGCTCATGCGGAGTTCTCGCGCCGGATGAAACGGGTAGCTTGGTAGTCCGGCGGGAGTCCGCCCCCCAGCGGAGGGCGGCGAGGTCCAACAGGACGAGGATCAGCACGGCGACGGCGAGGATGGTGAGGGGGTGCGACATGGGATGGAAGGCTCCTCGGCGGTGATCGATGAGATGATCGGTAGACGGTGTTCCCGGAGATGCGCCGGTGACACCCCGATCATGTCCTACCGTCTGTGCCGTTCCATCAGGAAGATTACCTATTTCCGACGTCCAGCGAACACGTTCCCGGCGTTACGCAATCAGCGAATCCCATGCCGGTGGGCGTACGCCGCCGCCGCCGTGCGGGAGTTGACCTCGAGCTTGCCAAGGATGTTGGCGACGTGGCGCATGGCGGTGCGGTGGCTGATGAAGAGCGCATCGCCGATCTCCCGGTCGCTGAGGCCGCCGGTCAGGAGGCGAAGCACCTCGATCTCGCGCGGAGTCAACCCGGCGATTTGGGCGTCATCGGATGCACCGTCAGGGCCACGTCTTGGTAGGTTCACGCCACTCGCGATGTCGTCGGCCGCCGCGAGGGCCTCAGGCACGACGGTATCCAGGGTGAGCGCCGAACCGGCTGACCAGGCCGTGGCGAACGCGTCCGGGCGGAGCGCCCGCCGCGCCTGTTCCAGCGCTTGGGCGTAGCGCTCCGCTTCCGGCGTCTCGAAGACGTACTGAACGGCCCGAGACCCGGCCTCGACCGCGCCCAAGAGGCGCGCCGCCTGATCGAACCGGCCGGCACCCGCCGCAACCGTGGCGATGGCGGCGATGGCGTCCAGCTGACTCTCCTTCGCGGCGATTCCCCGCGCAAGCGTCAGGCTCTCTCGGAGGAGCGACGCGGCGTTGGAGGGGAGGCCCCGCTGCCCCGTGACGGCGCCGAGCGCGTGCAGGGTGAAGGCGGCGCCCCAGTCGTTGCCGAGCGCCCGATAGTCCGACAAGGCGGACTCCAGGAGCGTCCAGGCCCGCTCCAACTCGCCTTGCCATAAGGCGAGGACGCCGAGATTGCAACGGAGCAACGCCAGCCAGCCTGGATCGCCGATCCGCTCGAAGAGCGCCAGGGATTCTTCGCAGAGCGCGGCCGCGTGCCCGAAGTCCCCCGCGCTTCGAGCCAGGACGCCGAGCAGATTGAGCGATGCCGCCGTGCCACGTGTGTCGCCCAACGCGCGGTAGAGCGCCAGCCCCCGTTCGCAGAAAACGATCGCCTGGGCCCGGTCATCCTGGGTCCGCGCCAGGGAGGCGGCTCCGTGCCAGGCCCGGGCCCGGATCGCCGCCGGGACGTGCTCCGCCCCAGGTTGCGTCAGGCCGCGCTCAAGCCACGTGCGGCCCTCGGCCCTGTAGGACCGCATGACCCAGAATGGCGCGACGAGGCCGACCAACGCGAGGAGGGAGGCGACATCGCCGGAGGATTCGAACCAGGCGAGGGCCGACCGGATGTTGCCGAGATCGGATTCGACCCGCTGGAGAGTCTCCGGTGGGATCGGATCGGCGGTTGGCGCGTCCCAAGCGTCTTCCATCAATTCCAGGCACCAGGCCGCCTGGCGTCGCCGCATGGCGTCCACCTCACCATGAGCCACGAGTTGCTCGTGCCCGAACTCGAGAATCGTTTCCAGAAAGGCGAACCGGGGCGTCTCCGCGCCGTCCGCGTCGTGACCATCGGCCCGACGCAGCAAGCTCTTGTCGACGAGGGAAAAGATGCCGTCCAAGACTGACGAGGCGAGAAGTCGAGGAGTCGAGGAGTCGAGGAGTGCGGTCTTGTCTTCTCGACGCCTCGACGCCTCGACGCTTCGACCGATCTGTTCCGCCGCGTCCAACGCGAAGCCGCCGGCGAAGACGGAGAGACGGCGAAAGAGGGCTTGCTCCTCGGCGGAGAGGAGGTCGTGAGACCAGGCGATGGCGTCCCGCAGAGTTTGCTGACGGGCGGGTTGGTCGCGGGGGCCGCCGGTAAGGAGCGGCAGGCGATGCTCCAGGCGGGAGAGGAGCGCGGGCATGGAGAGGAGTTTCGCGCGGGCCGCCGCGAGCTCCAATGCCAGCGGTAAGCCATCGAGGCGGTGACAGATCGCGGCCACGGTGGAGGCGTCCGCCGGAGAGAGCGTATACCCTGGCCGGATCGCGGCCACCCGGTCGAGGAACAGCGCCACGGCCGGTGACGCGGCGACGTCGATGAGCTGGGCGGGCGTCACGAGAGCGTGGAGCGGGAGTGTTGTCGGCAGCCGCAGGGGCGCGAGGGCTGTCTCTCGCTCGCCGCTGACACGGAGCCGTTCCCGGCTGGTGACCAGCGCTTTCAACCCCGGACACGCCGCCACCAGCCGGGCGACCAATGGGGCCGCCGCGGCGACGTGCTCGAAATTGTCCAGCACCAGGAGCACCCGATGGGACGAGAGCGTCCGGCGAAGACCCTCCGCCAGAGATCCCGCTCCCTGATCACGGATCCCTAGCGCCTCCGCGATCGTCGGCTCGACGAGATCCGGAGCCCGTAGGGCGGCGAGCGATACGAAGGCGATGCCGTCCGGGTAGTCATCCCGAAGCGCCTGGGCGACATCCAACGCGAGACGCGTCTTTCCGACGCCGCCCGAGCCAGTGATGGTCAGGAGCCGAACATCGGGCCGCCGGAGGCTTTCGACGACCGCGGCGAGTTCGCGTTCACGTCCGATCAGCGCGGTGAGCGGCGCGGGCGGCGATGAAAAGTCTGGACCGCGTCCGGGCTGGGGAATGGGCGCGGACGTCCGGAACATGGACAATGACCCGTGGCCCGACGGGGACTCCTCCGTGACGGTGATCACCTTTTCCACGTTGTCAGCCTCATGTCGATCGTTGCGTTGGTTGCCAGTATCATAGCGATCATGCGTCCGGTCCGCCACGCTCCGCATCTGGAACGGCCGGGGGGAGTCGGGCGCCGACGACGGTGAAGCTCAAGGATGCGCAATGTGACGAACACCTAGAGGGTTTCCGCCGCCAGCGCAGAGACGATCCGCTCATGCAACCCAATGAAAAACGCCGCAATCACGCCGTGGCGGAGTATCCGGTCCGGCTGGTTGTACCGCACGAGCGCGCCGTGCTCGTCCGTCACACGGCCGCCCGCTTCGGACAAGATGATGTCCGGCGCCGCGAGATCCCACTCGCCCCCGATGTAGCCGCCGGGCTTCGCCGGTCCGGTTCCGAGATGGGCTTCGTAGGTGGCCGGTTGGCCGTTGAGGGCGAAAAATGCCCGGGGGTGGAGGGGCGCGGCGCGTCCGGCGGCGTGAGGTCGATCCGAGCCGCGACTCGGCCCAGCAACGGCCAGTCGGCGGGGCGCGTGTGATACCGGTTGGTGTTGAGGCGCGGGGCCGCGCCCGGCTCAGGTAGACGGAGTGGTTCCCGTCGCTCGCCCATGACCATCCAGGCGCCGGCGCCGGCCGCCGCGGCGAGGACCATCCCAGACGGCGGGTGGCAGGCGACTCCGATCACGGGCCGCTCGGCGACGACGAGCGCCAGGAAGACATCGAACTCACCCGTACGGTCGATGAAATCCTGGGTGCCATCGAGCGGATCCGCCAGCCAGCAGCGCGGTGCGCCGAGGCGGGCGAGATCGTCCGCGCCTTCTTCGGTCAGGATGGTGTCATCCGGGTAGGTGGCGGCGATGCGCTTCCGGATGATCCGGTCCGACGCCAGATCGGCGTCCGTTACCGGGGAGGCGTCGCCCTTCGCGTAGATATCGGCCCCGCCCGCGGCGTAGAACCGCGCGATCTCGGCGGCCGCGGCCCGGGCCGTCTCGATCGCGAACGCGAGGTCCGTTGCCCAGGCTCCGGCGTCGGTCATGTCCACTGCCAGCTGCCCTCAACGTACCGTTCGGATCGGCGCTCCGAACCGCGCACGGCGGTCGTGCCCGGACGATCGAGCGCGGCGCGGTGAGGCGGTTAGTTTGTGGCGAAGATGACAAGGAGAACGACGAGGACGATCGCGCCGATGGCGTAGATGGCGTTGCGTTGGCTCATTTGGGTCTCCTGTCTGTCGAGCGAGAAGCCGCTGGTGATGTGTATGGAGGTATCGTACACGGACACGGTGGCCGTTGAACGTCATCCTGAACGGAGCGACGCATCTATCACGTTCGTCATCCCGAACGGAGTGGAGGATCTTGACCGGCCCCGGTCGTTCACGGCCTTCCTCGCTCGTTGGCACAAGCGAGACGTCGCGGTCCAAGAACGAGCACGAAGGCGCTCAAGCGCCAAGATCCTTCACTCCGTTTAGGATGACGATGCATTTCCTTGGCTGCCGACCGCCGACCGCCGACTACCCGTTCGCCGCGTCCCGGAGGGCGCGCCATTCGGTCGCGAGGAAGTCGAACATGAGGGCGTTGGCGGGGACGGCGTTCTTAAAGCCGTCCCAGTGAAAGATGCCGGCGTCACGGTAGCCCTGCTTGCGCAGCGCGGCGGCGGAGCGGCCGTTTGGCTGCCAAACGAAGGAGCGAACCATGTGCAGGCCCAGCCGCTCGAAGACGAACTCCAGAAGGAGGTGCTTCGCCTCCGTGCCGTAGCCGTTGCCGCAGTAGTCCGGACGGTGGAAGAAGCTCTCCGTCTCGGCGGTGCGGGTGAGCCAGTCGATCTCCTCCACCCCGTTCGCGCCGATGAGGACGTCGCCGTCCCGCAGAACGATGGCAAAGCGGAGGCTGCCCGGGAGGTCATCTTCGGCCAGGTCGCGGATGTGCTTCGCCATCAGGATGCCGCTGACGAGGCCGCGGCCGTTGTCGAAGAAGGTCTCGGTCTCCTTCCGGCTCCAGGCGGCCATGTCGTCCGCGTCCTCCGGCTGCAGGGGGCGGATGTAGATCCGCTCCCCGACCGCGATGGCCGCGGGTGGGAAGTCCGCCGGGATCTGGTCCGCCGGGATCGAGCCGATACGGCGATTCACCGGTGGCCGGCCGGCAAACTCCGCCCGCTGGGACTCGACTGTCGCGCGAAAGGTGGCGTCCCCGAGGCGCGGGTCGCCGAGGGTCGTGATCCAGCCGGGGTGCAGCGCCTCAAGTTGGATGTCGTCCCGCCGCCGCCCGTCGACGAGGACCGCCTCTCGCAAGCGGCCGATCTCGTCGAAACCCGCGGCGAGGGCCGCCTGGAGCGCGGCGGGATCGCCGTCCGGCAGGCTGACCCCGAGGCACATGAACTCGCGTTCATGCATCAGGTACGGTCCCAAGAGGCCCAAGACCTCCACCCGAAACGCGGAGCGGGCCGCGGGCGAGAGGATCGGGTCGGGGTGAAGCTGGATGTCTGCCATTTGCCAGGTCCAGGAGTTCCAGCTGACGGACCCGACCGGGACATCGTCGGAGCGGCGCACGGCCAGGAGCCAGCGCTTGCCGCCTTTCCCGGAGGCGGGGATCTCCTTCTTGAGAATCTCCTCGGCCCGCTCGGCGTTGATTGGAAAGGGGGCGAAGCGCCAGGAGCGGACGTACTTCGCGTCCGTGAGTTCCAGGCCTCGCAGATACAGCGTATCGCCGACGAGGAAGGTCTGGCCGTCGCTGCCGGCGCCGGGTGGGACGGTGGGTTTCGTGTCTTCGGTCTTTTCGGTGAAGGTCGCGGTCATGACGTCAATGCCTTTCGGCGTGGAGGACACGGCGGCGCGGCGCGCTTCGAAGGGCGCCGGCGGTGTCCATGCATGATTTCGTGGCCGGTTCGCAACGAACCAGACGGGTGACGGACGTTGGGTCGATCGTAGAAACGGGCGATGCCGTTGTAGGTCAAGCCGTGGATCAACGACGGTGGAAGCGTCAATCGGCGGTGTTCGGCGACATGTGTCGAGACGGGAAGCATCGCGCACGCCGCCACCTGAGGCTAAAACCTCGGGCTGATTGGGCAAGGTAAGTCGGCTCAGGCCGACTCGCGACCCTGTCTCCCCTGGCCAGCCGCCATGGACAGCGTGTCAACGTTCAATGGTCATTGATCCAGGGCACAAACCACCAACGTGCGGTCCTCGAACCGCACTCGGGCGCGTTGCGCCCATCTAGACAAAGGGGTCCGGCGGCGCCCTTCCCCTGGCGGTCGGCCTCGGGGCCGAGGCGACCTATGTAAATCTATTGTTGGTGCGTGGAATCATCGGATTGGCTCCCTTCCCATCCCCTGCGGGTCGTGATCGTCGCGGCCGGGGCGGCTGCCGCGACGTGAAGCAAGATGTTGACGCGGGTAGCGGGCGCGCCGCCGGGAATGCTACTCGCTGCTCATGATCTCCGCCAGATCGGTCTTGAGATAGGCCTCGTAGATGTCGCGGGTGGCGGGCGCGGCGTAGGTGACAGCCTCACCCCGCGACTCCAACATCACGACGGAAGAGATTGTCGCCTGGTCGCCGTAGGGACCGAAGGCGGCGAACCAGGCGTGGGGCCGGTCGCGGTCCTGGCGGCCACGCTGCGTCTGGGCGGTGCCGGTCTTACCGGCGATCGGCCAGTCGAAGTCGCCGAAGACGCGGGCGGAACCGACCCCCGCGGCGTTACTGGTCTGATCGCGCAGGGCGGATTGGATCTCCTGGACCTGCTCCCGCTCGATCGGGAGGCGGCGGATGCCGTCGCGGACCCCGATCCGCTCCTGCTCGCCGGTCTGTGGGTTCTGGGCGAACTCGACGATGAAGGGTTGCAGGAGGCTGCCGTTGTTGGCGATCGCGGCGTAGGCGTTCGCCATCTGCAGCGGGGTCGCGAGAAGGAACCCTTGCCCGATCGAGAGGTTGATCGCGTCGCCCCGGGCCCAGAAGTCGCCGAGCTGGTCCTGTTTCCACTGCGGATCGGGGACCGTGCCGCTCGCTTCCGGCAGGTAGGGGATGCCGGTCGGGGCGCCGAGGCCGAACGCTTTCGCCATGTCTGGCAGCAGCTGGTCGTCCATCCGGTCGAGCTCGTAGCCGATCTGGTAGAAGACGGTGTTGCAGGATTGGACGAGGGCGTTGTGGAGCGTAAGCGTCCCCTGCGCGGCGGCGCCTTCTTCCACGACCCAGTCGTTCACGACCACGTCCGTGCCGGGGATGACGTAGGTGGCTGGGCACTCGATCGTGGTGTCGCCGGTGTAGTCGAGGTGGGCGAGGCCCGCCGCCATCGTGATGACCTTGAAGATGGAGCCTGTCGGATAGGCCGCCTGGGCGGCGCGGTTGAGGAGCGGCTTCTGGGTCTCGTCGCTGAGGAAGGCGGCTTCCTCGTCCGTCATCCCAAGGATGAAGATGTTGGGGTCGAACGTGGGGTGGCTGACCATCGCCATCATGGCCCCGGTGCGGGGGTCGATCACGACGGCGCTGCCGCGCTCCTGGCCTTCGACATCGGTGACGGCCTTGTCGACCTCGCGCTGGAACTCGATGTCGATCGTGAGGACGACATCCTGGGCCGGTTCGCCCGCGCGCTCACCGATCACGGAGCGCTCCGAGCGGGAATCGCACTCGACAACGCTGAGGCGGGCGCCGGGTGTGCCGGAGAGGATCTCGTCGGCGCCAGCTTCGATCCCGGCCCGAGCCACCCACTCCTGCCCTTCCAGGGCGGGATCGGCGACGATATCGTCGGCGGTGACGAGGCTGAGGTAACCCGTGATGTGGGCGGCGAGGGCGCCGAACGGGTACACCCGCCCGACGGTGTACTGGACCCGTACGCCCGGCAATTCCGCGATTTCGTTCAGGAGCGACTCGGCGTCTTCCTCCGAGACTTCCTGTACGGGGAAGAACCAGGTTGGGTCCGGGGCGTCGGCGTAGGTCGCGGTGATGTCGTCCTCGGCGATGTCGAGGAGGTCCGCCAGGGTTCCGACCGTCGCGGACTCTTCCGCCGCGTTCCCAAGATCACCGGGCACGACGCCGATGACGCCGATGGTGCCGTCGATCGCGAGGGCTTTGCCGTTGCGGTCGAGGATCGCGCCGCGTTCGGTGTCCGTCAGCTCCAGTTCGATGCAGCCGTCGGTCCCGAGTCCCTCGAAGATGAGGGACGGGGTCCAGCGGACCTTCCAGGCTCCGTCTTCCTTCACCAGTCCGATCGTGTTTTCCTCGACGATCTCGCCGACGCGGGACGACTGGAAGGTGACGGTGATCGGAACCTCGGTTTGCAGGTTCGGTTGCCCGGTCACCGCGACGCTGACCGCCGTCAACCCGGCCCGGTCGGCGATGGCGACGTAGCGGTCGATGAACGCCTGACGCTCGATGCTCTCCTGGGAGGGCGCGCTAATCTGGTCGTAGAGGCCGTCGTAATCGCCCGCGCTCCAGCGCCGCGCGTACTCCTCCACGGCGGGGATCGGCGAGTCGGCGACGGTGGGGGAACCGTCCGGGAGCGCCCCAGGCGTGCCCTGTCCCTGGGCGGTTTGGAGCGAGAGCGCCAGGGAACCTGAATGCTCGGCGGCGGGCGCGACACCCGTCTCCGCGCCCGCCGCCGCCCCGACATCCGCCGCGTTTTGGGCGCCGACCGAAAGGGAGACCAATGGCGCGGGCACGAAATCGCCGGTTTGCTCCGCGACGACGATCGGAAGATCTCCCGGTGTGCCGCCGCCGACCCCGGAGGGAACAGTCGTCGGCGCGGATGTCTCGGTTGGGGTGGGGGGCTCCGTTGCGGAGGGTACGGTAGGTTCAGGGGGCGGACTCGCGGACCCAGCGTCCGCCGGAGCCTCGGTCGCCGCGGCGAGGACGTCCGTGCCATCACTCGTGACCGGCGGCAAACCGGACGAAGCGAGTTCCTGGTCAGGCTTCGCTCCCGTCGTCTCGTCGAGCCTCAGCCCTCCGACTTGGAGCGGCCCGCCGCCGAGGACGGTCCCGGCCGCGACGAGCGCGCCGACGATGAGCACGCCCAGCATCCACGGCCATCGTGGCCCGCGGCGCATCCGCGCTGGTCGGTGGG
>Ga0136611_10003445_pt1 | contig 11066 bp, 14 predicted proteins | sample AntDrymUQ2232306_2_FD_106645 | JGI IMG/M metagenome (GOLD analysis project Ga0136611, IMG submission 106645) | Polar desert sand microbial communities from Dry Valleys, Antarctica - metaG UQ223 (23.06) | ecosystem: Environmental > Terrestrial > Soil > Desert | place: Antarctica: Dry Valley... | reverse complement strand
TTGGCGCAGGAGGTGCCCGCAGCCGCGGCCAGGGGGTAACACAGCGCGAGCGACGTAACTAAAAGAGCGGACCGCACATAACGTTTCATCCAACGCCTCCGGCTGGGGGCGATTATATGTAAGTGTGCGTGGTATAGTTAAAAGTCTGGTCTAGCGACGAAATAGTCGGTAAGTACGTAATGCGTCTCGAGTTAATCCAATTCCGGCAGCCGGAGACCGAGCTTCACAGGCTCTTTCAACCGGCAGATCTCGCAGACGGGGACGAGGAGTATCGCGTCACAGCCCCGGTAGACCTGCGGATGGTGATCCATAAGGATCAGGAGCGCTATCGGCTGGTAGGCACCGTCAAGACGGAGCTCGAGCTGGTGTGCAGCCGCTGTCTCGAGCCGTTCAAGCTGCCGATCGACCAGGCGTTCGATTTACGGTTTCTGCCTGCAGGAACCGTCGAACCGGAAACCGACCTCGACGACGAAGATATTGAGGTCGAAGACGACGACGTCTCGCTGACGTTTTATCGAGACGAGCAGATCGACCTGAGCGAGCTGTTGCAGGAGCAGTTTTACCTGGCCATCCCGATGAAGCCGCTGTGCTTCGCCGGCTGCAAGGGAATCTGCCCGCAATGTGGAACCAACCGGAACATCGCTCCCTGCGATTGCGATCCGCAGTGGGAGGATCCAAGGTTGGCTGGACTGAAGAAGTTACTGAAGCGAAACGACGATGCCTAATCCCAAACGTAGACACTCCAAGACCCGCGGCCGCAAGCGCCGCACGCACGACGCGCTGACGCCGGTCACCCCGGGCCTCTGCCCGCAGTGTGGCGAGCCGAAGGCCGCGCACCGCGTGTGCAAGTACTGCGGTCACTACCGCGCACGCCAGGTTCGTCCGGTTAACGAAGACTAACCACCGATTACACCGATTAGTCACCGACTAGCAGCGACATGCGAATTGCTGTTGATGCTATGGGTGGTGATCATGCGCCGGCGCATCCGGTTGATGGCGCCGTCGCGGCCGCTCGGAATCTCGGTCTCGGTATCGACCTGATCGGCCGTGCTGATCTGATTCGCGCCGAGCTCGCGCGACATCCCGATGCAGACCATCTCGACGTGCGCGTCATCGACGCGCCGGACGTGATCGACATGGCGGAGTCACCGGCCAAGGCGCTGCGCCGCAAGCCGCGTGCCTCGATTCGCGTGGCCGCGGAGCATGTCGCAGCGGGCGAGGCCGCGGCGCTGGTGAGCGCGGGGCACACCGGGGCGAGCGTTGTTGCAGCGCATGCGGCATTTGGCATGCTGCCGGGGATCGATCGGCCGGCGCTGGCGCCAACGGTGCCGACGCGCGGGGGATCCGCGGTGCTGCTTGACGCGGGCGCCACGGTGGAGTGCACACCGGCTTACCTGCTGCAGTTCGCGCACATGGGCGCGATGTATGCCCGCGCCGGGCTCGGCGTGGAGCGGCCGCGCGTCGGGTTGCTGTCGATCGGCGAGGAAGAAACGAAGGGCAACGATCTGACGCGCGAGGCGCATCAGCTGTTGAAGGCCTCCGCGCTCACGTTTGTTGGAAACGTTGAAGCCCGGGGCATTTTTTCGGGCGATGCCGACGTGATCGTCTGTGACGGATTCACCGGCAACGTCGCCTTGAAGTTGAGCGAAGGCCTCGTCGAGATGGTGGAAGACCTGCTCGGCGAAGAGCTACGGAGCACGTTTTCGAGCCAGGTCGGCTACCTGCTCTCGCGCCGCGCGTATCGGCGGTTTCGCAAGCGCGTCGACTACTCGGAGTTCGGCGGCGCGCCGCTGCTCGGCGTCGCCGGCCTGTGCATCGTCGGTCACGGGCGATCGTCGGTGAAAGCGATCCGCAATGCGGTGGCGATGGCCTCGCGCATGGCGGGCAACCAAATGATGGAACGTCTCAGGCATTGCGTTCGACCATGATTGCTTTTGTATTCCCCGGACAAGGCTCGCAAGCGGTCGGCATGGGCAAAGCGCTCGCCGACCAATTTGACATTTGCAGGCAGACGTTTGCCGAGGCCGATGCGGCACTCCACGAGTCGCTCAGCGACCTGATCTTCAACGGTCCGGCCGATCGGTTGACCCTCACCGAAAACACCCAGCCCGCGATTCTGACGATGAGCGTGGCGGTGTGGCGGTTGCTGGATTCGCGCGGCCTCAAGCCGGCGTTTGTGGCGGGCCATAGCCTCGGCGAGTACTCAGCGCACGTCGCCGCGGGCACGCTGCAGTTTGCCGATGCCGTTCGCCTGGTGCGCAACCGCGGCCGCTACATGCAGGAAGCAGTGCCGGTTGGCGCCGGGGCGATGGCCGCGATTATCGGTCTCGACGAAGCCGGCGTGACCAGGGCCTGCGAGGAAGCGGCGCAGGGCGAGGTCGTGAGCGCGGCGAATCTGAATGGCGCCGGCCAGATCGTGATCGCCGGCACCGCCGCAGCAGTCGCGCGCGCCAGCGAGCGGGCCAAGTCGCTGGGCGCCAAGCGGGCGATTCCCCTGACGGTGAGCGCGCCATTCCACTGCGCGCTGATGAAACCGGCCGAAGTGCGGCTCACCCCCGAGTTGCGCAGCGTGCCGGCGGCCGATCCGCGCGTGCCGGTCGTGGCCAACGTCGATGCGATGCCGAAGCGCACCGCGGCGGCGTCGATTGACGCGTTGATTCAACAGATTGCCTCGCCCGTACGATGGGAAGACGTCGTAAAACGCCTTGAGTCTGAGGGCGTCAGCCGATATGTTGAAGTGGGGCCGGGCAAAGTATTGAGTGGAATGATCAAGCGGATTGCGCGAGGCGCCACCGTTCAGAACGTCGAGGGTCCTGGTGACTTGGCGTCGATCGAGGCCGCCGCGGCAGCGGCCAAAGAGGAACTGTCCTGAGCGGCTTTGACGGCAAGATCGCGATCGTGACCGGTGCGTCACGCGGCATCGGCCGGGCGATTGCGGAGCGACTGGCCGGCGGCGGGGCGCACGTCATCTGCGTGGCGCGCGGCACCAATGCGGATGCCACCGCGGCGGCAATCCTGGCCGCGGGCGGCAAGGCCGAAGCGGTCGGCGCCGACGTCACGGACGCGGCGGCGGTTGCCGGCGTGATCAAGGCCGCGGTCGAAACGCACGGTAAGCTCGATATCCTGGTGAGCAATGCCGGCATCACACGCGATCAGTTGATGTTGCGCATGAAGCGCGCCGACTGGGACGAGGTGATCGCGACGAATCTGACCGCCGCGTTCACGCTGTGCCAGGCGGCCCTGAAGCCGATGATCCGTCAACGGTCGGGCCGGATCATCGCGATCGGCTCGGTGGTCGGCCAGATCGGCAACGCCGGGCAGGCCAACTACGCGGCCTCGAAGGCCGGGTTGATCGGGTTCTGCAAGTCGCTGGCGAAGGAAGTCGCGTCACGCCAGGTCACGGTGAACGTCGTCGCGCCGGGTCTGATCGAGACCGACATGACCAGGGCGATCACCGAGGCGGCGAAGACGGATTGGTCCGCGCAGATTCCGCTGGGGCGGATGGGCACGCCGGAGGACATTGCGGCGGCGGTAAGTTTTCTCGCCTCCGATGAGGCGTCGTATATTACTGGTCAGGTTCTCGCCGTCAACGGCGGGATGTACATGTAGAGCAGCGTTCTGGTTATCAGGTGGGAGAAGGACACATGGCGGTTGCCGACAAGGTGAAGAGCATTATCGTGGAGCAGTTGGGCGTCGACGAGGAGGAAGTGACTCCGGATGCGTCGTTCGTCGACGACCTGGGCGCGGACTCGCTCGACACCGTCGAACTCGTGATGGCATTCGAGGAAGAGTTCGGCATCGAGATCCCTGACGAGGAAGCGGAAAAGATCACCCGCGTCAAGGAAGCGGTCGACTACATCGAGTCGCACGCCAAGAAGAAGTAGCGTGCCCGTGGTCCGGCTGAAGCCGGACACCACGCAGCATTCAGGCACCTGTAGCGTGGCCCTTCAGGGGCACCTCAGCGGAGGCAAATGAGCAGGCGAGTCGTAGTGACCGGCGTGGGTTTGGTCTCGCCGGTCGGCATGGGCACTCAGACGGTCTGGGATGCCCTGTGCGCGGGCACGAGTGGCATTGGTCCGATCACGCGTTTCGACGCGGCGGCCTTTTCGACACGGTTCGCGGGGGAAGTGAAAAACTTCGACCCGCTGCAGTTCATCGAAAAGAAGGAGCTGAAGAAGATGGACATCTTCATTCAGTTCGCCGTCGCGGCCGCGCAGTATGCAGTCGACGATGCGAAGCTGACCATCGACGCGGCGCTGGCGCCGCGCATCGGTGTGTTCATCGGCTCCGGCATCGGCGGATTCACCACCATCGAAGAGCAGCACAGCGCCTACCTCGAAGGCGGGCCGCGAAAGATCTCGCCGTTCTTCATACCCTCGTCGATCATCAATCTGGCGGCGGGGCAGGTGTCGATCCGGTTTGGCGCCAAGGGCCCCAACCTCGCGACCTGCACCGCGTGCACCGCCTCGGCGCACGCGATCGGCGATTCGTTCGAGATCATCAAGCGCGGCGCCGCCGACGCGATGATCACCGGCGGCGCCGAAGCGGCGGTGTGCCCCATGGGCGTCGGCGGATTCGCGGCGCTGCGGGCGTTGTCGCAGCGCAATGACGATCCCGCCACGGCGAGCCGGCCGTTCGACAAGGACCGCGACGGGTTTGTGCTCGGCGAAGGGGCCGGGATCGTGATCCTCGAAGAGCTCGAGCTGGCGAAGCGGCGCGGCGCGAACATTTACGCAGAAATCGTCGGCTACGGCATGTCGGGCGACGCCTACCACATGACCGCCCCGGTCGAAGACGGCGACGGCGCGGTGCGCGTCATGCGGGCGGCACTCGACCGTGCCGGGATTCGCCCCGACCAGGTCGATTACATCAACGCCCACGGTACTTCGACGCCGCATAACGATCGCATCGAGACCACGGCGATCAAGCGCACCTTCGGCGACCACGCCTTCAAGCTCGCGATCTCGTCGACCAAGTCGATGACCGGCCACCTGCTCGGCGCCGCCGGCGGGCTCGAAGCCGGCATCAGCGCGCTGTCGGTCAAGCACCAGATGGTCGCGCCCACGATCAACCTTGCCGTGCCGGATGAAGGCTGCGACCTGGACTACGTGCCCAATACCGCGCGCACGATGAAGATCGATTACGCGCTGTCGAATTCATTTGGATTCGGCGGAACCAACGGGGCGTTGCTGTTCAAGAGATACGAAGAATAAATGAAAATTGCAGTCTGCATTAAACAGGTCCCGACGCGTGAATGGCAGCCGCGTCTGAACGACGACAAGACCTGGATCCGGGATCAGGATGTCAGTTACGAGATGAACGAGCCCGACGCCTATGCCCTCGAGGAGAGCCTGCGCCTCCGCGAGAAGCATGGCGGCGAGGTGGTGGTGTGCTCGGCGGGCCCGGCCCGCGTGCAGCAGGTGATTCGCGAGGCGCTCGCGCGCGGCGCCGATCGCGCCTTGCACGTCGAGGATGATTCGCTTGGCGCCGCCGACGCGTTCACCGCGGCCACGGCGCTCGCGGCGGCGATGGCCGAGCAGCAGTTCGACCTCATCCTGACCGGTCTGCAGAGCGACGATCAGGGCCACGCGCAGTTCGGACCGGTGCTGGCCGAGAAGCTCTCGATTCCGCACTCGACGATCATCATGGAAGTGAACGTCGAGGGCAGTGCGCTCAAGGTCAAGCGCGAGCTCGAGGGCGGTTGGTTTCAGTATGTGACCATGCCCCTGCCGGCGCTGCTGACGATTCAGAGCGGTATCAACCAGCTTCGCTATGCCACGTTAAAGGGCATCATGGCGGCGAAGAAGAAGGACATCACCAAGGTGGCATCGCCCGGCGCGGCGCCCGCGCGGCAGAAGATCACGGCGCTCTACGCCCCCCAGAAATCCAAGCAGACCGTGATGATTGGCGGCTCGCCGGCGGAAGCGGCAAAAGAGCTGGTCAAGCGGCTGCGCGAAGAGGCGCGCGTCCTATGATTCTCGTGATCGCGGAGCAGAAAGACGGCAAGCTCAATCGCGCCAGCCTCGAAACGATTGCCGCCGCGCAACAGCTGTCGGGCGGCTCGATGCCGATCAAGGTGGCGGTGGCGGGGCAGGGCGTGTCGGCGGTTGCCGGTGAGTTGGCGCAGATGGCGGTCGCGGAGGTCGTCACCGTGGACCACGCGGCGCTGGCGCACTACACCCCGGATGCGTTCGTGCAGGCCTTCGTGCAGGTGATCGAGCAGGCCGCGCCGGCGCTGGTGCTGATGCCGCATACCTATCAAACGCGAGATTTCTCGCCGACGCTGGCGACGCGCCTCGATCGCACCCTGATCACCGACGTCATTGCGGTCAAGGGAACCGGCGCGACCGCCACGTTCGCGCGACCGATGTTCCAGGGCAAGCTCACCGCCGATGTCGCGCCGCAAGGTCCGACCCCGCACTTCGCCACGATTCAGATCGGCGCGTTCCGCGCCGATGCGGCCACGAAGGGTTCCGCGGCTGCGCCGGTGGCCGCCGCGTCGGTGAACATCGACGAGTCGAAGCTGCGCCAGAAGGCCGAAGCGCCGTTCCAGGAAGCCAAGCAGGCCGTCGATCTGTCGCAGGCCGAGCGGATCGTCTCGGTCGGCCGCGGCATCAAGTCATTGGAGAACATCGCGATCGCGCAGGATCTCGCCAAGGCGTTTGGCGCGGAGCTCGCGGCGTCGCGTCCGATCTGCGACAACGGCTGGCTGCCGATGGAGCGACAGATCGGCAGCTCGGGCCAGACGGTGGCGCCGAAGCTGTATGTCGCGCTGGGCATCTCGGGCGCGATTCAGCATCTCGTCGGCATGAAAGGCTCGCGCACGATCGTCGCGATCAACAAGGACGCCGAGGCGCCGATCTTCGAAGTCGCGGACTATGGCATTCAGGGCGATCTCTTCGAGCTCGCGCCGGCGATCATCGCGGAATTGCAAAAATAATGGCTGAACGCGAGACCCTTGAAGTCGATGTCTTAATCGTCGGCGCGGGTCCCGCGGGCTTGTCGGCGGCCTTGCGGCTCGCGCAGCTGCAGCAGGCACCTCATGAAGGAACGCTGCGCGGCGAGCCGCTTTCGATCGCGGTGATCGACAAGGCGCCGCAGGCCGGTGCGCATCAACTCTCTGGCGCCTTGCTCGATCCCTCGACCCTCCGGGATTTGATCCCCGACTTCGAGTCCAAGGGGGCGCCGCTCGGAACGCCGGTCGACAACGACAACATTTACTTCCTGACCGAAACCGGCAAGTTCCGCCTGCCGATCACCCCGCCGCCGTTTCAGAACCACGGCAATCACATCATTTCGCTGAGCCACCTGACGAAGTGGCTGTCGGAGCAGGTCGAAGCGGAAGGCATCGATCTGTTCTGGGGCTTCCCGGGTCAGCACGTTCTCTACGAAGGCGAGCCGCAGAAGGCACCGACGGCACAGAGCGGTATGGACACCGATCGCAAGGTCATCGGCGTGCGCACCGGGGATCGCGGCATCGGCAAGGACGGCCAGCCGAAAGGCGCGTTCGAGCCTGGCGCGGACATCCAGGCGAAGGTCACGATCTTCGCGGAAGGCGTGCGCGGGCATCTCGTCAAGCAGCTGTATCGCGATCTGCAGATCGGCGCGGCCAGTGAGCCGGCGCAATTCGCGATCGGTATCAAAGAGCTGTGGGACATCCCGAAGGACCGCCTGAAGCCCGGCACCGTGATCCACACGCTCGGCTATCCGCTGCGTGAGGAAGAGTTCGGCGGCAGCTGGCTCTACGCGATGGGCGACGGCCGCATCTCGATCGGCTTCGTCGTCGGTCTTGAGTACAAGGACCCGCTGTTCGATCCGCATGCGGCGTTCCAGCATTTCAAGCGGCACCCGTTTCTGCGCAGCATCCTCGAAGGCGGGTCGCTGGTGCGCTACGGAGCGAAAGCGCTGCCAGAGGGCGGCTGGAACACGCAGCCGCAGCTGTATCTGGACGGCGCCCTGATCGTCGGCGACTCCGCGAACTTCGTGAACTCGACGCGCCTCAAGGGTATCCACCTCGCAATGCGCAGCGGCATGCTCGCGGCCGAAGCCGCGTTCGATGCGGTGCGGGCGGGGGATACGTCCGCGAAGGCGTTGTCGTCCTACAAGGCGCGCGTCAACGCCAGCCCGATCAAGGACGAGCTCTACCCGGTGCGCAACGTGCACCAGGCGTTCGGCGCCGGGCTGATGGCAGGCAGCGCGTATGCCGGCATCGCGATGTTCACCAACGGCAAGGGCTTGCCGGATCTCCACGGCCATCCCGGCAACAAAGAGATGCGCATGATCGAGGACTACTACGGCCTCGCCAAGCGCGACATCCTGGTGCCGTCCAACGCCGCGCCGTTCGATCGCAAGCTGACATTCGACAAGGTCACCGGCGCACACTATTCCGGCACGCATCACGACGAGAACCAGCCGGTGCACCTGCTGGTGCATACCGAGGTGTGCCACACCATCTGCGGACCGGAGTACGGCCACCCGTGCGTGAAGTTCTGTCCCGCCAACGTCTACGAAATGGTCGACAACGGCGCGGGCGGCCTGCGCTTGCAGATCAACGCCTCGAACTGCGTCCACTGCAAGACCTGCGACATCATGGATCCTTACGGCGTGATCACATGGGTCGCGCCTGAAGGCGGCGAAGGTCCCAAATACGACGGAATGTAAATGACCGGGACCCCTGAGTGGCGGCAATCAGCTCGTAAGCGGGCGGAGGTTGCCGCCATTGCTACGTTGGGCTATCCCGTGGTCCGAGGCCTGACCGCGACGTGGACGTGGAAGGTCACCGGCGCCGAGCACGTAGACGCGATCACGGCCGCTGGACATCGGCCGATTCTCGCCTTGTGGCACGGGCGCATCCTCGCTGCCACCCCTTACTTTCAACGGCGCGGCATCGTGGCGATGGCCAGCGAAAATTTCGACGGCGAGTGGATCGCGCGGCTGCTCGGTAAGTTCGGTTATGGCGCGGCTCGCGGTTCGAGCTCGCGCGGCGGCGTTGCCGCCTTGCGGCAGCTGGTGAGGGACGTGAAGGCGAATGGTGTGGCATTCACGCTCGATGGGCCGCGCGGCCCCGCCGAAGTCGCGCAGCCGGGCGCCATCTGGCTCGCGAAGGCCACCGGCCAGCCGCTGCTGCCATTTCATTCAGAAGCCGCGTCGAGTTGGACGATGAACAGCTGGGACCGCACGCAGATTCCCAAGCCGTTCACGACCGTCGCGATGGCGATCGCCGAGCCGCTGTATGTGCCGAGGGACGCGGACGACGAGGCGCTGGAGATCTGGCGTCAGCGGCTGGAACAGTCGCTCGCCGCCTGCCGCGCGCAGTGCGCCGCACTGCTGGCAGATCCTTAGGTGGCGCTGATCGTCACGTAGTAGCCGTCGGCATCTCGCAACGAGAACTCCCGCGTCTGCGTGTTCCGGTTCACGTGTGGCTGCTCTTCGAGCCCGGCGCCGAGGGCCCGGGCTTGTGCCAGGACCGCATCGAAGTCATCGACGCGAAAGAACAACAGCAGCCCGTTGCCTGGTGTCGCCGCGTCCGGACTCATCAGCGGCGGATGCTCGTGCTCGCTCCACTGGTGGAGGCAGAGCAGCACGGTGCCGTCCGAATCGAGAATCTGGCTGAAGTGCGCATGGCTTGGCGGCGAGTTGGGCTGGCCGAACAGCGACTGATACCACTCGACGCTCTTGGCTACATCCCTCACGCCGATGATCGTCCAGGTGCGTTTCATAACACATAAATTATCCTAGACGCATGCCCCTGGTCCTGGTCAGCTCGCGCCGATTCGTCGATCACGTCACGCCCGTTGGCCATCCCGAGCGTCCCGAACGCGCTGAAGTGTTGTCGGCGGTTGCCGCGACGTTCAGGCAGCAGGGCGGCGAGGTGGTCGAACCGCGCCTCGCCACCGACCAGGACTTGCTGCGCGTGCATACGCGGGAACACGTCGATGCGATCGTCGCGACGCGCGGCAAGGCCACGATGTCGACGAGGACACGTTCACCTCGCCGGATTCAGACGAGATTGCCCGCCTCGCCGCCGGGGCTGTGCTGACCGGCGTGGATCGCGTGCTCGACGGCGCGACCGGATCGCGCGCGCTCGCATTGGTGCGTCCGCCAGGCCATCACGCGGAAGCCGATCGCGCAATGGGATTCTGTCTCTACAGCAATATCGCGGTCGGCGCGGCCTACGCGCGCTCGCGCGGCTGCGCGCGGGTCGCGATCGTCGATTACGACGTGCATCACGGCAACGGCACGCAGTGGATCTTCTACGAGGATCCGGCGGTGCTGTTTGTCTCCTCGCATCAATGGCCGTTCTATCCGGGAACGGGCGCCGCGAGCGAGACGGGCAGGGGCGAAGGACTCGGCTTCACAGTCAACATTCCTCTTGAGGCGGGCGCCAAAGACGACGAGATCGAACGGAAGTACGCCGAGCAGGTGATCCCGGCGGTGCGCGCCTTCAAGCCGGACCTCCTGATGATCTCAGCCGGCTTCGATGCTCATGAACAGGATCCGCTGGGGCAGCTGCGGATGACGACCGAAGGCTTTGGCCGGTTGACGAGGATGCTGTTGCAGCTGGCCGATGAGGTCTGCGATGGACGGGTCGTGCTGGTGACCGAAGGCGGCTACGACCTGAACGCGATCTCGCAGTGTCTGACCGTTGTCATCAAGAACGCATCGCTTTAGGGAGCGCGAAGAAATACACGCGGATGTTGTCGGACGCGCCGTCGACGATGCGCTTGCGGACCTTGACGATCGGTTGCGGGGATATGCCGCTGAGATCGACCTGCAGGATCCCGTCGGCGGACGTTGACCATTGTCCGCCGTAGCGGCGGCGAATCACCTCTCCGAGATAGGCTCCCCATATCTTTGACGCCTCGACGAGCGCCGGCTCCGTCAGGGGCGTGTTCTGCGAGCGCGAATGAATGGCTCCCAGGATGCGCTCGGCTGCGTCGAGGCTGTCGGCGCTGAAATCCAGCGACTCCTGCCACTGCATCTTGGCGGTCTTCACCGCCAGTTGCGACTGCGCAACCAGCCATCCGGCGAGCCTGGCGTCGGGCGTCATCGAGGTACGGAGCGCG